>Ga0123356_10000468_pt1 | contig 45296 bp, 26 predicted proteins | sample TergutEmb28metaG_2_FD_92546 | JGI IMG/M metagenome (GOLD analysis project Ga0123356, IMG submission 92546) | Embiratermes neotenicus P3 segment gut microbial communities from Petit-Saut dam, French Guiana - Emb289 P3 | ecosystem: Host-associated > Arthropoda: Insects > Digestive system > Gut ...
ATCGGCTCCCCCTCTTTTTTGTTATCGTTTAAAGACACAACCGAACAACCCATTGACGAAGACGAAGTAAGGGGTGTTCAATTTTGAATGGAACTGGCGGAGAGAGTGGGATTCGAACCCACGTCCCGTAATCGGGAACCGCTTTTCGAGAGCGGCACCATGAACCACTCGGACACCTCTCCTTGTGTACCACATTTTAGCGTAAAACACGTTAGGGGTAAATGGCCCACACAATTAAGAACCTTCGGCATACAATGGAAGCTGGAGGTGACAAAAGGAGTGAAGGGTTTGAAAGAGAAACATAGGATAGGTTGGATTTGTTGGGTGTTGTATCCATCTTTTCGTTTGTTCTCTGCCATGTACTGCATAAGTGCGGTATAAATAACATCAATGTCCTTATATGCCCCTTTATGCATTGCCAAACGGCTTTACCTTCGCAGGTTTTACTCATAACAAACTCACCATCTACGGCAATTGCCTCACCTACCGGAATTCCCAGTTCAACATCAAACTGTGTAAAATCAGCATTGGAATTACTGTAGGCAAGAAAAGGCGCACCAGCTATTTCCACGCCATTTCGTGCCAGAAAGCCGAATACCTTTTGCAGCCCTTCAGTTGCCAGCGTGGATATTTGAGCCATTGTCGCTTTTTCCCTCTTAATGGCCACCGCAATTTGAGATTTTTGCTCACTCAACTCAATGTTCACGCCGCCTTCCTCCTGAATAGTTTCTCCTATTTTATCAAGCCTGCGCGACAACTGTATGTCATATTTGAGAAAGGTATCAGTATTTTCCAAAATTTCTTTTGCGCGACTCTTAATAATCTCGCGAATGTGTTGCGGCTCAAGCACTTCGGAATATGCGCCAAACGACAAAATATAGCCGTAAAGCCATTCGTCTTCAGGCAATGCAACACACAGGTCATAACTGCCGTTGTCGTTTTTCGTGATCAGTTCACTGTCAAAGGTATCATACAAACGGCTTAAAACCCTTTCATCACAGCGCAGCTTCAAATCAACAAGCTTCAGTCTTGTCCCCTGTTCCTGGCACTCCTGAATGTCGCGCCTTGTAAAGTGCTGCTGCGTCACCTGAACGTCCCTGATTCTTGAAAGGCGAAATAAGCGCTGCGAGTTTCTCAACAGACAGTATGCCAGCAAATACCATGTATAAGCGTTGAAAATGAGTTTTACCGGCTCGGCGGAGCGGTTGCTTCTTTCGCCGCCTGCATTAACGTAATCGAAGCGGATTACATGGCTGTTAATAATCGCGTCCCTGATTTTGCTGAATTTGTTGTGTTCGTTGACCTTGCTGTTCCATCCCTCGAAATCCACCTCAATCAAATCGTGTGCTTTACTGTTTTTGAAAATTGCGCCAAGCTTATCAATAATCGCATCGGCTTCGGGATAGCTTGTCGCGCCATTGTTTTAAGCGCCAGCAGCAGCCCTTCGCTTTCGTTTTTGGAGAGGATGGCTTTATTCAGCGTATAATCTTCCAAAAGGGATATGCCACCGCTGTTGCCTTTGATGCTTCGCACGGGAACGCCAGCGGATGATAATACATCGATGTCGCGGTAAATGGTGCGCACGGATACTCCGAAGAGCTCGGCAAACTCTTTTGCTGTAACTGTTTCGCGATTTAAAAGTAGCGTCACTATTTCAAGCAGGCGGTTGATTTTCATACTCTGCACCTCTTAGGAACAGTGTCAGTTAATCTAGGATTTCAGTCCAAAAATGAACTACGCAAAATGCATAAGGATTTGCTGTAAACTCGCGACCCCTTACTTTGCCTCAACCAACTGCAATTTCTCTCTGAGTGCCTCCTGTAAAACACTCGAAAAGCTTAGTCCTGCAGCCTCAGCTTTGCGTTTTAGGTTACGCGGCAGGCTAACATTGGTGCGCACCGCTGTTGTGTCCAAATCCTTCCTGTAGGCATCAAAGTCAATATCAACATATGCCGCGATTTCACCCGGTGCAGTTGGCGGTAGCGACGTGGAAGGCTCGGGCACCGGACGCCCCATATCCTGCTCAAAAGTCGCCCATGCCCCTATGGCATCCCTCGCCATAAATAGCGCTTCTGCGACGTCACTGCCTTGCGTGTCTATATCCAAGTCCGGTATTGACACAAGAAATCCGACCTCACACGGGCTTAAGACAATTGGATATGCTTTCATATTGTGCTCCTTACCTCCCGGACTACTTTAGCCCTCTGCGCTTGATAATCTTCCTTGCCAGACCTTCGCCAATTTCCGTGTGGTGAGCGATGGGCTCGGATGCGCTCCCATTTGTGTAAATCGTATGCCCTCCGCAATCCCGGGCTTTCCACCACCCATTGGCAACAGCAAACTGATTAAATCTTTACGTTTCAAGGCAATCAGCATTATACACAATCTTTGCGCAATTGTCATCTTGTTTCGTCCATGGTATATTGCCAGCGTTCATAAAAACTCGATTTGGAAACCATTACTTTGATATTAAAACTCCAACAGAGATAATTACCATGAAAAAGTCAGATACCATCTTGGATGAGATACACGCGACTCGGCATAGAATTGAGGAAAAAACAAAAAACATGACGCCGTCGGAGCAAACGTTGTATTTCAACCAGCGCAGTGAAGTCGCCGCGAAGAAATATGGTTTCAAGATTATCGCAAGCGCGAAAGAGGATTGTGTTTCGCAAATAGCTTAACTTTTGATTGTTCATCAGCAAGACGTGAGCGCTTCACAAGTGGTCAGAAATTACAAGCGTGAAAACAGGAAACGTAACTATTTCAATCGTTTTGATTGTGTTTGGAGTTTTCATAGGGCTAACGCTGATACCCGGGTTGTGCCACCTTGTCGGAACATCGAAGGCAAAGAAAGGCATGAGTTTTAACAATTCAGACTATGAGCGCAGAAACTATGATAACGAAAGATATAGAACAGAACCCCCATATTATCGCAGCCAACCGCAGAAACGGGATATGAGGATTGGTGAAGAGCGTGGCTCTCCACTGGAATTGGAAAACAAAAGACTCAAAGCCGAGGTTGCGTACTACAAACGCAGATTGGAACGCTACGAGGGATAATTCGGGCATAGAGATGAATAACATACCGATGCCGGAAAAAAGCTCCGATTTTACAATCGAGGATATACATAAAATCAGGGAGTGGAATTACGAAAGGCGCAAAGGAATGACGCCTGCTGAAATAAACGAGGATACCCACAGGGGCGCAGAGCGCTTTTATGCCGAACTTGCCAAGCCTGCTGATCCGGAAATTGAGGCAGAAGTCGACTGCTTGCTGCAGTCTGTCAGAAAACCCATACCTGTTTAATCCCCCCAAGTCATGCTGCTGACAGATTCCTCAATCACCGGCTGCATCCCCAAATTTGCTTCGCGATTGGCTTCCGCAGTACCAGCGTTGCCTTGTAAGGACATGGATATATTACCTAAAACCCTTAGAGGCATATATAACTAATCAAGGCAAAGCCGGCTCAGTCAGAACAACTTAAAGTTGTTCTGAAGCAGTGAATACCCGACCTCACGGTTGGGGTAGTTTATTTTTGTTCGCCCAACGGCTCAATGTGGATTGTTGCGTCTATATTGAACTTTTCCTTGACCATATTCTCAATGAGCGTTGCGGTGTCATGCCCGTTTTTGATGCTTAATGCTTTATCAAGTATCACGTGCAGAGTTAGTTCCTGATGTGAAACGTAGTTGTGCAGGTGAAAGTGATGCAGTTCCAAATCGGTACCCAGCAGTTGTTTTACCTCACGGCTTATGGCCTCAATCAGTTCCTGTTTGGGCTCCTCCCCCAGTATTTTTGTTATGGACTGCGTCATAATCTTAAAAGCCGCAAAGAAGATGGCCAGTGCACAGAAAGCCCCCAAAACGCTGTCCATCCACCATAAACCATCGACGAACCTTGTTACCAAAATACCAATCAAAACAATTACGGATGATAATGAATCAGTGCGGTGATGCCAGCCGTCTGCTGCTATGACCGCATTGTCGTGTTTGCGCCCAAGATAAAAAGCGTATTGGGCTAATACTTCCTTAACAGCTATTGAGGCAACGGTTATAACAATGGCAATGGTTCCATATGACACGGATTCCCGGCTTTGAAATCTGCTTATGGAATCGCTGAGAAACTCATAGCCTATTACTGCCAAAATGAAAGCTACCAGCAGTGAAGCTACCAGTTCCCATCTTCCGTGACCGAATGGATGTTCTTTGTCGGGTTTCTTTGCCGCAAGCATCGCTGCGATAACAACGAATATTGATGTCAATGAGTCAGACATTGTATGCCAAGCATCCGCCATTAGGGCAACGGAACCAGTGAAGAGCCCCACCCACAGCTTTACGGCAAATAAGAGGGCATTGACGACAACGGACAACACGCCCTCAACCACCTGTGCTTTTTCTCTTTTCATACTCAACTCTCCTGCTTTGGTTCTTGGGTGGTTTTACGGCGCATCACACGTCTGTGCTCGGCAGAAAAAAACACACCCATGGAACATCTTTCTGTCCCACAGATGTGTTACGCATCTGCTGTCGTCAAGTTACGACCCGACCACACAAACCCAAAGGGTTGAGCGCCTGCTCAGATTTTCTTAAATTTTCCCTAGTGCCTTATGCAAATTTCATGTATTGTAGCACATTTTTCCGCGCACGCTAACAAGAACAAGCGCCATAACGAAATACAGGAGACATGAGCGGCTCTAGGATGACAAAAGGGGTGCAAAATGGAAAGCGATAAGGAAAACAAACTATACTAGGACAATTCCTGCATGACCATCTGGAGCACCTGTGGCACGGCAGCTTCAACAGATGGGGTAAGTCCAAGTCCGACTGCCGTATCCGCCGGTTCGCAGCCGATAATCACGACCTCTTCCGGATAGATGTTCAGCACGGAGGCGGTGGCCATAATGCGTTCCAAATCAGTTTCATGCATGGAAACGCTGAAGTCTGAAAGTCTGGGGCTACGCATTAAAGCCTCTTTGTTAATTTTGAGACGATGCAGCCTGCCGGGCTCTGAGCCCGGCAGGCTGATAGCATCTACAAATACCACCTTGTGGTACCCCTCAAGCTTGAGAGCACATTTGAAACCCGATATTCCGAAATCCGCCACATCAACACCGGGCGGCAATTCCACATTGTCCAGTTCTTCTGCGATGAGCGGCCCTAAACCGTCGTCTTTCTTCAGTTTATTGCCAACACCACATACCAGAATACGGGTCACTCATTTAACCTTTCTTAGTGGCTATGGGAATGAGCATGACCTTCGTGCGTGTGTGAGTGGTCATCTTTATGCTCCCACTGATGCAGCATTTCGTCTGCATGCAAATGGTCGAGGTCACACTCTGTCAGCAGTCTCTCATACGGGTTGAACACCTGTACGGTGCAGCCCAGACATGGGTCGAAACTGCGAATAGTGCGCACTACATCAACGCCGTCGATTTCAGCGCCAATAGGCTCGGTTATATCAGAGCCGATGATGGCAGCCTCATAAGGACCCGGGCGATCCAGCGCATCGCGTGGCGAAACGTTCCAAGCGGTTGGGGTGATAATCTGATAGCGATGAATCTTACCATCACGCATAACCACCCAGTGCGCTACGGCACCGCGCATACCCTCAGCCATACCGACACCGATGCCGGTCTTTGGTCTGCGGTACTCATTCCAAACCTTCGTTTCACCTTTCTTAATCAGGGCTAATGCCGCACCTACCATGCGATAGGCCAAGAAAGCTGAATAGGCATGCCAGTAGGCACGCGCTCTTACGCGCTCAATGGAGTTATTCGAGGTGGGGATTTTCCACTCCATAGTAACCTCACCGGGAACGCGGCAACCAACAACCGTACCGGCCGGCAGGGTGAATTTGACGGAGGTACCGGTGGACTCGGCTGCTTTCTTTGAAACGGCCTGAACATACATTCTTGAAAGCGGGTTGGCCTGCAAAACGTGAGTCTTGCCGTCTACGCGATTCTTCCAGTCGAGCCAGCGTGGAGTCTTAGCCCATGTATATTTACCGGCGAAATCCTTTTCCTTGCCGGCTACGGGCTTGGTGGACTCATTCCACTGATGATCTTTTGTCAGCGGATTGCCATTTGGATCCTTGGAAAAATCAGATGAGACAGTATCGTTGTAGTATGAGTGAGTGACGGTTTCCTGAACACCAACGTTAATTTCTACCAGGTCGTTGGTGACAATCTTGCCGTCGATGACAACACCGGGGGTAACAAAGCGCTTTTCGCCCCACTTGGACATATCGGCATATTTCGCGTTGTAAGCCGTCGGATCGTCATACACGCCATATGACAGGAAGTTGAAGGGGAATTCTCCAACCTTATCCAGTCCATTGGCTGAGAGGAAGTCAATCAGGTCGTCGAATGCCGGTACCAATTCCTTGGTAAAAGCGATGCCCTTGGCGAGATTGACATAAACAGACTCAATTTCCGGAATATTAACCGTGAGGGCAATACCGCCCGGAATGAAGTTGTTCTGATGCGGATGCTTGGCGCACAGCGTGGTGGCCATGTTGATACCATTCTTGGATGCCTCGAGACACTTAACCCAAAGGCTACCGGTTATGGGGTTAAGAGCAGTCATAATATCGCCAATTTTGTCATAGCCGTGAGCTGCAGCGCGGGGCGCAGGGGTAACCTTCGCCTTAGCCAGCAGATCAGGATTTGATTTGGCACAGATGGCCTCGGAATAATCCGGACCCTCAAGAATACCGCAGCCTAATGCACCGTCATAAACCTCTTCGGCCATGAGGGCCAGATTGCGCAGACCGATGCCCAACGGGGGCGGAGGAGCGCCGTAGGCCATATCAACCGCCAAAACAGAGGCGGTTGCATGGGGAGTGGGGCACACGCCGCAGCTGCGCTGACCCAACCAAATGGCGTCAGCCGGCTCGCGTCCTACCAGAATATCCTCAAGTCCGCGGAACATGGTGGCATAAACGTGAGCATCGGTGTATTTCTTGGCGTCCAAATCAGCCTTGGCATTGACGCCCATGTGGCCTTCAATACGAGTGACTGGTTCAATGTTCAGTTCAGTAGATTTTCCCATTTTATAAGCTCCTCTTGTGGAATCTGTGGAGAGTGGCTTTTACCTTACCAAGGTTATCCAGGATGCCCTCAACCACCCATGATTTGATAGGTGACTTCTGCAGGAACGGGGACATCGGTGGATCGGGAAAAGCCGGCTCTGTGCAGCCGATGCACGGGGAACCCGTTGAGGGACAGCCGCCCAGACCATTGGCGAAACCATAGCGCGGTACGCCGCAGTGGACGATGGGACCCTTGCAGCCGAGCAAACCCATACAATAAGGTTCACCATAATGATGCGAGAATTTACCCTCAGCCAGGAAACCTGCTCTGGGGCAGACGTGATGCGCCAATTCGCCATAGAGGAACTTGGGACGATTGACCTCATCCAGTTCCGGCACTGAGGCGGCACCGCGGGCTACCAATACCAGATAAGCCAGGACCCTGAGGGTGTTGTCGCCGGGTGTAGGACAACCGGGGACATTGATTACGGGCAAACCAAGCGTACTCTTGTAGCTTGCGCCAAGGAATTGACCCAGTCCCATGGCTCCGGTAGGATTGGGTTTGCCGGCAGCTACACCGCCGTAAGCAGCGCAGGTACCAATGGCAACCATAGCGGCTGCTTTGCTCTTAAGAGCATTCACAACCTCGGTAACGGTGACGATTTTGCCGTGCATATCGCCGATACCGCAGAAGTAACCACCTGTTTTCTGAGCAAGTTTCTCATCCGGAATTGCGCCTTCAAGAACCACCACAAATGGATCCAGCTTGCCAGCTTTGGCAGCTTCAATCGGTGCCATAGCACTTTCGCCCCATGGCGCCATGATGGTCGGGTGGAAGGCAATGTTTACCCCACTGAGTTCCGGTAACACACCAGTAATCACGTCTGCTAAAGACGGATTGCTGGCACTGAGAAGAGCCACCGTATCACCGGTGCACCCTTGACCTTGCAACCAGATTACATTAATTGGCTGCATCTTGTACTCCTCCTTTTGTTATTTTTTCATTCTCAAAAATTGGCGCTAAATGGCCAACTATTGCAAAATTTGAAGCTATTCGGCATAAAAAAACACCCGCCAAAAGGGGTGCTTACATATCTTGATGTAACTCAATAGCAAAACCACCGACATGAGCGCCATGAAAACTCATATCGCCTGTGCCGTAAAGATACTGAGCTTTAAGGATATAAAATGCCATAGCTTTAAAATAATTGCTGATAAGGTAGCACTTCCTCTAAATAAATGTCAACTATATCCCTTGTATTCCAGCGCAGGTATTTGTACCTAATAACATGTGACAAAATAGTCAAATTAAGCTATCATTAGCGCGTCTGTTGCATGCTGACAAAATTATAGTGATGGAGGAAGAAGTGGCGACCGAAAACAGAGAACGCAAGCATATCATCCTTGAAAAACCCCTTCCTGAGATTTTAGACGATATAGAAACAAGTATTGAAGTATCCGAGAAAGCCGCCGCTGAGGCACGACTGGCTGCGGTTGAGGCGCGCAAGGCAGGCGAGCAGGCAGCAGCCGATGTTATGAAAAAAATCCGCACACTATTCCTCAAAATGACACAGGATATCACCGAGGAACTGGCCAAAAGTTAGCACGGATCGGAACTACCCGTCACCGCAAATGACGCATCCGCGTTATTTGTTTGGTATAATCGCGTAATATACAGGCGCCAACGGCAAGATGTCAGGCGGCGCATGGTGCGCCCTGCATGGGTATCACGAATGGTGCCGTATGAGAGTATTCAGTGCCCAAGATATATGGATTGGACTGCAACAATAATTTAAATTAACGCAAAGTATAAAATGACAAAACTGCTAGATGGCATAAACAGTCCCGCCGATATTAGGGAAATACCGGCAGCACAACTCCCGGCTCTGGCCGAGGAGTTGCGCCAGGATATGATTTCGATGGTTAAGGTTACTGGCGGGCATTTGGCCTCAAGCCTCGGGGCGGTGGAGTTGACCATTGCGCTGCATCGCGTTTTTGATGCACCAGCCGACAAGATTATTTGGGACGTGGGGCATCAGGCTTATGCTCACAAAATGCTAACCGGGCGCCGTGAACAATTTGCAACCCAGCGCCAGTATGGTGGGCTGTCGGGATTTCCGGCGCGCGACGAAAGCCCTTATGATTCCTTCGGTGCGGGTCATGCCAGCACTTCCATCTCGGCTGCATTGGGCATGGCCACTGCCCGTGACCTAAGCGGCGAGAGTTATCACATTATCTCTGTCATAGGAGACGGTTCCATCGGCGGCGGCATGGCCTTGGAGGCGCTGAATAATACCGGTGCCTCGGGCACCAAGATTATAATTGTACTTAACGACAACGGCATGTCCATTTCCCCGACAGTGGGCGATATTGCCAAGCTTCTGCGCAAGGTGCGCTTCAACCGGCGTTACTACCAGGCCAATGAGGGCAGCAAACGCATATTACGCGCCATACCGCTGGGCAAACAGTTACTGAGGCTTGCAGGGAAGATCAAGCAAAGTATGAAAGGCTTTTTCATACACAACACACTGTGGGAGGACTTCGGTCTGGCATATATGGGACCGATTGACGGGCACAACATAGCCGAGTTGGAATCCGCCCTGAAGCAGGCGCGCTCATATGCGCATAAGGCCATACTGGTGCACGTTGTGACTACCAAGGGAAAGGGCTATGGTCCGGCAGAGGATGACGCCGTATGCTTTCACGGCATCGCACCAGAGGGCAGCGCTGCCAAAATCGCCCCGTCATACAGTCAGGTGTTTGCACGCAGCACACTGGAAATGATGCGTCGCGATGAATCCATCGCCATAATCACCGCCGCCATGCCAGAGGGTAACTGCCTTGAGCCCATACAACAGGAGTTCCCCAAGCGTGTTTTTGACGTTGGCATCTGTGAGCAGCACGCCGTCACTTTCGCCGCAGGGCTGGCAGCGCAGGGCATTAAGCCTATTGTTGCCATCTACTCCACCTTCTTGCAGCGCTCCCTTGACCAAATCATCCATGACGTGTGTTTGCAGAAGCTGCCCGTCACATTTGCCGTAGATCGCGGCGGAATTGTTGGCGACGACGGAAAAACGCATCAGGGTCTTTTCGACCTGTCATACCTGCCTTTGGTGCCCGACATGGTGCTGGCGTCACCCAAGGACGAAAATGAGTTGCAGCATCTGTTATATACCGCCGTTTACAGCGGTCGTCCCATGGCAGTGCGCTATGCCCGCGGTTGCGGTCTGGGCGTGCCTATGGACCAAGATTTCCAAACCATTCCGATCGGCTCCGCTGAAATACTGCGCCGTGGGGCGCATGTAACGCTTGCGGGAATCGGAACATGCGTGGCATCAGCGCTGGAAGCAGCCGATATACTTGGCTCAAAGGGAATTGAGGCCACTGTGGTCAATGCCCGTTTTGTCAGCCCGCTGGATTGTGTCACCCTCACGGAGGCGGCCCGTGCCACCAAGCGGCTGGTGACCATAGAGGAAAATGTACTCAGGGGCGGTTTTGGCAGTGCCGTACTGGCCGTGCTTGAGCAATCTTCAATAGATGGACTGAAAGCACACTGCATCGGCATACCGGATGAGTTTGTCGAGCACGGCACGCAGGCCATATTGCGCGCAAAATACGGCTTGGACGCACAAGGCATAGCGCGCCAAGTGCAGGCTTTGCTCCCTGAGTTGGGCCTGCGTGAGTAATCGAGGTTTTTCAGCAGTCACAAATATTATATAAAGGCAGTGAAAAATGGATAAAAAGACCGTTCGCGACGTCAGTATGTCAGGGAAAAAGGTGTTAACACGCGTTGATTTTAATGTTCCTTTAGACGTAAATAGCGGGAACATCACCGACGACAGCCGCATTAAAGCTGCCGTGCCCACTATAGACTATCTGCTTGACCATAACGCCAGCCTCATTTTGTGCTCCCATATGGGACGCCCGAAAGGCAAGGTCATTCCCGGACTGAGCCTGCGCGGCGTGGCAGAGCGGCTATCCAGCATCCTGCGCCAATCGGTAAGTTTCGTGCCTGTGTGCATCGGTCCTAACGTAGAGGCGCGCGTTGCCGAACTTAAAAGCGGTGAAATTCTGGTTCTGGAAAACCTGCGCTTTCATCCCGAGGAGGAACAAAACGACCCGCTGTTCTCCCAGACTTTAGCCAAACTGGGTGACATCTATGTTGATGATGCCTTCGGCACGGCGCATCGTGCGCATGCATCAATTGTCGGCGTAACGAAATTCCTGCCGTCAGTTGCCGGACTGTTACTTGAGAAAGAAATCAACTCACTTGGCAAAGTGCTGCTCACGCCGGCGCGACCTTTCGGCTTACTGCTGGGAGGCGCCAAAATCAGCGACAAAGTGGCACTCATCGAAAATATTCTGCCACGCGTGAACTACATAATTATCGGAGGCGGCATGGCCGCAACATTCCTCAAGGCTAAAGGCCATGAGGTAGGGCAGTCACTTCTGGACAACGCCATCGACACGGCCTCCTATCTAATGCAAAAGGCAGAGGCGAACAACGTTAAGGTATTCCTGCCAGAGGACGTTGTGATTGCCGATGTCGGCCGCGACGATAACTGGGAAACGGTTTCCATTGCCGACATGCCAGCAAACAAACGTATCGTGGATATAGGGGCACTCACTGTGAGCAACTACACACGCATACTTGAGCGCTGCAAAACAGTTTTCTGGAACGGGCCCATCGGTGTATATGAGGTGCCGCAGTTTGCCGAGGGCACGCGCGCTTTGGCACGCATTATCTCAAGCGTCAATGCCACCACCATCATCGGCGGCGGATCCACAGCGGAAATTGTCACCGGTATGAATCTCAACGGGCGTATGACTTTCGTTTCCACAGGCGGCGGTGCCGCATTAAAATTCCTCAGCGGCGTAACACTGCCCGGTGTCGAAGCACTGCTGGATAACTAAGCCGCAAAAAGGAGAGGCCTTTGAAAAACAACTTGGAACTAATGCAGGAATTATCTGTCGTTTCGCCATCGAAGATTGTCATGCTGGTAATCGACGGACTCGGCGGACTGCCAAACGGAACGGGAAAAACAGAACTTGAAACGGCGGCAACACCAAATATGGATAAGCTTGCGCAGTCGGGCAGTTGCGGGCTTATGCAAACAGTGGCCCAGGGGATAACCCCAGGCAGTGCCCCCGGGCATCTGGGGCTTTTCGGGTATGATCCGCTTTCTTATACCATTGGGCGCGGTGTACTTGAGGCACTGGGCATGGATTTTGAACTTCAGCACGGCGATATCGCCGCACGCGGAAACTTCTGCACGCTTGATGCGCAGGGGCTCATAAGCGACCGCCGCGCCGGACGCATACTAACTGAGGAAAGCAGCAAGCTGTGCTCTCTGCTTGACGGCATGGAAATTGACGGCATACAGGTTATTGTGCGTGCCGTAAAAGACCATAGACTGGTGGTGGTATTCCGCGGGGTAGGGCTGAGTGAAAAAATCAGCGACACAGACCCGCAGCAAACATGTTTGCCGCCCAAGGAAGTGGCCTCACTCGAGTCAGACGCCGGGCGCACGGCACAAGTGGTTAATACTTTCCTCGCTGAGGCGAGAAAAAGATTGGCGCCGCACGCCCCGGCCAACATGGTCCTGCTGCGCGGTTTCTCATGTCTGCCTTCCTTTCCGTCTTTTCCCGACATCTACAAAATGCGCAGCGCTGCCATTGCCGGCTATCCCATGTACCGCGGGCTGGCCAAAGTGGTGGGTATGGACGTGCTCAAGACAGGGCTAACCTTGGCAGATGAGTTGAACACCATGGAGCAGAATTATGCGGATTACGATTTCTTCTTTGTGCATGTTAAAGGCGCCGATGCCGCAGGGGAAGATGGCGACTTTGCGCGCAAGGTATCTGTGATTGAGGATGTGGACCGCCACCTGCCGAGTCTGTTGCAACTTAAGCCGGACGTATTGATTATTACAGGGGACCACTCAACGCCTGCTGTGCTTTCAGGTCACAGCTGGCATCCCGTGCCATGCCTTCTGTCTTCTGCTCATTGCCGCCGTGACAATATAACTGAATTCGGTGAGTCTGCTTGTCGCAACGGCGGGCTTGGACATATTAACGCTACCTCTTTAATGTGGCTGGCAATGGCAAACGGGTTGAAATTGACCAAATTCGGGGCGTAAATCATGCTGACTTAGCCATCGTCAAGAATATAAGTAGTATTGCACAATCATAGGAGGGTCTTTTCATGAGTATGCTGACTTATTTGGCAAGTAGCACACCACTTCCTGTGGGAAAGTTTATAACCGCTCCTGATGTGATATATTGTAACTACGCTGAATACCAACAATCGACAGATTTTGTCAATATTATGCCAGAAAAAATTTTTGTTTCTCCTCCTTACGACTTTAGCATTAAATTACATCGCACAAACTGTCCAGTACATTTTTACAAACGTAAATCAGAAGTGCACTTTATTGGTATTGACGAATACAAGAATACAGAACCACCAACAAGAATTTTGCCTGATGTTGGGGTATATGCGACGCCATCCAATGAAACACAAGAGTTAATACGTCGTAAGCAAGATGTTACAACGCAATTTTCATTGCCATATATCTATTACTTGGGTATGGGGTGTAGCGAAACTGCGTTGAGAGAGTTGATTTGTCTCATTTAAAGGATGGTGAAAAAGCAGAGTTATACGAATGTTGGGCACTCGAAGAAAGTGAAGCACGTAATACGATGTACGATCAAGTTGAAAACTTGCAAGCCTACATAGACAATAGGGATATTACGATTCCATCATCAGAACATGCAGAGCACGCAAAGAAGCACTTTATTACCTATAACGCTCCTTTTGAATTGACCTGTTCCACCAAAACATGCCCAAATGCTTATTTTTCAAATTACATTAAATGTAGCGATGTAATAACAATTTATGCTGATAAGCAAGAGGAATCTATACCATATTCGCTAGCTGATAGGGTTCTAGGTTGCTAGTTTACAAAGGCAATAATGTTAATCATGTGTGAATAGATACAAGTGTATTATCATTGGATACGTTCGCATAACTTGGAAATGCTGTGCGTTCCGCATCATGATATGAAGTTGTACTTGAAACAAATGTTGGAATCTGCATAGAATTGATGGTGTTGCAGTGAAAATGTGAGATATCACACCACCACAAATTAAACTGAGGTGAATAAAATGCGCAAAGTGATGATTGCAGCCAATTGGAAAATGAATACCACGCCAAGCGAGGCACAGACTCTGGTGAGCCAGCTCTTGCCTGCCTTATGCGATATCACAGGAGTAGAAGTGCTGCTGTGTCCACCGTTTATTTCCACAGTATTGGTGACAGAACTTATCAAAAACAGCAGCGTACGGCTTGGTGCACAAAACACATACTTTGAGGACAAGGGGGCTTTTACAGGCGAGATTTCTCCTGTCATGCTGGCGGGCATGTGCCAGTATGTCTTGCTTGGGCATTCCGAGCGCCGCGGCCTATTCGGAGAAAGCAACCAGATTGTAAACCGCAAAATCAAGGCTGCTGTAAAGCATGCTCTTAATCCCGTGTTATGCGTAGGCGAGAGTTTGGAGGAAAATGACGCAGGACGCACGGATGACGTGCTCGGTGCGCAGTTGCGTCAGTCGCTTGAGGGCATAAGCATTGCTGAGGCACAGGGATTGGTTGTGGCCTATGAGCCTATTTGGGCCATCGGCACGGGTCGTGCCGCAAGCGGCGCGCAAGCCAATGTCACCATAGGCATGCTCAGAAGCACTCTTGCCGGTATTTTCGATGAGGCGACCGCTGCGTCGGTCCGCATTCTTTATGGCGGCAGTGCCAATGGCGCCAACATTGCCGAATTTGTGAGTCAGCCGGAAATTGATGGTGCACTTGTGGGTGGAGCATCACTTAAATCAGATGAGTTCATCAGTATGGTAAAGCAGGCATCAACTGCCAAAGGCTAACATTTTCCGGAATAGTGCGTAATGCAGCGCGTCGTAACAATCATAGGACCAACAGGGGTCGGCAAAAGCGCACTGGCGCTTAAGCTGGCAGGTGCTCTTAAAGCTGAAATTATCAGCGCCGACAGCCGACAAATATACCGTTCGCTGGATATCGGCACGGCTAAGGCGACTAAAGCCGAGCAGGAGCTGGTCCGGCATCACCTAATCGATATTGTTGCACCAGACGAGGATTTCAGCTTGGCGCAATACCAGCAGATGGCATATCAGGCTATAGATGACATAAATGCACGACATAAACTGCCGTTATTGGTCGGCGGAAGCGGACTATATGTATGGGCTGTGCTTGAGGGTTGGCAAATCCCGAAGGTAGCACCCGACGCAGCGCTGCGTCGCGAGCTTGAGGCGCGTGCCGCAAGCGGTGAGGCAGCGCAACTCTATGCCGAATTGCAGCAATTGGATAGCGAGGCGGCTGCGCGCATTGACCCGCGCAACGTAAGACGCGTCATACGCGCGCTTGAAATAGGGCACCAGCCGCAAAAGAACGCCCCCCCGTCTAAGGTCACGCCATCTTTTGAGCAGATGGTCATTGGGCTGACCTGTCCGCGTGATGCGCTTTACAACCGCATTGACAAGCGTGTGGATATAATGTTGCAGCAGGGGCTGACAGATGAGGTCAGGAGGCTTTTGGAGCGGGGATATAAGGCAGACCTCCCGGCCATGTCAGGCATTGGATACCGCCAGATGGTGGCTTTCCTGAATGGCAAGGTTAGCCAAGAAGAGGCCGTGCAGCAAATTAAATTCGAGAGCCACGGGCTGGCGCGGCAGCAATATAACTGGTTCAGCCTAAAAAATGCTACAATACATTGGTTTAATGTCACAGAGGACTACTACGAGCGTGCGTTTGTGGCAGTCAGTGAATTTATAAATAAGTAAGGTTTTACAAATGCGTTTCACAAAACTACAGGGACTTGGCAACGATTTTGTATTGCTGGACGGCAGAGGCAATGAGCGCGACTGGGCACGGTTGGCTGTCGCAATGTGCCGCCAGCACTTCGGGATCGGCTCTGACGGATTGCTCGTATTGCAGGAATCCGAGAAGGCTGATTTCCTCATGCGCATGTTCAACCCTGACGGGACGGAATCCGAGGCTTGCGGCAACGGATTGCGCTGTTTTGTACGCTATTTGGCAGACAATGTTGTAAAGGACGGCACCAAAAAGCTCAAAATTGAAACGTTGGCAGGCATACGCCAAACCAAGCTCATCGAGGACGGCGATTTAATCCAAGTCGCCATGGGGCAGCCCGAGTTCAGTCTGTCGGCCATTCCGGTGGCAGCAGGTACCGCCAGCGGTAAAACGTTTGACATAATGACGGGTGATTGGCCGCTGGACGTGCACGGGCGCCGCTTAATGCTTAATTTTGTTTCCATGGGAAACCCGCACGCTGTGTATTTCACTGACGAGCCGGTGAATGATTTCCCGCTTGAGGACATCGGACATATCGTGGCAACGCATCCATTATTTCCGAAAGGTGCCAATTTTGAGGTCGCGCGCGCGCTAGACAGTCATAAAATTGAGATGCGCGTATGGGAACGCGGAGCAAGGGAAACCCTTGCCTGCGGCAGTGGCGCCTGTGCTGTTGCCGTCGCCGCTCAACTTAGAGGATTATGCGCCGACAAAGTGGAAATCCTACTCCCCGGAGGCTGTGCCTGCGTAGAGTGGAGTAAGGGCCAAGACGTTCTGCTTACCGGTCCGGCAGAGGTGGTTTTCAGCGGTGAATGGCCGGAATAACACGCTTACAAAGCATGTAATAGGAGCATATATATATGAAATTATCACAACGTTTGGATCAGCTGGCACCTTACCTTTTCGTGGAAATCAATAAAAAAATCGCTGAGAAACGTGCCCGCGGGGAGGAGGTTATCAGCTTCGGCATAGGAGATCCGGATATTCCCACGCCGGACAATGTCATAGAGAAGCTGTGCAGTGCAGCACGCGAGCCGGCTAACCACCGCTACCCCGAAACAGAGGGACTTCCTGCCCTGCGGCAGGCGATGGCAGCATGGTATCACAGGCGCTTCGGCGTGACGCTTGATCCGAACAGTGAGGTGTTGCCTCTCATCGGCTCCAAGGAAGGCATCGGGCATATATCTTTCTGTCTGATTGATACGGGTGACGTAGCATTGGTGCCTGATCCGGCTTATCCGGTTTACTCCGTCAGCACCAAGCTTGCCGGTGGGGAGCCGTACTATCTTCCGTTAAAGGAGGAGAACGCCTTTTTGCCGGCTCTCGACGACATTCCGGCTGAGGTTTTGGCACGCTCAAAGGTGTTGTGGCTAAACTATCCCAACAACCCGACAGGTGCCACAGCCGACGTGGATTTCTTCAAGCGCGCTGTTGAGTTTGCTGCCAAACACAACCTTGCCATCTGCCACGATAACCCATACTCCGAGGTTGCCTATGACGGCTACAAGCCTGTAAGCTTCCTTCAGGCAGACGGGGCAAGAGGTGTTGGCGTGGAATTCCACTCACTCTCCAAAAGCTATAACATGACCGGCTGGCGTATTGGCATGGCGGTTGGCAACGCCGGTATGATTGATGCATTAAAGAGGTTTAAATCGAACCTCGACTCCGGCATTCCGCAGGCTATCCAGTACGCTGCCATAGAGGCACTCAGCGGTCCGCAGGATGCCATCGCTGCCCATAACACTATTTACCAGCGCCGCCGCGACCTTGTAACAGACGTACTTAACGACATAGGCTGCCAGGTATATACGCCCAAAGCCAGCCTATATGTTTGGGCCAAAGTACCGCCGGGGCATACGTCGCTTGAGTTTTCCACGGACCTGCTTGAGCAGGTTGGCGTGCTGGTCATACCAGGCACGGGGTACGGTCCCAGTGGCGAGGGTTTTGTAAGGCTGTCACTGACGCTGCATGATGCTGCGCTGGTAAAGGCTCTTTCCAAGCTGTCGTCATGGCAGGATAGCCATAACCGTTTTAAGTCTAAACACTAAGAGGCATAACACTATATCCAAAACATTTTTCAATACCAAGGCTGCTGTTGAAAAAGCATTCCTTGTAGGGGTAGATACAGGCTCACGCGACGGCTGGACAGAGGAAGAGTCGCTGGAGGAGTTGGCACAGCTGGCAAAAACGGCCGGATCTCAGGTATCAGGGCGTTTGATTCAAAAGCTGGACATGCCGCATTACGTTACCTATTTGGGCAAAGGAAAACTGGATGAGTTGGTTCACAAGCGGCAGAGCGCCGACTGGGACCTGATCATTTTCGATGATGAACTTTCTCCAAGGCAGCAGACCACGCTTGAGCACATGCTAAAAATCAAAATCATTGACCGCGTGGCTTTGATTTTGGATATTTTTGCCCGCCACGCCCATACGCGCGAAGGCAAGCTTCAGGTTGAGCTTGCGCAGCACCAGTATCTGATGCCGCGCCTGTCAGGGCAATGGAGCCATCTGGAGCGTCTGGGAGGCGGTATCGGCACGCGCGGACCTGGTGAGTCACAGCTTGAAACGGACAAACGACTAATCCGCAATAAAATCAGCAAACTTAAAAAGGAACTGCGTGAAGTGCGCAAGCATCGCATGCTCTATCGCGACAAACGCCGCAGCAGCGGTATACCCATAGTAGCCCTTGTAGGTTATACCAACACCGGCAAAAGCACGCTGCTCAATGCGCTAAGCCAGGCAGGCGTGATGGCAGAGAATAAGCTATTTGCCACACTTGACCCTACCACCAAACGGCTGACTCTTCCTGACCTGAGCACAATATTGCTTTCTGATACCATCGGTTTTATTCGTAAGCTGCCCACCACATTGGTGGAGGCGTTCAGCGCAACGCTGGAGGAGTTGGTCGAGGCCACTGTGCTACTGCACGTCGTGGATATGACTTCACATAACGCTGCAGAACAAAATTCGGTGGTGGAGGGCATTTTAGGCGATTTAAAACTTGAGAACAAACCGCGCCTGACTGTCCTGAATAAAATTGATATGCTGCTGGATAAAAATGAAAGCTGGGATGAGGCGAAGGCACTGGAGTTTTTATCGGATATGGCAGGTGAAAACGACAACACCGTCCTGATATCAGCCGAAAAGAAATGGGGGCTGAAAAAGATAACCCAAAAAATTAGTGTGCAAGTCGCACAAGCCCATAAAAGTGATGCGGAACAGTCCGTGCTTCCGCCGTAAAATTCAATTTGGGGATGAAAATGATAAATAAGAACGAAATTCAAGAACAGATTGTTTGTGCCGTTGATGCCGCCAAAAGGACAAATCCTTTGGTCGGGTCCGTCACAAACTCGGTAACCATCAACTTTGTGGCAAATGCACAGCTTGCCGTCGGCGGCTCGGCCGCCATGGTGTATCTGGATGATGAAGGGGAATTCCTGGCGGGGGTGGGAGGTGCTTTCTATATAAACATCGGCACCATCCTTCCTCTCTACGAGCAGTCATTACCCCATATCGCCAGGAAACTGCACGAGTTCGGCAAACCCTGGGTTTTGGACCCTGTAGCTGTCGGCATCGGGACGCTTAGAAGCAGCATACTGACGCAATTTAAGGCATATAAGCCCAGTATAATCCGCGGTAATGCATCGGAGATTATAGCGCTGGCTGGTTTGTGGGGGCTTGATAAAGCCACAAAGTCCAATGTCCGCGGCGTTGACTCAACCGACGCTGTCACCTCTGCAAAAGCGTCGGCGATTGCGTTGGCTAAATGGACGGGCGGTGCTGTGGCTGTGTCCGGTGCGACCGATTTGGTCACAGACGGCTCAGTGGTGGTTTTCTCTCACGGTGGCTCGCATTACTTTGAGAAAATAACCGGCGCAGGCTGCTCGCTGGGCGGCGTAGCTGCCATATATGCTGCGGTGGCAACCCCGTTTGTTGCGGCACTTTGCGCAAGCGCAATCTGCAATTTGGCGGGGCAACGCGCCGAACAAAAAGCCGCAGGACCTGGAAGTTTTCAAAGCGAGTTTCTTGACGAACTGTATAAAGCAACGCCTGAGGATGTTGCAAATAACCATTTTGAAATTGAGGAGATTTGACATGAACACATTAGTCGCAGTTGCCATTGCACCGGTTGGGGTTGGAGATGAGCTTGCACGTGAGGTGGCAGAAGTCGTTCGGGTAATCCGTAACTCCGGTCTGCCGAATCGGACCACCTCTATGTTTACCGAGATTGAAGGCGAATGGGACGATGTTATGCGCGTGGTAAAGGACGCAACATTTGTACTGGCACAGAAAGGTATCCGCACAGAGGTCGTGCTGAAAGCCGACATTCGCCCCGGTTTTAGCAATATGCTTGACATAAAGATTGAGAAATTAAACAGTATTTTGGATGAAAAGCACTAATAATATGCGTAATAGTTTTGATATTTCGGCATATTTTGTGGTCGGACCCGAAAGTACAAAGGGCAGACCCGTGGCGTCAATAATCAAAGACGTTGTAGAGGCGGGGTTTACATGCATTCAAATCCGTTCCAAAACAGCGTCAGCACGTGAGATGATTGCGCTGGTGCGGCAATCAGCCGATATTATTGCCGATGCCGGCAGATCCAACGAAGTGACGCTGCTGGTTGATGACCGGCTTGATGTCGTTTTAGCTGCAAGGGAGCAGGGAACTAAAGTAGATGGAATCCACGTCGGGCAATCTGATATACCGGTTGAGGTATGCCGTAAGTATCTGGGAGATAACGCCGTTATAGGGTTGTCGGCCAAAACCACCGAGTTGTTTGACTACGTTCAAACAGCAGATGTTAGTCAAATTGACTACTTTGGAGCAGGGCCACTTCATGAAACGCCTACCAAACCTGATTGCGGTGCAGGCGCAGATGGTAAAATACTCACCAGAAGCTTTGATGACATTACCAGACTGGTAAAACTCAGCCCAATTCCGGTTGTTGTGGGGGGCGGGGTCAAACTGGCAGATATTCCACAACTCGCCAGAACGGGCGTTGGGGGGTTCTTTGTGGTATCAGCTATATCCGAGGCCGACGAGCCAAAAGCAGAAGCTGAAAAGCTAATTGAGGCGTGGCAAGCAAACAGCAAGATATCTTAGGCTGTTATTTTGTCGTCTTATATCATGGGAATCGTGACAATGGGACAGAATTAGCTTTGAAAAGGGCTTAAAAAAGGTTCAGCGATACCAAGACGATACTGATAATTATTTTTAGCCATGAAAGACGCTCAATCAAACGGGCATCTTTTTTATGCCCACAAGGTAGCTTTCGTCGGCCTGCCCGACAAAGTACCAGATTGGGTCATACGCTCACTTTTTGGGAGCGTATGGTATCGGTGGAATAGGGTTTCCAAAGGGACACCCTTTGGCACATTGGCTTCTGCAAGAAGTCTAGTGTGTTATGTTATGCTTTTCTTCCTGAAAGTATTTTACCTCAGCTTTACATGCTGCATGCTAAATTTCCAAAATAGCTGGGGGGTTGCAATGAAAAACAATGTTTTCAATGTAGTTATTTTGGTGTTAACTTTGATATCAACAGGGTGTGGTATTATAAGTAGTATTGGTGCGCCTATGTTTAACGCAAAAATTCTTGAAATCAATGGGGATTCTGTTATTGTTGAACCTGTAGATGGAGAAGATATTTTACGTTCCTGCGACAGATTATGTTTTAGCTCAATAAATCTTGCTAAACTGGATATAGCTATTGGCGATATAGTTTCCATAACATATAATGGAGCTGTAAGAGAAACCTACCCTGGTCAGATAGACGTAATAAAGTGGTCACTTCATGAGAAATCTCTGCCCATATCTTCAAAACTGGCCTTGCCCCCGATCGTTGCTCCAATTTCAAAGTCAGTAATAATATAAACTAAATTTGAAAGAGGTGGTAGCAATGTCGAGGAAAAACTACACCGCTGTTTACGCCAGCACTTTTTCTGACTTCTTAACTGATTGTAAAAGGCGGTTTACTTCTGCATGTATAGCAGGGTCAACAGGTTCTTTAAGCCTAGACTCTACAAATTCGGCTTCCTTGCGAATATACTCACAGATTTCTGCTACAGTCATGCCTTTCTGCATTTCGTAATGCCACTCTCTGATTTTATGGATATCTACAATCGTAAAAGCAGGGCTTATTTCTGGCATTGGCACATTAATCATCACTAAAATCTCCTGAAACGAGCATCGAAGGTGTACAAATCATAATATCTTTAAACCCCTCCGATGCTGAAATCACTTTTGTGCCTCGAATTGTTTTAGCATTTACCATATGGCGAAAATTCCAAGACACAATAATGTCGCAATTGGACATCAGTGCAGCAGCGATATGACGGCAATCATTAACGCTCTTGCTTGTTCAAACCCCGAATTCAATGAACTTACTTGCAAGGTTGATTAAGTCCTTGCTTGGTTCAACTTGAGCATACTTGATTCGTTGGAGAAAGTCCATAAGAATACTTAATTTAGGTTCTTGACACCTTGCCAACTCATCAAATACAACTCGCGACAGCACGATGTCGTACTCTCCGTCCAGTATATGAGCCCAAAGTTGCAAGGAATGCGCCATCATAATCGGCTCGTCAGGTTCATTCAAGTGACTGATGTACGATGAATCAAGGTATAATCTCTGTTTTCTCATCTTACTCACATTTTACTATTATATATGTGTTAATTCAACTAGTCGCTAGTTGATGATTACATTAACAATGCAACGCGTTGCATTGTTAATGTAATCATCAACTAGCGACTAGTTGAATTAACACATATATAATAGTAAAATGTGAGTAAGATGAGAAAACAGAGATTATACCTTGATTCATCGTACATCAGTCACTTGAATGAACCTGACGAGCCGATTATGATGGCGCATTCCTTGCAACTTTGGGCTCATATACTGGACGGAGAGTACGACATCGTGCTGTCGCGAGTTGTATTTGATGAGTTGGCAAGGTGTCAAGAACCTAAATTAAGTATTCTTATGGACTTTCTCCAACGAATCAAGTATGCTCAAGTTGAACCAAGCAAGGACTTAATCAACCTTGCAAGTAAGTTCATTGAATTCGGGGTTTGAACAAGCAAGAGCGTTAATGATTGCCGTCATATCGCTGCTGCACTGATGTCCAATTGCGACATTATTGTGTCTTGGAATTTTCGCCATATGGTAAATGCTAAAACAATTCGAGGCACAAAAGTGATTTCAGCATCGGAGGGGTTTAAAGATATTATGATTTGTACACCTTCGATGCTCGTTTCAGGAGATTTTAGTGATGATTAATGTGCCAATGCCAGAAATAAGCCCTGCTTTTACGATTGTAGATATCCATAAAATCAGAGAGTGGCATTACGAAATGCAGAAAGGCATGACTGTAGCAGAAATCTGTGAGTATATTCGCAAGGAAGCCGAATTTGTAGAGTCTAGGCTTAAAGAACCTGTTGACCCTGCTATACATGCAGAAGTAAACCGCCTTTTACAATCAGTTAAGAAGTCAGAAAAAGTGCTGGCGTAAACAGCGGTGTAGTTTTTCCTCGACATTGCTACCACCTCTTTCAAATTTAGTTTATATTATTACTGACTTTGAAATTGGAGCAACGATCGGGGGCAAGGCCAGTTTTGAAGATATGGGCAGAGATTTCTCATGAAGTGACCACTTTATTACGTCTATCTGACCAGGGTAGGTTTCTCTTACAGCTCCATTATATGTTATGGAAACTATATCGCCAATAGCTATATCCAGTTTAGCAAGATTTATTGAGCTAAAACATAATCTGTCGCAGGAACGTAAAATATCTTCTCCATCTACAGGTTCAACAATAACAGAATCCCCATTGATTTCAAGAATTTTTGCGTTAAACATAGGCGCACCAATACTACTTATAATACCACACCCTGTTGATATCAAAGTTAACACCAAAATAACTACATTGAAAACATTGTTTTTCATTGCAACCCCCCAGCTATTTTGGAAATTTAGCATGCAGCATGTAAAGCTGAGGTAAAATACTTTCAGGAAGAAAAGCATAACATAACACACTAGACTTCTTGCAGAAGCCAATGTGCCAAAGGGTGTCCCTTTGGAAACCCTATTCCACCGATACCATACGCTCCCAAAAAGTGAGCGTATGACCCAATCTGGTACTTTGTCGGGCAGGCCGACGAAAGCTACCTTGTGGGCATAAAAAAGATGCCCGTTTGATTGAGCGTCTTTCATGGCTAAAAATAATTATCAGTATCGTCTTGGTATCGCTGAACCTTTTTTAAGCCCTTTTCAAAGCTAATTCTGTCCCATTGTCACGATTCCCATGATATAAGACGACAAAATAACAGCCTAAGATATCTTGCTGTTTGCTTGCCACGCCTCAATTAGCTTTTCAGCTTCTGCTTTTGGCTCGTCGGCCTCGGATATAGCTGATACCACAAAGAACCCCCCAACGCCCGTTCTGGCGAGTTGTGGAATATCTGCCAGTTTGACCCCGCCCCCCACAACAACCGGAATTGGGCTGAGTTTTACCAGTCTGGTAATGTCATCAAAGCTTCTGGTGAGTATTTTACCATCTGCGCCTGCACCGCAATCAGGTTTGGTAGGCGTTTCATGAAGTGGCCCTGCTCCAAAGTAGTCAATTTGACTAACATCTGCTGTTTGAACGTAGTCAAACAACTCGGTGGTTTTGGCCGACAACCCTATAACGGCGTTATCTCCCAGATACTTACGGCATACCTCAACCGGTATATCAGATTGCCCGACGTGGATTCCATCTACTTTAGTTCCCTGCTCCCTTGCAGCTAAAACGACATCAAGCCGGTCATCAACCAGCAGCGTCACTTCGTTGGATCTGCCGGCATCGGCAATAATATCGGCTGATTGCCGCACCAGCGCAATCATCTCACGTGCTGACGCTGTTTTGGAACGGATTTGAATGCATGTAAACCCCGCCTCTACAACGTCTTTGATTATTGACGCCACGGGTCTGCCCTTTGTACTTTCGGGTCCGACCACAAAATATGCCGAAATATCAAAACTATTACGCATATTATTAGTGCTTTTCATCCAAAATACTGTTTAATTTCTCAATCTTTATGTCAAGCATATTGCTAAAACCGGGGCGAATGTCGGCTTTCAGCACGACCTCTGTGCGGATACCTTTCTGTGCCAGTACAAATGTTGCGTCCTTTACCACGCGCATAACATCGTCCCATTCGCCTTCAATCTCGGTAAACATAGAGGTGGTCCGATTCGGCAGACCGGAGTTACGGATTACCCGAACGACTTCTGCCACCTCACGTGCAAGCTCATCTCCAACCCCAACCGGTGCAATGGCAACTGCGACTAATGTGTTCATGTCAAATCTCCTCAATTTCAAAATGGTTATTTGCAACATCCTCAGGCGTTGCTTTATACAGTTCGTCAAGAAACTCGCTTTGAAAACTTCCAGGTCCTGCGGCTTTTTGTTCGGCGCGTTGCCCCGCCAAATTGCAGATTGCGCTTGCGCAAAGTGCCGCAACAAACGGGGTTGCCACCGCAGCATATATGGCAGCTACGCCGCCCAGCGAGCAGCCTGCGCCGGTTATTTTCTCAAAGTAATGCGAGCCACCGTGAGAGAAAACCACCACTGAGCCGTCTGTGACCAAATCGGTCGCACCGGACACAGCCACAGCACCGCCCGTCCATTTAGCCAACGCAATCGCCGACGCTTTTGCAGAGGTGACAGCGTCGGTTGAGTCAACGCCGCGGACATTGGACTTTGTGGCTTTATCAAGCCCCCACAAACCAGCCAGCGCTATAATCTCCGATGCATTACCGCGGATTATACTGGGCTTATATGCCTTAAATTGCGTCAGTATGCTGCTTCTAAGCGTCCCGATGCCGACAGCTACAGGGTCCAAAACCCAGGGTTTGCCGAACTCGTGCAGTTTCCTGGCGATATGGGGTAATGACTGCTCGTAGAGAGGAAGGATGGTGCCGATGTTTATATAGAAAGCACCTCCCACCCCCGCCAGGAATTCCCCTTCATCATCCAGATACACCATGGCGGCCGAGCCGCCGACGGCAAGCTGTGCATTTGCCACAAAGTTGATGGTTACCGAGTTTGTGACGGACCCGACCAAAGGATTTGTCCTTTTGGCGGCATCAACGGCACAAACAATCTGTTCTTGAATTTCGTTCTTATTTATCATTTTCATCCCCAAATTGAATTTTACGGCGGAAGCACGGACTGTTCCGCATCACTTTTATGGGCTTGTGCGACTTGCACACTAATTTTTTGGGTTATCTTTTTCAGCCCCCATTTCTTTTCGGCTGATATCAGGACGGTGTTGTCGTTTTCACCTGCCATATCCGATAAAAACTCCAGTGCCTTCGCCTCATCCCAGCTTTCATTTTTATCCAGCAGCATATCAATTTTATTCAGGACAGTCAGGCGCGGTTTGTTCTCAAGTTTTAAATCGCCTAAAATGCCCTCCACCACCGAATTTTGTTCTGCAGCGTTATGTGAAGTCATATCCACGACGTGCAGTAGCACAGTGGCCTCGACCAACTCCTCCAGCGTTGCGCTGAACGCCTCCACCAATGTGGTGGGCAGCTTACGAATAAAACCGATGGTATCAGAAAGCAATATTGTGCTCAGGTCAGGAAGAGTCAGCCGTTTGGTGGTAGGGTCAAGTGTGGCAAATAGCTTATTCTCTGCCATCACGCCTGCCTGGCTTAGCGCATTGAGCAGCGTGCTTTTGCCGGTGTTGGTATAACCTACAAGGGCTACTATGGGTATACCGCTGCTGCGGCGTTTGTCGCGATAGAGCATGCGATGCTTGCGCACTTCACGCAGTTCCTTTTTAAGTTTGCTGATTTTATTGCGGATTAGTCGTTTGTCCGTTTCAAGCTGTGACTCACCAGGTCCGCGCGTGCCGATACCGCCTCCCAGACGCTCCAGATGGCTCCATTGCCCTGACAGGCGCGGCATCAGATACTGGTGCTGCGCAAGCTCAACCTGAAGCTTGCCTTCGCGCGTATGGGCGTGGCGGGCAAAAATATCCAAAATCAAAGCCACGCGGTCAATGATTTTGATTTTTAGCATGTGCTCAAGCGTGGTCTGCTGCCTTGGAGAAAGTTCATCATCGAAAATGATCAGGTCCCAGTCGGCGCTCTGCCGCTTGTGAACCAACTCATCCAGTTTTCCTTTGCCCAAATAGGTAACGTAATGCGGCATGTCCAGCTTTTGAATCAAACGCCCTGATACCTGAGATCCGGCCGTTTTTGCCAGCTGTGCCAACTCCTCCAGCGACTCTTCCTCTGTCCAGCCGTCGCGTGAGCCTGTATCTACCCCTACAAGGAATGCTTTTTCAACAGCAGCCTTGGTATTGAAAAATGTTTTGGATATAGTGTTATGCCTCTTAGTGTTTAGACTTAAAACGGTTATGGCTATCCTGCCATGACGACAGCTTGGAAAGAGCCTTTACCAGCGCAGCATCATGCAGCGTCAGTGACAGCCTTACAAAACCCTCGCCACTGGGACCGTACCCCGTGCCTGGTATGACCAGCACGCCAACCTGCTCAAGCAGGTCCGTGGAAAACTCAAGCGACGTATGCCCCGGCGGTACTTTGGCCCAAACATATAGGCTGGCTTTGGGCGTATATACCTGGCAGCCTATGTCGTTAAGTACGTCTGTTACAAGGTCGCGGCGGCGCTGGTAAATAGTGTTATGGGCAGCGATGGCATCCTGCGGACCGCTGAGTGCCTCTATGGCAGCGTACTGGATAGCCTGCGGAATGCCGGAGTCGAGGTTCGATTTAAACCTCTTTAATGCATCAATCATACCGGCGTTGCCAACCGCCATGCCAATACGCCAGCCGGTCATGTTATAGCTTTTGGAGAGTGAGTGGAATTCCACGCCAACACCTCTTGCCCCGTCTGCCTGAAGGAAGCTTACAGGCTTGTAGCCGTCATAGGCAACCTCGGAGTATGGGTTATCGTGGCAGATGGCAAGGTTGTGTTTGGCAGCAAACTCAACAGCGCGCTTGAAGAAATCCACGTCGGCTGTGGCACCTGTCGGGTTGTTGGGATAGTTTAGCCACAACACCTTTGAGCGTGCCAAAACCTCAGCCGGAATGTCGTCGAGAGCCGGCAAAAAGGCGTTCTCCTCCTTTAACGGAAGATAGTACGGCTCCCCACCGGCAAGCTTGGTGCTGACGGAGTAAACCGGATAAGCCGGATCAGGCACCAATGCTACGTCACCCGTATCAATCAGACAGAAAGATATATGCCCGATGCCTTCCTTGGAGCCGATGAGAGGCAACACCTCACTGTTCGGATCAAGCGTCACGCCGAAGCGCCTGTGATACCATGCTGCCATCGCCTGCCGCAGGGCAGGAAGTCCCTCTGTTTCGGGGTAGCGGTGGTTAGCCGGCTCGCGTGCTGCACTGCACAGCTTCTCTATGACATTGTCCGGCGTGGGAATATCCGGATCTCCTATGCCGAAGCTGATAACCTCCTCCCCGCGGGCACGTTTCTCAGCGATTTTTTTATTGATTTCCACGAAAAGGTAAGGTGCCAGCTGATCCAAACGTTGTGATAATTTCATATATATATGCTCCTATTACATGCTTTGTAAGCGTGTTATTCCGGCCATTCACCGCTGAAAACCACCTCTGCCGGACCGGTAAGCAGAACGTCTTGGCCCTTACTCCACTCTACGCAGGCACAGCCTCCGGGGAGTAGGATTTCCACTTTGTCGGCGCATAATCCTCTAAGTTGAGCGGCGACGGCAACAGCACAGGCGCCACTGCCGCAGGCAAGGGTTTCCCTTGCTCCGCGTTCCCATACGCGCATCTCAATTTTATGACTGTCTAGCGCGCGCGCGACCTCAAAATTGGCACCTTTCGGAAATAATGGATGCGTTGCCACGATATGTCCGATGTCCTCAAGCGGGAAATCATTCACCGGCTCGTCAGTGAAATACACAGCGTGCGGGTTTCCCATGGAAACAAAATTAAGCATTAAGCGGCGCCCGTGCACGTCCAGCGGCCAATCACCCGTCATTATGTCAAACGTTTTACCGCTGGCGGTACCTGCTGCCACCGGAATGGCCGACAGACTGAACTCGGGCTGCCCCATGGCGACTTGGATTAAATCGCCGTCCTCGATGAGCTTGGTTTGGCGTATGCCTGCCAACGTTTCAATTTTGAGCTTTTTGGTGCCGTCCTTTACAACATTGTCTGCCAAATAGCGTACAAAACAGCGCAATCCGTTGCCGCAAGCCTCGGATTCCGTCCCGTCAGGGTTGAACATGCGCATGAGGAAATCAGCCTTCTCGGATTCCTGCAATACGAGCAATCCGTCAGAGCCGATCCCGAAGTGCTGGCGGCACATTGCGACAGCCAACCGTGCCCAGTCGCGCTCATTGCCTCTGCCGTCCAGCAATACAAAATCGTTGCCAAGTCCCTGTAGTTTTGTGAAACGCATTTGTAAAACCTTACTTATTTATAAATTCACTGACTGCCACAAACGCACGCTCGTAGTAGTCCTCTGTGACATTAAACCAATGTATTGTAGCATTTTTTAGGCTGAACCAGTTATATTGCTGCCGCGCCAGCCCGTGGCTCTCGAATTTAATTTGCTGCACGGCCTCTTCTTGGCTAACCTTGCCATTCAGGAAAGCCACCATCTGGCGGTATCCAATGCCTGACATGGCCGGGAGGTCTGCCTTATATCCCCGCTCCAAAAGCCTCCTGACCTCATCTGTCAGCCCCTGCTGCAACATTATATCCACACGCTTGTCAATGCGGTTGTAAAGCGCATCACGCGGACAGGTCAGCCCAATGACCATCTGCTCAAAAGATGGCGTGACCTTAGACGGGGGGGCGTTCTTTTGCGGCTGGTGCCCTATTTCAAGCGCGCGTATGACGCGTCTTACGTTGCGCGGGTCAATGCGCGCAGCCGCCTCGCTATCCAATTGCTGCAATTCGGCATAGAGTTGCGCTGCCTCACCGCTTGCGGCACGCGCCTCAAGCTCGCGACGCAGCGCTGCGTCGGGTGCTACCTTCGGGATTTGCCAACCCTCAAGCACAGCCCATACATATAGTCCGCTTCCGCCGACCAATAACGGCAGTTTATGTCGTGCATTTATGTCATCTATAGCCTGATATGCCATCTGCTGGTATTGCGCCAAGCTGAAATCCTCGTCTGGTGCAACAATATCGATTAGGTGATGCCGGACCAGCTCCTGCTCGGCTTTAGTCGCCTTAGCCGTGCCGATATCCAGCGAACGGTATATTTGTCGGCTGTCGGCGCTGATAATTTCAGCTTTAAGAGCACCTGCCAGCTTAAGCGCCAGTGCGCTTTTGCCGACCCCTGTTGGTCCTATGATTGTTACGACGCGCTGCATTACGCACTATTCCGGAAAATGTTAGCCTTTGGCAGTTGATGCCTGCTTTACCATACTGATGAACTCATCTGATTTAAGTGATGCTCCACCCACAAGTGCACCATCAATTTCCGGCTGACTCACAAATTCGGCAATGTTGGCGCCATTGGCACTGCCGCCATAAAGAATGCGGACCGACGCAGCGGTCGCCTCATCGAAAATACCGGCAAGAGTGCTTCTGAGCATGCCTATGGTGACATTGGCTTGCGCGCCGCTTGCGGCACGACCCGTGCCGATGGCCCAAATAGGCTCATAGGCCACAACCAATCCCTGTGCCTCAGCAATGCTTATGCCCTCAAGCGACTGACGCAACTGCGCACCGAGCACGTCATCCGTGCGTCCTGCGTCATTTTCCTCCAAACTCTCGCCTACGCATAACACGGGATTAAGAGCATGCTTTACAGCAGCCTTGATTTTGCGGTTTACAATCTGGTTGCTTTCTCCGAATAGGCCGCGGCGCTCGGAATGCCCAAGCAAGACATACTGGCACATGCCCGCCAGCATGACAGGAGAAATCTCGCCTGTAAAAGCCCCCTTGTCCTCAAAGTATGTGTTTTGTGCACCAAGCCGTACGCTGCTGTTTTTGATAAGTTCTGTCACCAATACTGTGGAAATAAACGGTGGACACAGCAGCACTTCTACTCCTGTGATATCGCATAAGGCAGGCAAGAGCTGGCTCACCAGAGTCTGTGCCTCGCTTGGCGTGGTATTCATTTTCCAATTGGCTGCAATCATCACTTTGCGCATTTTATTCACCTCAGTTTAATTTGTGGTGGTGTGATATCTCACATTTTCACTGCAACACCATCAATTCTATGCAGATTCCAACATTTGTTTCAAGTACAACTTCATATCATGATGCGGAACGCACAGCATTTCCAAGTTATGCGAACGTATCCAATGATAATACACTTGTATCTATTCACACATGATTAACATTATTGCCTTTGTAAACTAGCAACCTAGAACCCTATCAGCTAGCGAATATGGTATAGATTCCTCTTGCTTATCAGCATAAATTGTTATTACATCGCTACATTTAATGTAATTTGAAAAATAAGCATTTGGGCATGTTTTGGTGGAACAGGTCAATTCAAAAGGAGCGTTATAGGTAATAAAGTGCTTCTTTGCGTGCTCTGCATGTTCTGATGATGGAATCGTAATATCCCTATTGTCTATGTAGGCTTGCAAGTTTTCAACTTGATCGTACATCGTATTACGTGCTTCACTTTCTTCGAGTGCCCAACATTCGTATAACTCTGCTTTTTCACCATCCTTTAAATGAGACAAATCAACTCTCTCAACGCAGTTTCGCTACACCCCATACCCAAGTAATAGATATATGGCAATGAAAATTGCGTTGTAACATCTTGCTTACGACGTATTAACTCTTGTGTTTCATTGGATGGCGTCGCATATACCCCAACATCAGGCAAAATTCTTGTTGGTGGTTCTGTATTCTTGTATTCGTCAATACCAATAAAGTGCACTTCTGATTTACGTTTGTAAAAATGTACTGGACAGTTTGTGCGATGTAATTTAATGCTAAAGTCGTAAGGAGGAGAAACAAAAATTTTTTCTGGCATAATATTGACAAAATCTGTCGATTGTTGGTATTCAGCGTAGTTACAATATATCACATCAGGAGCGGTTATAAACTTTCCCACAGGAAGTGGTGTGCTACTTGCCAAATAAGTCAGCATACTCATGAAAAGACCCTCCTATGATTGTGCAATACTACTTATATTCTTGACGATGGCTAAGTCAGCATGATTTACGCCCCGAATTTGGTCAATTTCAACCCGTTTGCCATTGCCAGCCACATTAAAGAGGTAGCGTTAATATGTCCAAGCCCGCCGTTGCGACAAGCAGACTCACCGAATTCAGTTATATTGTCACGGCGGCAATGAGCAGAAGACAGAAGGCATGGCACGGGATGCCAGCTGTGACCTGAAAGCACAGCAGGCGTTGAGTGGTCCCCTGTAATAATCAATACGTCCGGCTTAAGTTGCAACAGACTCGGCAGGTGGCGGTCCACATCCTCAATCACAGATACCTTGCGCGCAAAGTCGCCATCTTCCCCTGCGGCATCGGCGCCTTTAACATGCACAAAGAAGAAATCGTAATCCGCATAATTCTGCTCCATGGTGTTCAACTCATCTGCCAAGGTTAGCCCTGTCTTGAGCACGTCCATACCCACCACTTTGGCCAGCCCGCGGTACATGGGATAGCCGGCAATGGCAGCGCTGCGCATTTTGTAGATGTCGGGAAAAGACGGAAAGGAAGGCAGACATGAGAAACCGCGCAGCAGGACCATGTTGGCCGGGGCGTGCGGCGCCAATCTTTTTCTCGCCTCAGCGAGGAAAGTATTAACCACTTGTGCCGTGCGCCCGGCGTCTGACTCGAGTGAGGCCACTTCCTTGGGCGGCAAACATGTTTGCTGCGGGTCTGTGTCGCTGATTTTTTCACTCAGCCCTACCCCGCGGAATACCACCACCAGTCTATGGTCTTTTACGGCACGCACAATAACCTGTATGCCGTCAATTTCCATGCCGTCAAGCAGAGAGCACAGCTTGCTGCTTTCCTCAGTTAGTATGCGTCCGGCGCGGCGGTCGCTTATGAGCCCCTGCGCATCAAGCGTGCAGAAGTTTCCGCGTGCGGCGATATCGCCGTGCTGAAGTTCAAAATCCATGCCCAGTGCCTCAAGTACACCGCGCCCAATGGTATAAGAAAGCGGATCATACCCGAAAAGCCCCAGATGCCCGGGGGCACTGCCTGGGGTTATCCCCTGGGCCACTGTTTGCATAAGCCCGCAACTGCCCGACTGCGCAAGCTTATCCATATTTGGTGTTGCCGCCGTTTCAAGTTCTGTTTTTCCCGTTCCGTTTGGCAGTCCGCCGAGTCCGTCGATTACCAGCATGACAATCTTCGATGGCGAAACGACAGATAATTCCTGCATTAGTTCCAAGTTGTTTTTCAAAGGCCTCTCCTTTTTGCGGCTTAGTTATCCAGCAGTGCTTCGACACCGGGCAGTGTTACGCCGCTGAGGAATTTTAATGCGGCACCGCCGCCTGTGGAAACGAAAGTCATACGCCCGTTGAGATTCATACCGGTGACAATTTCCGCTGTGGATCCGCCGCCGATGATGGTGGTGGCATTGACGCTTGAGATAATGCGTGCCAAAGCGCGCGTGCCCTCGGCAAACTGCGGCACCTCATATACACCGATGGGCCCGTTCCAGAAAACTGTTTTGCAGCGCTCAAGTATGCGTGTGTAGTTGCTCACAGTGAGTGCCCCTATATCCACGATACGTTTGTTTGCTGGCATGTCGGCAATGGAAACCGTTTCCCAGTTATCGTCGCGGCCGACATCGGCAATCACAACGTCCTCTGGCAGGAATACCTTAACGTTGTTCGCCTCTGCCTTTTGCATTAGATAGGAGGCCGTGTCGATGGCGTTGTCCAGAAGTGACTGCCCTACCTCATGGCCTTTAGCCTTGAGGAATGTTGCGGCCATGCCGCCTCCGATAATTATGTAGTTCACGCGTGGCAGAATATTTTCGATGAGTGCCACTTTGTCGCTGATTTTGGCGCCTCCCAGCAGTAAGCCGAAAGGTCGCGCCGGCGTGAGCAGCACTTTGCCAAGTGAGTTGATTTCTTTCTCAAGTAACAGTCCGGCAACTGACGGCAGGAATTTCGTTACGCCGACAATTGATGCATGCGCACGATGCGCCGTGCCGAAGGCATCATCAACATAGATGTCACCCAGTTTGGCTAAAGTCTGGGAGAACAGCGGGTCGTTTTGTTCCTCCTCGGGATGAAAGCGCAGGTTTTCCAGAACCAGAATTTCACCGCTTTTAAGTTCGGCAACGCGCGCCTCTACGTTAGGACCGATGCACACAGGCACGAAACTTACCGATTGGCGCAGGATGCTGGATAGCCGCTCTGCCACGCCGCGCAGGCTCAGTCCGGGAATGACCTTGCCTTTCGGGCGTCCCATATGGGAGCACAAAATGAGGCTGGCGTTATGGTCAAGCAGATAGTCTATAGTGGGCACGGCAGCTTTAATGCGGCTGTCGTCGGTGATGTTCCCGCTATTTACGTCTAAAGGAACATTAAAATCAACGCGTGTTAACACCTTTTTCCCTGACATACTGACGTCGCGAACGGTCTTTTTATCCATTTTTCACTGCCTTTATATAATATTTGTGACTGCTGAAAAACCTCGATTACTCACGCAGGCCCAACTCAGGGAGCAAAGCCTGCACTTGGCGCGCTATGCCTTGTGCGTCCAAGCCGTATTTTGCGCGCAATATGGCCTGCGTGCCGTGCTCGACAAACTCATCCGGTATGCCGATGCAGTGTGCTTTCAGTCCATCTATTGAAGATTGCTCAAGCACGGCCAGTACGGCACTGCCAAAACCGCCCCTGAGTACATTTTCCTCTATGGTCACCAGCCGCTTGGTGGCACGGGCCGCCTCCGTGAGGGTGACACAATCCAGCGGGCTGACAAAACGGGCATTGACCACAGTGGCCTCAATTCCCTTTGAGCCAAGTATATCGGCTGCTTCCAGCGCTGATGCCACGCATGTTCCGATTCCCGCAAGCGTTACATGCGCCCCACGGCGCAGTATTTCAGCGGAGCCGATCGGAATGGTTTGGAAATCTTGGTCCATAGGCACGCCCAGACCGCAACCGCGGGCATAGCGCACTGCCATGGGACGACCGCTGTAAACGGCGGTATATAACAGATGCTGCAACTCATTTTCGTCCTTGGGTGACGCCAGCACCATGTCGGGCACCAAAGGCAGGTATGACAGGTCGAAAAGACCCTGATGCGTTTTTCCGTCGTCGCCAACAATTCCGCCGCGATCTACGGCAAATGTGACGGGCAGCTTCTGCAAACACACGTCATGGATGATTTGGTCAAGGGAGCGCTGCAAGAAGGTGGAGTAGATGGCAACAATAGGCTTAATGCCCTGCGCTGCCAGCCCTGCGGCGAAAGTGACGGCGTGCTGCTCACAGATGCCAACGTCAAAAACACGCTTGGGGAACTCCTGTTGTATGGGCTCAAGGCAGTTACCCTCTGGCATGGCGGCGGTGATTATGGCGATGGATTCATCGCGACGCATCATTTCCAGTGTGCTGCGTGCAAACACCTGACTGTATGACGGGGCGATTTTGGCAGCGCTGCCCTCTGGTGCGATGCCGTGAAAGCATACGGCGTCATCCTCTGCCGGACCATAGCCCTTTCCCTTGGTAGTCACAACGTGCACCAGTATGGCCTTATGCGCATATGAGCGCGCCTGCTTCAGGGCGGATTCCAACTCGGCTATGTTGTGCCCGTCAATCGGTCCCATATATGCCAGACCGAAGTCCTCCCACAGTGTGTTGTGTATGAAAAAGCCTTTCATACTTTGCTTGATCTTCCCTGCAAGCCTCAGTAACTGTTTGCCCAGCGGTATGGCGCGTAATATGCGTTTGCTGCCCTCATTGGCCTGGTAGTAACGCCGGTTGAAGCGCACCTTGCGCAGAAGCTTGGCAATATCGCCCACTGTCGGGGAAATGGACATGCCGTTGTCGTTAAGTACAATTATAATCTTGGTGCCCGAGGCACCGGTATTATTCAGCGCCTCCAAGGCCATGCCGCCGCCGATGGAACCGTCTCCTATGACAGAGATAATGTGATAACTCTCGCCGCTTAGGTCACGGGCAGTGGCCATGCCCAATGCAGCCGAGATGGAAGTGCTGGCATGACCCGCACCGAAGGAATCATAAGGGCTTTCGTCGCGCGCCGGAAATCCCGACAGCCCACCATACTGGCGCTGGGTTGCAAATTGTTCACGGCGCCCGGTTAGCATTTTGTGAGCATAAGCCTGATGCCCCACGTCCCAAATAATCTTGTCGGCTGGTGCATCAAAAACGCGATGCAGCGCAATGGTCAACTCCACCGCCCCGAGGCTTGAGGCCAAATGCCCGCCAGTAACCTTAACCATCGAAATCATATCCTGGCGCAACTCCTCGGCCAGAGCCGGGAGTTGTGCTGCCGGTATTTCCCTAATATCGGCGGGACTGTTTATGCCATCTAGCAGTTTTGTCATTTTATACTTTGCGTTAATTTAAATTATTGTTGCAGTCCAATCCATATATCTTGGGCACTGAATACTCTCATACGGCACCATTCGTGATACCCATGCAGGGCGCACCATGCGCCGCCTGACATCTTGCCGTTGGCGCCTGTATATTACGCGATTATACCAAACAAATAACGCGGATGCGTCATTTGCGGTGACGGGTAGTTCCGATCCGTGCTAACTTTTGGCCAGTTCCTCGGTGATATCCTGTGTCATTTTGAGGAATAGTGTGCGGATTTTTTTCATAACATCGGCTGCTGCCTGCTCGCCTGCCTTGCGCGCCTCAACCGCAGCCAGTCGTGCCTCAGCGGCGGCTTTCTCGGATACTTCAATACTTGTTTCTATATCGTCTAAAATCTCAGGAAGGGGTTTTTCAAGGATGATATGCTTGCGTTCTCTGTTTTCGGTCGCCACTTCTTCCTCCATCACTATAATTTTGTCAGCATGCAACAGACGCGCTAATGATAGCTTAATTTGACTATTTTGTCACATGTTATTAGGTACAAATACCTGCGCTGGAATACAAGGGATATAGTTGACATTTATTTAGAGGAAGTGCTACCTTATCAGCAATTATTTTAAAGCTATGGCATTTTATATCCTTAAAGCTCAGTATCTTTACGGCACAGGCGATATGAGTTTTCATGGCGCTCATGTCGGTGGTTTTGCTATTGAGTTACATCAAGATATGTAAGCACCCCTTTTGGCGGGTGTTTTTTTATGCCGAATAGCTTCAAATTTTGCAATAGTTGGCCATTTAGCGCCAATTTTTGAGAATGAAAAAATAACAAAAGGAGGAGTACAAGATGCAGCCAATTAATGTAATCTGGTTGCAAGGTCAAGGGTGCACCGGTGATACGGTGGCTCTTCTCAGTGCCAGCAATCCGTCTTTAGCAGACGTGATTACTGGTGTGTTACCGGAACTCAGTGGGGTAAACATTGCCTTCCACCCGACCATCATGGCGCCATGGGGCGAAAGTGCTATGGCACCGATTGAAGCTGCCAAAGCTGGCAAGCTGGATCCATTTGTGGTGGTTCTTGAAGGCGCAATTCCGGATGAGAAACTTGCTCAGAAAACAGGTGGTTACTTCTGCGGTATCGGCGATATGCACGGCAAAATCGTCACCGTTACCGAGGTTGTGAATGCTCTTAAGAGCAAAGCAGCCGCTATGGTTGCCATTGGTACCTGCGCTGCTTACGGCGGTGTAGCTGCCGGCAAACCCAATCCTACCGGAGCCATGGGACTGGGTCAATTCCTTGGCGCAAGCTACAAGAGTACGCTTGGTTTGCCCGTAATCAATGTCCCCGGTTGTCCTACACCCGGCGACAACACCCTCAGGGTCCTGGCTTATCTGGTATTGGTAGCCCGCGGTGCCGCCTCAGTGCCGGAACTGGATGAGGTCAATCGTCCCAAGTTCCTCTATGGCGAATTGGCGCATCACGTCTGCCCCAGAGCAGGTTTCCTGGCTGAGGGTAAATTCTCGCATCATTATGGTGAACCTTATTGTATGGGTTTGCTCGGCTGCAAGGGTCCCATCGTCCACTGCGGCGTACCGCGCTATGGTTTCGCCAATGGTCTGGGCGGCTGTCCCTCAACGGGTTCCCCGTGCATCGGCTGCACAGAGCCGGCTTTTCCCGATCCACCGATGTCCCCGTTCCTGCAGAAGTCACCTATCAAATCATGGGTGGTTGAGGGCATCCTGGATAACCTTGGTAAGGTAAAAGCCACTCTCCACAGATTCCACAAGAGGAGCTTATAAAATGGGAAAATCTACTGAACTGAACATTGAACCAGTCACTCGTATTGAAGGCCACATGGGCGTCAATGCCAAGGCTGATTTGGACGCCAAGAAATACACCGATGCTCACGTTTATGCCACCATGTTCCGCGGACTTGAGGATATTCTGGTAGGACGCGAGCCGGCTGACGCCATTTGGTTGGGTCAGCGCAGCTGCGGCGTGTGCCCCACTCCCCATGCAACCGCCTCTGTTTTGGCGGTTGATATGGCCTACGGCGCTCCTCCGCCCCCGTTGGGCATCGGTCTGCGCAATCTGGCCCTCATGGCCGAAGAGGTTTATGACGGTGCATTAGGCTGCGGTATTCTTGAGGGTCCGGATTATTCCGAGGCCATCTGTGCCAAATCAAATCCTGATCTGCTGGCTAAGGCGAAGGTTACCCCTGCGCCCCGCGCTGCAGCTCACGGCTATGACAAAATTGGCGATATTATGACTGCTCTTAACCCCATAACCGGTAGCCTTTGGGTTAAGTGTCTCGAGGCATCCAAGAATGGTATCAACATGGCCACCACGCTGTGCGCCAAGCATCCGCATCAGAACAACTTCATTCCGGGCGGTATTGCCCTCACGGTTAATATTCCGGAAATTGAGTCTGTTTATGTCAATCTCGCCAAGGGCATCGCTTTTACCAAGGAATTGGTACCGGCATTCGACGACCTGATTGACTTCCTCTCAGCCAATGGACTGGATAAGGTTGGAGAATTCCCCTTCAACTTCCTGTCATATGGCGTGTATGACGATCCGACGGCTTACAACGCGAAATATGCCGATATGTCCAAGTGGGGCGAAAAGCGCTTTGTTACCCCCGGTGTTGTCATCGACGGCAAGATTGTCACCAACGACCTGGTAGAAATTAACGTTGGTGTTCAGGAAACCGTCACTCACTCATACTACAACGATACTGTCTCATCTGATTTTTCCAAGGATCCAAATGGCAATCCGCTGACAAAAGATCATCAGTGGAATGAGTCCACCAAGCCCGTAGCCGGCAAGGAAAAGGATTTCGCCGGTAAATATACATGGGCTAAGACTCCACGCTGGCTCGACTGGAAGAATCGCGTAGACGGCAAGACTCACGTTTTGCAGGCCAACCCGCTTTCAAGAATGTATGTTCAGGCCGTTTCAAAGAAAGCAGCCGAGTCCACCGGTACCTCCGTCAAATTCACCCTGCCGGCCGGTACGGTTGTTGGTTGCCGCGTTCCCGGTGAGGTTACTATGGAGTGGAAAATCCCCACCTCGAATAACTCCATTGAGCGCGTAAGAGCGCGTGCCTACTGGCATGCCTATTCAGCTTTCTTGGCCTATCGCATGGTAGGTGCGGCATTAGCCCTGATTAAGAAAGGTGAAACGAAGGTTTGGAATGAGTACCGCAGACCAAAGACCGGCATCGGTGTCGGTATGGCTGAGGGTATGCGCGGTGCCGTAGCGCACTGGGTGGTTATGCGTGATGGTAAGATTCATCGCTATCAGATTATCACCCCAACCGCTTGGAACGTTTCGCCACGCGATGCGCTGGATCGCCCGGGTCCTTATGAGGCTGCCATCATCGGCTCTGATATAACCGAGCCTATTGGCGCTGAAATCGACGGCGTTGATGTAGTGCGCACTATTCGCAGTTTCGACCCATGTCTGGGCTGCACCGTACAGGTGTTCAACCCGTATGAGAGACTGCTGACAGAGTGTGACCTCGACCATTTGCATGCAGACGAAATGCTGCATCAGTGGGAGCATAAAGATGACCACTCACACACGCACGAAGGTCATGCTCATTCCCATAGCCACTAAGAAAGGTTAAATGAGTGACCCGTATTCTGGTATGTGGTGTTGGCAATAAACTGAAGAAAGACGACGGTTTAGGGCCGCTCATCGCAGAAGAACTGGACAATGTGGAATTGCCGCCCGGTGTTGATGTGGCGGATTTCGGAATATCGGGTTTCAAATGTGCTCTCAAGCTTGAGGGGTACCACAAGGTGGTATTTGTAGATGCTATCAGCCTGCCGGGCTCAGAGCCCGGCAGGCTGCATCGTCTCAAAATTAACAAAGAGGCTTTAATGCGTAGCCCCAGACTTTCAGACTTCAGCGTTTCCATGCATGAAACTGATTTGGAACGCATTATGGCCACCGCCTCCGTGCTGAACATCTATCCGGAAGAGGTCGTGATTATCGGCTGCGAACCGGCGGATACGGCAGTCGGACTTGGACTTACCCCATCTGTTGAAGCTGCCGTGCCACAGGTGCTCCAGATGGTCATGCAGGAATTGTCCTAGTATAGTTTGTTTTCCTTATCGCTTTCCATTTTGCACCCCTTTTGTCATCCTAGAGCCGCTCATGTCTCCTGTATTTCGTTATGGCGCTTGTTCTTGTTAGCGTGCGCGGAAAAATGTGCTACAATACATGAAATTTGCATAAGGCACTAGGGAAAATTTAAGAAAATCTGAGCAGGCGCTCAACCCTTTGGGTTTGTGTGGTCGGGTCGTAACTTGACGACAGCAGATGCGTAACACATCTGTGGGACAGAAAGATGTTCCATGGGTGTGTTTTTTTCTGCCGAGCACAGACGTGTGATGCGCCGTAAAACCACCCAAGAACCAAAGCAGGAGAGTTGAGTATGAAAAGAGAAAAAGCACAGGTGGTTGAGGGCGTGTTGTCCGTTGTCGTCAATGCCCTCTTATTTGCCGTAAAGCTGTGGGTGGGGCTCTTCACTGGTTCCGTTGCCCTAATGGCGGATGCTTGGCATACAATGTCTGACTCATTGACATCAATATTCGTTGTTATCGCAGCGATGCTTGCGGCAAAGAAACCCGACAAAGAACATCCATTCGGTCACGGAAGATGGGAACTGGTAGCTTCACTGCTGGTAGCTTTCATTTTGGCAGTAATAGGCTATGAGTTTCTCAGCGATTCCATAAGCAGATTTCAAAGCCGGGAATCCGTGTCATATGGAACCATTGCCATTGTTATAACCGTTGCCTCAATAGCTGTTAAGGAAGTATTAGCCCAATACGCTTTTTATCTTGGGCGCAAACACGACAATGCGGTCATAGCAGCAGACGGCTGGCATCACCGCACTGATTCATTATCATCCGTAATTGTTTTGATTGGTATTTTGGTAACAAGGTTCGTCGATGGTTTATGGTGGATGGACAGCGTTTTGGGGGCTTTCTGTGCACTGGCCATCTTCTTTGCGGCTTTTAAGATTATGACGCAGTCCATAACAAAAATACTGGGGGAGGAGCCCAAACAGGAACTGATTGAGGCCATAAGCCGTGAGGTAAAACAACTGCTGGGTACCGATTTGGAACTGCATCACTTTCACCTGCACAACTACGTTTCACATCAGGAACTAACTCTGCACGTGATACTTGATAAAGCATTAAGCATCAAAAACGGGCATGACACCGCAACGCTCATTGAGAATATGGTCAAGGAAAAGTTCAATATAGACGCAACAATCCACATTGAGCCGTTGGGCGAACAAAAATAAACTACCCCAACCGTGAGGTCGGGTATTCACTGCTTCAGAACAACTTTAAGTTGTTCTGACTGAGCCGGCTTTGCCTTGATTAGTTATATATGCCTCTAAGGGTTTTAGGTAATATATCCATGTCCTTACAAGGCAACGCTGGTACTGCGGAAGCCAATCGCGAAGCAAATTTGGGGATGCAGCCGGTGATTGAGGAATCTGTCAGCAGCATGACTTGGGGGGATTAAACAGGTATGGGTTTTCTGACAGACTGCAGCAAGCAGTCGACTTCTGCCTCAATTTCCGGATCAGCAGGCTTGGCAAGTTCGGCATAAAAGCGCTCTGCGCCCCTGTGGGTATCCTCGTTTATTTCAGCAGGCGTCATTCCTTTGCGCCTTTCGTAATTCCACTCCCTGATTTTATGTATATCCTCGATTGTAAAATCGGAGCTTTTTTCCGGCATCGGTATGTTATTCATCTCTATGCCCGAATTATCCCTCGTAGCGTTCCAATCTGCGTTTGTAGTACGCAACCTCGGCTTTGAGTCTTTTGTTTTCCAATTCCAGTGGAGAGCCACGCTCTTCACCAATCCTCATATCCCGTTTCTGCGGTTGGCTGCGATAATATGGGGGTTCTGTTCTATATCTTTCGTTATCATAGTTTCTGCGCTCATAGTCTGAATTGTTAAAACTCATGCCTTTCTTTGCCTTCGATGTTCCGACAAGGTGGCACAACCCGGGTATCAGCGTTAGCCCTATGAAAACTCCAAACACAATCAAAACGATTGAAATAGTTACGTTTCCTGTTTTCACGCTTGTAATTTCTGACCACTTGTGAAGCGCTCACGTCTTGCTGATGAACAATCAAAAGTTAAGCTATTTGCGAAACACAATCCTCTTTCGCGCTTGCGATAATCTTGAAACCATATTTCTTCGCGGCGACTTCACTGCGCTGGTTGAAATACAACGTTTGCTCCGACGGCGTCATGTTTTTTGTTTTTTCCTCAATTCTATGCCGAGTCGCGTGTATCTCATCCAAGATGGTATCTGACTTTTTCATGGTAATTATCTCTGTTGGAGTTTTAATATCAAAGTAATGGTTTCCAAATCGAGTTTTTATGAACGCTGGCAATATACCATGGACGAAACAAGATGACAATTGCGCAAAGATTGTGTATAATGCTGATTGCCTTGAAACGTAAAGATTTAATCAGTTTGCTGTTGCCAATGGGTGGTGGAAAGCCCGGGATTGCGGAGGGCATACGATTTACACAAATGGGAGCGCATCCGAGCCCATCGCTCACCACACGGAAATTGGCGAAGGTCTGGCAAGGAAGATTATCAAGCGCAGAGGGCTAAAGTAGTCCGGGAGGTAAGGAGCACAATATGAAAGCATATCCAATTGTCTTAAGCCCGTGTGAGGTCGGATTTCTTGTGTCAATACCGGACTTGGATATAGACACGCAAGGCAGTGACGTCGCAGAAGCGCTATTTATGGCGAGGGATGCCATAGGGGCATGGGCGACTTTTGAGCAGGATATGGGGCGTCCGGTGCCCGAGCCTTCCACGTCGCTACCGCCAACTGCACCGGGTGAAATCGCGGCATATGTTGATATTGACTTTGATGCCTACAGGAAGGATTTGGACACAACAGCGGTGCGCACCAATGTTAGCCTGCCGCGTAACCTAAAACGCAAAGCTGAGGCTGCAGGACTAAGCTTTTCGAGTGTTTTACAGGAGGCACTCAGAGAGAAATTGCAGTTGGTTGAGGCAAAGTAAGGGGTCGCGAGTTTACAGCAAATCCTTATGCATTTTGCGTAGTTCATTTTTGGACTGAAATCCTAGATTAACTGACACTGTTCCTAAGAGGTGCAGAGTATGAAAATCAACCGCCTGCTTGAAATAGTGACGCTACTTTTAAATCGCGAAACAGTTACAGCAAAAGAGTTTGCCGAGCTCTTCGGAGTATCCGTGCGCACCATTTACCGCGACATCGATGTATTATCATCCGCTGGCGTTCCCGTGCGAAGCATCAAAGGCAACAGCGGTGGCATATCCCTTTTGGAAGATTATACGCTGAATAAAGCCATCCTCTCCAAAAACGAAAGCGAAGGGCTGCTGCTGGCGCTTAAAACAATGGCGCGACAAGCTATCCCGAAGCCGATGCGATTATTGATAAGCTTGGCGCAATTTTCAAAAACAGTAAAGCACACGATTTGATTGAGGTGGATTTCGAGGGATGGAACAGCAAGGTCAACGAACACAACAAATTCAGCAAAATCAGGGACGCGATTATTAACAGCCATGTAATCCGCTTCGATTACGTTAATGCAGGCGGCGAAAGAAGCAACCGCTCCGCCGAGCCGGTAAAACTCATTTTCAACGCTTATACATGGTATTTGCTGGCATACTGTCTGTTGAGAAACTCGCAGCGCTTATTTCGCCTTTCAAGAATCAGGGACGTTCAGGTGACGCAGCAGCACTTTACAAGGCGCGACATTCAGGAGTGCCAGGAACAGGGGACAAGACTGAAGCTTGTTGATTTGAAGCTGCGCTGTGATGAAAGGGTTTTAAGCCGTTTGTATGATACCTTTGACAGTGAACTGATCACGAAAAACGACAACGGCAGTTATGACCTGTGTGTTGCATTGCCTGAAGACGAATGGCTTTACGGCTATATTTTGTCGTTTGGCGCATATTCCGAAGTGCTTGAGCCGCAACACATTCGCGAGATTATTAAGAGTCGCGCAAAAGAAATTTTGGAAAATACTGATACCTTTCTCAAATATGACATACAGTTGTCGCGCAGGCTTGATAAAATAGGAGAAACTATTCAGGAGGAAGGCGGCGTGAACATTGAGTTGAGTGAGCAAAAATCTCAAATTGCGGTGGCCATTAAGAGGGAAAAAGCGACAATGGCTCAAATATCCACGCTGGCAACTGAAGGGCTGCAAAAGGTATTCGGCTTTCTGGCACGAAATGGCGTGGAAATAGCTGGTGCGCCTTTTCTTGCCTACAGTAATTCCAATGCTGATTTTACACAGTTTGATGTTGAACTGGGAATTCCGGTAGGTGAGGCAATTGCCGTAGATGGTGAGTTTGTTATGAGTAAAACCTGCGAAGGTAAAGCCGTTTGGCAATGCATAAAGGGGCATATAAGGACATTGATGTTATTTATACCGCACTTATGCAGTACATGGCAGAGAACAAACGAAAAGATGGATACAACACCCAACAAATCCAACCTATCCTATGTTTCTCTTTCAAACCCTTCACTCCTTTTGTCACCTCCAGCTTCCATTGTATGCCGAAGGTTCTTAATTGTGTGGGCCATTTACCCCTAACGTGTTTTACGCTAAAATGTGGTACACAAGGAGAGGTGTCCGAGTGGTTCATGGTGCCGCTCTCGAAAAGCGGTTCCCGATTACGGGACGTGGGTTCGAATCCCACTCTCTCCGCCAGTTCCATTCAAAATTGAACACCCCTTACTTCGTCTTCGTCAATGGGTTGTTCGGTTGTGTCTTTAAACGATAACAAAAAAGAGGGGGAGCCGAT
>Ga0123356_10000469_pt1 | contig 45238 bp, 33 predicted proteins | sample TergutEmb28metaG_2_FD_92546 | JGI IMG/M metagenome (GOLD analysis project Ga0123356, IMG submission 92546) | Embiratermes neotenicus P3 segment gut microbial communities from Petit-Saut dam, French Guiana - Emb289 P3 | ecosystem: Host-associated > Arthropoda: Insects > Digestive system > Gut ...
CCATCGGCGGAGAACTGCAGGCGTGGACCGGAGCCGGCATCCCGCCAGGGAGCGATCATCCCAAAGGCAGTCTTGTTCACGCCTGGAAGCGCCTCAACGCGACGAATCACTTCTTTGTAGAAATCAATGACTTGCTGGTGCGTCTTTCCGTAAGACATGGCGGGAACGTTGATGGCAAGAACGTTCTTCATGTCCACACCGGTCTGCGTCCTTTCGAGGGCAAGAAGCGAAGTGATCAGCATACTTGCACCCACCAGCAGCACGAACGACGCCGCGACTTGCGTGATGACGAAGATGCGCTGGCGGCGGCTGGCATTACCTGTAACGCGGAGGCCACCGCTTGAGAGGTGCAGGCCAGCGGACGTCTCGGCCGATGGCAGGTGCGGGACGAAGGCGAGAATCACCGCCGACACAATGGCGAGCGCCACCCCCACCCACAGGAGGCTCGAATCAACGGTGAAATCAAGCGCGCGGATGGAAAAGCGCGAGGCATAACGCGCCAGCACGGCCGCCATCGGCTGCGCGCCTATCATGCCGAGCGCGGCTCCGGCGCCACAGAGTAGAAGGCTTTCAGCGAGCAGCATGCGCCGAAGCGAGCCTCGGCTTGCGCCAAGAGCGGTACGGACCGCCAACTCGCGTTCGCGACGAACAGTGCGCGCCAGAAAGAGGTTCGAAACATTAGAACACGCGATGACAAAGACCAGGGCCGACGCCGCGAGCAGAACGAGCAACACCGTCCTCGCGCCCGACGTAATCTGATCTCGAAGGCTCTTGGCCGTGATCTGAAAGTCTGCCTGTTTCGAATAGGCCTCGGGGTGATCTTTTTTCATCGTGGCATATACAGACCGCAATTCGGCGCGTGCCAGCTCAATTGTGGCGCCTGGCGCAAGGCGGGCAAAAAACTCCGTCATGCGATGAGCGCGCCCGGTGACCATAGTTGCGGAAAGATGATGTGGGCTGGTCACAACGTTGGCGATGATTTCCGTGTCCTGGGGATATGGGACGCTGGGTTCGAGTACCCCGATGATCGTGGCAGGGCGCCCGGACATACCGAGGCGAACCGCCTTGCCAATGACCGATGGATCTCTCTTGAGGGTGTTCGACCAGAAACGGTAAGTGAGGACGACTACCCCGGCAGCCTTCGGGCCGTCGTCGGCAGGCCCGATGAGACGCCCGAGCACGGGATGAAGGCCCATTACTTCGAAAAAGGAGCCGCCAACCACGCCAGCGCTGAGTTCTCGAGGCTCGCCAAGACCGATCACCGTGAATCCGGTGGTGGAGAAATCGCCGAATTCGTTCAGGGTCTTGACGCTCGAGCGCAAGTCCTGAATCTCCGGTACCGAGAACGTGGTGTTTTCGTCGCGCAAGCCAGGCGCGCTCTGCCGAATGTAGATAATGCGATCCTCGCCCCGATTAACCAGCGGCTTGAGGAGGACGTTGCGCACCAATGTGAAAATGGCCGCATTCGCACCGATGCCGAGTGCGAGCGTCAGCAGCACCGTGATGACGAAGCCCGGAGCCCTTAGCAACTCCTGCAGGGCGTAGCGGAAATCTTGTGCAAGCGCGGTCAATGCTTTTACCTCCTGCAGGTCCGCACCCACTGTGCGATGAGTCTTCCGTTTGTAGCCAGCATGCTGACAGCCATCATCAGAATCGGTTTCTTCCTGATCCATCAGCAAATTACCAGAGTGATTCAAGGTTCTGAGTGTCCAATAGCGAATGCCGCTGTTCAAAAGCGGACACCGGGGTACACATAGAGGATTTCCTTGACCGCCAAAACCGGGGACCCGGTCCAGAACGACGCCGAGGCGGTCTGTGTCTAGTTCGTCGGCTACTCCGAAATCAGGTTCTTCAATCTCCCGTGATCGGCTCAAAACTGCCTGGATGCGAAGCTGTATGCCGCATGTACGGCATGGTGTGAGACCCCAACTCGGCCCGGAGCCGGGTATTGCGGGCAAAGTGCGATCTAGCTTGCATGCTGGGAGATTCTTAACGCGCCAACCAGACATTGGTACAAGAGGCCGTCTCGGCGACGCTTGTCTCACGTGGAACGCTTGCTTGCACGAATGCCCTGCCGCGGTGGATTACAGCGACAACGCAAGCTCGGAACATGGCTGCCCATGGGCGGTAAACGGTGGGATCGAAGCGGATCCGTACGACACAATGGACGTGGATCATTCCGAACCGACTGTTGTGGCCACCGGCTGGTATCACCGGCGGTTTATTCGGGTCGGGAGCGCGGGATTCTAGCGTTGTGGGCTTTGGATTCCGGTCAACTCATTTCGAGAAGAACGGCTGAATGAGGTAACAGGATCTGGCCGCCCGAATAATCGGATTTCCTGACGCCCCAGGCGGTGGCCTCGAAACTGACACGGGCGACAACCATTGAAGGAGAGTTCCGTCGGGTGCGGAGCTTGAAAGTACAAGACTCGGCCCGCCCAAAGGTCGTACCTTCGCGCCGTCTTGCAAAGGTCATAACCGCACCCTGATCCTAATTCATGGGCTTCTCTCGCCCACCTTAGAGCCGCCCGCCCCACCTGCTGAGCGTTCGCGCAACAGAGACCACGACCTGAACTTTCACTCAATGCCCACTTCGAGAGCTGGAACGATCCATGGTGCTATCCCTGCGTCAGCGGAAGGCTCTGCTGCTGGTTGCTCAGCACATCGAGTATCTCAACCGCAGAGGGCGAGATTCGAACCACCTTATACCGGCCCTCAACGATGTCGCCCTCCTTGGCGATGAACAAATCGTCCCCGTTCATCAGGAAAATGCGCTGGGCTCCGCCGAGCGGAACCCCATACCCGAAGTACTTCAACGGAAGGGGCGGCGGCGCCGGTACGGAGGCTGGCTGCGGTCGTGGCGCAACCGGCCGCGCAGGGACCGCTGGCGCTTTGGGAGGCTCCACGGATACCGCAGAAATCTTCTTCTCCGCTCCTTCGGATTTCATGTCCTCGCTCGACCAGAGCAGGTCCGAGCTCAATGGGAAATCAAGTGACTGCGTAGGGCGCTCTGCGGTCCCTCCACGCGGATTCCCACCTGCACTTGGCTGCGCCTGCCGGTCCGGTGGAATATCGGCAGCAACGACAGTTGGCTGACGACGTACAGCCGCACGCAAAGAGACCAAGCCCGAGAACCGGGCTGCCATCAACACCACGGCAAACATGATAAGCGCTGCCGCCGCCGCAATTACCTTGTTCCGGTTTTCCGTCCCCATCTTCATCATGCCGACCTCAAATAAGTTTCTACGTCGATTCGGAGCGCCACACGAGGAACTGCGAAAGCTTCAAAAGTTCTCGACGAGACATCTTGTGGAACTTCTTCTGTTCCACAATGTCGTCACCGATCTCGAGCAAAGTCGGGTTTGAAGTTTCGCCTACGGGCCCTCCACTATCCTTTATTACGTGACGCTCGAGCGACCGGATTGGTTCGGGACCACGAACCTATGGAACTCCGGGATCTGGTGGTACGTGGAATTGGACCAGCAGCCCGAAGCGGGCGTTTGAACAGAGAAATCGTCGCCCGGCGCACGTTCCTCGAGGTCAGTCCTGCTGAATCAGCGAATTTCTGTTGAGGAGCAACGCGTTTTCTCTAGAAGTTCGGGAATGTTAAAATCTGACGCCCCAGAGTTGCAGGATTCCGGTGAAAGACGCTGCAGATTCTCCATACCTGGCCACGAGACCGAATCTCAGCTCGCGCATACGACTGTCCCGAGCCGATTCCCCGGAGCGGTCGAGGTGAGTTATCTTCGTAAGAGCTCGGGAGTTGCTGCCGGAGGCGGTGCGGGCAGAGAATCGATCTGCCCGTGAGGCTTGCCGGCGGCAGGGCGGAGCTCGAATGGCGTTGGCCCCGTCGGCCACACCCGATCGAAGAGGTGACGCGGATGAAATCCCATTTGGTGTTCAAGGTGTTCTGGCGGGTAGTTGCCCTCGGCCTGTTGCTGGACGGCTGCGCCCTCGGCCAGCAGGACGACTTGCTCAAGAACTTCAAGAATCCGCCCGACTCCGCGCGGCCCCGGGTCTGGTGGCACTGGATGAATGGAAATATCACCCAGGCCGGCATCAAGCTCGATCTCGAATGGATGCACCGCGCGGGAATCGCAGGCTTCCAGAATTTCGATGCGGCGCTCGAGACGCCCCAGGTCGTCGAGAAGCGCCTCGCCTATATGACGCCCGAGTGGAAAGATGCGTTCCGGTTCGCCGTCGGCTTGGGCGGCCAGTTGGGCATGGAAATGGCCATTGCCGGTTCGCCCGGCTGGAGTGAAACCGGCGGACCCTGGGTGCCGCCGTCGGAAGGCATGAAGAAATATGTCTGGAGCGAGACCGTCGTCCAAGGGGGGAAGCCGTTCCGCGGGCCGCTGCCCCACCCTCCGACCAACACCGGCGCGTTCCAGAACATGGATGTCCAAGAGGAATCCCGGCGTTCCCCGGGCGCGCCCCCTCCGGAGTTCTATCGAGATGCCGTGGTCGTCGCCTTCCGCGCGCCGGCAGACGAGACGAGGGAGGACCCAGCCGGGGTCAAAATCACATCCAGCGGCGAGGGGCTGGATGCGGCCATGTTGAGCGACGGAGACGTGAGGAAAACGACCTCCGTACCCATTCCCGAGCCCGGTTCGCAGTCGTGGATCCAGTTCGAATACCCTTCGCCGCACACGGTTCGCGCCGTGACCTACGTGTTCAAGGACCCGACCTTGGGAGAGCGGCTGGCGTATGGAATCGCTGTTCCCGAGAAGGTTCTCGAGGCGAGCGACGATGGACAGAGCTTCCGGCGGATACTCGATCTCCGGGGCGAGGCCGGGCTCGAACATACGATTGCGTTCGCGCCCGTCACGGCGAAGGTTTTCCGCGTGACCTTTACGCGCAACGCGCACCGTTCGGTTCCGGGCTGGGCAGAAGGAATGGACCCCGCCTCGTTTGGTCCCGTGCCACCCCCGCCCACATCCTACGAGGTGGCCGAACTGGTCCTTCACGCTGATCCGAGAGTGAACCACTTCGAAGAGAAGGCGGCGTTTGATGCCGTCGGCGATCTCTATCAGTTCGCAACGCCCTCGGTCGATCGGTCGCTGGCCATCCAGACTTCCGACGTGGTCGACCTCACTTCGAAAATGCAGCCCGACGGGACCCTGGACTGGTCGCCACCGGCAGGAACCTGGGTCGTGCTGCGCTTCGGCTATTCGCTGCTGGGAATCACGAATCATCCGGCCACGGCCGAGGCCACCGGCCTCGAAGTCGACAAACTCGACCGCCGCTTCGTGAAGGACTACCTGGAGAAGTATCTTGCCAGCTATAAGGACACGGTGGGCGCCGGCGAAATGGGAAACAAAGGCATCCAGTATGTGATTAACGACAGCTGGGAGGCCGGCTCCCAGAACTGGACCGACAACATGCTGGCCGAGTTCAAGAAGCTGCGGGGTTACGATCCCATCCCCTGGCTGCCGGTGTTGACGGGACGCATTGAGGAAAGCTCGGAGGCGAGCGATCGCTTCCTGTGGGACTTCCGCAAGACCATCGCCGATCTGATTGCCAACGAACACTACGGGCAACTCGAAGAGACCCTGCACGAATGGGGAATGAAACACTACGGAGAATCGCACGAATCCGGACGGGCCTTCGTCGCCGACGGCATGGAAGTCAAAAAGTTCAACGAAGTGCCGATGAGCGCGATGTGGACCCAGAGGCCGGGGGTCAATGAGGTCGAGTATGGCTATAACGCCGATGATCGTGAATCGGCCTCGGTGGCGCACATCTACGGCCAGAACATCGCGGCGGCGGAGTCGCTGACGGCGTCGGCGGCGCCGTGGGCGTGGTCGCCCGCCACCCTGAAGCCCACGGCGGACCAGGAGCTGCTGAACGGAATCAACCGGTTTGTCATTCACGAATCGGCCCACCAGCCGGTGGTCGGCAAGGCTCCGGGGCTGACGCTCGGCCGCTACGGACAATGGTTCAACCGCAATGACACCTGGGCGGAGTTCGCTCGGCCCTGGATCGACTATCTCGCCCGGTCGAGCTACATGCTGCAACAGGGACGTTTTGCCGCCGACCTGCTGGACTTCTACGGAGAAGATTCCAATCTCACGGCAATCTTCGAATCCAGAGCTCCCGAGATCCCGGCCGGTTACGCCTTCGATTACATTAACGCCGACGCGCTGATTCACGAATTGAGCGTTCGAAACGGCCGGATTATCACCCGGAGCGGAATGCAATACAAGGTGCTGGCGCTTGATCCATACAGCCAGCACATGTCGCTTCCCGTGTTGCGGGCCATCCATCGCCTGGTAGAAAGCGGCGCCGTGGTTGCGGGGCTCAAGCCGACCGACGATCCCAGTCTGGCGGACGATCAGGCCGAGTTCGCCAGGCTTTCGTCCGAGTTGTTTGGCGACGGCTCGGGCGTGCATAAGACGGGCAAGGGCGTGGTCTACGCCGGCGCCTCTCTGACCGAGGCGCTCAAAGACCTTCGCCTCGAACCCGACTTCGATTACGTAAGAGACAACCGGGACTCCAATGTGGAATTCGTGCACCGCAGGCTGAAGGAGGGAGACATTTATTTCATCGACAACCGCACGAACCACGACGAGTCGATTGACGCCACATTCCGAGTGTCGGGAGTCGCGCCCGAGTTGTGGCGGGCCGAGACGGGAACGGCGGAACCTGTCTCCTTCAAGGTGGCCAATGGACGCACCGTGGTGCCGCTTCACCTCGAAGCCTGGGGGACGGTCCTGGTGGTGTTTCGCAGCCGCACGTCCGAGACCGCGCGCGCAGTGGCCGACCCGGTTGCGATCAAGATCGCCACATTGAGCGGTCCGTGGAATGTCCGTTTCGAGCCCGGCCGCGGCGCCCCGCAATCGATCACGATGGACGAACTTTCAGACTGGAGCCGCAACCCCGACCCGGGCGTCAAATACTTTTCGGGCGTCGGAACTTACGTCCAGACGTTTCAGGCCCAGCCGGAGTGGTTTAAAAAGGGGTCGAGGCTGTGGATTGATCTCGGCGAAGTGAGGAATCTCGCCGCAGTCGCGGTCAACGGGAAAAATCTGGGCCAGACCTGGCACGCGCCGTATCGCGTCGATGCAACTCCGGCGCTCAAACCAGGTGCAAACGAAATCACCATCCAGGTAGTCAACGCGTGGGTGAACCGGCTGATCGGAGACGAACAGCCCGGGGCCGCGAAGTTTACCTTTGCGGTGGTGAAACCCTACAAGGCGGACTCGCGCCTGTTGCCCTCGGGGCTGCTTGGGCCGGTCACGGTGATTCGCGACGACGCGGACTGAAGCTCCCGCCCGCGCTCGGAGCCCGTGCCCGGAGGAAGCGTGGAAGATTGAGCCTCTGCTGTCGAGTTCTCCGCCTGGACTGGCCTCCGCGGGCACAACCAGGACGCTTCAGGGCTTCTGCGCGCGGCCTGAGTTTTTGCTAACCTGAATGCGTGCCCGATCTAGACGTAACCGATGTCGCGCGCTGGCTATCGTTTTTGTTCCCGCTGTTGTTGGTCGTCATGGCAGTCTCACTGGACGATGCTTTCTCCCTATCCCCGCCGGTGAGCGGTCCGCCGACCGCCGCGCCCAAGCCGGTCGAAGAAGTCCTTCACGGCCGCACCATTGTCGATCCCTACCGGTGGCTCGAGGACGGGAGCAGCCCGGAGACGCAGAAGTGGGTCGCCGACGAACTGGCCTACACGCGAAGCATTCTCGATCCCCTGCCGCAGCGCAGCCAGATCCACCAGCGCCTGACCGAGCTGCTTTCCATAGGGGTGCTATCGGCCCCGCAGATCGGCGGGAAATTCTATTTCTACACCAGACGCGAGGGCGCCCAAAACCAGCCGGTGCTCTATGTCCGGGAGGGGCTCCAGGGGAAGGACCGGGCGCTCGTAGACGTGAACGCCCTCGCGCCCGACGGCACCGTGGCCCTGGATTGGTGGCAGGCCTCGGACGACGGGAAATACGTCGCCTATGGCACGTCGCCGAGCGGGTCGGAAATCAGCACGCTGCGGGTGATCGAAACCGAAACCGGAAGGCTCCTCCCCGACTCGATCGAGCGCACGCGCGCGGCCAGCGTTGCCTGGAAACTCGACGATTCCGGCTTCTACTACACCCGATACCCCAAAAAAGGCGAAGTTCCGGAGGGGCAGGAAAATTACAACCGCCACGTTTTTTATCATTCCCTGGGCTCGGACCCTGCCCGGGACCCTCTGATTTTTGGGGAAGGACGCGCCCCGCAGGACTGGCCCAACGTGGATATCTCAAACGACGGCCGCTGGCTTTTGATCCTGGTCGAAGTCGGCTGGACCAAGAGCGAACTGTACTTGAAGGACCTCGAAGCGACCACCCCCGCGGTCCGCATTACCGAGGGCAAGGAATTCCTCTATGCCGGGGGAATCGTCGACGGAAGGATTTTCATCACCACCAACGAAGATGCGCCCCGGTCTCGCGCATTCGTGGCCGACGTCCGATCGCCAGAGCGCGCCCACTGGAAGGAGATCATCCCGCAAACCGATGCGGTGCTTCAGGGCGCCACGGTGGTGAATGGCTTGTTGCTGGCGCAATATGAAAAGAATGCGGCTTCGCAGTTGAAACTGTTCGATGCGAGCGGCCGGCCGCTCGGTGACATTGCCCTCCCGGCAATCGGAAGCGTTTTTGGCGCGGGCGGCAAGTGGAACCGCAAGGAAGCGTTCTTTGCCTTTCATTCCTTCACCATCCCCGATTGCGTTTACCAGATCGATCTGAAGGGCAGGGGAACGCAGTTGTGGAGCAAAGTGGATGCCCCCGGAATCGACCCCTCGCGGTACGAGGTGAAGCAGGTCTGGTTCCGTTCGAAAGACGGCACTGAGGTGCCCATGTTCGTCTTCCACAAGAAGGGTCTCGAGCTCGACGGCAAAAACCCGACGCTGCTGACCGGTTACGGGGGATTCAATCTGAGCATGACGCCCAGCTTTGTGGGCGACCGCTATTTGTGGCTGGAGCAGGGAGGGGTGTTTGCGGTGGCGAACCTTCGCGGCGGCGCCGAGTTCGGCGAGGAGTGGCACCGGGCGGGAATGCTCGACAAGAAGCAGAACGTCTTCGACGATTTCATTGCCGCCGCCGAATACCTGCTGGCTCAGAAGTATACGGACAGTCGCCACCTGGCCATTCGCGGCGGCTCGAACGGGGGCTTGCTCATGGGGGCCGCGCTGACCCAGAGGCCCGACCTGTTTCGCGCCGTGATTTGCCAGGTGCCGCTGCTCGACATGCTGCGATACCAGAATTTCCAGATCGCGAAATTGTGGGTCCCGGAGTATGGATCGTCAGAGGATGCGAAGCAGTTCGAATGGCTCTACGCCTATTCGCCTTATCACCACGTCAAGGCGGGCGGAAAGTACCCTGCGATTTTGTTCATGACCGCCGAAAGCGACACCCGCGTCGATCCCATGCACGCCAAAAAGATGGCGGCGTTGATGCAGTCCGAGGCCGAAAACGGGCGCAGCCGCGAGCGCCCGATTCTGCTGCGCATCGACACCAAAGCCGGCCACGGCGCCGGCAAGCCGATCGCCAAGCAGGTGGAGGACCTGGCGGACATCTACGCGTTCCTGTTCTGGCAGTTGGGGATGCAGTAGGGAAATCGAGAAGTCAAGAGCCGGAGCCAAGCACAGAAATGGCCCGCCATCGGTCTCCTCGACGCCCGGCTTCTTGCCCTAAGAAACTTGTCCATGCCTGAGCTTCCTGAAGTCGAGACCATTGCCCGCGGGCTCAACCGGCACCTCGCGGGCGATGGGATCCGGTCGGTGTGGCTTGGGTCCAAACCCGAGCCGTTCAAGTCGCCGGCGCAGGAAATTGCCGCCGCGCTCGAGGCCAAGACCATCTCCGGCGTGCGCCGTGCGGGCAAGCACATTGTCTTCGAGCTTCGGTCGCAGGAGAACGGGCGTCGATCTCCTGGGAAAAAATTGCAGTGGATCGTGCACCTCGGCATGACCGGCAGCTTGCGGGTGTATCCGGGGGAAGCCGGGATCGAAAAGCACACCCACGCTATCGTGCGGCTGGCGTCGGGACGGGAGCTGCGATTTGTGGATCCCCGGCGTTTCGGACGGCTGAGCGTAATCGAGAACTTCGCAGCGCCCGGGGCCGAACCGCTGGAGATCTCGCTCCAAGACTTCGCGGCTCGGTTTCGCAATCGCAGAACCCCGATCAAGAGCGCCCTGCTCAATCAGAAGCTGTTGAGCGGCGTCGGCAACATTTACGCCGACGAAGCGCTCTACCGGGCGAAAATCCGCCCGCGGCGGCAGGCCTCGTCGCTGACGCGAGGCGAGTTCGGACGTTTGCACAGGTCCTTGAAACAGGTCCTGCGGGAGGCGATCCGCGCCGGCGGCTCAAGCATTTCCGACTACGTGGATGCCAATGGCGATGAGGGCCTGTTCCAACTGGAGCATCGCGTTTATGGACGCGAAGGCCAGAGTTGCCGGGTCTGCAAGACCCGCATCCGGCGGACGACCATCGCAGGTCGCAGCAGCCACTATTGTCCGCACTGCCAGCGCTAGCCCGGGCGCCCGCAGGCTTCGTCCGAGTCTAGGACGCCTTATCCGTCCCCTGGTCCATCACATAGATTCGTCCCGGGCCGGGCGCCTGAATTCCGTTTTCCTCAAACGAGTGTTTAATGCGCCGCCGCAGCTCGCGGCTGACCCCTTGCTGCTTATTGGGACGGGTCTTGATCACCATCAGGTATTCGGCTTCGCCATTTCCCACGCGATCAATGCCGGGGACCGTAATGTCGCTCACCAGATCGGATTCGTAGGCGGGGTCGTGCCGCACGTCCTCGCCGATCTGCCGCAACAGCTGGATCACCTTGTCGCTCGGCTCGTCGTAGGCCACGGTGACCCGCAGCGCCAGCTGCGCCCAGTCGCGCGTGGCATTGGAGACAATCTGCACGGCGCTGTTCGGAACCAGATGCAGGGTGCCGTCGTCGTCGCGCAGAGCGGTCATCCGCAGACTCATTCTTTCGACCGTGCCCTTGACCCCGGCCATGCGGACGGTGTCGCCGATGTCGTATTGATTTTCGAAGAGAATGAAAAAGCCGTTGATGAAATCTTTCACCAGCGTCTGCGCGCCGAAGCCGATGGCGACGCCGGCAATGCCGGCGCTCGCCAGCACGGGACCGAGATCGAGTCCCGCCAGCCGCATCGCCTGCAGCACGGCGACAAACCAGATCACCACCACGCCCCCGCTGATCAAAACGCTCACCAGGGTCCGCGCCTGCTGAACGCGAATTCCCGAGGGAAGTCTCCGCATATACGACTCGCCGGTTTTGCGCGCGAAGGCGCGGAGCAGGCGGGTGAGAATGTAGGCGCACACAATGAGCAGGATGATGCCGAGCAGCTTGTGGCGGACGAAGGCCATGGCGTCTTCGCGCCAGCCGCCGAGCAAGCCGGGAAGATTTGCTGCGAGGAAAAGAGACTTCTGGAGTAGGTCCGAAAATGTCATGGCAGCGGTCGATTATAGCAATCGGGCGGACCGCGCTCGGCCGCCTTATAATGCAAGAACAAGTAGCGGAGGCCGATCGTGCACAGAATTTGTGGTTCCGCGTTTCTCTTTTTCGCGCTGCTTTCGCCCCCGGGATTCTCGTCCCAACAACAGCAGCCGCCCCCTTCTCCTCCCCCGCTGACCATGCCTCCGCACCAGGACACCGGCCCCGAAGTGCCCCCGGAAATGAAGAAGAACATGGAGAAAAAGGCCAACGAACAGCGTCAGGCCGAATTGAAGAGAGACACCGAGCGGCTGCTCAAACTGTCCACCGAGTTGAAACAATACGTAGACAAGAGCAACGAAAACGTTCTCTCGCTGGATGTAATCAAGAAGGCCGACGAGATCGAGAAGCTGGCGCACAGCGTAAAAACCAAGATGCGCGGAGAGAATTAGCGCGTCTCCCCGGAAAAACCGGCGCCCCGCTCGGGGCCCGCCGCCGAGCTCGGGTTTTGGCCTTAGCCCTGGGATCCGCACTCTGCCTGCGGCCGGCCCGAAGTCCTTCAGCCGCGGCCTTTCCCTGGAGCCTTGCAGGGCCGGGAACCTCGCCCGCCGCTCCTCAAGCGATCGCGGCCTGAACAGTCGGCATCAATCGGCCGCGGCCTGCACTTGTTGCGCCCGGGCTTCCACTCCGATTCGCATGCCGTAGAACGACCGGTAAACGAAGAAGAATGAAATCAAGAAGAAGACGAGCGCCAGCACATGGGTCAGGACATCGCTCTTGGACGACAGTTGGACCGCCAGCTCCACCGCCAGCAGGCCGAACAGGGTTGTGAACTTGATCACCGGGTTCATGGCCACCGAGGAAGTGTCCTTGAAAGGATCGCCTACCGTATCGCCGACCACAGTCGCGTCGTGCAGTGCGGTTCCCTTCTGCTTCAGCTCGACTTCCACGATTTTCTTGGCGTTGTCCCAGGCGCCGCCGGCGTTGGCCATGAAGATCGCCTGGTACAGACCGAAGACCGCGATCGAAATCAGATAACCGATGAAGTAGAACGGCTCGATGAAGGCAAACGCCAGGGTGGCGAAGAACACCGCCAGGAAGATGTTGAGCATTCCCTTTTGCGCATACTGGGTGCAAATCTCGACCACCTTCTTGCTGTCGGAGACCGACGCCTTTTCGACGCCCTCCAGACGAATGTTGGCCTTGATGAATTCGACGGCGCGGTAAGCCCCCGTGGTCACGGCTTGCGTCGATGACCCGGTAAACCAATAGATCATCGCGCCCCCGGAGATCAGGCCGAGAACAAACGGCGCATGCAAAAGGGAGAGCTTGTCGACGTTGGCGCTCAAGCCGCGGGTGAGCGCCATGATGATCGAAAAAATCATGGTGGTTGCGCCCACCACGGCGGTGCCGATCAGCACCGGTTTGGCGGTGGCTTTGAAGGTGTTCCCGGCGCCGTCGTTCGCTTCGAGCAGGTGCTTGGCGCGGTCGAAGTTGACGTCGATATTGAACTGGCGCTTGAGCTCGGAGGCGGGCACATTTTCGATCAAGGAAAGCTCATAGATCGACTGCGCATTGTCGGTGACCGGGCCGTACGAATCGACGGCAATGGTGACCGGGCCCATGCCCAGGAATCCGAAGGCCACCAGCCCAAAGGCGAACACCGGGGCGGCGACCATCAAGTTGCCGAGGACCGGGGGAATCGTGGTGAGGTAATAGCCGATGGCCATCAGAATCACCATCGAGCCTCCCAGATAGTAGGCGGAGAAATTTCCCGACACAAAGCCGGAAAGAATGCCGAGCGAGGCCCCGCCTTCCTGCGCGGAAATCACGACCTCCTTGGTGTGGCGCGATTCGACGGAGGTAAACACCTTCACCAGTTCGGGAATGATCGCTCCCGCTAGAGTCCCGCAGGAGATGATCGACGCCAGCTTCCACCACTGCGTGGAATCGCCGCCGAGCTGCGGGATCATGAGGTAGGAAATCAGGTAGGTAAGCGCAATGGAGACCAGCGAGGTGATCCAAACCAGCGAGGTCAACGGGGTCTCGAAATTCATTTCCCGGGCGTCGCCGTACCGCGCCTTGGCGATGGCGCCGTTCAGGAAATACGCAACCGCGCTCGACACCAGCATCATGATGCGCATGACGAAGATCCAGACCAGGAGTTCGACCTGCACCGCCGGACTCTTCACCGCCAGCAGAATGAAGGTGATGAGGGCAACGCCGGTGACGCCGTAGGTCTCGAAGCCATCCGCGGAAGGGCCGACCGAGTCGCCCGCGTTGTCACCCGTACAGTCGGCGATCACCCCCGGATTCCGGGCGTCGTCTTCTTTGATATGGAACACGATCTTCATCAGGTCGGAGCCGATATCGGCGATCTTGGTGAAAATTCCGCCGGCAATGCGAAGGGCGGCGGCCCCGAGGGATTCGCCGATGGCAAAGCCGATGAAGCAGGCCCCTGCGTAATCTCCGGGAACGAAGAGCAGGATGCAGAGCATGATGAGCAGCTCGACGCTGATCAGCATCATGCCGATGCTCATGCCGGCCGAGAGCGGAATTTGATACAGCGGATAGGGCTTGCCTCCAAGGCTGGCAAAGGCGGTGCGGGAGTTTGCGAAGGTATTGACGCGAATTCCGAACCAGGCGACGCCATAACTGCCGATGATTCCGAGGACGCTGAACAGCAGGATGATGACCAGGCGCACCGGTTCATACCTCAGGAGCACGCCGAAGTGCAGCAGGATGATGACCGCGATGAACGCCCACAGCAGGAGGAGGAATTTGCCCTGCGTGATGAGATAGGTTTTGCAGGTTTCGTAAATCAACTCGGACATCTCCCGCATGGACTTGTGGACCGGGAGGTTCTTGAGCCGGGAGTAAATCACCAGCCCGAATCCCAGGCCGAACATGCAGAACAGAATTCCGGCCATCAGCAGCTTTTGGCCCTCCACCCCGAAAAAGCTGACGGAGGACAGGTCCGGCAACTTGAGGTTCGCCTCGCCGCTTACCGGTTCGGACTGGGCCCAGGCGGAGCCTAGGCCGAACAACACCGATAAACACAACGTGGCAGCTAATTTCAAGACTCTGGATGGCACGGGCGCAATCCTGTGCAAACCAATTCGCATGGGTTTCCTCCGCTCTGATGTACGACGATTTACGCGTTCAGGCCTATTCTCCGCGGCTGCTTTTGGCGTGCTGTTTCTTCCGCTTCCGGCACGTGGGCGCAGGGCCGCATTCCGAACACGCTTCCACCGCAATTGAGGAGTGCTGATTTGGCCGCGTCGGACGTTTGATGCGTTCCGCCAGCGAGGTGGGGGCTTAAAAGCCTCCGTCGGCGGACCCGCTCCAGAACTAAAATTTATAGCATTTGCTGCGAGAACGCGTCAATGGCGGACAGCCGGACACCGCGAATCCCGGCGACGTCTTCTCCAAATCGCGGCGGGAAGCCACGCCCTCAAGCGCGGAGGAAAAAGCCGGGACAAATTTTCCTCGAGCCGCTGGCTTTTCGGCCCACGAGGGTCAACGAGGGTCTTGGCCTCGGGTCCCAGCGCAGGTTATCATTCAAAGTACACCTCTGTCCCGGTAAACCCCCGAATTCCAGTGCTCGACGGCCCCGCGGGCGTGTGTACGAACAGCGAACATCTCAGCCAGGACCGAACATTCGGCCGAAGACCAGGAGCCGCAGTGAAAAAAGGCAATACCGCAGTCGTAGTGGGCGCGCAGTGGGGCGACGAAGGCAAGGGCAAGATCGTCGACGTGCTGTCGGAGAAGTTTTCCGTGGTGGCGCGTTACGCCGGCGGCCACAATGCCGGGCACACCGTAATCATCAACGGCAAGCGCTTCGTGCTTCAGCTCGTTCCCTGCGGAGTGCTGCGCGAAGGCTGCCGCAGTGTCATTGGCAACGGGGTGGTCCTCGATCCGATCGCGTTCCTCAAAGAGGTTTCCGCGTTGCGGGACGCCGGTCTCAAAGTCGACGGCAACCTCTTTGTCAGCAACCGCGCGCACGTGATCCTTCCCTATCATCGGATGATCGAACTGGCCTCGGAGAATGCCCCCGGGAGGGTGAAGATCGGCACCACCTCGCGGGGAATCGGGCCGGCCTATGAGGACAAAGCGGGGCGGCGCGGCTTGCGCGTCATCGACCTGCTCGACCTCGATCTGCTCAGGAAGCACGTCGAGAATGCCTGCCGCGAAAAGAACATGATCGCGCACGCGCTCTTCAACTCCGAGCCGCTCGATGCGGACAAGATGTATGCCGAATACCGGGAGGTCGCGCGCCAGCTGGCGCCGTTTGTCTCCGATACCGCCGCCCTGTTGAACCGGGCCATTCGCGAGGGGCACTCCGTCATGTTCGAAGGCGCGCAAGGCACCATGCTCGACATCGATCACGGCACCTATCCCTTCGTCACTTCCTCGAGCGCCACTTCGGGGGGGGCGGTGATTGGAACCGGCGTGGCTCCGACGGCCATCGACTCGGTGATCGAGGTCACCAAGGCGTATTGCACGCGCGTCGGCGAAGGCCCGTTCCCGACGGAGCTTTTCGATTCCGTGGGCGACGAGATCCGCCGGCGGGGCAACGAATTCGGCGCCGTAACCGGGCGCCCGCGGCGCTGCGGCTGGCTGGATCTCCCCCAGTTGCGCTACTCGGGCCTGATCAACGGCACCTCGTGGCTGGTGGTCACCAAGCTCGACGTGCTCGATGAACTCCCGGAAATTCCGGTTTGTGTGGAATATAAATTGGACGGCAAACCGACCGACGAAATCCCGGCGGAGGCGAGCGCCTGGGAGAGGATCGAGTGCCGGTATAACAAGCTGCCGGGATGGAAGACGTCCACCCAGGGCATCACCGAGTGGAAGAAACTGCCGAAAGCGGCGCGGGACTATCTGTCCTTTATCGAAAAGGAAACCGGCGCGCGGATTGGGATGGTTTCAACCGGACCCGGGCGGGAGGAAACGATCTTTGTGGACGAGTTTCGCGATCAGCTGAATTCGGGGGTTCGCGCGGGTTCTGCGCCGGCAAAAGCCGGCTCGAAGTAAGAGGAACCAAACCATGGTCGTGCTGGCCGTAACTTGGGTTGCCAAAAGCGGACGGGAAAACCAAGTCGCCGAACTGTTCTCGAAGCTGACCTCGGAGTCCCGCCAGGAGCCGGGCTGCGTCATGTATCAGGTGCACCGGCACCGCACCGAGCCTCGCCGGTTTTTCATCTACGAACAATACAAGGACGACGCGGCCCTCGAAGCCCACCGCGCCGCGCCGCATTTCCAGCAGTACGCAAAAAAAGAACTGCCGGGGATCGCCGATCGGGTGGAAGGGCATCTGTTCGAGCCGATAGGCTGATTCCTGCCCTCCGAAGACCTGCGAGCGAGGGACAAAGCGGCGAATCGGCGGCTACGGTGTTGATTGCGTCAGTTCGTGTCCTGCAAAAAAGAAGCTCAATTCAAAGCGCGCGGTGTCTTCGGCGTCGGAGCCGTGGATGGCGTTGTACTCGATGCTGGAAGCCCATTTCCTGCGGATGGTGCCTTCCTCGGCATTGGCGGGATTGGTGGCGCCCATGAGCCGGCGCAGGTCGGCGATGGCGTTTTCCTTTTCGAGGGCGAGAACCACAATGGGGCCGCTCGACATGAAATCCGTCAGCGAACTGAAGAAGCCCTTGTTGGCGTGCACGGCGTAAAACTGCTCCGCCTGGTGCTTGGAAATCCCGAGCATCTTCATGGCAAGAATGCGGAAGTGATTGTTCTCGAACTGTTCAATAATGTCGCCGATGGCGTTCCGGCGCACGGCGTCGGGTTTGATGATGGTGAGGGTGCGCTGCAAGGTTTTCATAATCGTTTCTTCCGGGGGCGAGCGCCGGCCTAGGCGTTCGCCTTCGCGCCGATGGCGGCGGCAACGGTCTCGCCGATCTCGGCCGGCGATTTCGCCACGCGAATCCCCGCCGCCTCCATGGCTTTGATTTTTTCCGCCGCCGTGCCCTGTCCGCCGGAAATGATCGCCCCGGCGTGGCCCATGCGGCGCCCGGGAGGCGCGGTTTCGCCGGCGATGAAGCCAATCACGGGCTTCTTCATGCGGGACTTCACAAACTGCGCCGCCGTCTCCTCGGCGCTGCCGCCAATTTCGCCGATCATGACCACGGCTTCGGTCTCCGGATCGCGGTTGAACAAGTCCAGCGCATCCACGAAATGGGTGCCGATGATCGGGTCGCCGCCGATGCCGATCGCCGTCGACTGCCCGATGCCGCGCGTCGTCAGCTGATGCACCGCCTCGTAGGTCAGCGTGCCCGAGCGCGAAACGATGCCGACGCTGCCTTCCTTGTGAATGCGCCCGGGCATGATGCCGATTTTCGATTTGCCGGGCGAGATGATGCCCGGGCAGTTCGGGCCGATCAAGCGCGCGCGGCGGGATTGCAGAAATTCCCAGGCGCGAACCATATCGAGGATGGGAATCCCCTCGGTGATCGCAATGATGAGTTCGATCTCGGCGTCCGCGGCTTCCATAATGGCATCGGCGGCAAACGGCGGCGGAACAAAAATGACCGACGCATCGGCGCCCGTCTTGTCCACCGCCTCCTGCACGGTATTGAACACCGGCCAACCTTCGTGGGTGGTTCCGCCTTTGCCGGGAGTCACTCCGCCGACGATCCGGGTCCCGTACTCCGCACAGGCCTTGGCGTGAAATGTGCCCTCGCGGCCGGTGAGACCCTGCACGATCACCCGCGTCGATTTGTTTACCAGAATGCTCATGTCGTCTCAGCCATCCACCTGCGCGGAAAACCCCGAGCGGCCGGAACACCCGCCGAAAACCACAGGGCGGAGGCCCCAAAATCAGCTACTTCCCCCCGGCTGCCGCGACTACCTTGGCCGCCGCGTCCTTCATCGTCTCGGCCACAATAAAATTCAGGCCCGACTGCTTGAGAATCTCGCGCCCTTCCTCCACGTTCGTTCCTTCCAGGCGCAATACCACCGGAAGCCGAATCTGAGTTTTCTTGGCCGCTTCGACCACTCCGCGCGCCAGGGTATCGACGCGCAGGATGCCGCCGAAAATATTGATCAGCACTGCCTTTACGTGCTGGTCGCTCAACAGAATTTCGAAGGCGTGGGTCACCTGCTCGGCGTTGGCGCCGCCACCGACATCGAGAAAGTTCGCAGGCATGCCGCCGGCGTACTTAATGATGTCCATGGTGGCCATCGCCAGTCCGGCGCCGTTCACCATGCAGCCGACGTTGCCGTCGAGCTTGATGTAGTTCAGGCTGTGCTTCGAGGCCTCGACTTCGAGCGGATCCTCTTCGGTCGTGTCGCGCAGCTGCTTCAGCTCGGGATGGCGGAACAGGGCGTTGTCGTCGAAGTTCATCTTGGCGTCGAGAGCGAACAACCGGCCGTCGGCGCAGGTTATAAACGGGTTGATTTCGATCAGCGACGAATCGGTTTCCTGAAACGCCCGGTAGAGACCGGTCATGAACTGGACGGCCGGATTCGTCTGCTGCGGACTGAGTCCGAGCTGGAAAGCCAGCTTTCGCGCCTGAAATGCCTCCAGCCCCAGGCCGGGAGTGATGTACTCCTTCAAAATCGCACCGGGATTTTCCGCGGCGATCTGCTCGATCTCCATGCCGCCGGCCGAAGAAGCCATGAAGACCGGCTTCGCCTCGGCGCGGTCGAGGACCATGCCGAGGTACAGCTCGCGCTCAATGGGCAGAGTCTCTTCGATCAGCAAACGGCCCACGATGCGGCCCTCCGGCCCGGTCTGATGCGTAACGAGGGTCATGCCGAGCATCTTCGACGCAAGCTCGCGGGCTTCCTCGACTGATTTCGCGATCTTTACCCCGCCGCCCTTGCCGCGTCCGCCGGCGTGGATTTGCGCTTTCACCACCACCCCGCCCGCGCCCGCATCGAACAAGCGCTTGGCGGCCGATTCGGCCTGGTCGGGGTTCTCCGCCAACTCTCCGCGAGGCACGGCGACGCCATACTTCTTCAGAATTGCTTTCGCTTGATACTCGTGAATTTTCATTCAGCTTCCCGAACAGGCAGGGCACGCTTGCGGCAAAACTCGAGGCAGCAAACTCTCGATTCTATAGAACGAACGAGAATCGGTAAAGCACACCCGGGAAGGAAATTTGCCTTCGCGTCGATCCTCGCATCGGGAGCGGTGGCGCCGGGTCCCAAAACCCCGAAGCTGCCAGACCCCCGAACGTCACGCCGATTCCTGGCGCCCGCGAAGGCTATAGAATATTTCCTACTTATGTACTCACGATACGGCGCCATAACAACCTTTCTCTCCCTGTTCCTACTCGCCGCCCCCGGCTTCTCCCAGACGGCGTCTCCAGAACCGCCCGCTCCGGCTCATCCTCCCGCCAAGATCATCATCGACACCGACATCGGCGACGACATCGACGACGCGTTCGCCGTGGCGCTCGCGCTCCGGAGTCCGGAACTGGAGATACTGGGGATCACGTCGACGTTTGGCGACACCGAAACCCGCGCCAAGCTCGTCGACCGTCTGCTCGGTGAAGCGGGACGCAGCGACATCCCGGTGGCCATGGGAACTCCCGACCCCAAAATCCGGACTGCTTTCAGCCAGCGGCGCTACGCCGAAGGCGGACACTTCGCGCGCGCCGCGCATCCGCCGGCGGTCGGTTTCATTCTCGACCAGATCCGGCGGCACCCGGGCGAGATCACGCTGGTGGCGATCGGACCGCTCGTCAACCTGGGCGAGGTGATCGACCGGGACCCGCAGGCATTCCGCCGGCTTCGCCGCGTGGTGATGATGGGCGGCTCGATCCACAAGGGGTACGGTGATTGGGGATATTTTCCGCCGCGCGGGCCGGAGCCCGAGTGGAACATCAAGAACGATCCCGCATCGGCCAGGAAGGTGCTCGCCTCAGGCGTACCGGTTTACATGATGCCGCTCGACTCGACGCAACTCAAAATGGACGAAGTCAAGCGCGCTCTGGTTTTTCAGGCTGGCACGCCCCTCACCGATGCTCTCACCCTGCTCTATCACCACTGGGGACAACAGACGCCGACCCTGTTCGATCCGATGACGATTGCCTTCCTCGACGACGCGAAGCTCTGCCCGGTGACGCCCTTGCATATCACCGTCGACGACGACGGCATGACGCGCGCTACGAGCGGACCCGCCAATGCGCAGGTCTGTCTGGATTCGAACCCGGATGCGTTCTTCAAGTTCTATATCCCGCGAGTGGCCGGGAACTAACTCCGCACGGGGAACTTCGGTTCGGCGGCGCCCTGGCGCGCGCCATGCGGGCTCGCGTTGTGCGCAGCCATGACAACCGGAGAGCTGAGCCGTGCGCACCCTCTGCGAAGGCTAAGGAGGCGGGGTTGGACCGTCTGTTCCGGCCTTTACGGAACGTGTCGGTCTCTCGGGCGGCGAGGACGCCCAGACTCTCGGCCTCTCTCCTAGAAAGCGAAGGTCTTTCGGCGCTCGGCCAGTTCATTGGCGATCTTCTGGTTCGTTTCCCGGCTGATGGGGTAGAAGAGCAGGCAGAAGGCAACCGCCAAGAAAGCCAGTCCCGCCCAGACGCTGGCCGTCAAGCGGATGCCCGTTTGAGCGTGCGCCGTCTGCACTCCAGCCTCGGAGACAAAACCATAAAGAGAAAAGAGCCAGCCCGAGACGCCGCCGCCCAGAGCAAGACCCGCCCAGAGGGCGAATACGACGGCTGCGGTTACGGTGCCGCTCGCCCTTCGGCCCGTCTTCCACTCGCCGTAATCGGCGACATCGCCCATCATCGCCCAGGGTATCGGGCCGGACAATCCGAAGGAGAATTGCCGAAGCACTTCGACTCCGATGATCACGACGGTGGCGCTCGGAGGAATCACCATCAGCGCCAGACTGAAAATACCCGAAAGCGCCATGCTCAGAATGAACAGCTCACGCTTGCCGACGCGAACCGAAACGGAGGTGGACAAAGCGACGCCCAGCAGCAGGGAAGCAAGTCCGAATCCATTGAACCAGGAAAACAGACCTACGTTTCCCGCCACAAAGCGGAAGTACGGCAGCATGACGTTGCTGCGGATCAGCAGGGCCATGAAATAGAACAACGTGGCCAGGAAGAGCACGATCCAGGGCCGGTTCTTGAACAGGTCGGAGAGATCCCGGCTCAGGGAGGTTTTCTGCTGCGGGTCGGGCTGGATGCGCTCTTTGGTCGTTGCAAAGGCGATGAGGAAGAACACGACGCTTACCGCCGACAGCAGACCCATGGTCAGCTGGTAACCACGCGCGTCATTGCCTTGACCGAACAGCCGGACCATGGGGATGGCAAGGCTGGCGACGATGAAGCCGGCGGCGTTGGCCGCAATCTGCCGGTATGAAGCGATGCTCGTCCGCTCGTCCGGGTCCGAGGTCATCACCGCCGTGAGCGAGGCATAGGGCACGTTGTTAATGGTGTAGACCACGCGCAGCAGGATGTAAGTCGCCCAGGCATAGAGGAGCTTGCCTTCCGGGCTGATGTCCGGGGTGGTGAAGGTGAGGACACCGATAATGCCAAAGGGCACGGCGGTCCACAGCAGCCAGGGCCTGAACTTACCCCACTTGGTGTGGGTGCGATCGGCAATCAGGCCCATGACCGGGTTGAGGAAGGCCACCCCCAGCCCGACGACGAGGAAGAGCGTTCCCGCCTGCGCGGCACTCAGGCCGAAGGTGTGGGTGTAGAAGTCCAATTGAAGAGCCAGCATGGCCTGGAAGATAAAATTCGCCGCCATGTCGCCGAGTGCATAGCCGGTCTTTTCGCCAACCGGGAGTTTCTGGATCATGAGTGCCTCACTGTGCCCACTACCTCGTCCGCCCGAGCGCGAGCCTCATTGAAGATTTGCCCTCCGACGTGCAAAGTCACTTTCTGGGGACCGACAACGAAGGAGATTGCCGATCCAACTCGCTGGTCTTTCTCAATGCCTGATCTTGAGCGGCTGGAGTCCTTTATGTATGGGATGCGGTGCGCCCTCAACCCAATCGATTGCGCACGGCGCCAGACCAGTTGCGCTATATTGGTTTGGGCCCGAACTATATCACAAGCGTGTGGGGCGAATCGTGACCGGGCTCACGCAGGCCTTTTGAGAGCGCCTTGTGATGGCGGCGGCGGTCTACCCGGAGGTGAACCGGTCTGGCGCCGGCAAGGACACGGGAAAACGGGCCAAGCTCCATCGCAGGGTTGACGCACAAAACCAAATCCACTGCCTGTAATGCAGGTCAAGAGGAATCACAGTGACGCAACGCGCTCCGCTCTCCTATCACCTCGGCTTCAACGCTCAGCACTCGCCGATGGGCGCCTTCATGAGCTTTACCTGCGGGAATTACGGAACCCGTGGCGGCATCGGATTGCAGATCGGCCAGCCGGGTGATCAGGAGGTGTTCATTGGAGTCAAGGAGGGCAACCGCCACTCCGGCCACACGCTGAAGTGCCTGCCGTTTTACCTGGGAGCGGCAAACCGCGCCGCCGACGCCTTTCTGGTCGAGCAGGCGGGCCCCTCCGAGCAGAACGTGAGGCCCGATGCGGAGCCGTTCCGGGACGGCGAATTTGAACGGTCGTATGGCTGGGCCACCGACGAATGGCGAGCCGGCGGACTGACCTTTACGGTCTATTCGCCGTTTGGATCCATCCCCGACCCGGCCAGAAACAGCCGGCAGAAGATGCGGGACGGACTCCTGCCCGCAGTGGTGGCAAAGCTGGTTTTCGACAACACCGCAGGCAAGACGCCCAGGACGGCGATGTTCGCCTTGAACCATGCGCGTCCGGGTTCGCGAATTCTCGAAGACAATCTGGGCGAGGGCCGCCTGGGGTTTGCCTTCCGCCGCGAGGCCGGCGGCGCGGCAGAACTGTTCGACTTCACTTCGTCCGAAAAAGGAACCAGGACATCGTCCGAACCGTTTGTGTTCATGCGCTGGTCGGCCAGTGATGGCGTGCGCGAGCAACACAACCCGGTACACCTGCTTGGGTCGTGCCCGGGATTTGGATTTGAGGTTCCCCCGGGAAAGAAGTACGGTCTGGTCCTTGCGCTCGGATCCTATCTCGAAGGCTTGCAGACGAGCGGGATGGAGGGCCGCTATCTATACACGCGTTACTACAAGGGATTGGCGGACGTGCTCAAGACGGCGCTCAGTCAGGCCGGCCGGCTGATCGCAAAGGCCGAGGCTCTCGACAAGAGACTGGATGCGGCCAGGCTGTCCGACGATCAGCGCTTCATCATCGCCCACGCGACGCGCAGCTATTACGGAAGCACACAACTACTCGACGTGAAGCGCCGGCCGCTGTGGGTGGTGAACGAAGGCGAGTACTGCATGATGAACACGCTCGATCTCGCGGTGGACCACGTCTTCTGGGAGCTCGACCACAATCCGTGGCTGGTGCGCAATCTGCTCGACACGTTCGTGAAGCATTACAGTTACACCGACGAGGTGAAGGTCTATACCTCCGAGGTGCGAATGGCGGCGCACGTCGGCGAAATCGACCCCTCAAAGGCGCCGCCTCCTCCGGACGAGGCCCAGCTGAAGCGCGCTTATGCCAAAAGGCCCGGCGGGTTGAGCTTCTGCCATGACATGGGCGCGCACAACAACTTCTCCCCCAAGGGCCGCAGCAGCTACGAACTGGCAAACCTGACCGGCTGCTTCAGCTATATGACCCAGGAGCAACTCTGCAACTGGGTCCTGACGGCGGCCTGTTATGTGGCCAAGACAAGGGATGGCAGTTGGCTCAAACGCAACCGGAAGGTGGTCCAGGCGTGTTTCAAAAGCATGGTCCATCGCGGCGGCGACTTGGGCTTTGCGCAATACGACAGCACGAAAACCGCGGGCGGCCAAGAGATCACCACCTACGATTCGCTCGACCATTCGCTCGCGCAGACACGCAACAATGTCTACGTCGCGGTGAAGTGCTGGGCCAGCTACCGCGCCCTGGCGCTGCTGTTTCGCGACCTGGGCGCAAAAGCCGAACAGAAGCGGTCCGAGGATTTGGCGCTTCGAGTCGCAGGGGTTGTGGCGGACCAGGCTGTCGACGGCGTGCTCCCGGCCATCTTCGAAAAAGGCAATCCGGGACATGGGTCGCGCATTCTGCCGGCCGTAGAAGGATGCGCCTATCCGTTGTACTTCGTGAAAACCCGCTGGGCGAAAGAAACTCTGGCTCAGGTCTTTCGAAGTTCGCCAGAGAAGCGAATGTACGACGTCCTCAAGGAGCATACCCGCAAGCTGCTGCTCGATCCCGAACGGCGGAACCTGTTCGCCGATGGCGGAATCAAACTCTCCTCGACGAGCAACAACTCGTGGATGAGCAAGATCTCCATCTTTATGCATATCACGCGGAAGGTTTTCGAGCTCGACGGCGACCCGCAAGTGGCCGAGGTCTTGCAGAAGGCCGACGTGGCGCACGTCCAATGGCAGACCGAAGGAAGCTCCTACTGGGCATGCTGCGACCAGATCGTATCGGGAGAAGGCAAGGCCAGCCGCTACTATCCGCGCATCATTACGAGCGCACTGTGGATGGATTGAACGATTGAACTCCGGCGGGCCGTCCTAGAAACCGCGGCTCACAGTTTCCCGGCCTCTTCCTGGATCCTCTCCCACGCCCGTCGAACGTGACGCTCGACGGTGTGGGTCTGCCCGACCGAGAGGCGCAGCGTGAGCTTGCCGTTGAGCCTGGTGTGGGTCAGGTAAAGATCGCCGCTCTCGTTGAGCGCGTCCATCAGCCTCTGGTTGTCGCTGTCGCCCGATTGGAGCCGGAAGCAGACCAGGTTGAGGGGAGCCGGGGCCGCCAATTCGAAACGCTTATCGCTGTTGACCCACCCGGCGAACTCGTGCGCCAGCCGGACGTGCTCGCGAATGTGGAACTCGAGGCCTTCGAGCCCGTAGTGGCGAAGCACGAACCAGAGCTTCAGCGAACGGAACCGTCTTCCGAGCGGAATCTGCCAGTCGCGGTAATCGATGACCGCGCCGGATTCAGTCGCCTGGTTCCGCAAATACTCCGGCAGCACGCTCAGGGTTTGAACGAGCGCCTTGCGGTCCGCGACGTAAAAGCAATCGCAATCGAAGCTGGTGAACATCCATTTGTGGGGATTGAAGCAATAGCTGTCGGCGAATTCCAGGCCCTCATGGATGTGCCGGAATTCCGGGCAGAGCGCCGCCGTGCCCGACATGGCGGCGTCCACGTGCAGCCAGATGCCGCTCTTGCGGCAGATCTCCCCAATCTCGGGCACCGGGTCGATGGCATTCGAAGACGTTGTGCCCACCGTGGCCGAAACAAAAAACGGGATGAGTCCCCGCTCGCGGTCCTTTTCGATGGCCGCGCCGAGCGCCTGCGCTTGCATGGCAAACTGGGCGTCGACTTCGATCAAGCGAAGCCGGTCGCGCCCGATTCCCGCAATCGCGGCCGCCTTTTCCATCGAGGAATGCGCCTGCTCGGAAGTGTAGGCGACGAGTTCGCCGCGGTACCCTTCGCGATTGGAGCGGAAATTCGTCGCCCGCTCCCGCGCCGCCAGCATGGCGCACAGGGTGGCGCTCGATGCGGTGTCTTGAATCACTCCTCCGCCGGTCGAGGTGGAAAGAAATTTTTCCGGCAGCCCCAGGGCCGGAACCAGCCAGTCGAGCACTAGGGTTTCCAGTTCCGTCGCGGCCGGGCTCGTGGCCCACAGCATGCCCTGAACCCCCAGGCCGGAGGAAACCAGATCGCCGAGAACGGCCGGGCCGGATGCGTTCGAGGGAAAAAATGCGAAAAAATTCGGCGACTGCCAATGGGTCACGCCGGGCAGAATCTTTTCTTCGACATCCTTGAGCAGCGCCCCAAAAGGCTCCCCCCGCCGGGGAGCGCTCGCAGCAAGCGAGGAGCGAATCTCTCCCGGGCTGACCTGCGAGCGCACGGGAAAGGATTCAATTCGCGAGTAATAATCCGCAATCCAGTCGATGACGGCGTAACCCTGTTTGCGGAATTCCTCCCGAGACATGTGAAAGGATTTGGCTTCGGATTCGGTTTGGCGAGGAAGAGGCTGGGACCCGGCTCTGCTCATGGGTCAAGTTTGACACTCCCCGCGGCCAAAGCGGAGAGATTTTTTCCAGATTCGCCGGGCAACGCCATCCGGTCGAACCGTCGAAAATGGGCCGCGTCCGCAAGCATAAACCGCCCGAATGGGATCGCTTGGCTGCTGCCGGCATGCATTGCTCCCCGTCTGTCCTCGATGTACATGGGATCCGTGTTTATGAACATCCACGGGTTTATGCCTGAAGGCGGGGCGGCGGGATTCGCTATGCCGTCCGGCCGTAATAAAGGCGCGTCGTGTATTCGAAGGCGACCCTTCCATTTTGCTGGCGAAGATCAAAGATCCTGCGCAGCTCGTCGAGCATGGGCTGGTGCCTGGGATGGCCGGGCCCGGGCGCATAGGAGGAGGAAAGCAGCCGGCCTCGGACTCCCGCGTAGTCGAACTCCTGCCTGTAGGCGAAGCCCCGCTCGCAATAGGGATGCGGGTCGAAGAAGCCGCCCACTTCGGTGCGCTCGTGCCGCACCTCATCGTAGTCGGTTCCGTAGGCGAGGAGCAATTGCTCGTAGTCCTGAAGAAACGGAGTGCCCTCGGTCCGCCGCTCATTCCAGACGAGCACCAGCCAGCCCTGCGGCTTGAGGATGCGCGCAAATTCCCGCCGCGCCCCGGCTATGTCGAACCAGTGGGCGGCCTGCGCGGCGGCCACAAAATCGACCGATCGATCCGGCAGCGTGGTCGCCTCCGCCCGGCCGCTCAGGCTCCTGAACCGGGGATACGGCTTGAGCAATTCTTCTGCGGCGCGGCGCATCTCGGCGTTGGGCTCGACGCCGAATACAAGGTTGCCGTGCTCAAGGAGCAGCCTGGTAAAGATCCCGGTGCCCGATGCGACGTCGGCAAGGACCGAATCCGGCGTGAGCCCGCACTCGCGCTCGAGCGAGGCGAGGATCTCTGTCGGATAAGACGGCCGAAAACGAACGTAGTTCTCCACCCGCGAGGAGAAGCGTTCCGTGGAGTCAATCCGGGACATACCTTTTCGCGCCTTCCTGCCCTTCGAACCAGGATCCAGGCTCGGGCGACTCATGCCGGGACGAACCCGGCTCGAAAGCCCGAGACCCTGACGTCAAGAGCCATGGACGTCTGCAGTCACCCAACGCATTTCGAGCCATGCGGCGCGAATCAGCCGGTAACCCGGGAACAGCGGGGGCTCAAGCTTTCTTGAACTGAATTCCGAGTTCCCTCAGTTGCGCCTGGCTCACCGGCGTCGGCGCATCCACCATCAGGTCCACCGCCCGCGCGGTCTTCGGGAACGGGATCACTTCCCGCAGGCTGTCGGCCCCGGCGAGGATCATCACGATCCGGTCGAGTCCCAGCGCAATTCCGCCGTGAGGAGGCGTTCCGTACTCGAGCGCCTCGAGAAAGAATCCGAAGCGGGCACGGGCCTCTTCTTCGCTCATGCCGAGCGCCTGGAAGATTTTCTTCTGAATGTCCTGGCGATGAATTCGAATCGAGCCCGAGCCCAGCTCGGTCCCGTTCAGCACCACGTCATAGGCCAGCGCGCGAATTTCGCCCAGCGGCGACTTGGGATCGTCAAAGGAACCAAGATTGGTTTCGAGCTTGGCCATGTCCTCTTCGTGCAGCGAAGTGAAGGGATGGTGCGCCGGGTTCCAGCGCTTCACCTCCGGATCCCACTCGAACATGGGAAAATCGGAGACCCAGAGAAAACGGAAGTCCTTCCCGGGGTCGCCGGTCTTGTCGAAGGCCTTGTGCCTGGCGGCATATTTTTGCCCCAGGTCCAGGCGCAGATAGCCGCATCGTTCGAAGAAACGTTCGGCGCTCTGGTCCATGACCGCGGCACTTTCCGGGCGATCCGCCGCACCCGCCAGGAGCCACAGATCCTCCGGCTCGATTTTTGCGAAGCCGATCATCTTCTCCGCGAGGGCGGGATAGTCCTTGGCGAGCCGCTTGGGGTCGGTCATCAGCTGCACGAACCGCGGCCCTTCGACGTGGTGGAAAGCCCCGTAGGTGCCGATGGTGCGGCGTTCCGTGCCCGAAATATCTCCCGCCTTCGGGATGCGGATCACCTGCAGCGGGAATTCCTTCCGCATCCGGAATTTGCCGGCAAGCTCGTCCCACTCGTCCGCGGTGAGCGCCTCGCGCGCATCCACCATGGCGGGCAGGCGAAGGTCGGGCTTGTCGTTTCCGTAGCAGCGGATGGCCTCGTCATAGCTCATGCGGGGGAACGGGGTCCGGATCTCATGGCCGGCGGCTTTGAAGGCGGCCGCCAGGAACCCTTCGACGACGCGCCACACCGTTTCCACCCGGGGATAGGAGATCTCTAAATCGATCTGGGTAAACTCCGGCTGGCGGTCGGCGCGCAGGTCTTCGTCCCGGAAGCAGCGCACGATCTGGAAATATTTGTCGAAGCCCGAGATCATCAGGATCTGCTTGAACAGCTGCGGCGATTGCGGCAAGGCGTAAAAGCAGCCCGGCTGCACCCGGCTGGGAACCAGATAATCGCGCGCCCCTTCGGGGGTGGAGCGGGTCATGAACGGGGTCTCGATCTCGAAGAAGCCCCGGGCGGAAAGATCGTCGCGAATGGCTTTGGACACCTTGTGCCGCATTTCGATGTTGAACTGCAGCCGATCGCGGCGCAGATCGATGTACCGGTATTTCAGCCGCATTTCTTCGTTGGGCAAAACGGCTTCGCCCGGCAGGAACGGCGGCTGCTTGGAGTCGTTCAGAATGCGCAGCTCCTCGGCAACCAGCTCGACTTCTCCGGTGGGAATATTCTTGTTCACCGTGTCGGGATCGCGCTGTTTGACCGTACCGACGACCGCGATCACGTATTCATTCCGCAACAGGCTGGCTTTGTCGTGAGCGGCGGGGTTCAGTTCCCGGTTGAAGACAACCTGGGTCACACCGGTACGGTCGCGCAGGTCGATGAAAATAATGCTGCCGAGGTCGCGCCGGCGATTCACCCATCCCATGAGCACCGCCTTCCGGCGGGCGTCGGATGGACGAAGAGCGGCGCACATGTGCGTGCGTTCGAGGTCACCTAAAAAGTCGAGCAAGTTCTGCCTTTCAGAGGGAATCGGCCGTCCGCCGTCAGCGCAATCCAACTGCGGTTTCGCCTTTGCTGAGGGGCTGAAGGCTCGGTGGCGGATGGCGCGGTCTGGCGGTGGGCCGAATGAAAGATTATAAACGGCGTCTGCGGGCGACAGGAGGAACCTGGCCGCGCGCGGCCCCGCCGTCCAGGACCTCAGTCGGCCGAGCGCAGCGGCGTGAACTGCTCAAACTTGAGCTTCCAGTCCCCGCCCTGCTGCCGGACCCAGAGGTCTGAGACCTTTTGATAACGCGGCGCCCGCCCGTCATCGCCCTCGGGCATGTCGAGAATGACGTTATAGGTAAGCAGGGCAGTGTCCCGGTCGATGGGGGTGAGCTCGGGATCATAGAACATGAAATTGATCAGGACGCCTTCGCGGGCCGCGCCCACCAGTTCGCGCTTGCCGTGAATATCGCCCTCGCCTGAGACGACGCGGAAATCGTCTGCGAGAAGCTGGTTGAGAGATGCCGCGTCTTTGGCTTTGAGCGCCTCGAGAACCGATTTCGACCTGGCGATCAATTCCCCGGCCAGCGCATCGTGCTCGGGTTGCGAAGTGGACTGGGCGAGCGCCAGCGAAGCCAGCGAGACCAGGACCGCCAAAATTTTCCGCATCTCTCCTCCCAATCAGGCCTCTTGAATTCGCGATCCGAGCTCGGCGCGGGCGACCGACGCCTGCTCGCCCGTCGCCAGGTTCTTCAGCGTGAACCTGTCGGCCTGGACTTCGTTTTCTCCGACGATCAGGGCAAATCTCGCGCCCAGCCGGCTCGCCGTCTCGAGCGACTTCTTCAACCGGAAGTTTTCCTCGCCCAGTTCTACCACCAGGCCGCGCCGCCGCAGCTCGCGAGCCAACCGGGCGGCCTCTTTATTCATGCCCGCTCCGTACGGAGCCACGTAAACGTCCGGCGTCCGCACGACGTCCTGGGGAGACTTGGCGAGCGACATCACCAGGCGGTCTTCGCCGATCGCGAATCCAATGCCCGGCGCCGCAGGCCCGCCGAGCGCCTCGGACAAACCGTCGTAGCGTCCGCCGCCAAGAATTGCGTTCTGTGCGCCCAAAGCTCCGTGCTTGAACTCGAATGCCGTGCGCGTGTAGTAGTCGAGCCCGCGGACCAGCCGGTCGTTCACCGTGAAGGGCATGCCCGAGGCCGCGAGAATGTCCCGCACCTCGTCGAAGTGCCGGCGGCAAGGCTCGTCGAGAAACTGGCTGATGCGCGGCAGCTGGTCGATGATGGGCTGGTCTTCAGGAACTTTGCAGTCGAAGACGCGCAGCGGGTTGGTGACGGCCCGGCGCTGGCAATCCGGGTCCATCCGGTCCTTCACGGGAGCAAGCGCCTGGCGCAGAGCTTCGTTGTATCGGGCGCGGTCGCCGGCGCACCCCACGGAGTTGAGCTCGAGCTGCCAGTCTTGAATGCCGAGCCGGTCGAGCAAAGCGGCCAGCAGCTCAAGAATTTCCGCGTCCCGCGCCGGGGACTCGCTGCCCGACGTCGGCGGCCCGATCACCTCCGCATCGATCTGATAGAACTGGCGGTAGCGGCCTTTCTGCGGACGTTCGCGGCGGAACATCGGCCCGATCGAGTAAAGCTTGTTCAGCCCGCGAGTCTGAAGGTTGTGCTCGATATAGGCGCGCACGATGCCGGCGGTCGCTTCCGGCCGCAAGGTCAGGGATTGCCCCTTGTCGCTCTCGGCCCGGCCCTGATCGGTCCAGGTGTACATTTCCTTCGAGACGATGTCGGTCTCCTCCCCGACGCCTCTGCGAAACAGCTCGGTGGCTTCGAAAACCGGCGTGCGAATTTCCTGAAAGTTGTAGGCGCGGAACAGATCGCGCACCGCGTCCTCGACAAGGTTCCAGAGCGCCGTGTCGGGCGGCAGAAGGTCGCGCGTTCCTCGAATGGCTTTGATCATGGCAGTCGTCGCTCGTTCGCCGGTCGCCGCGGGCCTGTGCGGCGTCACCAAAAACCGTCATCCCGGCCGGCAGGACCCTCAGAAAGAGGGGCCCGTTGAGGGCCTCCACTCCGGTTTCGGACTCCTAGCCCCGCTCCGCAAGATACGAGTCCTTGTATCCAAGATAATTCCTCGCGTACCGCAGGATCATCTCCTGGTCTTTTTCCTCTAGTTGGCGGCGAAACTTGCCGGGTGAGCCCATCCACAGCGAGCCGGGCTCGACCTCGGTCCGTTCCGGAATCAACGTTCCCGCCGCGAGAATGGAGCCTCGCCCGATGCGCGCGCCATTCAGAACGATCGCGCCCATGCCAATCAGACAACGGTCTTCGATGGTGCAACCATGCAGGGTGACTGCGTGACCGACCGTGACGTATTCGCCGACGACGACGCCGTACACATCCTTCATGCCGTGCAGTACGCTCAAATCCTGAATGTTCGAGTACGCGCCCACGCGGATGGAGTGCACGTCGCCGCGCAAAACCGCGTTCATCCACACGCTTGCGTGTTCGCCGATTTCTACGTCGCCGATGATCTGGGCCGAATCGTCTACGTAGCAGGAAGCCGGAATCCTGGGCGAAATGCCTTTAAAAGCACGGATCATACACTGCGCGCTCCCGAATCAAGCACCGGCATCCCGACCCGCGCCGGGAGCCCGTCGAAGGTCCCGTCGTGGCCGGATGCCGATGGCCGAGTGCTAAATGCTAACAAACTTTTCTGCGGCGAAAATTCCCGGGAAACTTTCTACCGGATTGCGGCGATAACAAGGGACAGGCGTTCCACTTCACCGGGGCGATGCGGTCCGCAGTCCATCGGCCAGGGCTCGGCCATGCGATTTAGCTCAAGCGCAATTGAATCAACTACTTCGTGCGCACTACCCGCGGCAGCGCGACGGTGGCGAGCGGCCGGGGTGAAATCCGGTTGCGCCGCGCTGTCCCGCGGGGGAAGCGACATTCCGGCGCGCGGAATTCCGATGGAATCTGCATGCATTCCAAGCTGCCGGGAGAATCGGCTGCGGGGCAATATACCCGGACAAATTGCAGACATTTCGATACGGCTTGACTTTATACGGGTAAATTGCAATAAAAGACGGAGTTCAACCAGGACCGATTTGGGGGTGCAGTTTCATTTGGCAGAAGTTCGACTGCAGGAAAGCGAGTCGCTCGAAAACGCCCTGCGTCGTTTTAAACGGAAGGTGCAGCAGGAAGACATCGTTAAGGAAGTGAAACGTCACTCCTTCTACCTGAAGCCGGGCGAAAAAAAGCGCGTAAAGGAAGCGCTGGCCCGCAAGCGCTGCCGCAAAAAACAACGCAAAGAGCAGGAATAAATGCCGTAGGGCCGCAGCCCAGGGTTGCGGCCCCGTGCTTATCCCACGCAAGAAGCCGTCGCTTGGCGCACTTATTCTCAAGGGCTTTCAAAGTAGTAATCCGCACCACTTCCCCGTGCGGGGGGCCGAACCCAGGGTAGCAGTTACATAAGGGCCGCAATTCCGCAATGGCATCGGTCGTCGCTCGACGGCCGCGTTCCATTGCCTAGGCCAAAGGAGCTCTGGATGGAATTCCGAGACAGGGTGCTGAAGTGCATCGACTGCGGCGGGGATTTCGTATTTACCGCAGGTGAGCAGTTGTTTTTTCACGACAAACAGTTTAAGAACGAGCCGAAACGCTGCAAGAACTGCAAGACCAGGCGGCTAGCATCCTTTGGCACAACGCCTGCGCGGTCAGGGTTTCAGTCGCGTCCGAAGGTGGAGACCCAGGCCGTTTGTTCCCAATGCGGCAAGCAGACTACCGTCCCTTTCCGTCCGACCCAGGGAAGACCGGTCTTTTGCCGCGAATGCTTCCGGGAACGGCGGCAGGCGGCCAGCGCTTAAATCTCGTAGGTAGAAAAAAAATGGAGAGGCGCTCGTATTCAGAGCACGAGGGCAGACGTGTCCTTAGCCGGCTTTCTGCTCGTTGGGTCCGGTTCCGACAATCGTGTCAAACTCGGCCAGCCGGGCGCGGTTCTGCTTTTCGTCCTGGTGGCGGATCAGCAGGGCCTCGATCTGCCGAAGCAGATCATCGGTGCCGACCGGCTTCACCAGCACCGATTGCGCGCTGTCATTTCTCCAGTCCAGGTTGCGGGGTGGATAAGCGGTGAGCAGCGCCGTGGCCGGGTCATAACTCTGCTGCCGGGCGGCGCGGAGCACGTGAAAACCCGCGTCGTCGGTCTCCATGCGCGAGTCCGTAATGACCATTTCGTATTTGCCCGCGGCGAGTTTTTCGAGCGCTTCTGCGGCGGAGGCGGCCGTCTCGACGTCGAACTGATTCAGCTCGAGCACCGCTTTCAGGGTCAACAGCACGGTTCGATCATCATCAACCAGCAGAATTCTGCGCTTCATCCCATCCTCGAATACCGTCACGCGACCGGCCCCGCGCCATAAATCCCGAGCGGTACATACGTTAGTATAGTTCGGTGGCCAATTTTTACGTAGAAAATTTTGGCTGCCGGGCAGCACAGGCCGACGGCCGGGCGATCGAGGAGCAGCTCCGCTGCCGGGGCCTCGAACCGGCCGGGTGCGCAGAATCCGCCACCCTTGTGGTCCTTAACACCTGCGCGGTAACGGCTTCGGCGGAACGGGACGCGCGGGCGGCCATCCGCCGCATTCGCAGAGCCAACCCCGGGTGCGAGGTCATCGTCACCGGCTGCTACGCCCAGCGCGCGCCGCAAGAAGTTGCGGCCTTGCCCGGCGTCTCGCGCGTGATTGGCAACTCCCACAAACCCAATTTGGCACAGATCGCACTGGGCCCCCACTCTGAGAAGGACAGTTCAAAGCAGGCGCCGCTGGTCCCCTTGTCGAGCCTGACGCTCCCGCCCGAGCAGTCGATCTTCGTCTCCGACATCTTCGCGCACACCGAGCTCCTCGCCGCGCCGGTGTTCGATGGCCCCCGGGAACGGACGCGTCCCAACCTGAAAGTACAGGACGGCTGCAACCAGCGTTGCTCTTTCTGCATTATCCCGTTTCTGCGCGGCCCCAGCCGGTCGCTCGGACTTGAAGAAGTTCTCGCCCAGGTGAACAAGCTGGTCGCCGCCGGCTACCGCGAGGTCGTCATCTCGGGAATCAATCTCGGCCGCTGGGGGCGGGACCTGTCTCCGGAAGGGCCCCGCCCGCCGAAACTGGAAGACCTCGTCCGCGCCATTCTCGACCGGACCGCGCTGCGAAAACTCCGCATCTCTTCGGTCGAGCCCATGGACTGGAGCGACTCGCTCATCCGCTTGATGGCCGGCTCTTCGCGCATCGCCAAGCACGCGCACGTGCCGCTGCAGTCGGGAAGCGACGGCGTGCTGCGCCGCATGCACCGCAAGTACCGTCCCTGGCACTACCGGGAAACGGTCGAAAAGATCCGCGCCGCGATGCCCGGGGCCTCGCTCGGCGCCGATGTCATGGTGGGATTTCCCGGCGAAACCGGGGCGGAATTTGACGAAACCTGCCGCATGATCGAGGCATTGCCCTTGACCTATCTGCACGTGTTCACCTTCTCGGCGCGTCCGGGAACGCCGGCGGCTTCAATGCCCGCCCAGGTTCCGGTGAACCTTCGGCGCGAACGGAACCGGATTTTGCGCGACCTGGCGGCGGAGAAAAAGCAGGCGTTCATGCGCGGCTTCCTGGGAGAGAGGCTCGAAGCCATCACGCTCGGCGCCGCCTTCGAGGAAGGCGAGGGGACCTGGACCCGGGCTCTCACCGACAATTATTTGAAGCTTCGGCTCAAGGGAAGGCACGAGTCCAATCACTGGCTCGAAGCGCGGGTGGATGCGGTCGCCGGCGAGGAACTCGTCGGAGAACCTGCGGCCGGTCCTTTCGATACGCTAAATCTTGCTCCCGCGGTTCCGAAGACGAGTCCGATACTTTAACCTATGCACATGGACGCGGTCGTCGCTAAGACAGTCGTGAAGCGCGCGGCTCTAGGTTTCGTGCTCCTGGCTGCGTTCGTCGCCGGGTCTCAGACGCCCAACTACTCCCCGGCTCCCGCTCAGGCGGCGCCGAAGGCGGCCCGCGCTCCGGGATATCTCGATCCGCTTCCCCAGGACTCGGGCCCGAGCGGCCTTAGACAAGAGCTGCGCCGCCTCGAAAATACCGGGCGGCTGATGATGGTGGTGGCGCACCCGGATGACGAAGACGGCGGCCTGCTTACCAGGGAATCGCGCGGCAAAGGCGTCCAGGCCCTTCTGCTGACACTCACCCGCGGCGAGGGGGGCCAGAACAAGACCGGCGACACCTTCTCCGATCGGCTGGGAATTCTGCGCACGCTCGAGCTGCTGGCCGCCGGCCGCTACTACGGAGTCGAACAGCGATTCACCCGCGCCGCCGATTTCGGATACTCGAAGACCGCGGCGGAGACCTTCGAGAAGTGGGGAGGACACGATGTCACGCTCGGCGACATCGTCTGGGTGATTCGCGAGTTTCGTCCCGACGTCCTGGTGGCCAGGTTCTCCGGCACCGAGGCCGACGGCCACGGACATCATCAGGCCTCGGCGATCCTGACCAAAGAAGCCTTCCGCGCCGCCGCCAACCCGGCGAGGTTCCCGGAACAGATCCGGCAGGGCCTCGAGCCCTGGCAGGCGAAGAAGCTCTACGTCGGAAATGTCTGCGGTTTCGGGGCCTCGAGCTGTCCGGACGAGAACTGGACGGTGAAATTGAACACCGGCGAAGAAGATCCCCTGCTCGGCATGTCCTACGTTCAATTCGCCATGGAGGGGCTTCGGCACCAGCAGTCCCAGGGTCTCGGCGATTTGCGGGCCCCCACGGGGCCGCGCTACGCGTTCTACAAGCTTTCCGACTCGGTCCTCCCGAGAACGACCGACGCCAGGGGACATGAAGGAGATCTCTTCGACGGAATCGACACCAGTCTTCAAGGATTGGGCAAGGGCGCCCTACAGGCGGCGGCCGAGAAAATAGAGCGCGCCGCAACCCAGATTTCCGCTGCAGACAGGGCGGCCGAGGGGAATCCGGAATCCGCAGCCGGGCCCCTGCTCTCGGCGCTTCGCCTGCTGGGCGATGCCCGACCGAGCCCCCCGAAGACTCCCGAGGGCGAAACCGCGCGCGTGAAGCTCGGCGACAAAGAGCGGCAGGCGCGCAGGGCCATCAATCTGGCGCTCAACGTTTCCCTCGCCGCCACCCTGATTTCTCCGCCCGCCGCCGGCCCGGACCGCAAAGATCTGACCGGCATCTCGCCGGGCGAGCCGTTCCGGGTCAAAGTGACTTTGCACAACGGAAGCCAGCACCGGCTCGCGCTCGAGCGCGTCGCGCTTGAGGGCACGATCGCCCGCAAGCGCGCTCTCGTGGACGAACGGCCGCACCAGGCGGTGGCGGCGGGCGAGGATTACGAACATACGTTCGAGTTGCGGCTGGGAGAGGCCCCTTATACCCGTCCGGGCCTGCGTCGCAACGATCCCCAGCGGGACAGCCTGTACACGGTAGACAGCCAGGCTCTTGCCACCCTGCCTTTCGGGGCCCTGCCGCCGGCCATCCTGCGGGCCGGTTACGACGTGCCGGACCTTGCCCTTGCCTCCGGGGAGCCCTCCTCCGAACCAGCCGACGGGCGCCTGGCCGAGGTTTTTACTCCGGTCTCGGTGCCGGTCAGTGACGCTCAAGGCGCCCAGCGCCGGCAGGAACTTGCCATCGTCCCGGCGTTTTCGGTCTCCATCCAGCCCGGAGACGCGGTGGTGCCGGCAACAACCTCCCGGTCGCTCAGCGTGAGCGTGAAGGTTCGGTCGAACCTTGAAGGCGCGCATGCGGGAACCCTCGGACTCCGGGCCCCGGCGGGATGGAAGGTTTCCCCCCAGGAGCAGGCTGCCTCGCTCGGGGACCGGGGCGAAGAGAAGACCTTTACCTTCGAGCTCTCTCATCCGTCGCTCAAACAGGGCCAGGTTGAGGTGCGCGCGGTTCTGCGAAGCCAGGGGCGGGAATTTGCCGAAGGCTATGACCTCGTGACGCGCGAAGACCTCGGCTCCTTCTACTACTTCGAGCCCGCCCGCCAGCACTTGAGCGTCGTCGACGTGAAGGTTCCCGAGGGTCTCAATGCCGGTTACATCATGGGGGCGGGCGATGACATCCCCGCCGTACTCGAGCGGGTTGGGATGAAGGTGACGCTCATTCCGGCTGACAAGATCAGAACCGAGGACCTTTCGCGATTCCATACCCTGGTGCTCGGGGTCCGCGCCTACGACACGCAGCCGGAGGTCGCGGCGAACAATTCGAAGCTGCTCGATTTCGTTCGAAGCGGCGGCACCTTGATCGTGCAGAACAACAACAGCATCTCGGAGTTTAACGCCGGCCGCTTTACCCCTTACCCCGCCGAGCTCAGCCGCGCGCGCGTATCGGTCGAGGATGCGCCGGTCACCATCCTCGCGCCCGAAGATCCCGTCTTTCACTATCCCAACCAGATTTCCGAAAAAGACTTCGAAGGGTGGGTGCAGGAGCGCGGACTTTATTTCATGGGCTCATGGGACGAGCGCTTCCGTCCACTGCTTTCCTCGCACGATCCCGGCGAAGCCGACCAGAAGGGCGGGCTGCTGGTCGCCCAGTACGGCAAAGGCATTTACATCTATACCGGATACGCGTTTTTCCGCCAGCTGCCCGCCGGCGTGCCGGGCCCGATCCGGCTGTTTGTGAACCTGGTGAGCGCGGGAAAGCCCGCTTCGAGCTCTTAGAGGCAGAGGCGCGGAGGGCGTACTCCGGGCGGTCTTATGGGTGTTCTTCGGAATTGGAACTGGCCTGCGGCAAATCGGCGCGGGCGGCGTGAGGAATCCGTGTTTCATCCGTCCAACAAGACAGCGGACTCTCTGCCCTACGGAAGGATCCAAGCGAAGCCGGATGCGAACCCGGGAAGGTTCGCGAGGGCAAAGGGTCGCCTGAGGTCTTCGCCTGCCGAATCGGAGGCCGAAAAACCGGACCGGAAATTCGACCCTCGATAGATTCGATTTCCTCATGCACTCCGCCCCCCAACCCGGTTCTCCCAAGCTCATCCGCGCCATCGGCCTCGGCAGCGCGACGGCCTTGAACATGAACGACATGATCGGCGTGGGGCCGTTCATCACCATTCCGCTGGTGGTCGGCGCCATGGGCGGTCCGCAGGCCATGCTGGGTTGGGTTCTCGGAGCCATTCTGGCCACCGCCGACGGCCTGGTGTGGGCCGAACTCGGCTCGGCCATGCCCGGCTCCGGCGGGAGCTACCAGTACCTGCGCGAAATCTATGGTCCGAAGCGGCTCGGCAAGCTGGTTTCGTTCTTGTTCATCTGGCAGCTCTCCTTCAGCGCGCCGCTTTCGATTGCGTCGGGCGCCATCGGCTTTGCCGGCTATGCTTCTTACCTGGCGCCGAGGCTCGGCGAGCCCTATGCCGCGCGCCACTGGAATCTGCACCTGCCGCTCCTCGGCAATCTCGAACTTCGCTGGGCGGCGGCCGGCACGACCTTCGTCGCCATCGCCGTCGTCCTCGTTGCCGTCCTGCTGCTTTACCGCCGGATCACCGAGATCGGCTGGCTCTCCCGATTTCTCTGGTTCGGCGTGGTCGGGACCATCGTCTGGATCATCTTTGCCGGATTTACCCACTTCGATTCGGCGCGGGCCCTGAGCTTTCCGCCCGGCGCATTCACGCTGTCGCGGAGCTTCTGGCTCGGACTCGGCTCAGCCATGCTCTTTGCCACCTACGACTACTGGGGCGCTTACAACGTCTGTTTTTTGGGCGACGAAGTCAAAGACCCGGCAAAAAACATTCCCCGCGCGCTCCTGCTATCCATCTTTCTGGTGGCTTGTCTATATCTGATGATGAACGCGAGCATTCTCGGCGTCATCGACTGGCGCGAGATGCTCGGCGCCGCCGCGGCGAACAACAAACTGTACGTGGTTTCGACGTTCATGGAGCGGATTTACGGCCCCTGGGCGGGAAACCTGGTCACCGTTCTGGTCATGTGGACCGCCTTTGCCTCGGTTTTCTCGCTGATGCTCGGTTACTCGCGCGTGCCTTACGCGGCGGCGCTCGATGGAAATTACTTCAAGATCTTCGCCCGGGTCCATCCGCGGCATCGCTTTCCCCACGTCTCCCTGCTGGCGCTCGGCGGGGCCGGCCTGGTGTTTTGTTTTTTCTCGCTGGCCGACGTCATCTCGGCGCTGGTGGTGATACGCATTCTTCTGCAATTCATCCTGCAGGCCATCGGCATCATCGTCCTGCGCATTCGCCGCCCGGACATGCCGCGGCCCTTCCGCATGTGGCTTTATCCGCTGCCCGCACTGGTCTCAATCGCGGGCTTCAGTTACATCCTCGGCGAGCGCACGGGTTTTATTCGCTATGCGGTCGCCATCCTGGTGGCCGGAATTCTGCTCTACGGGCTGCGCGCCTGGCGCAATGGCGACTGGCCCTTCCCCCCAACCCTGCCCGCACCCGCGGCCATGCGAGCCGACTGATGGCCGACTCGCGCCCCCGGTCGGCTCCCCCGGTCCGCGCGACGGGCAGCCGGTCCGCTCTGGCTCCCTTGCGCGAGCCGCTCTTCCGCGGGTTGTGGATCGCCGCCGCGATTTCCTATGTCGGCAAGTGGATGCAGATGGTCGGCGCCGCCTGGCTGATGACGCAGCTGTCGAGCTCTCCCTTCATGGTCGGCCTGGTCCAGGCGGCGATCATGCTCCCGGTGTTCGTGGTAATCCTGCCGGCCGGAGCGCTCGCCGATATCGTCGACCGCCGCCGGTATTTGCTGGCCACGCAGGCGTGGATGGTCGCTGCGGCCGGCAGCCTGGGAATCCTCACCATCCTCGGTCATGTCACGCCGTGGATACTGGTGCTGTTCACCTTTCTGCTGGGACTCGGGGCCGTGATCAACGATCCGGCGTGGCAGGCCATCACGCCCGAAGTTGCGTCGCCTGAAAACTACGTCAGCGCCGTGGCCCTCAATTCCGTGGCTTTCAATGTGGCGCGCGCCGTCGGTCCGGCGCTCGGCGGCTTCGTGATTGCGGCGACCAATTCGGGAGTCGCGTTCCTGATGAATGCCGCCGGCTTCACCGGAGTCATTATTTTCCTGTACCGCTGGCGGCGTCCGCGCGTCGAAACCGGCGATCGGGAGCGCATCCTCGAGTCCCTGCAGAGCGGGTTCAGTTACCTGCGCTCGGCGCCCGTCGTGCACTCGGTGCTGGTTCGCACCGCCGCCTTCAGCCTCGCGGCCAGTTCGCTCCTGGCTCTGTTGCCGGTGATTGCGCGGCCCTACGGCGCATCCGGATACGGCCTGCTGCTCGGCTCATTCGGCGTCGGCGCGCTGGCCGGGGCCGGATTGCTCCCCCACCTCCGCACCCGGCAGCCGGTCGACCGGGTGATCGCGGGCGCGAGCTTGGTTTTCGCCTTGATGACCTTTACGACCGGCCGCCTCGAGGGCTTCGCCTGGCTCCTGGCGGTCCTTTTCCTGGCGGGTGGGGCATGGATCACGATTGTCGCCTGCCTGAACGTTGCCGCCCAGACGATGGCGCCCTGCGAAATGCGGGCGCGGGCCATTTCCGTTTATCTGCTGGTCCTGCAGGGAGGCATGGCGCTCGGCAGCGCCGGGTGGGGCGCGTTAGCGACCAAGTTCGGGATTCCGGCTACAATGCTCTGGTCCGCAGCCGCCCTGGTCGTGGGCCTCGCGGCCGTGCGCCGTTACCGGCTGACGCTCGGCGAACCGGAATTGACGCCCACCGTCAGCGCCGATTGACCCGGGCCGTGTGGGTGGGGAAATTTCGTGAGGAAATAGAATCTTCGATCGGAGGACCCTTGTCATGCGTCGAAAACCGCTGCTCCTGTTTTTCCTTCTGCTTGGCTCTACCGCTTTTGTGCCCGCGCAAACCACGCCGGCCAAAACTCCCGGCGCGGCGATCGCGTCCTCATTGAAAATCGTGGAACACGACTTTGTTCCTGCTGCCGAAGCCATGCCGGCGGACAAATACGATTTCGCGCCGACCGGCGGGGAATTCAAGGGTGTGCGCACGTTTGCGCAGCAGGTCAAGCACGTGGCCTCCGCCAATTACATGTTTGGATCGGTCCTTCTCGGTGAAAAGCCCCCGGTAGAGGGGGGCGGGGAGAACGGGCCCGCGACGCTCAAGACCAAGGCGGAAATTATGAAGTACCTCGAGGACTCGTTTGCCTATCTGGATAAGGCGATGGCTTCGGTCACCGACAAGAATGCACTCGAGCCGATCAATTCGCCGGAAGGGAAATCTTCGCGTTTGAGCTTGGCTTCGTTCGCGGTTGCGCATCCGTTCGATCACTACGGCCAGATGGTCGTGTACCTGCGCATGAACGGAATCATTCCTCCCTCGAGCCGTCCCGAGAGCAAGTAAAGTGGAGCCGGCGAGAAATGAAACCGTGCGGCCATTCCTCGATCCAGTTCGCACCGTAGGACAGGCAACCTTAGTACCATCTATTTATCGCCACCCCCCTTGCGAAGTTGGGGGATTTTGCCTAGCATCCCAGATGAAAGCCGGCCTGCGAGGTTGGTGATGGTGGTAACCGATTTTTGAACCAACACTTGAATGAACGGGGGCCCGACTCGAACTAGGATCCGGTGTGCCATGCTCCGCCATGCGGAGACGCCTAAAGGGTCTCGGAGGGTCTCCAAGCGTCTTATGGACGGTTCATTCTCGGCCCACCACACGGCAAAGCGGGCCGGCTTCGCTCGAACCTCTTGAGCCCCGCCTGAGGATTCGACCCCTCCCTTCCCGCTGTTCTCGTCTAAAATAGAAAGCAAGTGTTTCCCAGACTCTTCCACTTCGGCAGTTTTGGCGTTCCTACTTACGGCGTGCTCGTCGCCACCGGCGTCTTCGTCGGCCTCCTGATCAGCGTCCGCAATTCGGAAAAGCAGGGGATTCCACCTGCCAAGGCATGGGACTTCGGCATCGCAGTGGTTCTGGCCGGCATCGTCGGCGCCAAGGTGCTTTACATCCTCCTCGACTGGCAGAGCGGACTTTCCCTGGGTCAAAACCTGCGCCAGATTTTTTCGCTGGACACCCTGCAATCGGGAGGGGTCTTCTCGGGGGGCCTGATTGCGTCCTTTCTCGTGGCCGTCTGGTTCCTCCGACGGCACCAGATGCCGGCGCTCGCAACCTGCGACGCGTTCGCCCCCGGGCTGGCCATGGGGCATGCCATCGGCCGCTTAGGGTGTTTTGCCGCCGGCTGCTGCTACGGCAAACCGACAGACCACTGGTGGGGAGTGACCTTCAAGAACCTGCTTCCTCCGCCCGTCGTCGACGCCCTGGTGCCGCGCGAGCCGACGCAGCTGTTCGAGTCCGGGGCCGAGCTGATCATCTTCTTTCTGCTCACCTGGATGCTGCAGCGAAAAAAGTTCGATGGGCAGGTCTTCGGCGCCTATATGATCCTCTACGGTGTCGCGAGGTTCTTCCTGGAGTTCATCCGCGACGATCCCGGCCGTGGGTCCGTCTTTGGCGGCGTGCTCTCCGGCACGCAGCTGATCTCGCTCGGCTTGGTGCTCGTCGGCGGCTTGATCTGGTATCTGCGCCCCGCGCCCAAGATGGCCATGGCCCCGGCCGCGCGCTGAGCGCCGCCTCCGCGGCTCCGCAACGAACCAGGAGGGCGCCCGTCGGTCATCGAAGCCTGTCGGAAGCCTCATGCGTGCGGGAAGCGCTTCGATGCGGGCCGGAAAGGCCCTCCGGGTCGAACGCTCCCGGCCGGGCGCAAACATCAAAAAGACGGTGAACAGGAAGGCGACATTCAGCGCCTCGGCGGAAGACGCCGGCAAGCGGGTCGACCAGTTTCTCGTGTCCCGGTTTGCCGATATCAGCCGGGCGCGAATCCAGCAGCTCATCCGGCACGGGCTCGTGCTGGTGAATGGCGCCCCTGCCAGACCTTCCCTCCTGCTCCGCGGCGCCGAGACGGTCGAGATCACGGGCGAGGTCGAACGTCCTCCGCTGCGCGCCATCGCCGAGCCAATTCCGCTCGACATCCTCTATGAGGACGACGACGTTGCCGTCGTCAACAAACCGGCCGGCATGATGGTTCATGCCGGCTCGGGCGCGACCGAAGACCAGCGCAATCGCGGGACCCTGGTGAACGCGCTCGTCTACAGGTTCGGCTCGCTCTCGACCGCAGGCGGGGCCCTGCGTCCGGGAATCGTTCACCGCCTCGACAAGGAAACCAGCGGGTTGATGGTGGTGGCGAAAAATGACTTCGCGCATCAGGGGCTGGCCGCTCAGTTCTCAGGCCGCAAGGTCGCCAAGAGCTACGTGGCCCTGGTCCATGGCTGGCTCAAAAACCAGCGGGGAACGATTTCGAGCCCCATCAGCCGGGACGCCATCCGCCGCACCCGCATGACCACGCGCCGCCGGGGAGGGCGCGAGGCGGTCACGCACTATGAAGTGGTGCGCAAAATCGACTCCGCAGCCGGGAAGTTCAGCCTGCTGAAGCTCAGAATCGAGACCGGCCGTACGCACCAAATTCGTGTTCATCTCGCATCCATCGGCCACGCCGTCGCGGGCGACACCGTGTATGGCGCGCCCCGCGCGATCCCGTCCGGGCCGGGCCCGGACTTGTCGCTCGCTCGCCACTTTCTCCACTCCACGGAGCTTCGGTTTGCGCATCCTCGAACCGGCGAAATCCTCGGCTTTTCGCTTCCCATGCCGGAGGAGCTCAGCCGGTTTCTCGGCTCGCTCGAGGCGAATCAGGAAGCCGGGAAGAAGCTATAATTGTGTTCCATGCAGTGGTTCAAGCCGGCTTCGCTCGTCATCGTCGCAGCTGCCGTTCTCCTCGGCGCACAGCTTGTCGCGCAGCAGACCAACGAGGATCTGCCTGCCGCCCCGTCGGCCGTGGCCCAACCCAAACCGGCCAAACCGGTCCCGGCGAAGGCGCCGGGAGAAAATCAGACGCCAGCGCCTCGCGACCAGGCTTCGACGTCTCAGCCGGAGGCCGGCGCTCCGAGCGCGGCCGACAGTTCCGCGCCGAAGACCGACGACTCTACGTTCCGCACCACGGTGAACGAAGTGCCGGTCGTCTTCACAGTCACCGACAAGCACAACCATTACGTTCGCGACCTGAGCCAGGGCGATTTTAAGGTGCTCGACGACGGCCGTCCGGTTGAGGAGATCCGCAGCTTCCGCCGCGAGACCGACCTGCCGCTGCGGGTCGGCCTCTTGATTGATTCGAGCTCCTCGGTGCGCGGGCGCTTCAAGTTCGAACAGGAATCGGCGATCGAGTTCCTGAACCAGACGATCCGGCCCCGCTACGACCAGGCGTTCATCCTGGGTTTTGATTCGAGCCTCGAGATCACGCAGGAGTTCACAGACAACAGCGAGCTGCTCTCCAAGGGAATCCGCAGCCTGCGCCCGGGCAACAGCACCCGGCTCTACGACGCGCTCTATTACGCCTGCCGGGAGCGGCTGCTCTCCAGGCAGGAATCCGTCGCCGTGCGCAAAGCCATTGTGCTGATCACCGACGGCGACGACAATTCCAGCCGCACCACGCGCGAAGAGGCCATCGACATGGCCCTCCGCGCCAATGTGATCGTCTACACCATCAGCACGAATTTCCCCGGATACTCCGAGAGCAGCAAGTATGACAAGATCCTCGAGCGGATCGCGGACGCAACCGGGGGGCGCTGGTTCCTGCCTTTTCAGATCACCGACGTGGCCAATGCCTTCGCTCAGATCCAGGCCGACCTGCGCAGCCAGTATGCTCTGGCCTACCGCCCGGCGGATTTCCGGCACGACGGGCGTTATCGCACGATCGAAATTGACGCCGAACACAAAGGACTAAAGGTACACAGCCGGCATGGTTACTACGCGCCGACCGAGTGAAGGGCCGACCCGCCGGA
>Ga0123356_10000470_pt1 | contig 45155 bp, 44 predicted proteins | sample TergutEmb28metaG_2_FD_92546 | JGI IMG/M metagenome (GOLD analysis project Ga0123356, IMG submission 92546) | Embiratermes neotenicus P3 segment gut microbial communities from Petit-Saut dam, French Guiana - Emb289 P3 | ecosystem: Host-associated > Arthropoda: Insects > Digestive system > Gut ...
CCGCCCGGGCGGCCTGGGACTGGAACGGCCGTCCTCCGGCGGCGCACTCGATGTACACGCCGGGGACGGCGTCGGCGGCGCCGGTGAGCGCGATCGGCCTGGCGAACGTGGACCACGGGTGCGGGGTGAGCCGGGGAGTGAGCCAGGCGACGTCGGCTTCTTCGGTGACGCCGAGGCCGGCCAGCGGCCGGGGCGGGATCAGCCAGCCGAAGCCGCGCTCGGCGACCGAGTCCCGGTAATGCGCGGCGACCGAGGCGGGCAGCATGTCGATGGCCGCTTCGCCGTCGCTTGCGAGGAACGCGTCCAGGTACACCCGGACGGCGATCCGGCCGGGAACACGGTCCGCGACGCCGCTGATCACCTGGCCGCCGTAGCTGTGCCCGACGAGCGTGACGTCGCTCAGGTCGTACGCCTCAAGCAGCGCGACGATGTCCTGGATGTGCGTGTCGAGCGTGATGGAGCGGCTCAGCAGGTGCGCGCGGTCGCTGAGGCCGGCCAGCGTCGGGGTATGCACCTCGTGCCCCGCCGCGCGCAGCGCGGGCACGACCCGCTGCCACGCCCACCCGCCATGCCAGGCCCCGTGCACGAGAACGTAGTTGGTCACGGCGGCTATAGTGCCCCGTTCTGCTGACCGGGTCCAGCACCGGGTCAGGCGGTCAGGCCGCGACAGGCACCGGGCGGGTCGAGGTAACCATGCGGGCGGCGAAGTCCTTCGTGTAGTCGCGCCACCACGACGGCGCCAGGCCAGCGGGCGCGGACAGCGCGGCCATGCTGGCGGCGGACGTCGGGAAGGCGGTTACCGCACGTGGCCGCCGGTCCGTCCTTGCGGCAGACGATGCCCCGCCAGTCCTCCGGGCGCCCGTGCTCTTGGCACCTCTACTTTGGCCGCCGGTGCTTTGGACACCCGTGCTTTGGACACCTGTGCTTTGGATAGCAGTGCCCGGGAAGATGATGCGCTGGAAGACGGCTTCCGCCTCCGCGTCGGTCATGCGGACGGACGCGGCCCACGCCGCGAGGTCGTCTTCGAGGCTCATAGCTCCTCCTTTTCCTCATCACGCTCAGCGTAAGCGTCGTAAGCGCCCAGCTCAGCTGCGAGCGCACGGCGCGCCTCGGACAGCCGGTAGCGGACGGTACCGGCCGGCACTCCGAGGGCGGTGGCGATGTCCGCGCTCGTCAGCCCGCCGGCCGCGGCCATGGCGAGCGTCACCCGCTGGGTCTCGGGCAGCCGGGCGATGGCCGCGCCGACGATCGCGGCGCGCTCGGCAGCGAGCACCGCGACTGACGCCGGGGGGCTGACCGTCGCCGGCCTGGCGGCCGGGTCGTCGGTCAGCGCCCGCTGCAGGCCCGCCCGGGTGGCGGCCAGCCGCGCGGTGTCGACCGACAGGTTGCGGGCGACGGTGAACAGCCAGGCCCGCCGGCCGTCGTCGGCCATGTCGCGGAGCCGGTCCCGATGCTGCCAGCAGCGGAGGAACACCTCTTGCGTCAGGTCAGCCGCGGCCTGGCGGTCGCCGGTCCGGCCGACGAAGTAGGAGTGCACGGCGGCACGGTTTTCTTCGTACAGCAGGCGGAACTCAGACGCGTTCATCGGCGCTGTCGCCGACCTCGGGGGTGCGGGTCTCACCGAAGACTTCGGCGAGGACCTGGACCGCGCCGAGCAGCGCCGGCGGCGCGATGACGTCTCCGAGCACGGTCAGGCCGCTGAGCTTGCCGAAGAGCATCTCCTCGGTGACGCCGGCGGCGATGGTCAGGTCGCCGAGCACCACAACGCTGACCGGCTCGCGCAGCAGCCGGAAGAAGTCCCGGCCAAGCGTCGTGTCGTCATTGAAGACCTTCGGCTTGAAGCCCTGGTACCAGGCTGTCTGGCCGTGGACTTGGAGGGCAGGCTCGAGCACGGCCCTGCTCGCTTCGGGCGCGATGAGCTGGCCGGCGACAAGCGCCGTCCGGAACCCCACCGTGGTGACGTCGCCGGTGACGAGCACCTGGCCGGCGCACAGCAGCACGTCGTCGGCTCCGCCGTTGGTATTGGCTAGCAGCGCGGATGTCAGCCGCACTTGCCCGCCGAACATCCGCAGTTCCTGGCCTTCGACGTAGGGGTAGTAGGTGACCGCGCCGGTGCCGCCCGCCAGGGACTTGCCGAGGACCTGCTCGCTGCCGCGCGGGGCGAGCACGGATCCGGTCACGTGGATCTGCCTCGGCAGCGCGCCGGTCACCGGACTGGTGATGAGCAGCAGCCCGACCACGACCAGCACGTCATCTTCGGCGCCGATGCCGTCGCCGCCCACTTCGAGCGTGCCGGTGTGCACCCGGGCATTGCCGCCGCCGGGAACGTAGACGGTCTGGGCCACGTGTTCCAGGGGGATGGCCACGTAGGCGGCGGCCAGCTCCTGCGGCACGAGGACGAGCGCCACGTTCTCGATCTTGCTGATCGCCGCCAGCTGTCCCGGCTCGGTGAGGTGGCTGAGGTCGAGGACCGGCTGGTCGCGGATGATCACCGGGGCGGTTTCGTTCTCGCTCATCGCAGCCCGTTCGCCTTTCCTGTCTTCGTGTCGGTGGCGGCTGTGCCTCGCGGGCGCCGCGCGGTCGCGCGGATCAGGTGGTCTGTTTCTCGCCAGCGCCGGCTAGCTGCCCGCAACAGGTCGTCCCGCCGTGCCTGCGCCATCTTGAGCATCACATCGTTCATGCCATGTACGACGGATGTTCGGCCGGAGTGTTGGGTGGATCTTCGGGACGAAATCGAGCGGACGGTAGCGTATGGCCGTGACACCGCCTCTCTCGCTGCCCGGCCGGACCGTGATCTTCGACTACGGAGATGTCATCTCCCTCACCCCGTCCGCCGCCGACCGGGTCGTGATAGCTCGGCTCGCCGGGGTGCCGGAAGACGATCCGGCGTTCTGGAACGCGTACTTCGCGCACCGGGACGGACTCGACCAGGGCAAAGACGGGGTCGCGGCGTACTGGCGGGCGATCGCCGCCGAGATCGGCGCCGAGTGGGACGAAGCGCGGGTGCACGCACTGTGGGCGGCGGACTTCCGCTCCTGGCTGTCGATTAACCCGGCGACCATCGAGGTCCTCGCCGACCTGCGGGCGGGCGGGACACGGCTGGCGCTGCTGTCGAACGCGGGCCCCGATTACGGCAGCTACTTCAGGCACGGCCCGCTCGGCGACTTCTTCGCGGGCGTCTACGTCAGCGGAGAGCTTGGCCTGCTCAAGCCCGACGCGGCGATCTTCGAGCACGTCCTCGCGGACCTGGGGATCACGGCTGCCGCCGCGGTGTTCACCGACAACCGCGAGACCAACGTGGCCGGCGCCGAAGCGCTCGGCATCACCGGCCACGTGTTCACCGGCGTCCCCGAATTGCGCTCCTTCCTCGCGTCGCTGGCCGCCTAGTACGACAGCCGCAGCCCGAGATCTTGTCCGGTGTGGCCACGTGATGCGATCTAGACGAGTGCTTCGCGCGGTCCGTGGCCTGCCGGCGTGCATGTCGTTAGCCTGGCGGAATGAAGGTCAACCGCTCGGTCCCCGCGGCCACGGTCATCCCGGTTCTGATCTATCCGGACGTCCGCGAGGCGGTTGCCTGGCTGACTGCGGCATTCGGGTTTGTCGAGCGGCTACGGATCGGCGAGAACCACCGGTCTCAGCTGAGGGTCGGCGACGGGGCCGTGATCGTGGCCGAGCCAGGCGGCCAGCACCGCCCGCCGAGTCGCGAGTCGGTGGCCCAGTACGTGATGGTGCGGGTCCCGGACGTGCGGTCTCACTGCGAGCGCGCCCGGGCGCATGGCGCGGTCATCCTGGCGGAGCCGGCGGACTACATGTATGGCGAGCGGCAGTATGGCGCCGAGGACTTCGCCGGTCATCGGTGGACGTTCACCGAGACGCTAGCGGACACAGACCCGCAGACGTGGGGCGGTCAGTACCTGAACCCGGACTGACTGCCTCTGCCAGCCTGGCGCTGACGCTTGATGAGGCGCAGCCGGCTAGCACCTCATCGGCAGCGGCTGGTTCGTGGGCCTGCGCTGGCAGTGGGACTGCCGGACCCGGGCTTGATGGTGGCTTCTCCATCGTGACCAGTGCTGGTAGGGCTCGCCCGGAGGTATTGGTGCGCGGCTCGGGCGGGGAGTCGCCCGCCAGCGCACTGCAGCCCGAGGTGGTGGTCCTAAACGGCGTGCCCGGGCCTGTGGTACGTTTCTGCGCAGCGTTAAGAGCGCCAGCGCCAAGCCCCGGCTCGCTGGCCGGCAACCCTCCGCCGCGGCGGGGTGCCCCGGGTGAGGACGCGGCCCGCTCCCGGCCGGGAGGGGCAAGCTGCGGACCCGGGGACCGGGTCCCCGGAGCGCTGGAGACGCGCGATGACCATGCTGTCCGAATCCCCCATTGTTTCGCTGGCCGATGCCGTGTCCGGCCCGCTCGCCGACGTGATCGGGGCCGACCTCGAGGTGCCCCTCGTCACCGGCGGAACCGTGCGCTACGTCAACCTGGACTACGCGGCGAGCGCTCCAGCGCTGCGCGCCGTCGCCGACCAGGTCGCCGGGCTGCTGCCGTTGTACGCGAGCGTGCACCGGGGGGCGGGTTACGCCTCGGCCGTCTGCACCAGCGCCTATGAGGCCGCCCGGACGACCGTGGCGTCGTTCACTGGCGCCCGCGACGACGATGTCGTGATCTTCACGAGGAACACCACCGACGCCCTCAACCTGCTCGCGTCCGCCGTCCCCGGGCCCGTCGTCCACCTGGACATCGAGCACCACGCGAACCTGCTGCCCTGGCAGGCGGACTCTGCGCGGATAGCTGGGGCACGGGCAGCCGCGGCACGGATTAGCATGACTCGGGCAGGCGGGACGCGGGTCGTCCCCGCCCAGGCGACGCTGGCCGGCACCCTGGCCGCGGTCCGCGACGAGCTCGCGGCCGCGCCCGCCGCCCTGCTGGCCGTCACGGGGGCGTCCAACGTGACTGGGGAGTGCCTGCCGCTGGCTGAGCTCGCGGATCTCGCGCATGCTCATCACGCGCGGATCGCCGTAGACGGCGCGCAGCTCATCCCGCACCGCCGCGTCGACCTGGCCGCGTCCGGCATCGACTACCTCGCCTTCTCCGGGCACAAGATCTACGCACCGTTCGGTGCCGGGGTCCTGGTCGGGCGGCGCGAGTGGCTCGACGCAGCCCCGCCCTACCTGGCAGGCGGCGGGGCGGTCCGCGAGGTCCGGCTGGCCGCCACCGAGTGGGCAGCCTCGCCCGCCCGGCATGAGGGCGGCACTCCCAACGTGATCGGCGCGGTCGCTCTGGCTGCCGCATGCCGATTTATCGACACGCTGCCCGCGGGCGATGTGGAAGATCACGAGAACTCTCTGGCGGACCGCTTGGTTGCCGGGCTCGCTTCGCTCGACGGGATCCGGGTACTGCGGCTATGGCCTGGGGAGGCCGACCGGATCGGCGTTGTCACGTTCACGGTCGACGGCTGGCCTGCGCAGCACGTCGCCCAGTACCTGTCCGCCGAGCACGGAATCGGCGTGCGCGACGGCCGGTTCTGCGCGCACCCGCTGCTGGCCCGGCTCACCTCGGACGGGTCGGCCGTCCGGGCCAGCCTCGGCCTCGGCAGCCGCGCGGCCGACGTCGACCGCCTCGTGGGCGCCCTGGCAGCGCTGCGCGCTCACGGCCCGTCGTGGACGTACGCAGGTCGTGCGGGCAGCTACGGTCCCGCTCCCGACCCGCGTGTGCTGCCGGAGTGGCTGGCGGGCGAACTGGCCGGCCCAGCCTCCCCCTGCACCGATTAGCCGCCCCCGGCTCCCTGCGGCTCGGCGGTCAGGTGTGCTGCCTGACACGGTCACCACGTCGCCGCTCCCGCCAAGCCCGTAAGGTCGGAGATCAGCGCCGGAGGTCAGCGATCAGTGCCGGAACCACCCTTGACGTCGACCTGGGAGCGCGTCAAGGGGAGCTGGCCGCGGCGGCCGCCGTGGGTGTGCTGGATGCCGACGTGCTCGCGTGGGTGGCCGAGGGCGAGACCGTGACCGTGGGCGGGTCCGTCGTCGAGGACGGCACGGTTCCCCGCTGGGCTACTGCCCCTCTCAACGGCGATATGTCATACCTCGCGGACTAAATCGCGGTTCGGCTGAGCGACCCCCGTTCCCTCAGCGCGCCGACCTCGTGCTGGGGCCGCCTGATGGATCGCGACGCCCGCGATGACGAGCGCGATCCCGGCCAGGTCGCGGAGCGTGGGGATCTGGCCCAGCACGATCGCGCCGACGACAGTGGCGCACGCCGGGAGAAGCGCGAGCATCAGCGCGAAAGTCGACCGGGGCAGCCGGGCCATGGCGAGCTGGTCGGTGACGTAGGGGATCACTGAGGAGCAGATCCCGACGGCGGCGCCCCAGGCGAGCCAGACCGGATGGGTCAACGCGGGCATCGCTCCGGAAACGCCAACCGGTGCGGCGAGGATGGCAGCGACCAGCATCGCTACGGCGAGCTGGTCGATCCCGCTCGCCGCCCGGCTGCCCGTGCGGCGGTCAGGGCCGGGCAGCCAGGTGTTGGCAACCCGGTGTCCCAGAATCACGTAGAGCATGAACCCGGCGCAGTTGCCGAATGCGAACAGGAAGCCAAGCGGCTGGGCGCCGAGCCGGAACGCGGTCAGCGCGGCGACCCCGGCGACGGTAAGCGCCAGCGCCACACCGTTGCGGCGGGTGCGGGCGCCGACGGCGGCCAGCGCGACGGTCCCGAGAAACTCAATGGCGCCGACTGTGGCCAGCGGCAGCCGGGCCACGGCCAGGTAGAACAGGCTGTTCATGCCGGCCAGCACCGCCCCGAAAGCCACCAGCCTGGCTCGTCCGCGCCGGTCCACTCGGCGGATCAGCCGCCACGGCCGCCGCCATACCGCGAAGACAGCCGCGGCGCTGACGAGCCGCAGCCACATCACCCCCAGCACTGCCACATGAGCGAACAGCAGCACGGCAATCGAGGGGCCCAGGTAGTGGAAGACAGCGGAGACGACGAAGAACGACGCCGGCGGCAGCCGGTCCACCCGGGCACCTCGGGCGGGCGGCACTGGTCCGGTGTCCGTTGCCGCCGCGGTTGCCATAACGCCATCGTCGCAAGTACCTTCGGAACTAGGAATGGCGAGACAAAGGCTTGGAGCTCGATTTGCCTGCTAAGCAAAGGCAATCACGCCAGAACTCCTACGATCCGCAGAACCACATCCTGGATGAGGTCAATCTCCGGCTGCTCGCCGAACTGCAGGCCAGCCCGCGACTTGCGATGGCCGAGCTCGCGCGCCGCACTGGCATGTCCGCGCCGGCGGTATCCGAACGGGTGCAGCGGCTGGAACGGGCCGGGGTCATCGCCGGCTACCGGCTCGACATCGACCCGGCCGCGGTCGGGCTGCCGATCACCGCATTCGCCCGGATCCGGCCCATGCCCGGCAGCCTGCCCAAGATCGCCGAACTCGCCGCCGCCCTCCCCGAGGTGACCGAGTGCTACCGGATCACCGGCGAAGACTGCTTCCTTCTCAAACTGCACGCGCCAGCGATAGAGCAGCTCGAGGCCATCCTTGACCGCTTCCTCGCCTACGGCAACACCACCACCTCGATCGTGGTCTCCACCCCGGTGCCGCTCCGCCCGCCCCCGCTCCCGGGCCCCTCAGCAGCACTCTGACCGGGCCTGTGAGACTGATCGTCCGCGCCGGCGCCGCTCTCGATTTATCCGGAACGGTCATGCGTTTCCCGTCCCGATGCTGTCGGGGGCTGCCAGGCGTAGATGCGGTCCAGACCGTGCAGCGTGGCTGCGGGTACCAATTTCCCTACCACCGCTGTCAGCGTGTCGCGGAAGGCGACGGCTGGACGCGAAGACCAGGTTGCCATAGTGGCAATACGGCGAGACGAGCGAACGACGTAGGTAGTGCGCGGTAGCCGGGCGGCAGTGTAGCGGGCAAGCATCGCGGCGACCGCGTCAGGTTCTGTTCCAGCGGCCAGCGCGGAGATGACCGCTGCGTCTTCGAGTGCCTGGCAAGCGCCCTGCCCGAGGTTCGGCGTCATGGGGTGGGCGGCGTCGCCGAGCAGGGCGACCCGGCCAGCGTGGAAGGACGGGAGCGGCGCGGCAAGCTCGGCGACATCGTGACGGAGCACGTCCTGCGGCTTCGCGCCCTTAAGCAGCCCCGGGATCGGCTCGTGCCACGTGCCGAAGCGCCTGACAAGCTCGGCCTGCTCGTCGTCGGCGTGCATGCCTGGGTCCGCGGCCGCGGCGGCGTAACAGTAGACCCGGCCATCTGACAGCGGCATCACGCCGAAGACGGTGCCGCGTCCCCAGGTCTCCGCCATCGGCACCTGCCCGGCCACCTGGCCAGTGAGCAGGCGCCACGTGGTGAACCCCGCGTAGCGGAGCCCCGGATGGCCGGGGAACAGTGCCGAGCGGGTAGCCGAACCGATCCCGTCGGCGGCCACCACGAGGTCCGCCTCCAGCTCGCCTGCCGTCGTGACAACGCGCGCTGCCGTCATCCCGCCCTGTCCCGCCATCCCGCCCGGCTGAACCGAGGTCACCTCGGTTGCCAGCGAGAGCAGGCCGGCAGGGATGCGGGCCGCCAGTGCGTCGACCACGGCCGCTCGCGACACTAGGATGACCGGATCCCCGAAGCGGTCCGGGATCATATGCCCGTTCGGGGAGCGTACAAGCCAGCGTCCGTCGCTGCGGCGGACGCCGAGTTCCTGCGGAACCGCGAGTGCCCGGAGCGCGTTCCCGGCGCCGAAGGCGTCCAGCGCGCGCAGCCCGTTGGGAGCCAGCGCGAGGCCGGCACCGACCGGCTCAATCGATGTGGCGCGCTCGCAGACGCTGACGTCCCAGCCGGCTGACGACAGCCCGGCAGCTGTTGCCAGGCCGCCGATCCCGGCGCCGATTACCACCGCGCGTGCTCGTGTCACTGCCGCGTTCCCTTCGGCCGGCCACATCGGCGATTCGGTGCCACCGAGATGATCGTACGTGCCAGGGCGGTTGCCGGAAGTCAGCCGATCAGGCCTTGGTAACCCCACCGCGGGGTGGGGCCGGGCTTGCCCAGGTCGGTTCCGACTGGGCTGCGCGAGACGTCCTGGGCGATAGCGGTACCCCAGTCGAAATAGCGATTGAGCGCTTCGGCTAGCTCCGGCCTCCCGGGGAGAACCTCATCGATCGCGTCGGCCATGAGCCGCAGCCAGCGCTGCCGGTGCTCGTCGGTGATCCCGATGCCCAGGTGGCTCTCCAGCAGGGCATGGTGCCCGCCGAGATCTGCCGTGTACTCGGCTGGCCCGCCGAACACCTCGGCCAGCCAGACGGCCACCCGCTCGACATGCGTTGGCGTGAAGTTCGCGAAGACGGGCGCGAGCAGTTCATCCGGCAGCACCCGAGCGTAGAACGCCTCGGACAGGCGGCGGAGGCCGTCAAGCCCGCCTGCGTCGTCATAAAGCGAGGAAGCCATGCGTACCTCCCTCGGCTCGTCTTCCTTGAGTCTCCACCCCAGCGACCCACCTCCGTCATCCGGAGCCTTCGTGCTTCCCCGCCAGGCTTTCACCGCGCCGCACGGCACGGCAACGCGTTTTCCCGGATCCCGAATGCTGGCGCTGGCGCTGGCGGCCGATGCCGAACTGTTCTCCTTGCGCCGACCGGAGTAAAACAAGAACGTGAACCACGATGATGAAGATTCCGATGTTGTCGCCGCAACCAAGGACGAGGTTAGAGCGACCATCCGGCTATGGCGCGCCCCGAGTCGAATCTGGCCCGCGTTTCCGACCGTGGCCGTAGCGCGGGCCGTCCGGAGCCTCGCCCAACGCGGAAGCCCGGCAAACGATGATGTCACCGTCTTTCTCGATGGCTCCGATGTGGGCGCGATCTCGCCCAAGCAGGTCAAGGTATACCAGGTCTCACCTGGGGAACATTCTTTGAGCCTGCACTTCCTGGGAGGCTTGCGGCGATCGCAGAAACTCTCTGTCTCGCTAGCCGAGGGCGAGGAGAAGCAGTTCGTCTGTTTGCTTAACGGGTTCTCGTGGCCCACTATCCGGCCCGCCACGCCCAAGGATGTCGCTGCAATGGAACGAGGGTAGTCATCTGTTGACGCCTCGGAACTTGGCAGAGCCGAATTCGGAAGCCATTGAGGCGCGTATCCGCGGAAACGCGCCTACAGGCGACCTCGGACCTAGCGCCAGCTTAAGGTCGTGGCGGCGCACCTGGGTCGCGCGGCGTCGGCCCGCTAGTGCGGCGCCATGCTAGGGTGCCGGGGTGCCGCTGCTCCTGGTTGATCTGGACAACACGCTCATCGACCGGGCAGGCGCATTCGCCCGCTGGGCCCGGGAGTTCACCGAGGCGCGCGGCGGCAGTCCGGCGGACGCGCAGTGGCTTGAGGCGGCGGACAGAGACGGGCTCGAACCGCGGGACCGGCTTGCCGGGATGATCGGCGAGCGGTTCGGGCTTGATGGCGCTGCTGAGGCGGAGGTGCTTGCTGAGCTGCGTGCCGGGATGGTCAGGCAGCTCGTTCCCGACGACGCGGTGACCGCCGCCCTGCGCGCTGCCCGCGCGGCGGGGTGGGTGCCCTTCGTCGTGACCAACGGCACCGTGGCACAGCAAGAACGCAAGCTCCGGCACACCGGCCTGGACCGGGAGGTAGCCGGGTGGGTGATCTCCGAGGGGGCGGGCATCCGCAAACCGGACCCGGAGATCTTCCGGTTCGCGGCCGCCGAGGCGCGGCAGCCGCTGGACGGAGCGTGGATGATCGGCGACTCAGCCGAGGCGGACATCAGCGGCGCGCGTGACGCGGGGCTGCCGGGGGTCTGGCTGCACCGCGGTCGCCCGTGGCCGCTCAACACGTTCCGGCCCGGCCACGCGGCTGACAGCTTCCCGCACGCCGTGCAGATCGTCTTGATCGCAGGCAACTGAGCATCGCGTAGTCAGGCGCCAGGCGGGTGGACCCTGGTGACGGTGCCGTTGTCCCAGACGAGCATGACGTAGGACAGCGCGCGCCCCGGCGCGCCTCTCGCGCCGCCGGTTCCCGCGGGCGACGCGCCGCATGCCGCGAATTCGTTCGGTGCCGCTTCCGCACCCGAGTCCGCTGCCGCTCCGGCTCCGCCGGGCGGAGCCTGGTGCCGACCCCGTGACGCGCTCGCCGCACGGTAGGCGTCGTGCAGCCGGAGCAGGTCGCCGTCGGCACCCAGGGCGGTGTCCGCCCGCTCCCAGAAACGTCGGGACTGCCAGACACGCCCGGTCTCCGCGTGGCCGATGGTGGTGACCGAGACACGGGCGAGAGCGGCCAAGTCGGGCTGGGTCAGCCCGGCGGCGTGGCGCCGGGCGGCCAGGCCAGCCGAAAGCGCACGTGTGGTGTCGGCGAGGTCGCGCTCGGACTCGGGCCGCGGGGCGCCGGCGACACGGGGGCGGGCGTTGCGGCTCGGGCCGGGCGTCAGCACGCCCTCCGCGATCAGTACCCGAAGCGCCTTGCGGCAGGTCAACGTGGAGTAGCCGGTGATCCGGCTGAGCTCCGCCCCGCTCGGCGCCGGCTGCCCGGGCCGGAGGCTCCCGCCGGCGACCCGGCCGCGTACTAGCGCAACCACCCGCCGGTACTTGAACAGCGCGCCACGGCCGCTGGCGGCGGAGTCCTCATTGGCCTGATGCAGGGTTCTCACGGCAGCAAGCTCGGGTGCTCGGGCATGGCCGCCTCCGTCGGGGGAAAGGTGAGGGGGGTTTGCACTGCTACTCACAATGATACTCGAACATAGTCGACTAGTCGTAGGAAATAACCCCACCACGCGCGTCACACGCGAAGACCCAGGAGCGGCTAGTAGCCGGGGAACACCGCCTTGAGCTGCGGCACGGTCACGCCCGAGGCCGTCACCTCGCTGGGATCGTCGACCCGGCCGGTCAGCAGGCGCAGGAAGACCTCGGCAGGCGCTTCGAGCGACGCCGTCGCCCCGTCTTCCGCCTCGCCCGGCGCTACGGTAACGCCCCCGGTGTTGAGCGTGAAGGCCCGCTCCGGTCCGGTGGTGGTGACCGCGACCACGGCCGGTTCCTCCGCCTTCTTGCCGAAGTACCCGGACATCGGTGCCAGGGTGTCTATCAGCAGTGCGACGGCGTCCGGGGCGATCCGCGCGGCCGGGTCAAGCGCGACGGCGACGTCCCAGGTGTGGATCGCGTGCTCGCCAAGCCGCATGCCGAGCACCCCGGCGAGATCCATGGGCCTGCCGAACATCGTCACGCTGAACGACTCGCGCTCCGCCGGGCTCAGCGACTCGATGCGCGAGACCAGGGCCTCGTTGGCCGAGACGCTGTCAGCCGCCTGAGCATCGGGCGTCTTGGCGTTCCAGGTGTCCCAGATCTTCTGGAACTCCTCGCGGGCCGGCGGGTTGCTGCCCGCAACACCGGCGTTGATGGTGAGCATGTGGATCTCGGCGCCGCTGCCCAGGTGGGACAGCACGTCGGCGATCGACCATTCGGTGTCGTAGGACTGCGAGCGCAGCGCCTCGGAGTCAAGCCCGGCGACGATCCCGGACAGCCGGTCGTGGGAGGAACGAAGCGCGCTCAGCCAGGGCTGTGCGTCAGTTACGGTAGCCACGTCTCATGATCTTAGAACCGCGGCCCTCGCGGCGGGGAGGCAGCCGGGCCGGAGGATTCCGTGCTCAAGGTGGAGGATCTGGTCGACCGAACCGGGCGCCACCGGGCGGTGGGTAATAAGCAGCACGGTGCGCCCGGTAACGGCAGCGAGCAGGTCTGCGGTCAGCTCCTGGGCGGTCGTCTCATCTAGGTGCTCCGCGGGCTCGTCGAGGATTACGATCGGAAAGCCGGCGAGCAGCACACGAGCCAGCGCTAGACGCTGGCGCTGCCCGCCGGACAGCTTTGCGCCGTGTTCGCCGACCGGCGTGCCCAGGCCACGAGGCAGCGAGTCGACCCAGGCGAGCAGCCGCGCCCGGGCTAGCGCCGAGCGCAGCTCCTCCCGGGTGGCCGACGGCTTCGCGACCCGCAGGTTGGCCTCGAGCGTGGAGTCGAAGACGTGCGCGTCCTGTTCGCACAGCCCGATGACCGCACGCACATCGTCCCCTCGCAGCTCCCGGATGTCGGTTCCGCCGATGGTGAGCGTGCCGCCGGAGTAGTCCAGGAACCGGAGCAGCACCATGGCGAGGGTCGTCTTGCCGGACCCGGAAGGCCCGACGATCGCGACCCGCGACCCGGCGGGGACGTCGAAACTGATGTCGCGCAGCACGTCCTGTCCCGGCGCCCATCCGGCGGCCAGGCCGCGTGCGGCCAGATCATGCGGTGCGGCGGGCAGCACCGCGGGCGCCTCCGGCTCGGCGACTGGGGCGGGCCTCGCGAGCACCGCGTCGACCCGCGCGGCGGCCGAGCGCAGCCGCGGCACCTCCTGGGCGGCCGGGGCGAGCCCGGAGAAAACCTCGTGCGCGGCCAGTGGTGTGAGCACGACGACCGCGAGCAGCACCCCGGCGAGGCTGCCGGCGCGGACCGCGGGCACGGCGAAGTAGAGCGCGCCGCAGACCGCCGCCCCGGCCGCCAGCGCGCTGACCGCCGCCCCCGCTCCCCTGGCGTATCCGGAACGAACCGATGCTTCGCCCACCCGCCGCTCGGTGACCGCCGCCGCGGCGAGGACGCGGTCGGCCGCGCCGAACGCGGCGAGTTCCGCCGCGCCGTCGAGCAGTTCCATGGTGGCGGCGGCGAGTTCGCCGCGCAGCGGCACGAGCTCTCGCTCCTGGCGGCGGGAGAGCGCGATCGCGATGGCGGGCGCCGCGAGAGCCGCAACGACCAGGGTCGCGGCCAGCACCAGGCCCGCGACCGGCGACAGCACGCCCACCACAGCGACCGCGCCAGCCCCGGCGAGTGCCGCGGTCGCATAGGGAAGCCGGACCCGCAGCCACCGGTCGGCAAGGGAATCAATGTCGCTGACGAGCCGGGCGATCAGGTCGCCGGACCGGTAGTCCGCCAGCCCGGCCGGTGCGAGCGCGGCCAGCGCCCCGTACACCCGGACCCGGTGGGCGGCGAGCAGGCCGAGGGCCGCGTCATGCCCGGCGAGCCGCTCGGCGTAACGGAGTCCCGCGCGGCCCAGCCCGAACGCCTGCACCACGGCAGCCGGCGCCATCAGGAACAGAATCGGAGGCCGCTGCGCGGACCAGGAGATCAGCCACGCCGACGTCGCGAGCAGCCCGACCGAGCAGGCGGCCGCGAGTGCCCCGAGCGCCCCCGCCAGCACGAGCCACGCTCGGTTCCTGGCACTGCGCCGCGAGCTTGTTGCTGTTATCTCAGGAGCGGGCTGCGTGCCCAGGGGTTGAGTGGTCATGCCGGCATCCCTGTCGAGCTCTGGGGCGCGAGCGCCTCGGGTCCGGATAGGGCCGCGTGGGGGGCCGGCGCGCCGAGGCTGGCCACCTCGTCTGCGGCGGCGATGACGGCCGGACGGTGGCTCACGACGAGCACGGCGGTTCCCGCGTCCGCGCGGCACCGGAGGGTGGCGATCACCACCGCTTCACGGTCCGCGTCCAGGCCGGCGGTTGGCTCGTCGAGCAGCAGCAGCGGGGCGCCGGGCAGCAGCGCGCGGGCCAGGGCGACCCGGCGGCGCTGGCCTGACGACAGGCCGGTGCCCCGCTCACCTAGGACGGTGCCGAGCGGCACATCGTCCAGGGCGGCCTCTCTCGCCGCCGCGGCGACCGCCTCGTGGGGCGCCTCCGGCCAGCCGAGGCGGATGTTGCTGTCGACCGTTCCGCTGAACAGGACCGGCTCCTGCGGCAGCCAGGCCGCCGAGAGCACCGGCTTGCCGGAGCCAGCGTGCTCTGCGCCGACCGCCGGTGACGGGTCGGCAGGGTTGAGGGCCCGCCCCGGGGGCGGGCTCGGACGGGGGTTGATCGTGCCCGCGGTCGGCTCGGTGAAGCCGAGCAGGCAAAACAGCATGGTGGACTTGCCGCAGCCGCTGGGACCCGTCAAGGCGGTGATACGGCCGGGGGCGATGGTGAAGGTCGCGCCGTCGGGGGCTGGGTCGGCGCGGCCGTCGTGGGACACGGTTACGCCGGCGACCTGGATGCGGCCGGCGGTAGCTGGCTGTGCCGTGCGCAAGTCCGGGTGCTCCGCGCTGGGCGCGGGAGCGTTGCTCCCGGCCGGCGTCTCGAGGATCTCAAAGACCTCCTCGGCGGCGGCGAGGCCGTCAGCGGTTGCGTGGAACTGGGCGCCCAGGTTGCGCAGCGGCAGGTAGGCCTCGGGGGCAAGTATCAGCACCAGCAGGCCGGTGCGCAGGTCCAGGTGACCGTAGGCCAGGCGCAGCCCGATCTCGGTGGCGACCAGCGCCACTGACATGGTGGCGATCAGTTCGAGGGCGAAGCTGGACAGGAATGCCAGCCGCAGGGTGGCCATAGTCGCGCGACGGTACTCCCGGGTTACCCGCTCGATCTGGGTCCGCTGCGCCCCGGCACGGCCGAAGACCCGCAGCGTCGGCAGGCCGCTCACCACGTCATGGAAGTGATGTGCGAGGGTGGCGAGGGCGCGCCAGCGTTCCTGCGCGTGACGGCTGGTCGCCATCCCGATGAGGGCGCCGAACAGGGGCACGAGCGGGAGGGTAACCAGCACCGTGACCCCCGAGACGGGGTCGGCGACGGTGATCGTCACCAGGACCGTCAGCGGCACCGCGACGGCGAGGATGAGCGCGGGCAGGTAACTGGTGAAGTAGCCGTCGAGACCGTCCAGGCCGGTCGTGGCGAGCTGGGTGAGCGCCGCGGTGTCCCGGGACCCGGGTGCCCGCGGTACGGGGCCTCGCGCGACTGTGTCCCGCGCTGAAGAGCCACGCGGGGTGACGCTCGTGGCGGTAACTTCCCCGGCGTCGCGGGCGTTCCCGCCGCGCCGCCAGCCGGGGCCGAGCGCGATGACGTGCTCGAGCAGCGAGCCGCGCAGCCGCGTCTTGGCCGTGGCACTGGCCCGGTGCGCGACCGCGTGGGAGGCCCAGGAGACCGCAGCGCGGGCCACCGTGACGGCGGCAAGCGCTCCCAGCACCGCCAGGTTCAACGTCGACTTGTCGATAAAGACACTCGCGATGGTGCCGGCCAGCAGCCACGCCTGGGCGATCACGAGGCACGCCGTCAGCACGCCGAGACCGGCGAGCACGCCGATGGGAACGGCGGCGCCGCGTGCGTGCCGCAGGAGGCGGGGATCCAGAGGTCGCATGGGCCGGTACCGTCACCCCCTCAAGAGGCCGGCTGCGCGGGGCGCGGCTCGTGCGGCTGCCGCGGCTGGGGCGGTTGCGGCGGTTGCGGAGTCCCGGGCGGGGCCGGCTGGGCCGCCTGCGGCGGCCCGGTCACCCGCTTGCGGAACACCCAGTAGGTCCACGCCTGGTAGGCGAGCACGAACGGCAGGAAGATGCAGGCGACCACCGTCATGACCGCGAGGGTCTGCGCGGCGGAGGCGGCGTTCGCCACGGTGAGCGAGTAAGCGGGCGAGATCGTCGAAGGCAGCACCCGCGGGTACAGCGCGGTGAAGAGCGCCGCGGTGGCGGTGGCGATCGCTATCGCGTTGGCCGTGAACGCGATCCCCTCGCGCCCGATCCGGTTGAGCAGCCAGGCCGCGATCAGCGCGACGGCCGCGGGGGTGGCCAGGGCCACCGACGCGATGCCCTCGCCGGAGGTGTTCGCCGCGCGGTACGACGTCTCGGTCCAGGACAGGAAGCCGCCGCCGATGAGGATCGCGGCGATCCCGGCCCAGTCCGCGGTCTCGCGGGCGCGTTCGCGGATCTCACCGGTGGTCTTCAGCGCCAGGAAAAGCGCACCGTGCAGCGTGAACAGGGCGAGGGTGGTGACGCCGCCGAGCAGTGCGTACGGGTTCAGGAAGGTGAAGAAGTTCCCGGTGAAGTGCTCATTGGCGTCGAGCGGGATACCGCGCAGCAGGTTGGCGAACGCGACCCCCCAGAGCAGGGCGGGCACCAGCGAGCCGAGGAAGGTGGCGGTGTCCCACCCGGCACGCCAGCGGGCGCTGTCGCGCTTGCCGCGGTACTCGAATGCGACGCCGCGGATGATCAGGCCGACGAGCACGATGAACAGCGGCAGGTAAAACGCGCTGAACATCGCCGCGTACCAGGCGGGGAAGGCGGCGAACATCGCGCCGCCCGCGGTCAGCAGCCAGACCTCGTTGCCGTCCCAGACCGGACCGATCGCGTTGATCATGACCCGCCGGTCGGTGTCGGACCGGCCGAGGAAGGGCAGCAGGATCCCGACGCCGAAATCGAACCCCTCGAGGACGAAGTAGCCGGACCAGAGCACGGCGACGATGATGAACCACAGGTCTGACAGGTGCATGTTCGCCCCTCCTTGCTTGACGCGGCTTAGTAGACGAGTGCCATCGGCTCGGCGGTGCCGGCATCGGAACCGGTGCCGCCTCCGGATGGCGAGCCGTAGGTCGGCAGCGGCTCGCTGGTCAGCCCGCCCTTGATGTACTTGAACATGAGCCCGCCCTCGAGCACGGCCAGGACGCCGTAGACCAGGGTGAAGACAATCAGCGTGGCGAGCACCTCCCCCGCCGAGTTGCTCGACACTCCGGCGGACGTCTTCATCTGGCCGTAGACCAGCCAGGGCTGGCGGCCCATCTCGGTGAAAATCCACCCCATTGAGTTGCCCAGTAGCGGCAGGAACGGCATGATCACCGCCGCGGCTATGAGGATCATGCGCCACAGCGCGCTGTGGCTGCCGCGAACGCGAACGGCCGGCTCAACGGCCGAGGTCCCGGCGGCAGCGGTCCCGGCGGCAGCGGTCCCGGCGGCTGGGGTCTGAGCAGCGCCGGCCTGGACCACCCGCGCGCGACGCCCGCGCCTGGTCGCCCACAGGGCAACGATCGCGATCAGCGCGGCGAGCATGCCGGCGCCGATCATGATCCGGAAAGACCAGTAGGCGACCGGAACGATCGGCATGTAATTGCCCGGACCGAACTGCGCCTGGTACTGGGCCTGGAGGTTGTCGATGCCCGGTACCTGGCTGGACCAGTTGCCGGTGGCCAGGAACGACAGCAGCCGCGGTACCGTCCACTCCCAGATCACGTGCGTGCCGTTGAGCGAGCCGATGGTGAGGATCGAGAACGGCGCGGGCTGGGCGGTGTGGAACAGCGCCTCGCCGGCCGCCATCTTCATCGGCTGGTACTGGGTGGTGAACAGCTTGCCCTGGATGTCGCCGGTGATCACCACGGCGATCGCGGCGACGATCGTGGTGATCGCGCCCGCTTTCAGCGCGTGCTTGAAGGCCAGCGCGTGGTCGGCGGAGATCGCTGGCCGGCGCAGCAGCTGCCACAGCGCGACCCCCGCCACGAGCGACCCGGCCGTGATGAAGCACCCCGCGACGACGTGCGGGAACCCGGCGAGCTGTGCGGGGTTGAAGAGCACGTCGGCGAAGCTCCGCAGCTCGTACTGGCGGTTCGCCGCGTTGTAGGTGTAGCCGACTGGGTGCTGCATCCAGGCGTTGGCGGTGAGGATGAAGTACGCCGACAGCAGTGTGCCGGTCGCGGCGATCCACATGCAGGCGGCATGAATCTTGGGCGGCAGCCGGTCCCAGCCGAAAATCCACAGGCCGAGGAACGTGGACTCCATGAAGAAGGCGAGCAGCGCCTCGATGGCCAGTGGCGCACCGAAGATATTACCCACGGCCCGCGAATAAGCGGACCAGTTCATGCCAAATTGGAATTCCTGCACTATTCCGGTGACCACGCCGAGCGCGAAATTGATGAGGAACAGCTTCCCGTAGAACTTGGTGAGCCGCAGCCACCGCTCATGCCGGGTCCGCAGCCATGCGGACTCGAAGCCGGCGACCAGGAACCCGAGCCCGATGGTAATCGGAACGAACAGGAAGTGGTAGACGATGGTAATTCCGAACTGCCACCGCGAAAGGTCCAGCACGTCCACCCGTTCGCCCTCCGATCGGACCTGACGATTCCCTAGCCGCAATTGTTTCGCATGGCGCGTTAGAGCGCGCAGCCGGGCTCCACCGAATCATGTCCTGACATGACCCGAAAAGGGTCTTATGTCCCGTCGGATTGGGACCAAGGTCAGTTTCAAGTGTGGGAATAACCACATCGTCAGCGCCACGCACTCAGGGGGGATTGCCATGAAGGCGCTTGTTTACCAGGGACCCGGCCGCAAGTCGTGGGAGGACGTTCCCGACGCCACGGTCAGGGAGGACACCGACGCGGTCGTGCGCGTCGACACGGTCACGATCTGCGGAACCGACCTGCACATCCTCAAGGGCGACACGCCGGAGGTCACCGAAGGCCGGGTGCTCGGCCACGAGGCCGTCGGCACGGTCGTGTCCGTAGGCTCCGGCGTCAAGACGCTCAAGGAAGGCGACCGCGTGCTCGTCTCCTGCGTCTCCGCCTGCGGTCACTGCCGCTACTGTCGTGAGGCCAGTTTCGGCCAGTGCATCGACGGCGGCGGCTGGATCCTCGGCTACATGATCGACGGCACTCAGGCCGAGTACGTCCGCGTGCCGTTCGCCGACAACTCCACCTACAAGGTCCCCGTCGGCGTGTCCGACGAGGAGATCCTCATGCTCGCCGACATCCTCCCCACCAGCTACGAGGTGGGGGCGGTCAACGGGCGGGTGGAACCGGGCGACACCGTGGCGATCGTAGGCGCCGGCCCGATCGTCCTGGCGGCGATCATCGGCGCCAAGATGTTCTCGCCCGGGCACGTGGTCGCGATCGATCTTGCCGACTCCAGGCTCGAGGCGGCTAAGTCCTTCGGCGCGGACCTGACGGTGAACAACGGCAACACCGACGCCGTCGAGTTCGTGAAGGAGGTCACCGAAGGGCTCGGCGCGGACGTGGCCATCGAGGCCGTCGGCGTGCCGGTGACCTTCGAGCTGTGCACCGAGCTGGTGCGGCCGGGCGGCCGGGTAGCGAACATCGGCGTGCACGGAAAGCCGGCCACGCTGCACCTGGAATCGCTGTGGATCAAGAACATCACGATCACGACCGGCCTGGTGGACACCTACTCCACGCCGACCCTGCTGCGGCTGGTCAAGGCGCGGCAGATCGAGGCGGGCCGCTTCGTCACGCACCGGTTCGGGCTGCAGGAGATCATGCACGCCTACGAGGTCTTCGCCAACGCGGGCGACACGGGCGCGATCAAGGTCGTGATGACCCGGTGATCCGGTAAGACCCGGTGATCCGGTAAGACCCGGTGACCCGGTAAGACCCAGTGATCCGGTAAGACCCAGCCGTTAAGCGGTAGCCTCGGCGGCGGCCCGGCCGGCCGTCCGGCCGGAGAACAGGCAGCCGCCGAGGAAGGTGCCTTCCAGGGACCGGTACCCGTGCATGCCGCCGCCGCCGAACCCGGCGGCCTCGCCCGCGGCGTACAGCCCGGGTACCGGTTCCCCCGCGGCGCCGAGGACCCGCGACGACAGGTCGGTGTGCAGTCCGCCGAGGGTCTTACGGGTCAGCACGTGCAGCCGTACCGCGATCAGCGGTCCGGCCGCGGGGTCGAGCAGCGCGTGCGGGCGGGCGACCCGCATGAGGCGGTCGCCGAGGTAGGTCCGGGCGCGCCGGACCGCATTCGCCTGGAAGTCTTTGCCGAACGACCGGATGGCGTCCGCGTCCCGGGCCCGGATCTCCAGCTCGATGGCGGCCGCATTGAGGAGCGGCTCGCTTCCAGTCAGCTCGTTCATCTGCCGGACGAGGGCCGGCAGGTCGGGCGCGGTAAGGAAGTCCTCGCCCTTGTCGAGGAAGGCCTGCACCGGTCCGGGCAGCCCGCCGCCGAACCGGCTGGTCAGCATCGCCTTGCGGTCCCGGCCGGTAAGGTCGGGGTTCTGCTCGGACCCCGACAGCGCGAACTCCTTCGCGATGATCTTCTTCGTCAAGATGAACCAGGAGTGGTCATAACCGGTGCGCCGCAGGTACTCCAGGGTGCCCAGGGTGTCCGAGCCCGGATAGAGCGGCGCTGGCAGCCGCTGGCCGGTCGCGTCCAGCCACAGCGGTGACGGGCCGGGCAGGATCCGGATGCCGTGCAGCGGCCAGACCGGGCTCCAGTTCGTGATGCCCTCGGTGTAGTGCCACATCCGGTCCCGGTTGATCACGGCCGCACCAGCGCGCTCCGCTATCGCGATCATCCGTCCGTCGACGTGCGCGGGCACCCCCGACAGCATGACCGCGGGCGGGCTGCCGAGGCGCTCCGGCCAGGCCTGGCGCACCAGGTCGTGGTTGCCGCCGATGCCGCCGGAGGTGACGATCACCGTCTGGGCCCGGAACTGGAAGTCGCCGATGGCGGTGCGCGAGCTCGGCTGGCCGCGGGGTGCGTCGCTCGGTTCGAGGACGGCCCCGGCGACCCCGTCCACGGTGCCGTTCGTCACGGTGACCTCGTCGACCCGGTGCCGGAAGCGGAAGTCAAGCCGTCCCGCCGCGGCCGCCGCCCGGACGCGCCGCTCGAACGGCTCAACGATGCCGGGACCGGTCCCCCAGGTGATGTGGAATCGCGGCACGCTGTTGCCTGGACCGCTGCCGTGGTAGCCGCCGCGCTCGGCCCAGCCGACGATCGGCACGACGGAATGGCCCATGGCCCGCAGCCAGGACCGCTTCTCGGTAGCCGCCCACTCCACGTAGGCACGCGCCCACTTGCGCGGCCACTCGTCTTCGGGCCGGTCGAACCCGGCAGTGCCCACCCAGTCCTGCCAGGCCAGGTCAAGGGAGTCGCGCACGCCCAGCCGCCGCTGCTCGGGCGAGTCAACGAAGAACAAGCCGCCGAAGGACCACCACGCCTGCCCGCCCAGGGACTGCCAGGGCTCCTGGTCGAGCAGCAGCACTTTGCGCCCGGCCTCGGCGGCCTCGGCGGCCGCCGCCAGCCCGGCCAGCCCTGCCCCCACCACGATCACGTCAGCGTCGAACGCCATCCTCACACCGTAACGGGCGCCGCACGGTCGTTGCATTCGGGCGCGCTCCCGCGCGCTTCTTGCTGTTATCAGCGTTAGGGGTGCGGGTCAGCGGCCGACCAGGTGGACCAGCCGGTCCAGCGGCGTGGCGTCGGCCGGCAGTGGCTGCGATGGCGCCGCGAAGTAGCCCTTGGCGTACACGGAGCCGTCGGCGCAGATCGGCGCATAGAACGCGTAGGCGAGCTCGACCAGCCGGTCGTCCAGGCCAGGGTCCGCTCCGATAGCCGTCGCCAGGTCCCATGAGTGGACCACGGTGTCGGATATCAGCTGGGCCAGCAGCAGGCTCCCGGGCATTTCGCCCATGCCGGGATGGTGCACGGTTCGCTCAAGCGCCCCGGGTTCGGCGAATGCCGCGCGGAGTGATCGCGCGGCACTTTCACATGCCCCGACCGGATCAGTTCCCGCTGCTTCGCTTTGCCGGGTCATGATCGACCTGAGCTCGGCGATAGGAGCACCGTGCAGGATCCCGCAATAGGCGTGCCTGCCCGCGATCAGGTGGCCAGCCAGGCTCCTGACATTCCATTGGGTGCACGGCGTGGGACTATCCCACTGCTCAGCAGCAACTAGGCCGATTAGCTCCACATTGCGCGCAGCCGAGGCGTCAAGAGCCTCCAGGGGATCCATGGGGCATAGCATCGTGGATGCCCGCGGGGGACACAAGCTCCCGTGAGTGCCGTGCGATCCCGGGAGCGATGCGCGCTTCTTGCTGTTATCACGCCCGACGGACCGTGACCAGGATAGTGGCGCATGGCCCACGTCGGACGTGACGGTGATCTTCCACCGTCCCGGTTCTCGGACACTTCTTGCTGTTACGAGCGCATGACTGAGGGCGACGCTAGCTCAGGATGCCGGCCGGGAGCAGGGCGTGCACGCCCCAGGTGACGTTGGCGACCTGGGTGATGCGCAGGTCGGCACAGGTGGACGCGAGCGCCAGAGCCTCCGAGCGGGAGGCGCCGTGGCTCTTCACGAGCCAGGCGACCATCGCGTCGAGCGCGTCCCCCATGGCCTCGTTCAGGTCGGCGGAGAACCCGAACGTCACCCGCCCGGCGGGCGTCTCGGCGTGGACGGAGGCGAGCGGCCGGTCACTGGCGATCGTGACGACTGCCTCGGTTGTCATCGCGCACTCGATCGCCGTGCCGCACGATTCGCCGTCGCCTTGCGCGCCGTGGCCGTCGCCGAGGTAGAGCAAGGCGCCTTCCACGTTGACCGGCAGGTACAGGGTCGAGCCCGCGGTGAGCTCCTTGCAGTCGATGTTCCCGCCGGCCTCGGCGCGCGGCGGAACGGTCGAGTGCTCGCCCTGGCCGGCCGGGGCGACGCCGGTCACACCGAGGAACGGCGCCAGCGGGCGGGTGTACTTCCCGTTGGCGGTCGCGGTGCCCGCCGCGGCGTCTATCTCCCACAGCAGCCAGGACCGGTCGGCCTCGGTCAGTCCGAGCCGCCGCGCCACCGGCGAGTCCGGGACGGTCGGGGAGGTCGTCCAGCCCCAGGAGTCCGGCGTCAGCGAGACGATCTGCACGGCGAGCATGTCCCCCGGCGCGGCGCCGCGCACGGCTACGGGCCGGTTCAGGCAGTGGCCGCGGAACTCGCCGGGGAACATCGTCGGCCGGCCGGCATCGCCCGGGTACTCGTGCCGCTCCAGGTATCCGGCGGCGTCGAGCGTGCGCACCGCGATCGTGTCCCCCGGGTCGATGACCAGGAGCGGGTCATGCCCGGGCGAGAAGACGTTCACGGTCGTCTCAGGACTCGGCTCAACCCGGAAGAGTGCCATGAAAGGGATGCTACGGGACCGGCAGGCTCGGCGGCGGCGGGCGCAGGCCGGTGAGCATCCGGTCGAGCACCGCGCCAAGGTCCGCCCGCGTTCCGGCCGGGTCCTCGGCGCGGGCGATGGCCAGGCTGGCTTCGGTTAGCATCGCGATCAGCAGCCGCGCGAGGGCGCCCATCGGCATCGCGTCCAAGTCCCCGGTCTCGCCTGCGCGAACCAGCCATTCCTCGAGGATGCCGCGGCCGTACCGGTCGACCAGTTCCTCCCACGCGTCCGAGCCGAGCACCCGCGGTCCGTCGACGAGCACGATCCGCTGGAAGTCCCCGCCGACGCAGACGTCGAGGAAGGCGCTCACCCCGTCCCTGATTTCCGCCAGCGGCGACTCCGCGTCCGCGGCGAGCTGCTCGTCGATCAGCCGCTGCGCCACCTCGCCGGCCGCCTCCGCCATGACGGCGCGGAACAGGTCCGCCTTGTCGCGGAAGTGGTGGTAGAGCGCGCCCCGGGTGACGCGGGCCTCCGCGACGATCTGTTCCGTGCCCGTGCCGTCGAACCCTTGCGCCGCGAACAGGCGGCGGGCCGCGTCGATCAAGGCCTCCCGGGTGTCCGCCGCGTGCTCGGCACGGCGGGGGGCGCGCCGAGCACTCGGCGATCCCTGACTCTCGTGTCGGTCCTGCGGTTGCGGAGCGGCTGGCATACAGCCATCATGTGACATACAGCGTGTATGTTCAACGCTCGCCCTAGCGGACAGGGGCCACTGGGGCATCGGAAGCCATGCTACGAGAGACGGGACTGGATCATGGCGATGCCGTTTCACCTCACGGTGAAGCTCGGGACCTACCTGATGAAGCAGAAGCTCCGGGGCGTGCAGAAGTACCCGCTGATCATGGAGCTTGAGCCGCTGTACGCGTGCAACCTCAAGTGTGGCGGCTGTGGCAAGATCCAGCAGCCTGCCGCGCTGCTCAAGCAGCGGATGCCGGTCGAGCAGGCCATCGCCGCCGTCGAAGAGTGCGGCGCGCCGATGGTGTCGATCGCCGGCGGCGAGCCGCTGATGCACCCGCAGGTTCACAAGATCACCGAAGAGCTGCTCAAGCGCAAGAAGTTCGTCGTGCTGTGCACGAACGCCATCCTGCTGCCCAAGCACATCGACAAGTTCAAGCCGAACAAGAACTTCGCCTGGATGGTGCACCTGGACGGCATTGGCGAGCGGCACGACGAGGCGGTCGCCAAGAAGGGCGTGTTCGAGCAGGCCGTCGCCGCGATCAAGCTGGCGAAGGAGAAGGGTTTCGCGGTCTACACCAACACCACGGTGTTCAACACCGACACGCCGCAGGACCTGATCGAAACCCTCGACTACATCAACAACGAGCTCGGTGTCGACCGGCTGGAGATCGCCCCCGGCTACGCCTACTCCAAGGCCCCCGACCAGGACCGTTTCCTCGGCGTCACGCAGACCCGCGAGCTGTTCAGCAAGGCATTCGCCGACGGCCGCCGCAAGAAGTGGCGGTTCAACCACTCGCAGCTCTACCTTGACTTCCTCGAGGGCAAGCGCGAGTTCGAGTGCACCCCGTGGGGCGTCCCGCTCTACACCCTGCAGGGCTGGCAGCGTCCTTGCTACCTGCTCGACGACGGTTACGTCGGCAGCTGGAAGGAACTGCTGGAGACGACCGACTGGGACAAGTTCGGCCGCGGCAAGGACCCGCGGTGCGACAACTGCATGGCGCACTGCGGCTACGAGCCGACCGCGGTCCTCGCGACCATGGACTCGCTGCGCGAGAGCCTGCGCGCGATGGTCAGCCACTGACCGGTTCCGCTAGCCGAAGAGCCTGACCATCTCGGTGGTGTAGGTTACCGGCGTGGCTGACGAGCAGGGTGCTGAGGTTACCGAGCCGGACAACACCGCCGTGCGGGTCGCGCTCTGGCGAGCGCTGCACGTCGAGGTCGACGCTGAGCCGCATGTCCTCACCGACGAGGTGGGGCTGCGGCTCGCGGATCCCGCGGCTGGGTGGCGCGAGCGGCAGGACATGGACCCGGTGTTCACCAGCGGCTTCCGGGCGTCGATCGTGGCCCGTGCCCGTTTCATCGAAGACCTGATCACGACCGAGGCTGGCCGTGGGGTCGGACAGTACGTGCTGCTCGGCGCGGGCCTCGACACGTTCGCCGAGCGCCGGACCGACCTCGCGGATCGGCTGACGGTGTTCGAGGTCGATGAGCCGGGCACCCAGGCGTGGAAGCGGAAGCGCCTCATCGACCTCGGCTACGGCGTTCCCGGCTGGCTGCGGCTGGTCCCGGTCGACTTCGAGGCGGGCGCGTCCTGGCAGCAGGAGATCGCCGCGGCCGGGTTTGATCCGGGCCGGCCGGCTGTGGTGGCGTCCACCGGCGTCAGCATGTATCTCACCAAGGAGGCGAACGCGGCCACGCTCCGCGAGCTGTCCGCCCTCGCCTCAGGCTCCACCGCCGTGCTGTCGTTCCTGCTGCCCATCGAGTTGCTGGACGAAGCGGACAAGCCGGGCCTGATCATCTCGCAAAGCGGCGCCCGCGCTTCCGGCACCCCGTTCATCAGTTTCTTCACCCCTGACGAGATGCTCGCCATGGCACGCGAGGCGGGGTTCAGGGACGCGCGGCACGTGTCGGGGCGCGAGCTCAGCGCGCGTTACTTCAGCGGCCGCTCGGATGGCCTGCGCCCATCCACGGGCGAGGACCTGCTGATCGCGACCACCTAGGAGGTGACGCATGACCGTGCCGGTCCCCGAGCCGCCATTCTTCGGCTCGACGACCCCCGCAGGCTCGCGCACTGAGGTTTTCACCCGCTACCTCGGCTACTTCCGTGGCCAGCTGGCGGCGCGGCTCCGCCAGCTGCCGCCGCAGGAGCTGCGCCGCAGCCGGGTGCCGTCCGGGTGGACCCCGCTTGAGCTGCTGCGGCACCTTACCTACGTCGAGCGGCGCTGGCTGGAGTGGGGCTTCGAGGGCCGCCAGGTCGCCGACCCGTGGGGTGACCAGCGGGACGGGCGCTGGTACGTGGCGCCGTCGGAATCCCTCGATGATCTTCTCGCCGAGTACGCCGACCGGGCCCGGCGCAGCGACGCGATCATCGCCGGCCATGACCTCGACGAGGTGGGCCAGCCCGGCGAGCGATGGCACGGGGACCCGCCTGCCACGCTCGAGCGCGTCCTGTTCCATCTGCTCCAGGAGTACGCGCGCCACATCGGCCACCTGGACATCGTCGCCGAACTAGCCGGCGGCCCCACCGGCGAGTGAACGGATGGCAGCGGAGCGCTGCCCGGCCTAAGATTCCGGCATGGTCTCTGACTCGGACCGCAGTGTCCCGGAGGGCGGTGTCCCAGAGGGCGGTGTCCCGGAGGGCGGTGTCCCGGACGACGCCAGAGCGTGGCCGGACTTGCTCGCGCGTGCGTGCGCGTCGACCAGGAGCGTGCTCGCGGGGCTGACCGGGGCGCAACTCGGGCAGCCGACACCGTGCACCGAGTGGTCGGTGCGCGACCTTGTGGGGCACATCGTCGGCGCCGCGGACTTCTTCGCCGATCTCGCCGAACTGGGCGAATCACCCGAGGATCGCGAATGGCCGGACTACGCCAACGGCGACCTGCTTGCCGCTTTCGACCGGCAGGCGGCGCGTGCCACCGTAGCGTTCGCGGCGCCCGGCGCGATGGACAAGGTGATGGCGCTGCCGACCGGACCATCGCCCGGATCGATCGCGGCCCAGGTGGCGACAGGAGAGATCTTCGTGCACGGCTGGGATCTGGCCACGGCCATCGCCGCCGGCAGCGGCCGCGACTTGCAGGCGACGCTTGACAACGGGGTCGCCGACGCGCTGCTCCTGTCCGACTGGATGGTGCTCTGCGTGCAGGCCCGATCCGCCGATCCCACCGTGTTCGCCCCGGAGATCGAGCCACGACAAGGGGCATCGGCAGCCAACCGCCTCGCGGCCTTCCTCGGCCGCGACCCGGCCTGGACGGCAACGGCTTAACAGGGACGCCTTCTCGCCGCTTGCTGTTACCGCGTCCAGTTCCGGCCGCGGCGCGGACCTGGGGCATTGCCTGCCGAAGTAACAGGCGTTACGCGGCCGGAACCACCGCGCCCGGTGCATCGCCAGCACCGCGCAGGTCACCCGTTTCGACCGCCGACGCGATCAGCTGACGGATGGCGCGGGCGAGCGCCTGGTCGAGTTCCGGGCCGGTCGGCTGCGCTGCCGTGGTCATAGGCGTTCCATCTCCGCGATCCCCCGTGGACGTGAGCAACGGCGCTTAAATTACACTAGTGTCGTTTGCCCATTCAACCCGAATCGGCGCGTGCCCCGAAACGCCGACCGGTGTTCGGGCTTCAGGGAAGACGCGCGGACTTGGCTGCGCGCAGCGCCACTGGCAGCTCGAGGGGGAAGACGGCCTATGCCAGGCCCCACCTCCTGCGAATCGCCTTGTCGGCGGCGCCGAAGGCGCTATCCACCAGCAGGCCGATGATCAGGATCACGATCATGATCGCGACGGCACTCGGCATGTCGGTCTGGTCCTGGTAGGTGGACAGCAGAACCCCGATCGACGGCTGGTTGGCGATAATCACCAGCAGCTCGCCCGCCATCAGCGAGCGCCACGCGAACGCCCAGCCCTGCTTCAGCCCGGCGACGAATGTCGGCAGCGACGCGGGCAGGATCAGGAACCGGTAGAGCGACAGCCGGCGCAGCCCCATCATCGTCCCGGCCTTGAGCAGCAGCGGCGGGGTGTAGTCGACGCCGGCGATCAGGCCGTTGGCGATTGAGGGCGCCGCCCCGAGCACGATCACGAACAGGATCGCCGTCGTGTTGATGCCGAACAGGATGATCGCGAACGGGAACCACGCGATCGACGGCATCGTCTGCAGCCCGGTAAGCAGCGAACCGACCGCCGAGCGCAGCGGCCTGACCCGCGAGACGAGCGCGCCGATGATTGTCCCGATGAGCGCGGCGAGGGCGAACCCGAGCAGCGCCCGCCACAACGTGGTGCCGATCGCGTGCCACAGCAGCGCGGTCTGCGCCTGGGCCCACAGGTTGGACATCGTCACGCCTGGCCCCGGGAGGACCAGCTTCTTCCAGCCGGTGAGGTGTACGCCCTCCCAGATGACGAAGACAAGGACGATCGCCGCCAGCTTCGGCCAGGTGGCCGACCAGCCTTTGGCGGCGGCCAGCCGGCGGTCGAGAGGGGGCGGCGGTACGAACTCAAGCGCGTCGAGGCCGGCCAGGCCGCCAGCCACAGCCGTGATCGCGGACGGGGTCGGCAGTTCCGGGTATTCAGCGCCGGTGCCGAAGTCATCGGGCATGACGGCTCACCTCCTCGCGTAGCCGGTCGGTGATAGTGGCGGCCAGCTGGGAGACCGGAGCGGAGTCGATCCGGCGGGGACGGTCGATCGGGACCGGGTAGTCGGCGATGACCCGGCCGGGGCGGCTGGACAGCAGCACCACCCGGTCGCCGAGGCGCACCGCCTCCCGGACGTTGTGCGTGACGAACAGCACCGTGAGGTCGCGTCCCTCGCGCACCCGGTCGAGCTCGTCATGCAGCAGGTCGCGGGTCATCGCGTCGAGCGCGCCGAACGGCTCATCCATCAGCAGCACGTCGGCCTGCTGGGCGAGCGCGCGGGCGAGCGCGACCCGCTGCCGCATGCCACCGGACAGCTCGTGCGGCCGCTTGGCGCCAAAGCCCCCCAGGTGCACCGCCTCGAGCAGCTCCTGCGCACGTGCCTTGCGCTCGGCGCGGCTCAGCTTCCCCCCGGACCCTTCTTCCTTGGTGCCCGCTCCCCTGGCGCGCAGCGCCAGCTCGATGTTGCCGGCCGCGGTAAGCCAGGGAAACAGGCCGGGCTCCTGGAACATCAGCGCGACCCGGCCGCGGATGTCGATCTTGCCGCTCGTCGGGTTGTCAAGCCCGGCCACAAGCGAAAGCAGCGTTGACTTCCCGCAGCCCGACGCCCCGATCAGGCAGGTGAACTCCCCCGGCGCCGCCGCGAGGGACACCTGGTCCAGGGCGCGGACCGCCGATGGCCCGCGCCCGTACACCTTAGAGACATCGGCCAGCGTGACCGCCCCCGACTCCGCTGCCGTCGCCCCAGCCAATGCCTCAGTCGATGTCCTAACCATGGGTCAGGAGCTAACCGTCGGCTGGCCGGCGGCCTTGAGCAGCGTGTTCAACGGCCCGAGGTCGAAGATCCCGCTCAGGTTCACCGGCTTGAGCAGCCCCACCGAGGTGGCCTGCTGAGCATCGGTGGTGAGCGACGCGGCGTCCGGGTCGTCGGTGAACGTGATCTCCTTGAAGGACGCGGCAACCAGCGACGCCTTCAGCGGCTTGCCGGTGTAGGAAGCCAGCTCGGCGTTGGCCGCGGCCTGCGCCCCCGACGGGTTCGACTGGATGTAGCCGAGCGCCTGAAGGTTGGCCTTCAGCAGGTCGGCGACGATGGCCGGGTGCGCGGACAGGAACGACTGGGTGACCATCAGCACCGTCGTCACGCCCGGCTCCGACAACAGCACCTTGCCGCCGTCCTTGACCATCTCGACGTCGTAGGGGGCGGGCTCGGACGCACCGGCGATCTGCCCGGACTCGAACTCGAGGACCGCCGCGGAGTTCGGGCTTGTCGGCTTGATGGACACGTCGCCGCCACCGGTCGCACTCGTGGCCAGGCCCTGCTGCTTGAGCCAGTAGCGCAACGCCACGTCCTGGGTGTTGCCGAGCGACGGGGTGGCCAGCGACTGCCCCTTGAGCGCCGCGGCGGAGCTCACGGACGGCTTGACGACGATCGACGCGCCGCCGTTGGCCACGCCCGAGATGATCTTGATAGCCGAGCCGCTCGACTTCTGCCAGGCGTTGATGGCGGGGTTCGGCCCCACGTAAGCGGCGTCGAGCTGGCCTGCCAGGATGGCGGTCGTCTCCTGCGTGCCGCTGCTGAACGCCGTGGGGTTCACCGTGCCCGCGCTCCCCAGGGCCTGCTTGAAGTAGCCGTTCTTCAGCGCGATGAGCGCGGGCGCGTGGGTGATGTTCGAGAGGAAGCCGAGCCGCACGGTCACTGGGGCGGCAGCCGCGGCCGTCGCGGTCGTGCCGCCGCCAGCGGACGAAGAGCTCGATCCGCCGGACGAGCAGCCGGCTATCAGAAGGGCTCCGCTCGCGAGGACTGCGGCACCAGCCATGATCTTGCGCATGAAGTTCTCATTCCCTATCGATTAACTCGGTTACTTCGAGCACTATATAGCAGACCGATAATGTAGGAAACACCCGGGCAACGTCTGTAACGAGACCTGGCTCACATCAGCTGGGGTGACCTGCGAAAAACTGCGGAAAGACAATCATCTGTAACGACCGGCGAGTCCGCGTTCACGCTTGTTGCTGTTATCTAGCGATGCGGGAGGGAAGGCTGTCGCGCGGGAGGGAGCAGGATGTCTGCTGGTCCTGCGAAGCACCGCGGACGCGGCGAGGCGCAGCGGGCTAGGAGTCGTCCGAGGAGTCCGTGAAGTTGACCCCGACCACCTGGGGCGCGTACTTGTTCACGCACACCTCAAGGCGGGCGATATCGGCGTCGCTCGCGCCGGAGGTGTTGTAGACCACTACATCGACCGCGGACTGGATCGGCACCCCGGTGGCAAGCGGCACTTCCTGAACGTGCGGCAGGCCGTTGCAGGCCGCGCGGACCTTCAGCTTGAAGGCCACCGACGTCGCCTGCTGGAAGTACACGTCCGCCTGCTGCTGGCCCAGTGCCTTGTCGAACTGAGCGCAGCCGGTCACCCCGAGACAGCATGCCAGCGCGGCCACGCCGAGGAAGCCGAGCGCGACACGCCGCTTCACGACACGGGGTAGTACATGCACAGACGTAGCTTATGTGGTCGCTGCACCGAGTACGGTACTGGGGAGACCAAATCTCGCTGCCCCTCCCCCTAGCTGCCTCGATAGCGCAACAGATGCCGCCGCGCCACATCCTCATCGTTAACGCCCGCAACGTGACCCAGCCGGTCTTCGTGATCGGCGCGCCGCACTCCGGCGCGGAATCGGTCGGCCGGGCGCTCAAGATCTCCCCGGGGTTCCACGTGACCATCGGGCAGCAAGCCGTGCTCCAGGCGGTTTTCGGGTTCGCCCGGCGGCCCTCGCTGTACAACGGCAGGGGCGACGCGGCGGCCACGGTGATGCGTGACGCGTTCGCGCAAGCCTGGCAGCTCAGCCCGACCAGCTGCCTGGACTGCACGCCGCAGTGCCGTTCCGCCGCCGGGCTGCGGCCGGCCGAGTTCGGCCCGTGCGCCGAGGAGCGCGGGCTCGCCCGGTTCGGCGACGCCTCCCCCGAGCTCGCCTACTGCGCCGAGGCGCTGGTCGCCGCCTTCCCCGACGCCCAGTTCATCCAGGTCGTGCGGGACGGCCGGGACACGGTGGCGGCCATGCTGGCCGACGAGGTCGCGCTGTCGTGGTTCCGGCCGAGCGTGGTCAACATCGAAACCGAGTTCCCCAACCCGTTCTACGGCGTCGAGGACGAATCCGACCGGCTAGCCTGGCCGTCGCTGTCGACAGCCAGCAAGTGCGCGCTGCGCTGGCGGGGCGCGATCCGGCAGGCCGCGCGGTTGCGCAAGTTGCTGCCGGAGGACCAGCTGAAGACGCTGCGCTATGAGGACATGGCCCGCAACCCCGGCGCCGCGGCCTCGCAGCTCAGTGATTTCACCGGATCGAAGATCGCGGCGCCGGTCACCCCGACCACCAAGCACGCCAAGCAGGAGCAGAACGCCTGGCGGCGCTCCCTCTCCTACAGCCAGCTCGCCGACATCGAGAAGGTCGCGAGCGAGGAGCTGCGCCGCCTCGGCTACAAGTAGCCGAGGCCAGAACCCGCCACCGCGGCTGTGCCGCCGGCCGCCGCTAACCTCGGCTGTGCCGCCGGGCCGCCCGCTAACCGCGGCTGTGCCGCTGGCCGCCGCTAACCGCGGCTGTGCCGCCGGGCCGCCGCTACCGCGGCTGTGCCGCCGGGCCGCCGCTAACCGCGGCTGTGCCGCCGGGCCGCCGCTAACCGCGGCGGCGGCGGATGAAGCCTCCTGGCTCAGGGCGGGGCAAGTCCCACGGGTCGGAGAGCGCGGAATCCTCGGTCCGTTCGGAATACTGGTCCTGATTCTCCTGGCCCGCGAATTGAGTCAGGTACAGGTCCGCGTACAGGCCGCCAGCTTCCAGCAGCGCCTCGTGCGTACCGGTCTCGACTACCTGTCCCGACTCGATGACCAGGATCTGGTCGGCGGCCCGGACCGTGGACAGGCGGTGCGCGATGACCAGCGACGTCCGTCCGGACAGCGCGAGCGACAGGGCCTGCTGAACCGCCAGCTCGGACTCGGAGTCCAGGTGCGCGGTCGCCTCGTCGAGCACCACGACCGACGGCCCCTTGAGCAGCAGCCGGGCCAGCGCCACCCGCTGCTTCTCGCCGCCGGACAGCCGGTAGCCCCGGTCGCCGACGACCGTGTCGAGCCCGTCGGGCAGGACCGAGATCAGGTCCCAGATGTGCGCGGCCTGGCAGGCCTCGATCAGGTCCGTCTCCGTCGCCGACGGGTTGGCGTAGAGGAGGTTCGCTCGGATGGTGTCGTGGTACAGGTGCGCGTCCTGGGTGACGACACCGACCACGTCGTGCAGCGACTGGAGGGTGACGTCACGAATGTCATGCCCGCCGATGAACACCGCGCCGTCGTTCGGGTCGTACATCCGGGAGACCAGATGGGTGATCGTGGTCTTGCCCGCGCCGGACGGGCCGACGAGGGCGGTCAGCCGGCCGGCCGGAGCGGTGAACGACACGTCGTGCAGCACGCCGGCGGCGGCGTCGGTCCGCTCCGGCTGCTTGAGAGCGATCGACTCCAGGGAGGCGAGCGACACCTCGTCCTTGGTCGGGTAGCGGAACGACACATGGTCGAAGCGGATGTCCGGCGCGGTCCCCGCGTCGTCCCGCGCCTGCAGCGGCACCGCGTCCGGCTTCTCCTTGATCAGCGGTTCGAGGTCGAGTACCTCGAAGACCCGGTCGAAGGAGACCAGTGCGGTCATCACCTGGATCTGCACGTTGGACAGCTGGCCGATCGGTCCGTAGACGCGGGTGATGAGCTGGGCCATGGCGACGAGGGTGCCGAACTGGAACGCGCCGTCGATCACCAGCGAGCCGCCGACCCCGTAGATGGCGGCGGTGAACAGCGCGGCGAGCAGGGTGATCCCGATCATCAGGAACGAGCCGTACATGTCGCGCGTGACGCCGATCTCGCGGACCTTGTGCGCCTTGGAGGCGAACAGGTCCGACTCCTCCTTCGGCCGTCCGTAGAGCTTGGCGAGCATCGCACCGGCCACGTTGAACCGCTCGTTCATCGTGGAGCCCATCTCGGCGTTCAGCTGCATGGCCTCGCGGCTCAGTCGCTGCAGCCGCCGGCCGACGAACCGGACCGGGATCATGAACAGCGGGATCAGCGCCAGCGAGATGAGGCTGACCTGCCAGGACAGGTAGAACATGGTGACCAGGATGACGATCACCGACAGCACGTTGGACAACACGGACGCCAGCACGCCCACAATCGCCTGCTGCGCGCCCACCACGTCCCCGTCCAGGCGGCTGACCAGAGACCCGGTCTGCGCCCGGGTGAAGAAGGCGAGCGGCTGCTGCTGGACGTGATCGAAGACCTGGGTGCGCAGGTCGTAGATGATGCTCTCGCCCAGCCTTGAGGAGAAGTATCGGTTGATCACGCCGAGCATCGCGTCGAACAGCGCGACGCCCACCGCGGTCAGCGCCACGACGAGCACCACGTACTGGTCGCGGGCGATGATGCCGTGGTCGATGAGCTGGCGCAGCAGCAGCGGGTTGACCACCGTGATGCACGCGTCGAGCGCCGTGGCGAACAGGTAGATCGACAACTGGAGACGGTAGGGCCGCGCGTAGGCGAATACTCGCTTGATCGTGCCCGGCTTGAGCTTCTGCTTCGTGATGGACGGGTCCATCCTCATCCCGTGCACCATCGCGAAGCCAGGACCGCGCATCATCACCATTCTCGCCATGGTAGTTGGCGCGCCAAGCGGCTAAGACATGGTTTTCCGCCGGGCGAACGGCTTGCTTCCGGGTGGCCTTATTTCCGGGAGACCCTGCGTCTGGGTGGCCCTGCTGCTAGGCGGCCCTACCTCTTGGTAGCGCCACCCCGGCCGCGCAGGCTCACGCCGTTCTCGGTGAGGAGGCGGTGGATGAACCCGTAGGACCGGCCGGTGGAGGTCGCAAGCGACCGGATGGACTCCCCGGCGTCGTAACGCTGCGCCAGGTCGGTCGCCAGCTTGCTGCGGTCCTCCCCGGTGACCCGGGTCCCCTTCCTCATCAGGGTGTCGGCCACATTTACCTCCCGTAAGGTGCACCACTCGTTGCGTTATGTCCCCTAACGCCATAATCACCGATCGGGAGGTGGTTGACTACGGGTTCCGGCGAGATGATCAGGCGAGCGCGACAAGGTCGGCGAAATCGGCGGACCAGGTGTCTTCAGTTCCCTCGGGCAGCACAATGACCCGCTCCGGGGAAAGCGCGTCCACCGCCCCCTCATCGTGGGTAACCAGGACAATGGCGCCGCGGAAACCCGCCAGAGCAGCGAGGATCTCCTCCCGGCTGGCCGGGTCCAGGTTGTTCGTCGGCTCGTCGAGCAGCAGCACGTTCGCGCCCGAGACCACCAGAAGGGCGAGCGCCAATCGCGTCTTCTCACCGCCGGAAAGGACGCCGACCGGCTTGTCGACGTCATCGCCGGAGAAAAGGAAAGAGCCGAGGACTTTCCGCTGCTCGGTGTCGGTGAGTTCGGGTGCCGCGGTCCGCATGTTCTCGATTAGCGAGCGCTCGGTATCGAGCGTCTCGTGCTCCTGCGCGTAATAGCCGAGCCTTAGCCCGTGACCTGGCACGACCATTCCGGTGTCCGGTTTTTCCACGCCCGCGAGCAGCCGCAGCAGGGTGGTCTTGCCGGCGCCGTTGAGGCCGAGCACGACGACGCGCGAGCCGCGGTCGATGGCGAGGTCCACGTCGGTGAACACCTCGAGCGAGCCGTAGGACTTCGACAGGCCGGTCGCGGTCAGCGGCGTCCGGCCGCACGGCACCGGATCGGGGAACCGCAACCGGGCGACCCGGTCGGCCTGCCGGTCGCCTTCGGTGCCCTCCAGCAGGCGCTCCGCGCGGCGCATCATGTTCTGCGCCGCCTTGGCCTTGGTGGCCTTGGCGCGCATCTTGTCCGCCTGCAGCTGCAGAGCGGTCGCTTGCCGCTCGGCGTTAGTCCGCTCCCGGTGGCGGCGCCGCTCGTCGGCCTCGCGCTGGTTGAGGTAGGCCTTCCAGCCGACGTTGTAGACGTCGAGCACCGACCGGTTCGCGTCCAGCAGGAAGACCTTGTTGACGACCTGCTCGACCAGCTCCACGTCGTGGCTGATCACCAGCAGGCCGCCGCGGTAGTTCTTGAGGTGGTCGCGGAGCCAGGTGATGGAGTCCGCGTCCAGGTGGTTGGTCGGCTCGTCGAGCAGCAGCGTCTGCGCGTCGGAGAACAGGATCCGGGCGAGCTCGACCCGCCGGCGCTGGCCACCGGACAGCGTGTGCAGCGGCTGGTGCAGCACCCGGTCGGGTAGCCCGAGGCTGGCCGCGAGCGACGCGGCCTCCGACTCCGCCGCGTACCCGCCGAGCACGGCGAGCCGGTCGGACAGGGAGCCGTAGCGCCTGATGGCGCGCTCCGCCTTCGCCGGGTCCGGGTCGGACATCAGCGCCTCGGCCTTGCGCATGTCATTGCGGACTTCGTCGAGGCCACGGGCGGACAGGATGCGGTCGAGCGCGAGAACGTCGAGATCCCCGGTCCTGGGGTCCTGCGGGAGGTAGCCGACGCTGCCGGTGCGCCGGACGGTACCGGCGGCGGGCTGCCCGTGGCCAGCCAGCACCTTCGCCAGGGTGGTCTTGCCGGCGCCGTTGCGGCCCACGAGGCCGACCCGGTCCCCCTCGGCGACCTGGAAGGATGCGTCCGCCAGTAGGAGCCGGGCACCGGCTCTCAGCTCAATGCCACTGGCGACGATCACGGATAGCGAGAATACCCGATCATGGTTTCGTCTCCGTAATCATTAACTGGCCGCGGGCCGACTGGCTGGTGCTAGCTGGAGCCGGCTGGCTGGCCCGCTGACCGTGGTTAGCTGGTTGGGGTTAACCGGGCTGGGTCAGCCAGATCCGGATCGCGGTGAACTGCTTGGGTGCGGCCTCAAGCACGGCTCGCTTCGGGTCCGGGACGGTGAGGAACCGGGCGGTTGCCCGATCTAGGTAGGGCGCGAGGCGCGGGTCGTAGCGCAGTTCCGCGACGGCGCGCTTATCACCGCCGAGGACCATTTCATCAAGCGCTGCCTGCCTGCCGAGCACCGCGACAGCCGCGTCGGCCGCCGCCGCGAGCGCCTCGTTCGCCTGCTTCTCCCGGCGGCGGGCGAACCGGTGCTGCGACCAGCCGCCGGCCGCGCTCCGGCCGTGCACGAGCCGCGAGCCGGTCTTGCTGTCGGCGAGCGCGGGCGGGTAACCGGTGAACACCCCGACCGCGTAGCCGCCGAGCCGGACGAGCAGCACCCCGACGGTGCGCGGCGTCCTCGCGTGTGCGGCGATGGCCTCGGCGACCGCGCGCGGGTCGGTCATGGCTGTACCTGCTGCTGGGCCGTCAGCTGGGCCGTTCGCCGGGCCGCCGGAAGTGGCTGGCGGGAACGGCGGGTAGCATTCCGCGATCGAGCCGTCGGGTGCCGTGAAGGCCGCGCGGTCGTCGGCCAGCCGCACCGTCAGTGCCGCGGGACCGGCGTCCCCGGCCCCGTGCCGGACACCGAAAGACGCGATCCAGCCGGGGAACCGCTCTGCCGAGACGTCAACCCATTTCCCGCTGCCACCAGGGACGTTCTTCACCACGCGCTGCCCTAGAGTGTTACTGTCCGCAACCAAGCAGATACGTACCGCTAACATTCACCAGTCCCACCGAGGTAACCACTGTGCTCCCGATCGATCCTGACGACGGTGACGGCGGCGCCCCCGCCCCGCCTCAGGCGGAGCCTTCCGCGGCCGTGTCTTCTGCTGCTGTGTCTTCTGGGGCTGTGTCTTCTGAGGCTGCGTCTTCTGCGGCTGGGCCTCCCGCGGATGTGCCCCCACAGGCGATGGCGCACGGTGGGACGATCCTCCGGCCGGGCGCGGTCGCCTGGGGCGGCTCGCGGGACGCCCGAGACGCAGGCTACTCCTCGACCGAGGCGATCGAGCGTGCCGTCGCCGACGTTACCAGGGATCCGGGCCGGTTCCCCGGCATGCTCGCCGAGCTCGCCACCGCCAGGCTCTGGGTGCCGCTCCCGGTGCGACGCCGCCCTTTCACGGACGGCACGGCAGTCCGGCTGCCCGTGGTCAGCTGGGCGGGGACCGACTTCGTGCCGTGCTTCACGTCGGTGCAGCGGCTGACGGGGTGGGCGGGTTCCGCCGGGGCGGGCACGATGCGAGCCGGTGATACCCGGGTAGTGCCGCACATCGTTGTTCCGGCTGCCGGGCTCGCCCAGCGGCTGCCGTCCGGCTTCGGCCTGGCGATCAACCCGGGCAGCGTGCCGGGCATCCCGCTGTACCCCGAGTGCGTCCCCTACCTGGCCAGGATCGGCATCCTGGCCAGGCCGCCGGGAGCAGAACGCGCCCCGCAGGCGGGGCCCGCCGCGGCGACTCCCGCACCGACGGTGCCACCGCAGGGCCGGCGACCTCAGGGCGGGCGGGCTCAGGACCGGCCTGAGGCGCCCGCACCGCTGCGGGGCGCTTCGGTCTCCCTCGCTCCCCCGCCCGCGGAGCCGTCCGCGCTGCTGGAGGAGGTGCGTCGCGCGCTGCACGCCGTGTCCGCCGCGGCCGGCGCGTCCCGCGCCTGGCTGTCGGTCCCCGGCCACGGTGAGGGCCTGGTTATCGCGGTGACACTCGACGACCCGGATAGCGAGCCGGCCCGCAGCGACGCCGTCGCGGCGCTGGAGCGGGCAGTCGCGGCGGTCCCGCTGCACGTCCCTTTTCCGGTCGACGTCACCTTCCCCGGCGAGGCCGTCCCCGGCGAGCCGGGTGCTGACATCATCGCCGACTGGATGACCCGCAACACCCGCCCGTTCTATACGCGCGACTAAGCCCGCGAGTCCACAGCCGCTCAGGGCGTTGAAGCGCCGGCCGATGGTCCTAGAAGGAGCCGTTCGGGTTGTCAGTGAAGCTCGTGCCCCCCTGGTCCGCTGCACTGTGCAGGCTCGTGAGCGCGCTGTTCCCGCTCTCCACGTCCGACGGGCTGATGGACCCTCCCTTGGCCTTGTCCACCAGGCCGGTAAGGGCGCTGCTGAAGTTTCTGATCGGCGCGATGAGCAGCTTGCACAGGGTCGGATCACTCTGCGCGTTGGTTTCGGCCGCCTTGAGCCGGTTGATGGCGAAGGCGCCGGCGGCCGCCGCCTTCACCAGCGCGAGGACCTTTCCGTGCGCGCCCTTTGCGAACTTGCCTGCCTTGGCGGGATCGTAGATCCAGTGCTTGAACGCGCCGCCCGCGAGGGCGACATCAGCGACGAACTTGGTCTTTGCGAAACTTCTCGTCTCCGACGTCGGGCAGCCGTTCGATGAAACGGCGCCGGCTGTGGCACTGGAACCCGCAGCGCCGGCGCCGGCGGTAGCACTGGAAGCCGCTGCGCCGGCCGCGGAAGTGGCGGCGCCGGCACCGTGCGAGGCGGCGCTCGAGAGAGCGCTGCTGGAACTGCACGCAGCGGTAAACGCGACGAGCGTGATGAGGACGCAGAGAACTGCCGCTTTCCGGAACATTCGGTTTCCCCCCGGTAGCCTTGTCCGGACAATCGGGAACCGATATTACTCGCGTCACATCCGCCACACCCGTAACACCCCTGGCGACAGCGCCCGGCTGCGTCTCGGGTCGGCCTAGATGGCTGGCCTAGATGTTGAACCCCAGAGCCCGCAGCTGCTCGCGGCCGTCCTCGGTGATGTGCTCCGGGCCCCACGGGGGCATCCAGACCCAGTTGATCGTGAAGTCCTCGACGGTGTCCGCCAGGGCCTCCGCCGCCTGCTCCTCGATTACGTCCGTGAGCGGGCATGCCGCGCTGGTCAGCGTCATGTCCAGGGTGGCACGATCCGGGCCGTCCAGGATCACGCCGTAGACCAGGCCGAGGTCGACCACGTTGATGCCGAGCTCAGGGTCGACCACGTCGCGAAGCGCCTCAAGGATGTCCTCGGTCTTCTGCGTGACCTGCTCCTCGGTCATGGTCGCGCCGGCCGCTTCGGCCGTGCCGGTCGCCGGTGCGCCGCCTGCCGCGTTCTCGGTCATGCCGTTCCTCCGTCGCTCTGTGAGCCTTCACCGCCGCCGTGCGCCTCGTCGCTGTGAGCCAGTGCCTGGGCGGTCGCATCCTTCCACGCCATCCAGCCGAGCAGTGCGCACTTGATCCGCGCCGGGTACTTGGACACCCCGGCGAACGCCACCGCATCCTCGAGCACGTCCTCATCCGGCTCCAGCAGTCCCTTGGACTGCATCAGCTCAAGGAACGCGTCGCCGACCTTCATCGCCTCGCTCACCGGCTTGCCGATCACCAGGTCCGACATCACCGAGGCGCTCGCCTGGCTGATCGAGCAGCCCAGCGACTCATATGACACGTCCTCGACGACCGGGTCGGCGGAACCGGCTGCGGCCCCGTCCGAGCCCTTCAGGGACACCCGCAGCCGCACCTCGTCGCCGCACGTCGGATTGACGTGGAAGACCTCGGCGTCATACGGATCCCGCAGCCCCTTGTGGTGCGGGTTCCGGTAATGGTCCAGGATGATCTCCTGGTACATGTTCTCAAGCTGCATAGCGCCCCATCGCGAAGACCCTTGTAACGCTGTTTTCAACACGAAGCCACGACATGCTGTTCCGCCTCGCTACGCGCCGAAGAACCGCTTGGCGTACCGCACCCCGTCGGCCAGCGCGTCGACCTCCGCGTGGGTGTTGTACAGGTAGAAGGTGGCCCGGGTCGAGGACTGCACGCCGAGCGCCCGGTGCAGGGGCCACGCGCAGTGATGCCCGGTCCGCACCGCGATGCCGAGGTCGTCGAGCACCTGCCCGACGTCGTGCGGGTGCACCCCGTCGACCTCGAACGCCACCGCGCCGCCCCGGTCCTTGGTGGTGTCCGGGCCGAGGATCCGCACGCCGGGGATCTCGCCCAGCGCGGAAAGCGCGTGCGCCGTCAGCGACTCCTCGTGCGCGGCCACGTTGTCCATGCCGAGCGCCGTCAGGTAGTCGATCGCTGCCGCAAGGCCGGCCGCCTGCGGCGCCATCGGCACCCCCGGCTCGAACCGGGCGGGCGGCGGCTGGAAGGTCGAGCCCTCCATCCGGACGATCTCGATCATGTCCCCGCCGGCCAGGAACGGCGGCAGCGCCTCGAGCTTGTCGTACTTCCCGTACAGCACGCCGAGTCCGAGCGGGCCGAGCATCTTGTGCCCGGAGAACACCAGGAAGTCGACGTCGAGGGACTTCACGTTAACCGGGTGATGCGGCACCAGCTGCGCGCCGTCGACCAGCACCAGCGCGCCCGCCGCGTGCGCGAGCGCCGCGACCTCCGCGACCGGCGGGATCACGCCGGTGACGTTGGACTGGCCGGTGACCGCCACGATCTTCGTGCGGTCGGTGACCAGCGACGGATCCACGTCGAGCCGCCCGTCGGGCAGCACCTTGAACCACTTCAGCGCGGCCCCGGTGCGAAGCGCCAGCTGCTGCCACGGCACCAGGTTGGCGTGGTGCTCCATCTCGGTGATGAGGATCTCGTCACCGGGCTTGATGGACGAGGTGAGCGTGTAGGCGACCAGGTTGACCGCCTCGGTCGCGTTCCTGGTGAACACGATCTCGCGCTCGTCGGCGCCGAGGAACCCCGCGACCTTCGCCCGGGCGCCCTCGTAGATCTCGGTGCCTTCCTCGCTGAGCAGGTGCGCGCCGCGGTGCGCGGCACCGTTGTGCAGCACGTAGAAGTCCCGCTCCGCGTCCAGCACCTGGACGGGCTTCTGCGAGGTCGCGCCGGAGTCCAGGTAGACCAGCGGGTGGTCGTTGCGGACCAGCCGGCTAAGCGCCGGGAAGTCCTTCCGGATCCCCTCGACGTCAATAGGGGTCGGTACCTCAACAAGGCTCATGCCGATGCGCCCGCTCCCGTGAACTTCTCGTAGCCCTCGCTCTCCAGGACCTTCGCCAGCTCGGGGCCGCCCTCTTCGACGATCCGGCCCGCGACGAAGACGTGCACGAAGTCCGGCTGCACGTACTGCAGGATCCGGTTGTAGTGGGTGATCAGCAGCACACCGCGGCCGGGCTGGCCGCGGAACCGGTTGATCCCCTCGGAGACGATCTTCAGCGCGTCGACGTCGAGCCCGGAGTCTGTCTCGTCGAGCACGGCGATCTTCGGGTCGAGCAGCTCGAGCTGGAGGATCTCGTGGCGCTTCTTCTCACCGCCGGAGAACCCCTCGTTCAGCGACCGCTCGGCGAACTTCGGGTCGATGGCGAGGTCGCCCATCGCGCCGCGCATCTGCTTCATGAAGTCGCGGAGCTTCGGCGCCTCGCCACGAGTGGCGGTGACGGCGGTGCGCAGGAAGTTCGACACCGACACGCCGGGCACCTCGACCGGGTACTGCATCGCGAGGAACAGCCCGGCGCGGGCGCGCGCGTCGACGGACATGGCGAGCACGTCCTCGCCGTCCAGGGTGACGGACCCGGAGGTGACGGTGTACTTGGGGTGACCGGCCAGCGCGTAGGCGAGCGTGGACTTGCCCGAGCCGTTCGGCCCCATGATGGCGTGCGTCTCGCCGTCGCCGACCGTCAGGTTGACGCCGCGCAGGATCTCCCGCAGCGAACCGTCCGCGTCGGTGACGGAGGCGTGCAGGTCACGGATCTCAAGGGTGGACAAGGCTAAGACTCCTCTATGGCGACGAGGACGTCGTCGCCCTCGATCTTCACTGGGTAAACGGGGACCGGGACGGTGGCGGGCATCGCGGTCGGCTTGCCGGTCCGCAGGTCGAAGCAGGACCCGTGCAGCCAGCACTCGATCGTGTAGCCGTCGACCTCACCGTCGGACAGCGGGACGGCGGCGTGCGAGCACCAGTCCCTGATCGCGAAGACCTCTCCCTCGGTGCGGACGATGGCGATCTCGTCGCCGCCGAGCTCCACCTGGATGGCGCCGGTCTCGGGAAGGTCAGCAAGCGAGCACGCCCGAACGAACTCCGCTGACTTCGGCTCGGTCATGAGATCTCCCGCTCGATGGCCGACGTGATCCGCTCTTCGAGCTCGGCGATCCCGATCTTGCTGATCAGCTCGCCGAAGAAGCCGCGGATAACCAGCCGCCGCGCCTCATCCACCGGGATGCCGCGGGACTGCAGGTAGAACAGGTGCTCGTCCTCGAGCCGGCCGCTCGCCGAGGCGTGCCCGGCGCCGGCCACCTCGCCGGTGAGGATCTCCAGGTTCGGCACCGACTCGGCGTGCGCCCCGTCGGTGAGGACCAGGTTCCTGTTGTACTCGTAGGTGTCCGTCCCGGTCGCCTCGGCGCGGATAAGCACGTCGCCGATCCAGACGGTGGTCGCGCCCTCGCCGGACAGGGCGCCCTTGTAACCGACCCGGCTGCGGCAGTTCGGCACGTCGTGGTCGACGAACAGCCGGTGCTCCAGGTGCTGGCCGGCGTCGGCGAACGCGATGCCGTACAGCTCGGCGTCGCCGCCGGGGCCGGCGTAGCGGACCGACGGTGACAGCCGGACGACGCTGCCGCCGAGGGTGACGGCGAAGTGCGCCAGGTGCGCGTCCCGGCCGACGGTCACCTGGTGGTGGGTGACCTGCACGGTGTCGTCCGCCCAGTCGGCGAGCGCGACGAGGGTCAGGTCGCCGCCGTCGCCGACGTGGATCTCGACGTTGTTCGCCAGGGTCGCCGAACCGCGCTGGTCGATAACCACGGTGGCGCGGCCATAGGGCTGCACGTCGATGATCAGGTGCGCGGCCACCGCGGCTTCGGGGTCGGTGCCGGTAACGCGGATGTAGCTGGGCGCCGATGCGGTGGTGTCCTTCGGCACGGTGACGACGGTGGCCTCAGCGGTGGCCGCGAAGGCGCGGGCGCTCACCCGGTCGGTCGGCAGGAACGAGCCGGAAGCGGGCACCTCGGTTCGTTCCACCTGGATTTCCGGAGCGGCCTCGATCCGCAGCTCTACACCCTCGCTGCCCAGGACCGCGTCGGTGTGCAGCTTGCGCAGGCGGCGCAGCGGGGTGAACCGCCACTCCTCCTCGCGGCCGCCGGGCACCGCGAAGCTGTCCGGGTCGGCGGACCCGAGCGCGTGCAGGCTGGAGACAGGCGCGGCCTCGACCGCGCCAGAAAGCCCTGACATCTAGCCGACCGCCCCTTCCATCTGCAGCTCGATCAGCCGGTTGAGCTCGAGGGCGTACTCCATGGGCAGCTCACGGGCGATCGGCTCGACGAAGCCGCGGACGATCATCGCCGCCGCCTCGTCCTCGGTGAGGCCGCGGGACATCAGGTAGAACATCTGGTCCGCGGAGATCTTCGAGACGGTGGCCTCATGGCCCATCTCGACGTCGTCCTCGCGGATGTCGTTGTACGGGTAGGTGTCGCTGCGGCTGACCGTGTCCACCAGCAGCGCGTCGCACTTGACGGTGGACTTGGAGTGCGCGGCGCCTTCCTGGACGTTGATCAGGCCGCGGTAGGACGTCCGGCCGCCACCGCGGGCGACGGACTTGGACACGATCGTGGAGCTGGTGTTCGGCGCGCAGTGCACCATCTTGGCGCCGGCGTCCTGGTGCTGGCCGGGGCCGGCGAACGCCACCGACAGCGTCTCGCCCTTGGCGTGCTCGCCCATCAGGTAGACGGCCGGGTACTTCATCGTGACCTTGGAGCCGATGTTGCCGTCGATCCACTCCATCGTCGCGCCCGCCTGGGCGACGGCCCGCTTGGTGACGAGGTTGTAGACGTTGTTCGACCAGTTCTGGATGGTCGTGTAGCGGCAGCGCGCGTCCTTCTTGACGATGATCTCCACGACCGCCGAGTGCAGTGAGTCGCTCTTGTAGATCGGCGCGGTGCAGCCTTCGACGTAGTGCACGTAGGCGCCCTCGTCGACGATGATCAGGGTGCGCTCGAACTGGCCCATGTTCTCGGTGTTGATCCGGAAGTAGGCCTGCAGCGGGATCTCCACGTGCACGCCCTTCGGCACGTAGATGAAGGAGCCGCCGGACCACACGGCGGTGTTCAGCGCGGCGAACTTGTTGTCGCCCGCCGGGATCACCGAGCCGTAGTACTCGCGGAACAGGTCGGGGTGCTCCTTGAGGGCGGTGTCGGTGTCGAGGAAGATGACGCCCTTCTCCTCAAGGTCCTCGCGGATCTTGTGGTAGACGACCTCGGACTCGTACTGGGCCGCGACGCCGGCGATCAGCCGCTGCTTCTCCGCCTCGGGGATGCCGAGCTTGTCGTAGGTGTTCTTGATGTCGGCCGGGAGGTCGTCCCACGACTCCGCCTGCTTCTCCGTGGAGCGGACGAAGTACTTGATGTTGTCGAAGTCGATGCCGG
>Ga0123356_10000471_pt1 | contig 45121 bp, 24 predicted proteins | sample TergutEmb28metaG_2_FD_92546 | JGI IMG/M metagenome (GOLD analysis project Ga0123356, IMG submission 92546) | Embiratermes neotenicus P3 segment gut microbial communities from Petit-Saut dam, French Guiana - Emb289 P3 | ecosystem: Host-associated > Arthropoda: Insects > Digestive system > Gut ...
AGGGTGTTTTTTTGGTTACTTTTTTGTCACACAAAAAAGTGACTCGCCGGTAGGCGAAACCTGCAGCGGCCGCGCAGCGGAGACGGCCGGGCCGCAGGCCCAGCACCAATAACCCCCCCCGGGAGGGCAAAAAAACCGTTTTAGAAACAGCCGGGCCGCAGGCCCAATACCCCCCTCCTTTAATAGGCCGCCCCGCCAGGGGCGAATAAAACCACTCTATGGGAGACAATAAACCCCGCCCGGAGGGCAAAAAAACAACCTTAGCTGGGGGCAAGTTTAGGGAGGGTGAGGGGGGGCTCAGCCTCCCCTTGAAAGTCCTCACACACCCACAACCCCTCAGGCAAAGTTTCGCCGGCCTCTTCACGTTTGAGGGCGCGCTGCAAAGCCAGCAAGGCAATTTCGAGTTGCGCGTCGGTGGGGGGCCGGGTGCTGATGCGTTGCAACCACATGCCGGGCAGGGCCAACCAGCGCAGAATGCGCGGGCAATTTTCCCTGGCGGTGAGGCGTTGCAACTCATAGGCCACGCCCGCAATGGGCAGCACCATGGGCAGCTTCACCAAAATCAGCAAAAGTTGGTTCATCCAGTTGTTGTCATGCAGCCTGGGCACCCACGGCAAAAACAGCACATGAAACAGCACCGCTACCCCCACGACGACAAACAAGAAGCTTGTACCGCAGCGCGGGTGCAGGGTGTCAAAGGGCCGTGCATTCTCCACCGTCAACTCTTTTTGGGCTTCATAAGTCCAAATGGCCTTATGCTCCGCCCCATGGTAGGCGAATAAGCTTTGTACGTCCTTGCTTTTGGACAGCAAAAGCAAATAGCCCACAAACACCAAAAGCCGCAAAACACCGTCCACGAGGTGGAAGGCAAAACCGTCGGTGTCCAAAGGAATGCGCGCCCACGCGCCTACACCCCAAGTCAACAAGTGCGGCAGGGCGACAAAGAGGCCCAGCGCGAGGAAGGTAGCCAGCACCATGCTGAAGGCCATACCCCCCTGTTGAGGGGGGTTAGGTTTAGCCTCGTCAGGGCCGACGGCGGGGGGGGGGGGGGGCTCGGCCTGCTGCGCGGAAAACTCAAGGGCGACATAGCCGTTGTGCAGGGACTCTATCAGCACCATGACGCCGCGGAAGAAGGGCCAGCGAAAAAACTTGAGTGAGGGCCAGAAACTTTTCCAGCCTTGCTCGCGCAGCGCAATTTTTCCGTCGGGGCGGCGCACCACCACGACGAAGCTGCGAGGAGAGCGCATCATAACGCCCTCCATAACGGCCTGCCCGCCTATATAGGGACGCTTCACGAAACCTAGGCCTTTGCCTTGCCCTTGGCCTCATAGCGTTTGCGGAAGCGCTCCACGCGGCCCTGGGTGTCCACCAGTTTGTATTTGCCCGTAAAGAAGGGGTGGCAGGCGGAGCAAATTTCCACGCTAAAGGAGCCGCGTGTACTGCGTGTCTCAAGGGTATTGCCGCAAGCGCAGGAGATGCGTCCAGGCGGGTAGGCGGGGTGAATTTCAGGTTTCATACAAAAGCTCCTTGCCCTGGGCCTCATGCCCAGAGGACTGGAAGGGGGCCCTTTTAGGCTTTTTTCAAGGCCAAGCCAAGCAAAAAACCGAAGGCCATGCCGGGCATAAAACTTTAAGTCCTATAGGGTAGCCCGGCTTTCTTTAAAAACATCTCTTATGCCTACCCTAAATCTCTTATGCCCAGGCTAAGAGAGAGCAAAGTGATGTTTTAAATTTTAAAATTAAACTTACGGGTACCCCCTGCTGTCCTGTGCGTGGGGAATTGCCAGCCGAGAATTCGTTTAACCACGCAATTGGCAAAGTGTGTCCCCTGGAAATTGGGGGAAGCCACTTTGACTTGGGAGGTTCTCCCGGAGGCCGCCACATTCCACTCTACAACCATATTGCCCTTAACGCTTGGATCTTTCGCCCTCTGCTCATCGGCGCACAGTTTCACTTCGGATTTTTTGCTGAGGATATATTCCATAATATCGGCATCCGAGAGGGACTGTTTAACGCCCCCCCCTCCTGGCGGAGGAGGGACATAGACGGAGGTAGGACGTTCCTGGCGTTTGGGAGTTGCAGCCTGAGGGGAAGTGCCGAAGGCCTTGTCAAAATCATCCTGGGTACGGTTTTGAGCTGAGCGAGCAGGGGCCGGGGTTGGCGCCGTGGCGGCAGGGGTTTCGTTTCTGACCGGTTTACGTTCTGTCGTCCTGGCGGGTTTGGGTGGGGGCAAAAGTTGTTGAGCCAAGGCCTGGGAAGAATCCGTTGAAGGTTCCTCCTGGGGGGTAGGGGGCAGAGGGGGGGGTGTTTCGGCGGGCCGTAGGGGGGGCGCAGGAGGCGCCACGAGCGGAGCAGGGGGTTGAACAAGCACAGCGGGAGGCGGTTGAGGCGCCTCTTGGCGTAGGAGGAGGACCAAAATAACAACCAAGAGTCCGAGTAAAACCAACCCCCCCACCACCAGAGAGAGCATCATCAGTCGATTGGCACGTACAGGGGGTGGAGCTGGGGGAATATAAATAGCGGGATTGGAGGGGGGTGCGAAGATAGGGGCGCCGGCAGGGCCATAGGAAGGAGAAGGTGGGACCGTACTATAAGCCGGAGCAGGTGGAAGGGTACTATAAGCCGGAGCAGGTGGAATACCTGGGGGTGGGGCCAAGGGGATTTCAGAAGAAACAGAGGCCGCCGCATAGGAGAGGGGGGCCATTTCTGCTGCAGGAGCCGAGCCGAGTTCTGTAGGAGGAGAAGCGGCCAATCCTTGAAGCTCGTCTTTCACCAGGAAAGCCAGGGCGGATGCAGCGGAGGGTTGCCACTCCATGGGGGCAGCTTCGCTTTCTTGGAGGGGTGAAAACTCCTGAAGAGGGGCGGGGCTTGTCGGCGACGTATTCAGTTGCTCAAACAACCCATCGAGCGTTCCGATGGGCACCCAATCTCTCATACCGCTTTTCCAACAAAGAGAGTCCCTATCAATTTTTCCTTGCTGCCAATAGGTTTTTATCTCGCCCATATCCAAAGGGCCTATTTGGTTGTCATCTACTGCAACAAACCATTCGACTTCCGCACTCTGAGAAAGCCCTTGGGAAACAACAATGCTGGGCTCCGGTGAAAGAGCGCTTGGGGCAGGCTGCAAGCTTGGCGCTTGCCGCTGGCTGATAGCGCGCTCAAAGGCATCTCCGAGTTCTTCATCATCCAGTGCGCCAAACAAACCACTTGCAGGGGCCTTCAGTTCAGGATCATCAAACAAGCTGCCCAAATCAGAAGAGGCCAGCGGCGCAAAGGGCAAGGCCGCTTTCTTTTCAGGGTCCTGCAAAGATTCGGAGTCTTCCGACAAGGCGCCCTGGGCCGTCGCAAGTTCGCCCAGTGAGCTTGAAGGCATTTCTCCAGCCGGTTCCAAAGAGACCCCCAAAGTCTCTGCGAAGAAGGCTTCGGCTTCTTCCTCTTCGTCTGGGAAGGGCATACGGATGGTGGCTTCATCGGCCAAATCCACATCCATATCAGGGAGCCGAATGGTCATAATGTGGCTGCATTTTTTGCAGCGAACCTTGGCGCCCTTGGGTCCTACTTTTTCATCCTTAATCATGTACTGCGCGAGGCAGCTTTCACAAACAAAGCGCATAGCATCCCACTTGAGGTTGCGTACAAGAGCCAAAGCCCCTGACCCAACAAAATGTTAACCCACCTCTACTTGTACTCCGAGATCTCTACGTAGGAAAATGAATTCCTCACTCAACATAAACTCCGCCAACTCTCGAATCCTCCGCTGTAACAAGGCAGAAGCGACAACACCCTGCTCAGCATCCAACACTTTTTTCATGGAGGCTGCTTCTGTTGTCAACAAAGCGCCCACACGCAATGATGTTAATTCGGCCCCTTCAAAATATCCTGCTAAACTTCTGTTAGCGTTTGAAGCAAGCATTTCTTTTACCAATTGTTTCAAACGATTGCGTACCACAACGGGCAAAACCCTTTCCAGAGCTTGTCTGTCGGGTTCCATCTGCTGCGCATTCACCGTATAGGGGAATGGCTCCTGTGTCAGCGTAACCGCCGCTTGGAATAGAATTTCTAAGCGCTCCAAAGGCATAATATGTGTCCACACAAACTCCGGACGCGCCAACGTTAATATTTGCGCCAACCAAAAATACACTTCATCTGGGCCTGTTTCTGCAAAAAACCGCCTATCCAGTCTAATCGAAACAGGAGAAGTATTACAAATAACAACCCCCCCCGAAGCCTCCGGCAGTGCTTCTGCGCCGCGCCCTGCTGTTTTGGTGCGAGAAGAAACCAAAAAAGGAGAAAACACAGAAAGTTGGTTAAGACTCAACAACCCCAAGACTTCTTTCAAATGCCCCAATGGGTATTCCAGAGATTTAGAAAGTTCCAGTTGATGTTTACGCGGGTTAATTTGATATTTCGCATAGTCTTCCTTAAACAAAGAGCCTGCATGTAAATAGAGGAGTCCCAAAAACTCACGCAGCGGACCGCGGACATTGGGGTGGCAGAGCAAATTCCAATGTTGTGGCGTCAGTGGTTTTTGAGGAAGGCTTTTCTTGCGCGCCCACGGTGTCAACTTCTGCACCATGGCTTTTTCGTCTTCTCCTTTGGAACCTAGGAAAACCGTTGCTGCCTGTGCTGCCAGCCAGGCCGTATCCCATTGCTTCTTCTGAACAGAAAGGGTGGCCAACTCAACAGCAACCTTTGCCAAATTCTGCGTTGTCAAGGAAGCACGCCTATAGGCGGCCAAAGCCTCATCCAATTGCCCTGACTGCTTCGCAAGGCCCGCATAAGTCTCTTGTATCTGTGCATCCTTGGGAAGACCTTTGGACAACACGGCATATACTTGCACAGCCTCGGGGACACGCTTGAGGACATTGAGATATAAATCACCCAATGTCTTGAAAAGCGCCATTCGCGCAGAAAACATCTCGTCTGTCTTGGGCAACCTTTGAATCATCCGGTGATAATTGCTCTCAAGTTCTCCCCAGCGCCGATGCTTTCCAAGCATGGACTCCAAGGCCTGAAAAGCCTCAATAAACCTAAAATCCAAATCCAAAGCAGCATTCAATGCCTTGGCTGCCCCTTCCACGTCGCTCAGCTTGTCCCGCAAAAGAATGCCCAAACGCTGATGGGTACGCTTTGACTTCTCAATGCTGCTCTTCACCTCCTCCACCTTCAGCATCCTCTCCAACAAATCCCTGGCTTTTGCAAACTGCCCCGTCTGTTCTGAGAGCACACAAAGGTTTTCCATTGCTTGCAGGGATTGCGGTTGGCAGCGCAAAGCCATGGAATATGCATCAATGGCTTGCCAAACATCGTGCAGGTGGGTTTGGGAGACATCTCCAAGCGACATGGCCAGCTGATATTGTTTGTCTTCTTCCACAAGTGGGAGCAAGCGACGATAGCAATCGGCGACTTGTTCCCAATTTTTTGCGGCCTCAGCAATTTTGCTCAAAGACATCAACGAAGGCTCATGCTGAGCATCCAAAGCCAGGGCCCGCTCAAATTGACTGGCTGCTTTTTCGCGTTGGCCCAAAGTGATATAGAGGTCGCCCAACATCCAATAAATTTCAACGACTTCCAAATCTGCCAGAGCGTCGCGATGATAGATGAGAATGTTTTGATAAACATGCAGCGCTTCTTCATTGCGCCCAGATTTCATCAAGCGATTTCCCAGCCCCTCCAGTGCAGACAACCAACTGGGATCCAACTCGTGCGCTCTTTGGAAACATTCGAGTGCTCGCGTGTCATTCCCCAGCTTTTCACAAACACAAGCCAAGCGATAAACGAAACGACACAGCTCTTCAGCTTTTGAACCATCGCTGTCCAGAGGAAGTTCCGACTCCAAGTGCTGGACCACGACTTCCAAAGCACGCCCAGCTTCCGGCCAACGCTCCGAGTCCATACACAAATCTACCAATGGGCGCGCCGCCGCCAACAAGTTGGGCTTTTCTTTGAGCGCCTTCACATAGACGTTTTCAGCCAACTCAGCATCTTTTTTGACTTCCCTTAAATAATTGCCAAGCTCGACCAAATATTGGCTTTTGCTCTCCGAATCGGAAAGCAGCTGGATGATTTTGTTCAAAACAGATTCATAGGCCAGCCACGTTTCTTCTTGGTGATGAATCGACTTCAGCGCAATCAATGAAGGCAAATGCGATTCGTCAAATTTCAAAGCCTCCAAATAGGCTTTCTTTGCCGAACCCACATCCCCCATTTCTTCTTCTTGGATATAACCAATGCGATGATAGAGAGGCGCAACCAACTTATCTTCGCCAACAAGCTTCGCCTCTTTGCGAAGCATCTCTAAAGCAGAAGACCAATTTTCCTCTGCTTCAAAAACGCTGGCGAGCGCATGCACAGCCTCACGGTTTTGCGGATTGAAATGGAATGCTTGTTGATAAGCAAGCGTTGCTTTCTCCACATCGGCAAGCCTTTGTTGCAAAATCTGCCCTATGACAACCAACAACTTTGCTTTGTCGAGGGGCTTTGATTGCAAAGCCAACTGCTTTTCAAGAACATCGACCAGGCCACGCCAATCCCCTCGGGAATAGCGCAAACGCTCCAACACACGCAACGCCTCTGCACTGCTTGGATCTGTTTCCAACACGACTTGTATGCAAGCATCTGCTTGCTCCAGGTCATGCAACCTGTCTTCCCAAATATCCGCTTTCTGGAAATGAAGCGCTATCCGTTCTGAAACATCTGTGGAAGCTGCAATGCGTTGATCTAAAAGCTCAAGCAGCTCTCTTGGCCTATCCGACTCCGTCAGCAAACGCTCAATGGATTTTAAAGCCAGGGAATGATGTTTTTCAAAAGTCAATACCCCTCGATAAGCTTCAAGGGCTGCTTCTTTGTCCTGCAGATCGTTCTCATAAATTTGAGCAATTTGCAGTTGAAGTTTGGAAGCCTCTTGTTCTGGGACCAAATCCCTCAAGCGCAATATGTCATCCACCATGAGCTCAAATTCATCCTGCTCACGTCGCAACCGGCAAAGCGCACTTAAAGAGGCTTGATCTGGAATCAGCTCAAACGCACGCTCAAGAGCCTGAACAGCAGCGGCAGAATTGCCCAAGTGTTTTTCTTGAAGGGCCGCCTGCTTCAAAAGCACATCCTTTTTATCTTCCGATGTTTCGCTAAGCTCAATTCTGCGATCCAGAATGGCAGCCAGACTTTGATAACGCTTATGGCGCTCCAAAAGACTTTCAAGCCCGAGCAAAGCGTCACGGCTTGTTGGATCAAATTCTAGAATTCTCTGGAACGAGGCCTCTGCCGCATCCACATCTCCCATATGCTTGTCTTGGATGGCTGCCAGCAAACAATACATTCGCGAGGCCAGAGGACCACTTGGCAACGCTTCAGCAATCGTTTCAAACGCGTCAGCCAATCCTTCATAGTTTTGCGTTTCGTTCGCCAAGCGGAGAACGGCATCTCTTAGGGATTCATTTTCTGGCTGAATCTGAAGCGCACGACATAGCCTCAAGAAGGCTACATCCTTTTGTCCCAGCTTTTGTTCCAGCACACGAGCAAGGCTGCACAACGCTGTCACCCTCTCGTCATCCGTAACAAAGTTTGGCAAAAACCGCTCAATGGTCTGCGTATAGGAACGCCAGTCGTTTACAGAGGCATAAAGCTCAAGCGCTCGCTCATAGGCAGAACGATTGGATGTATCAATATGGAATATTTTTTCTAGAGCAGAGCCTCCATTTTCAGGCTTCCCAATTTTTGTCTTCCAAATATCGGCAACCAAAAACAACGCTCGAACCGCTTCCTCCTCTTCTTGCTCTCCCAACAGGAGTTGTGTCTCCAGCTCCAACGTACGGATGGCCTCATGCCAGGCTTGCAATTTATAGAATACGCTCAATGCCTGTTCGAGCATTGAAATCTGATGAGGCTCAATCTCCAAACCTCGTTTTGCAGATTCCAAAGCTTCTTCGCGTCGACCAAGAGAAGCCAACACATCCGCAAGTTTGAGACGGATTTCTTTGATGGCCAGAGGCTCTGTCTGCAATGGAATCAACCGTCGCAAAACAACAATCAAATCCTCTTTTCGTTCTTGCGCATCAAAGATTTCACGCAAAGCCTCAAGTGCTTCTTTTGCTCGAACATCTCTTTCCAAAGCCGCTCTAAAATGAGCAATGGCCTCTTGTGGCTTGTCGAGTTGTTTCCAGAGAACTTTGCCTGCGGCTTGATTGAGTCGAACCAATTCTCTGGGCTCCAACACAACCGTCAAACGACGCTTTATCAAATGAAGCAGTTGTTGATGTTGGCCTGCTTTCTCAAGCAAATTTTCCAGTGCCAAAGCCGCTTGATCATTCCGTGGGTTTTTCGAAACCAGCTCTTCATAGAGCGCAATAGCTTCAGCGAAATTCTCTGGTGCATCGGCTGTCAGGGAAGCGAGTTTGGCCGTGACACGATCTCTCTCCGCGCCAGAAACCAACTCTCTTTGCGTCTGCAGAATGGTCTTCAGTTTTTCATTCTCGTTTAAGCTTTCATAGAGAAATTCGAGAGCTCTGGCAGACGGCAAATTGTTCGGATCTGTTTCCAAAATCCGCTCATAGGCCGAAGCAGCAGAAGCAATGTCTTTCAACTTATGTTCATGCAATTCACCTACACGATAGAGCAATAATATTTTTTCTGCGCCGTCTTTCGCCCAAGCAGACAATTGCTCCAAAATATCTGCTTGGCGCTCATATTGTTCGAGCTTGCCATAAATGCGCTCCAATGAGCGCCACACTTCAATGGGCGAAGCCACGCCTGCACGCAAAGCCCGCTCATAATAGGCGGCTGCAGACGGAAAATTATTCAAGTGCTTTTCATAGGCAGCCGCCAATTCAAGGCAAACACCTGCTTCAGCTGCCGAATCGAAAAGTTGCGGCAATGCTTCTTCCAGCGCACCAACGAGTTCCTCAAAGGAACCTGAAATTCCTGCCAGACGCACCAGCTCATTGCGCCCATGTTCATCTTGCGGTATCTCATTAAAGGCTTGCATCGCTGCTAAAAATGCCAATTCCGGTTCGCCTTGCACCTCTTGCACTTTAGCCAATTCAGACAACAAAGCATGGCGCTCTGAAGAATCCATGCTTACAGCAACGCGATTTTTAATGACTTGAATGAGCTCATCCCTGTTCTGAGTCGTTCTGTGTGACTCAAGCAACAGATGAACGGCCTCCACTTCTTGAGGAGACCTTCGGACAATGGCATTCACACGCTCAAGTGCGCCAGGGAATCTCGGATCGTGCCTCAAAAGCTGAGCATATAACTCAAGAGCCCCTTGCAAATCTGCCAGTCTCCCCTCCTTGACTGTTGCCAATCGCAACATGAGCGGATAGCGCTCCTCACCTGAAACAACTTCCAAGCGTCGCGTGAGCATTTCTGCCAATTCAGGCCAATGTTGCTGCTGTTCATAAATACGCTCTAAAAATTCGAGCGCTTGAGGATGATTAGGTGAAATTTCTAAAAGTCGACGGAACGTCGCCGTTGCACTGGAAAGATCTCTAAGACGCTCCTGAATGCTTCCCAAACGCAACATGAGATCGCAACGTCTCTCCGTATCTTCTTCTAAAAACAATTGACGCTTAATGAGCCCCAACAGATTTTCAAGCTCATTGTTGGCTTCCCAATAATTTGTAATTTCTTGGAGTGCTTGAGAATCTGCAGGAGCATGCTCCAACACTTGAAGCCAACTTCGAATACTGCCCTTGCTGTCTTTGAGCTTCATCTGCCACAAAGCACGCATTCGATATATGTTGGCCAAGACAGCTCCATGGGTCGTCTTCTCCACTATCTCTTCAAGCAACCCGACAAATACATCTCCGTTCTCCGTCGCCTCAGCCAATTCTGAACACTCGTTAAGCAACTCAGAACTTCCCGGAAATTCTTGCAAGGCTCGATTCGTCGTCCAAAAGGCCATTTCCGGATTGGCCAATTCCTTTTTATGAATATGGGCTACCCGTATGAATAACCCCAGTCGTTCCTGTTCATCCGTTTCGGATTCCAGGCGCGACTCTAGAGTTTGCACCAATTTAAGGTAATCACCTCCACCAGAAAAAATAGGATCCAATAGCTTTGCGGCTTCTCCTTTCAAAGAGCTGTTTGATTTCACCATCTCCTCCAAAGCGCCAATGGCCTGTGGGTAGTTCGTCCTTTGCTCAAGTGCTTCGGCAAATAAATCCAATGCAGCCTTTGGATTTTCGAGGCGGAAAACCATCAACCTTCCCAGGCGTACCTTTAATTCCAGCTCCTTATCCTCTTCACCATTCGCCTTTGCTTGTTGAATTTGCTGTGCAAGAAATTCTGCAAACTCAAGATAACGCTCTGCTTCCGGCAGCAGCTTTAAAAGATTCCAAGCTGCCTGCGCGTGTCGAGGATCGTGTTGAAGTATGCTTTGGAAACAAGAAATAGCCATCGAGTTGTCAAGCAAAATGGCTTGCGCAATTTCAGCCAAATTTTCAAGTAACCTCACTCTGCGTTGAGGCTCCTCTTCCATCGAGATTTGCTGCTGCATGACCCAAGCAAGTTCTTTAGGTCTCTGCAGGTCGCGGTAGATTTTCGACAAAGCTTCAAGCGCTCCTTTGTCTTGCGGCTGCTGCTCAAGAATTTGCATCCACACACGAATGGCTGCTTCAGGACGATTCAGTTTCTCTTGGTATAGAATGGCAACTTTTCGAGCCAAACTCAAAACCACTGCAGCAGGCAACTCCCTCTCGCGCAAATCTTCATAACAACCCACCAACACTTCAAAGGCACCCAATTCTGTGGATAAACGTTCAAGCTCCTTCTGAACAGCTTCGTTTTCTATGTCTTCTTGATAAGCGCGCACCCATGCATTCAATGCGTGCATTTTCTCGCCAAGCAATTCGCGCAGCCGAGCAATCTCACAGAACAACTCGATGCGGGATTGTCTTTCGACAAACTCCAACTTCTGTTCAAGCAAATCGGCAAGCTTTTTATAATTTTGAGTCTGGCGATAATAAGGCTCCAAACTCTGCATCGCTTCATTTCGCACAGAAGAATTCGCCAAAAGCCCTTCCATTCCAGCAATGGCTTCTGGATATGAAGGTTGTATTTCGAGGGCTAAATTCCAAGTTTGAATCACATCTTCTAGACGAGATTCTCGTTCTAGGAGTTGTGCCCGCTTTGTCAACAGACGCAGTTTCTCTGACTCAAGCGAACTGAACTCAACCAACTTATTCAAAACATCTGCTTGAGCTCCAAACTGTTTGTTGCGAGCATAAAACCGCTCAAGCGCTTCCAAGGCCTCTCTTGTGGGTTGCAACGAAATGGAAAGCCTAAATACATCATGGGCTGCCTGCTCTTTGCCTGCAGCCTCATAAGCCAAGCCTGCTTGATTGAGCAATGAAATCTTTTCACCAACCTCCGTGCTCAATTCGGCTTTGCGCAAATAGATTGGCGCCAGCTCCGCTGCATCCTTGTTTTGGGAATAAAGCTTTTCAAGCTGATCCAAAGCCTGATTGTCTTCGGGAACAATTTTCAACAAATTTTGCCACAGGCGCAAAGCGTCTTCAATCTGGCCTTGTTGTTCCCACAATTGGGCAGAACGGCGTATCAACTTTTGCTTATATTCATCTGAATCCGAAAGCTGCCCAGCAACATTTTCATAAACTTCAGCAAGCCCAAGCTCCGAAGATGTCGCTTCCGCCAAACGCTCCAAATCTGGCTGAATCGTCTCTCGCTCCAAGCCTCCAGAAAAAGCCTCAAGCGCTGTCATAAACGCAGCTATCGGCTGTCCTAAATCTCGTTCTTGAATCGCGCAAATTTGGCTGACCAATTGCGCACCCAACAAAGGCGCAGCTTGCCCGAGCAGTGCTTTTCTAACAAGAATACGCTTGCCATGCTCATTCTGTTTCACCCAAAGGGGATCCAGTATGTCCAACGCTTGCTTGCCAAGCTCATCGCTCTTTTGTGCCCATTGCTCCAACACAGTCTGCGTCAGCAAATTGGAAGCGTCTTGCAGCAAAATTTGGCGATAGAGTTGCAATGCACCAAAATTATCTTGAAGACGCTCTCTCCTAAGCTCTGCAAGACGGAACGTTAACTCAAGCCCAAGAGGCGTCTCGCCTTCCTGTGCTCGCCTCAACTCCAAAGCAAAAACAAGCTCTTGAGGCCAGTCTAAAGCAGAATAGAGTCTCTCCAATGCGATGGCTGCATCTTTGGAGGACACATCCCGCTCTGCAATCAATCTCCAGTTTCGTGCAGCACGAGCTTTGTCTTGCAAATTTTCTTCAGAAACCAACGCGGCTTCTCGGCCAAATTTGAGCTTGTTTGGAGGCTCATCCGATATATCCACCAAACGCTCTAGAATTTGAACAAGTCCATTCCAGTTTTGCTGGACGCGATAGAATTTTAACAGACTCTCAAGAACTTCTATATTGTTGGGTTCCAGATCGAGCACGGATTCTAATTGCCCAGTTGCTTCTTGAGGCTTTCCTAGTTTTTCAAAGGCATCCGCAAGTTCTCGTCTTAACCCAAGCTGCCCTGGACATTGAGGCATCTCTAACATTTCTCCGAGAATTTCCGCATACATGTCCAAAACATCTGCCTGTTCTGCCGAAAGCCGAGCTGCCAATCTCAACTGTTTATCATCTGGCGCCAAACGCATTGCATGCGTCAGTGCAACAAAGGATTGTTCTGGTTGTTTGAGAAACTGCGCTTGAATCGCAGCTATTTGTCGAAAAGCATTTATCTTCTCAAGCGAATCCGCCGTTGTCTGAGCAACAATATCTAAAACAAAAACCCATTTGCGATAATCACGAGTCCTTTCATAGACCGGCAGCAATGCACGTGCTGCTTCTGATCGAGCATCTGGATTGGACAGCAGATTGCTGAGTGTTTCAATGGCCTCTTCATCATTGGGTTTACGCGCCAAAGCTTCTTGGCACTTTAAGACAGTTTCACGTTGCATGCTTAGGTCACGCTCAGCAATTTTATTTTTTCTTAGCAAAACAGCCTCGGCAGCAGCGGAATCATCTTCCTCTTTCGCCAATATCAGCTGACGTTCCAAAGTTTCGGAAAGCGCATCCAACAACCCCGCTTGCTCCTGCAAGTCAGCAAGTTTTGCAATGTGCGCTCTCTCGTCGGCTCCAGCCAAAACAGCTGCCTTCAAGGCAACGGCTGCCTCTTTGGGACGAGATAACCTCTCATTCACTTCTACGGCCTGTAACCACAACGACACCTTAGCTTGTTCTCCTGCAACAGCAATCTGCTGTTTTAAGAGCGCCTCCAGCTCCATCCAATGCTCAGATTGACGAAGAAGTTCCGTCAAACTTTCAAAAAGTTTTGAATCAGAGGAATCCTTCTGAAATGCCAACTGCAGTGCTTCTATGGCTTCAGGCGTTGCATTTCCTTGTTTGGCAATATCTGCTGCCTCCAACCATAGTATAGATGGATTTTCCGCGTGTTTCTGTGCCTGCTTCATTAGGAAGCGTGCATATTCTGCATGAGCATTGAGCGCCGTCGCCAAACGCTTTGCTTCGTCGCGAAACACAAGGTCATCCAAATCCAATGCAACACCTTGTAACCGAAACTTAAAAGCTGCCCGAATATCTAACAAATGTTTTTCTGCTGTTTCAGCAAGCAACGAAAGCAATTGCATCCGCTCTGCTTTGTCCTCGCTTGAAGAAACTTGAATGAGCAATGAAGCAACTTGTCTTTGATGATCGCCAACCTGTGCGTAGTGAGGAGCCAAGGCCTGAGAAATCCTAACCTGATGGATCCCTTCGCTGGCCAACTGTTCAAGACTCGAAATCACATCCGCGTTTGCATCACCCTCCGCCAAAAGAGAAAGATAGAGCTGCGCAGCCTCATCTTTTTTTCCGAGTTTTTCGCTTTGCATTTGCGCAAAAAAGATGCGCCAAACATTTCTTTCTTTTGATTCTGGGAGCAAAACAATCAGCTGCTCTAAATATATAGCGGCTTCTTCCCAGCGTTCTAATTTCCCATTCACCTCAACCGTCTTGCGGAGCACTTCTGTATTCTCAGGCTCCAGCTGCAAAATCTTTCGGTAAACTTCAAGCAAGGCTTGAGGCGGCGTCGTGGTCGCTTCCAACTCTCTGGCTTGCTGAATGAGCGTCCATCGAACATCTTCAGCTTCATCACTTGGCAAAGATTTATCAGCTTCACTGCTGGGCAGAGACTTGAAGGATTCCAGCGCAACCAGAAGCTCCGCATCATCAGGAGCTATTTTCTGGACTTCAATCCAAGCTTCTTTTGACTCATTCGCCTTGTCCAGAGCAGACAATTGTTGAGCCAGGGTTTTCCAAAAAACAATGGCTGTTTTCTTGTCGGTCTTCTGTGCCACTTTGCGCAGCAACTGAAGGCATTCTTCCTGTGCATTTGCTTGAACAGCAGTTTGACAAAATTGCTGCAAGTTCTCTGTCTTTGAAGGCAGAAGCTGAATGACCAAGGTCCAAGCCAAAAATGCCTTCGATGGATCTGACTTCTGAGCAAACAACGAAGCTGCAGCCTCGCAAAATTCTATCCTCTCCTGTAACGACTTGGGTGCGCTGATGGTTCTTGGCAACAAAGCAGCCAATTCAGAAATGTCTTCTGCTTTTAAAAGCAACTGGGCAAGCCGGAATACAAGCATCCCGTCTTTCGGAGTTAAACCGATGGCTTTCTCAAATGCCAACCGAGCCTTAACGTCGTCTTTCAAATAAGCTATGGAAATATCGGCAACTTTCACCAATATTTTCGCCTTATCCCCATTCCCTATTTGAACTTCGAAACTTTTTTCGAGCAACTGCAAAGCTTTTGAAACATCACCCCGAGCCAAAGCCAACTCGACAGCTGCCCCAACAACATCGCTGCGAACAGGATCTTGCATCGCAGCATTTTCAAACGCTGCAGCAGCAACCACTTGGTTGCCCAGCTTTTCTAAAGCAAGTTGCCCCAGGCGCAAATAAAGCGCTATCTTGGCATTTCGGTCCTTGGTTTCGTGTGCAAGCTTTTCAAATGCAGAAACAATAATGTCATAACGCCCAGAGGATTTGGCACCATGCTCTAACAGGCTTAGGGCACCCGGCATGGAGGGCCATAGCAGAAAACACTGATCTAAAGCTTCCTTCATGCCTTTTTTTCGCTCAGCAATTTCTGATTCAAAGAAGGCATAGATTTTTGCTATTTTGAGAAAATGTTTCGCTGCTTGCTGTCGGTTTGTCTCCTTCTGCGCAGCATCGCGAAGCATTTGTATATGCGTTTTCCAATTCGTCGAAAACTCGGCAAACTTTTGCTGGAGCTCGCGCAAACGCTCATTCGATGAATCCACCTCAGAAAGGAACGTAAACACCTGCTTGCTAAGCTCTAAGGATTGAGGATCTTCAATCACGGCTTCTGCAAGAAGCAAATAGTCATCCACCAAAACACTTGCAGGCACCTGCGTCGCTTCTTGCTGCAACAGCTCATGAGCAGCAGAAAAATCCTCTATCGCTATCAATATCTGACGTGCTTGCTGAAACGTTTCCCGATGAGAAGGCAAAGTTTTCACAGCAAGCTTGCAACAACGTTCTGCGCGCTCAAAAAACTGCAGCTGCTCAAAGAGACGTGCTGCTTTCAGAAGACAATCTGCAGATTCTTCTGGCGTGCAAAGCTCAGCCAAACGTTCCAATGTCTCTGCCAAACTCAGCAGATCTTTTCTCTGCTCGCAAAGAAGCTGGAACTCCCGCAACGCATCCACCGAACACGGATCATAAGCCAATGCACGCTGCAACAATTCTTCTGCTAAAAATGGCTTATTGAGACGCGTGTTGGCCAAGCCAGCAGCTCTCGCAAGCAAGGTTGCAGCTTCTTTCAAATTTGCAACTTCACTCGCGCGCGACTCATAAAGAAAAATGAGCTCTTCAATACGTTGAGCTTGGTTCGCTTTTATCTCAATTTCTGCTGTCAGCCTTGTGTTATCCATGGGGAAAAGCTCATCCATATCCAACCCCACAACACCTGATGACAATCACGAGCATAAGTGCTGGGGGGCTACATAACTTCACTTACTTGGGACTCCAATGAAGAATCTTGTCGGGCTTCGGCTGCTAAAACAACTGGGCGCGGCAAAGCAGCGATTCGAGCTGCTTGCTCCTCATTTCCAGCTTGGCGAAACAACGCTTCCGCTTTATCTAAACGCCCCAAAGCCTCTGCCATCTTTGCTGCCTGTTCATGTTTTCCTGTTTTTTCAAATAAATACATTGCCTTATCGCGGCGATCGGCTTTCAGCCATGCTTCAATGGCTTCTGGCAGCTTATCCAAAGCTTCCAACCAACGCGCATGGGCTGGATGGTCTCCTGTCGCAATGGCCTGCTCAATCTGAGTTGTGGCAAGTTTCTGGGCTTCCTCTTCAAGCTTTAGCTTTATAAGGAAACGGTAGGCCTTGGGGCCCGGTAGCTCCTTTAATGCATCAATAGCAGCCTGAGTATTTCCTGTTGACACCAACAAGGTTGCTGCACCCAGGCGATCTCCTCTGTCCATCAACTGCTGAACTTCCATGGCTCGCATGCGATTTGCTGATTCTAAATCCCCTGCTTGCTCATAAGCCTTGCGTGCCAAAGAAAGCCGCCCCACCTTCTCCCAGGCCAATGCAGCCTGATCCATCTGTCTTGCCCGCTCATAGAGACGAGCAACAGCTTCATAGTCCTTCGTCTTTGCACAATAAGCCATCAGCAACCCCCAAGCAGCCAGTCGCTCTAAAATGGACTTGACTTCCACGGGAGATAAACGACTCATAAGACTTGTGCTTGCTTCTTCAAGTTCACCCAATACTGCACACCGTAACGCAGATTTTAAGTCACCTCCAAGCTCAAACAGGCGAACAGCTTCTGCAAAAGAGGCATTTTTCTCATGCAAGCGCCCTGCATCTCGTGTCCTGCGCGCTTGTTCCAAATGAGCAGCTTGCTCTTTCCAATCCTTAAACGTCAACCGGGCATCCTCCCGGGTAGACTTTTCGCGTTTCCTGTCCTTGGGAAACTTGTCTTTATGAGAGGGCTCGGGCGTTCTCTTGGCAGGCTCTGGCGGAAGCTGCGTTTCCTTTGAAAGCTCTCGCAAACCACTCGCCTCCAGCGCTGCTTGCGACCGAGCTTGCTCACCCAAAGCACGCCATATGCGTCCCACCAAATCCAAAACAGAACGATAAGCCTGCGCCTGCAACTGCTCCGGCGATAGCGAAACGCTCACTTGTCTTGCCTCTGTGGCGGAAACAACAACCGCAGAAGACGCTTCGACAGCAACTGTTGCTTCTGGAGATAGCTCTGGATCGGCCGTTGCCTCCCCTGGAGTTGGTGGCGCTTCTAACTCCGGCGCAACAACCGCTTCCGGAGCAGCCACTGCCTCCGCTGAAGGCTCGTCATTCTCGGACGGCTCAGCTGCAACTGTCGCTTGCTTTAGAAACTCATCCCATACAGCAGGCTTTTTCTGCCGCATGACGCGAAACAAGGACGTAATAAGACGACCCCGAGCATTGGGCTCAAGTTGTTCCAAAGAGCTCAAACGCATGGAACGAAGGGTCCTCAATATTTCTTGGAGCGGAGATTGCTCTAACAAAAAATCTCCCTTGGTGAGTGCGCGCTCCAAATTTCCAAGCTCAACAATAATCTTCCGGGCTCCCGTATCGGTTTTGCCCTCTCCAGAACGCTTGCTTCCACGGGAATTATCTCTTCGCGAACTACGCCCACCACCACGCTCGTCCTTCGAGGACTTCGCGCGCTGTTGCTGCTCATACATGGTCAAAAACCTCGTTAAATAATATCAACTGGCTAAAACGCGTACCTTAGGCTCGGTGTAATTGCAAAGCCGAAAGTACCTGTACGCAGCAAACCTATCCCCGAAGCCTCCAGCCCAATAGAAAAGTGCCTCAATCTCGTATGGTATTCGACACCAATTCCAGCATTGGCCAAATAGTCTATCTTCGGAAGCAACACCTTCGGAAAAAAGAAACTGGCTCCTATGGCTGCACGTATATAAATCCACGTTCTTCGCACCGAATGAGCATCTTTAAACCCTACCAGCCCCACTTTGACAGATAAACCAGGCGTCAAAGACGAAAACCCTCCAGAGGCTTCTTTGTTCACCGATTCACCACGATATGCAGAATTGGCAGGGTTGAAGGTGCCAAGCAACATGACACCCAAAGAAACCCTCTCCGCAAATTCATAGCCAACCTCTAGTTGCAAAGAATGTCCAAACGACTTCGGACCCTTCACCCCTTTATGCGTCGGAGCCTCTAGGAGATACCAAACACCGCCCTGCAACCGTAAATAAGCCCCACTCTCAATTTCTTTGAGAGGCGCTTTCTCCGTCTCACGAACAGAAGCCGCTTCTTGGGCCAAAGCCCATGAGCAAGGAATCAAAAACATCAGGAAAGCCAGTCGAAAACGCATGCTATGCAACACCTCACCGCCACGAAGGCATATAAAACTTAAATGTCCCCTGCACTTCTCCCCTTCATAACTTAGCTTATCAGCCCGTAGGCTTGAAGATAAAAGGATAGGTCACCTGTGCTGTCCCGCCTCCCTTCGGCCTTGGAAATTCCAATAACCGAATCTTATTCGCAACACAATTCTCCATCTCTGTGTTTTTTACGGTCGAAGCAGAAGCTCTGGAACTGTCAACCGTCCCCGTACTGTTGATGATAAAACGAATGGCTATCCTGCCAGCCAATTTCGGATAGCGTATGAGCTGATCTTCATAACAAGCACGGATTTTCGAGCTGTTGCGTCGAATCACTTGACGAATCAACTCCGCATCAATGTTTCCATCAATGTTGAGATCGCCTGTCGTGAGCTCCGGTACGACATTGGTCGATCGCCCCGCAAGCCCCGGCGTGCCCGAAGTGCCAAAAGAAGCACCTGTCTTGGTCCCTGTCCCACCAATACCAATGGAATTTAGAGAATTGCCTCCTCCACCATAACCTACGCCTCTCACGCCAAGCCCCCCTCCTCCACCCGCAGCACCTACTTTGGTGCCCTCCAGCCTCCCTAGGGCCGCAAGCGCCGTTCCCCCTGCCCCACTGCCCAAAACATTCCCTGCTGCCCCACCAGAGCCAGAGCCCAAAAGAGCCAAAACCTGGCGCTGCTGATTGTTGTCGTTGGGGTCACCCTTGGGCATTGCTCTGCCATCCTTCTGGGTTACGTTTTTCTTCCCCATGTCCCCTTCCGTTTTTTTGGCCCTCGCCGCAGCTTCACCTTCATTGGACTTTTTGATGTTTTCAATCTTGCGCTGAATGTTCTGTTTGATTTCCGGGGATTGCTCAATGAGCTTCACCAAGCGCGCACTGTCTGGCGACAACTCGTCTGTGAGTCCTCCCCCTCTTTCCATGTTGAGGGCCGAAATCACAAACAACGAGCCAAGCAAAGCAATGACAAGAAAAATGTTGAGAGCTGCAAAGTCAATACGGCTGAGCAGCGGGAGCCAGGCCGGCTTGGGCTCCGTGTCCATGTGGGCTTCAAGTACAACATTGTCTCCCAAATCTATCCACATGAAATCTGAATCACGTAAGTCGATGCTATAGGCACCATTCCCCGGCGTCGCAACCTTTGCTTGAATGGCCGTCGAGAGCTTCATGGGAGACTTGCCATCCGCATGCAACGCTCCATCCATTTTCTCTGTGAAATGCAAAGAGGCCTGCCCTTTGTCAAAAGAAACCACTTCCAGAGAAGTCCCGTGGAACAACGAATCCCTCATCGGAAAATCAACACCCGATGCCGTTCCCACCACAAACTGTGCCTTTTGCGTCGGAGAAAAATAATGCGCCTCCAAGGCTTGATCTCCCCACATCAGCCGGATTTCAAGACCCAAGGGTTGCCCACCCCTTGATGAGCCTCTTCTCGGAGAATGCACAACAGGCCTCACTGGCTTTGAAGCCTCTTGCCGCATAACCGGCTCTTGAGAAACAGACACTGCCACAGGAGAAACCGCCGAAACGGGTGCGTGCAAAACCTCAACAGGAGGCGAAACGACTGGAGGAACAGAAGCGGCTATCGCAACAGCTGCTGCCGGCAAAGTCACTTCTGAAGCAGCCAAAGACAAACTTGGCTCTTCAACAACCTGCTCCGCAACAGAAGCATCCTCAACCCGAATGGTCGTATTCCCAACTCGGATTTCATCTCCAAATCGCAAATCACCACGGTTGATACGCCTGCCGTTTACAAAGGTCCCCTCCACACTCCCCATGTCAATGATGGAAAAAGTCCCATCAACAGCCACATCAATCACCGCGTGGATGCGAGAAACCTTTTCGTCATCTAGACACAGTTGGGCCGCCGATAAACGCCCTATTTTGATAATGCTACAATCAAAATCTTTAGACTCAACCTGCACTCCTGCTTTAAATACTCTAAGCCTTAATGGTGTAGCCAAAGGTACCTCCTTCAAACGTCGCAGCGGCATCGCTTTTATGAAACAAGGTGCGCATCAAAGCTCTCCTGCGGATTGCATGATCTTTTCTCTGTAGTCCTCTCGAATCCGAATGAGATTTGTGTGCTCAGCTCTCTTCGTCGCGTCTATATATTCGCTGTCCGGCCGATTCAAGTCACCCTCAATGATGTCTGCATCAAAATCAAATACCTTGAGCTTCCCGCCACTCTTGCTCTCATAGGTCGCCGTAGGAATATCCTCGGCAACCGCAACACCGGCAACCAGCAGCAATAAACAAAAAACCCAATTCCTCATATCGCACCTTCTGACAGCTAACAGTATTAGCTCAAAACTTTAACACTTCCTATAGGCATCACTGCCCTTGTGATCTCCAGTGTTCACCTATCCACCCAAAATACACTGTTTTGGGCTGAATTGTCCTCACTTGCCTGCACCTGGCTGAGCATTGGAACCCCCACCCTTGGCCTCAGCTTGAACCTTATGTAACTCCTCCTCTTTTTGCTTCTTCTCCTCCAGCTGCCTCTTCTCTTCCTGGCGCTTTTCTTCTTCCGCCGCCCGACGGTCTTCCTCCCTCTTCAAAATAACCGCCTCTTCCTGACGAATGTTCGCATAAACAGGATGGTCGACCACGGTCCGCCCCCCCAGCAGCTGTATATATTTCTTGAAATACTCAATGGCCTTCTCCGGCTCCCCCTTCTTCGACAAAATGACTCCCCGGTTAAAAGCCGTCTCCGGTTGGTTCGGGTTCAGCTTGTCAATCTCATCATATATCTGCATCGCCTTGTCCAGTTGCCCAAGCTCCCGATAACTCACCGCTAACCCCACCAATGCGGGAATGTTTCTCCCATCCATCTGCAATACACGACGCAGAGCTGTCTCAGCACTTTCGGAATTCTCATAGCGAAGTTCCATTTTGGCCAACTCTACCGCTGCATCAAAATGCCCAGAATAAAGCTCCAGCGTTCTTAGAAACAAAGCCTTGGCGTCCGCATCCTTGCCTTCACCCAACGCGGCAAGCCCCAAATAATAGGCGGTATCTGGATCGTCTTTGCGCACATCTTTGACCCGTGCAGCAACAAGCCGCAACAAGTCATATTGCTTGATGGACAAATAGGTCGCCATCATCGCTTTGTAGGCTGAAAGATTTTGAGGATCTCTATAGAGACTTTCTCGCGCCGATTGTATCGCCCGATTCGCATCCCCCAGCCGTGCATATACGTTGGCCAGCTGGGCTCGGCTTTCTGCATCGTCGGGATAAATGTCCGCCGCTGCCTCCAATATGGACTGCGCTTTGCCCAAGTCTCCAGCATTTATCGCCAGCACCCCCAAATTCACCGCCGCTGCCGAAAAATCAGGGCGCTGCTTTAAAACTCCCTTATAATAACTCTCCGCCTCCGCTGCACGGTTTTGCATTTGCGCCAATACGCCCAAATTGTATGCAGCCTCTACCAAACGATTGTCTGCCTGAAAAGCTGCTTTGTATTTTCTCTCTAGGGCAGCAAAGTCATATGCATTCGCTTTGCGCGCAGCCTCCAAAGTCTTGTTGGCATCTTCAAACAACAAGCGAGCTTTGGTGGATATCTCCTTGTCTGAATCCGTCTGTTCCAGATTTCCGTCTTGAGACAACGAAGCTTGGGTCGCAGACTCCGTTGTTTTGCAAGCGAACATCCAGGCAAACATGCAAACCAAAACAATCCATTTGCAACGCAAATCGCACAATTGTCGTCCTGTGAAAAACTTAGAGTGGTTCATCATTGGACTCCTTCAAGCTCTCAGAAGCAGGTGAAACACCTTTGGCAGGCATGGGTACCCGAGAAGACCTATCTACCCGAGGAGACGCATCTATTGCACTCATTAACCGTCGAACTTGCTCTTGGCCCAACGGTGTCCCAGGTGCAGCAATCTGGGTGTTCAACATGGTCGGTTGCACTTGCTGCTTAACGTCAAGATTCATGAGAAGCTCTCTCCTCTGCTCAAAACCTGGGATCCGATATTTGTTGCGCAGCTGCTCAAGCGCATTCTGCGAACACCTGTTTGAAAGATTGTTTTTGCGAGCAGCCTGCACACTGGCTTGATAATATGTCACAGCTTCCTTTGAGAAAGGCAAAGCCCTCTCTTGGAGCATGCCCCTAAACTCTGACTCTAAATCCGCCTGCATCCCACGAGGATTTGGCATCTCAAGAAAGTTTTGAGCCATATCCGCATAAGCATCTCCTAGCCTGCCAGAAGCACAAATGGCATATCCCGGAGAACCTACCCCAACAATCCCTGTGTATACCCGCAACAACTCGGCAAGCGAAAGCTCCTTCGCTTTCACCGTCTCTTGAAACTGAGCTACGTTGTTCAAATCGTTCAATCGAATGCGAAGCCGTAGATAATTCTGATATCCACTTTCTGCTTCATCATAAAAAGCAAGCGCCACGTTTTCTTTCGTCTCCGCCCCTAGCTCATCTGTATTCTTCTTGGGCAAACGTTTAAAATATGTCCGCAGCTCCTCACTCGCACGCGTCGCTAAAGAGCGCATATTGGCATTGCGTGTAATGGCAAATAACTTGGCTTGAGCTGCTGTATAGGCGTTCGGCGAACGACGCTTTTTGTCCGTATATTCTTCCAACATGCGTATGGCTTGACGGTCTTTTCCAAGCTTTTCCAAATTTCGGACAACAGCCCAAAACACTTCATCCGCCCCCTCGGAATTGGGCCACATTGCCAAATAAGCCTCCCCATTCTTGACAGCTTTCTCAGCTTGACCAAGTCCTGTTCGGAAAGAAAGCGCATTGAAAAGCGCCGTCTGCGCATGATTCTCTTTAAAACCAAACTCCGATTCTTTTGGCTTCACCACCGTTTTGTTGGAACGCCGCCCAGAAGCACGAGCAGTTTGACGCTTCGTCCCTTCTGTTCCTGGAGACAATGCACGGCTATATTGCAAAAAATATTGCTCAAAATAGCTGGCCGCCAACTCAAAGTCTGCAGCCATCACGGAGTCTTGCGCCAAGAGATAGAGTGTCTCAGGATAATATTGCGAGTTGGGATGTTGCTTAATTAAAAGTTGGCGTGTGTCGATGGCTTTATTGAATCGCTTGGCTTTCGCATAACCCAACGCGGCATTAAAAAGGGCCTGAGCTGCCAGTTTTGAGGTTGGGAAGTTTTTTGCAAAAGACATGTAGGCCTCTGCCGCATTGTTATGCTCCCCTTTTTGCTCAAACATTTCGACCAACTTAAAAGCCGAACTCTCAACAATCTCCCCCAAATCTCGTTTCAAATCGCCTTTGGCAAGCTGATTGTTGCGATAAAAACGGACCGCCAGTTGATGCAGCTTGTCCCATTGCTGCAACTGCTCATAGCAGTTTAGGGCCAAGTGCGCAGACAATTCTCCGGCTGTCTTTCCCGTTCCAAATTTGGTGTTGGGATATTTTTCAGCAATCTCAACAAAACGTTCAATCGCCTCCTCCAGATGATCATGATCGTAGTAAATCTTCGCTGCGATATAAGCAATCTCAACTCGGCTTTTCTCTCCAGGAACATATTTCAGATAACGATCGCAAGCAGCCAACAACCGTTTGTATTCTTCAGGTATCTGCCGAGGCTTGGGAGAAGATGCACGCGAAGTCTTCTCTGGCCCAGCTTTCAAAACCCCCTTCGACTTTGCTTGAGCAATGGCTTCATTATAGGCAAGAATGGCATTGTAGGCGGCATCTTTTAACCACTTGCCTGGAGGCTGCTGGCTCTCAATGCGACGCACATCTTCGTCAGCAACCATCCCATATTGTTCTGCGGCTTTGGCATGGTTGTGCAACAGATCAAACAACAATTCTGCCCAGAAAAACCTGAGCTCATAAGCTTTGTTGCTCTCCGGGAAAAGCGTCATGTAATCCGCATAAACATCGTTCGCAAACTGGAATGTCTCTTCGTTTCTCGTCTTGGAACCCTCTTTGTGCCAGTTGACTGCAAGGTTGGAGATGGTTCTCTCTGCCAAATCCTTGGCTTCGCTCAGCGCAATTTTGTCTTTCGCCTCTTGTATGGTTCCACTTGCCTCAACTTGAGTCAGGATTTTAACGAGCTTGCGCACCTGTGCAACCGTCATCGGCTTGTTCCCAGCTCGCATGACACAATCCACTATCTTCCCTTGAAAACCAGGCGCCTCTGGAGAAAGTGGGCGTTCTTGAATCAACATATCAAAGGCCAAGGCTGCTTCGCGATCGCTGCCTTCTTGGTAATAAAAGTTCGCCAACTGCTTGAGCATGTTGAAACGCTCTTCCTCTTTGTTGCTCACACGAGCAAACTCCATTTTGGCATCCCCCGGAGTCCCTCCACTGCGCGCATAAGCACGAACAAAGTCGCCTATGGCTTCACGAATAAGACCTACGCGCGCATCCGGTCTGCCTTTCTCACCCTCCACCGCTTTGCTCCCTGCAATTTCCCCATAGAGCACAACAGATTTGAACTGCTCTTTGGCTTTAATAAAGTCCCCTAAATTATAATAACACCAACCTTGCATATAAAGTGCGTAGGCATAGGCTTGGTTGTCAGGGTATGCCGCTGCTTTCTGAAAAGCATCCAAGGCTTTTTTGAGCATGTCTGCTCTGCCATGCGAGTTGTTAAAGTAGTATTGACCCAAAACAATATAGGTGTCTGGAATGAAACGAGACTTCGGGTAGTCCTTGACGAGCTTCCCAAAGGCAATCAGCGCTTTGTTGGTCTCACCTAGGTTGAACGAGTTGTGGCCCAGAAAGAACAGAACTTCGTCATTGCGCGCGTAATTTTTGTAGCGCTGAACAACATCAGCGTATTGCCGGTTCGCAAGTTGCCCATATTCAACTTGCTTGTCCAACAGCGCTTTCTTCTCAGCTTCAATGCGTGCCTGCGCACCCTTGTCCTGCCTGTCTATGGCAGCCACCATCTCATCGTCTTTGCGACTGGCTTCAATGAAATAATAACGCGCTTCTTCCCAATAAAGTCCACCCAAACGGAAAAGCAGACCCGGCATTTCCTTCTCGTCAGCCCCCAGCTGGATAATTCGGCTTAAGCCGGCAATCTGTTCTCGACGTTTGCTTGCCACTTGTAGCTCTACGTCCAAACGAAACTGATCGTATTGAAACGCTGGAGCCGTGGGCGCTTGCTCCTCCTTCTTGCGCGTCACATCTCCCGCTAAAGCAATGTCCGGAGCAGCAGAAGCTGACTTCTTTAAGCCTACGCCCTGCGTATCGGGCGCTTGCGAAAACGCCAAACTTACCAGCGTCATATTCCACAAGAACAAAAATCTTCGCATAGCTATCTTTCTGAAAATTTTATTTACCTCAGCACCTTATCCATTCCAAAAACAACGCCGCACCTACCGAAGACAAAGCGTCTGTATACAGAGTTCATCAACAGAGGGTTAAGCAACAAAAAAAGCCCCATATTGCTGAAATACGCAACGCTGAAACACACAGCTGAAACACACAACCCGCCGCTTTCACCCTTTGGCATACCAGGAGATTTCTCGATAACGAAGCAACATTAGTTTCAAAACAACCCTGAGAACTGCAGTCACTGGTACCGATAACAAAATTCCCATAAACCCAAAAAGCTCCCCAAATGTAAAAACAGCAACAATCACTACAATGGCCGGTAACCCAACACGATTCCCAACAATTTTCGGAGTAATGAAAAACCCTTCCAGTGCCTGCGTTACCATGAAAGTAGCAGCAACTCCGAAGACTTGCCACCACCCAGTGTTCGGTGACAACAAAAGAGCAATGCCCGCAAGCGTAATGCCAGATGCCGTGCCTACATAGGGCAGTATGTTTCCAAAACCTGCCACCAAGGCAATGAGAATCGCCATGTCAATACGTGTCACCCCAAAACCGATGGCATAACAAACGGTTAAAATACACCCCACCAACAATTGACCTCGGACAAAACCGGATAAGACTTCATCTAATTCGCTGAAACGATGCGTGATTTGAGCCCTCGCCCATACCGGAACCCACCCCATCAACTTATGCGCCAATACATTCCAGTTCAGCAAAAAGCCAACACTTAAAATAGGTACCAAAGCGATGCCAATCAGTACGTTGATGATGCCTGGCGTGCTGCTCGCAATAGAGGTTACCAATTGCGTCAGCGCCGGCCCTAACTCATTCACAAAGGAATCTACCCCCTCCCTCAAGCTTGCAATAACACCATGCACCTCCTCAGGAAGAGAGGTTTCAAGCTTCCCCAACCATGGAACAATGACAGCTCCTGCACGAGAAAAAGAGTCCGGAATTTTCAAAAACTGCTCTTTGAGAACAGGAATGAGATAGAAAATAAAACCCAGCAAAAGCCCTAAAAATCCTGCGAAAATAACAATAACAGCCACAAGCCGCGAAAAGCCCACCTTGCACATGGCGGCAATCAAAGGGTTGAGCGCATAGGCGAAGGCAAACGCCAAAAGTGCAGGAATGGCAACTACTTTGATATAGGTTATCAACCCAAAAACCATCACCAAAATGCTCAATATCCCAAAAATCCAAAGCCAATCTGCACGCCTCGCAAGCCTTTCTTCTTGTTCAGAAAAAACCATCGGAGTCGAAGTTTCAGACAAAGGCGCCAAGGAAGAAGTTTGTTGTTTTTCTTCCGTTCTTTCTGGTGTCGAAGAAGACATGTTTCTTTCCGTCGAAGGCTTCAAGGGTCAACCGAATCCGCTTGCATGGGTTGCAGTCGTACGTTCAAATTCACCCTGCTGCTGTCCAGTGCAACCATCGCCTCATAGGGCCAGTAGCCCGCTTTGCTGACAACAATCTTCCGCAAATAGGGTGAGGCTTCTGTTTGCAAACCTTTGGCGGCATAGTCCGAGCAATTTCCCTGAGGAATGCCATCTAACAAAATTTCCGCATCTTCAGGCTCGCAACGAAGCAAGAGATTGCCTCGCTCCGCTGCGTGCTTGTTCTCTTTCTTCCATTGTTCCAAAGAAGCCATCGCTGAAGGGGGGGGAGGGGATGAAACGGATATGCAAGCCAAAAAAGCCAAGCTCAATCCCAAAACAAGCCTCACTTTGTTTTCTCCTGACCGGACAAAGCAGAAAGCTTGGCCTTCGCCTCAGCCAACTCTGGGCAAAACGGAGCCAACAAGGAAATCGACAGCTTGAAAAAAAGGCTCTGCCCCCCATCCAAAAACCGCCAGCGCGCCGTCGGTGCGCGAGACAAAAGCAAGCTTGCAAGCCCCTCTCTCAATTGGCTCTCCGGTACACACTCTCCCATTTTGAGAGCTCCACTTAAACGCAATTCGCGAACCAGGAAAAACAAGCGCTCCGCAGCATCCAATCGCGCAAGACGTTCGGAGCTCGAACGGGATTGTGAAATACTGGACAGCAAAAAGTGGGGAGGGGCCTTGCCGCTGACTCCAATACTCAAGTCTTCCCAGTCCACATAAGTTGCCTCCAAGGGAGGATTTATCGGCCACTTCGCCCATGCTGCTTCGCTTAAAAAAACAGCACCCAGCACGCCCGCTCGAAAAAATAACCGCAGGAAAAAACGACTAACGCCAGGGTGAAATCGCGTGGTTCTTTTCCACATAATCATCAATCATTTTTCGATGACGTTCGGCCAACAACGTAAAGCGTATGCCCGAGCCTTCGCGATCTTCCATGTCCAACCATTCTCGGACAACCTCCCCTTCAGCATAAATAACCTCATCGCTTCCTGGAAGCTGGAATTGCAAGCCAACACGTTTTCCGCCCAGTTGCGGCTCTATCAACGTGGAAAGCGAAACGCCGTTTCGGGAAATATCGGAAACATGCGCCATGTAGGGGACGCCCTTCACATATTTGTTCATGAAAATATCAATGGGAGCTCTCTTGCCATTTCGATTGTCACTCATAAAAATCTCCAGCGCAAAGCATGCTGCATTCGCTACATGCACGTTGCAATGCAGCCTAAACGCAAGTTGCTCAAGGTCAAGAAAACGGCCAAAGAAGTCTCCCATCGAACAAAAAATTGACAAATACAAAAAGCGGCCTCTAGCTCCTGCCGCTTCTCCCCTCTCCTCTTCCACTACTCCCTGTCGCTTGAAGGCCTTCTCTTGGACTTGAACTTCGGCGCTGCTGAGTCCCACCCCCAAAACCACAGCCAACCCGTTGCCTAAATATAAAAGCCTAAACCTCTGAAAACCTCTTGCCGGAAACAAAACGTACAAAGCAGAGAGAAAAAATTTGAGCGCGCTCGTTCAATCTCGCCTTGAGTTGTTGCAGAAAAAGGGAACCGGCAACATGGATTTGAAAGTGCTCCACAAGAAAATTCGAGAGACAAAACTCAGAATCCCCCCTGGGGCTGAACAAAAAAATCGCCGCCACTTTGTTTCCAAAGTGACAGCGACCAGAAACTCTCGCGAAAACTTCAGGCGTCGAGATTCCCCCTGCTGACCCAAAAGCTCTGCCTCAACCAAAGTCATTCTAACAGCGAAAACACTCTGCGCTCAAACAGCCACTGCCAGCAAAAAAACACACCACGCCTAAAAACAGCTTTCGTTCAAATCAGCCAACAGCACGTACATTAACTGCCTGTAGTCCTTTCGCACCTCGTGTCACTTCAAATTCAACCCTTTGGCCTTCAGACAGGGTGCGAAACCCCCCCATCTCAATTGCTGTATGGTGACAAAATACGTCTTCTCCACCACCATCTTGTGTCAAAAAACCAAAGCCCTTCGCATCATTAAACCATTTTACGGTACCAGTTGCCATGTCTGCTTAACATCCTTTTACTTTTTTGGTTAATACGCCCCATTTTGAGGCAAAAACGCCCCGTTTTGAGGCAAAAGAAGGCTTATATGATTGTCGAAACTTTGTCTATGCTTATTAGCAACAAACATGATTTCTAAGCTTTCTATGCTATATTCTTATTTGTTTTTTCTCCGGTTCCCACTTCAACTCTTTTGTCAAATAGAAAAATTTTTCGAAATAAAATGCTACGCCGGACCACATGGGCCCACACTGGTTTGATTTTATTGTGCTCCCTAAAAATTCATGTAAGTATAGAGACCTGAAAAAAACGAAGTTATTTTAAAATTTCCATTTTTTTAAACAAAAAATTTTCTGCAATAAAAACAGGCTCGCTTAAAACCTCTGCTGAGATCATAATCGTCACAGTTTTGCCGCTTTCTAAATCAAGCCCCCTATTTATTATATCAGGGTCGCCTTATTTGTTGATGAATCACGTAGAAAACATCACTCCATGTTCTCGACGGACAAAAAATGAAAAAAACAATGCTGTTCATATTTAACGTTTTCCTGCTGAATGTTGTTTTGGCAGAAGAACCTCAAAAACTGACGCTTAGTCCAGATGAAATTGAAGCCCTTTTTTTGAAACAAAATCTTCAACTCATTGCTGAGCACATGAATATTGGGCTCGCAAATGCAGAGATCATACAGGCCAAATTGTGGGACAATCCCAACTTTTCTATCAGTGATCTCAATTTGTGGAGCACAAAAAAACAACGCAATGGAGAGAAAGAAGCCATTCCTCCTCTGTTTGGTTCCTTCGCCAGGAATACAGAATTCAGCATAGAACTCAGCCAGTTGATTCAAATCTCAGGCAAACGAAGAAACCTGATTCATCGCGAAAAGATTTCAAAAGAAATCGCCATTCAACAATTTGAAGATTTGCTCCGAAATTTAAAACTAGAGCTCCGAAAATCCATTTATGAAATTCTTTATATCCAATCATATCAAAAAATATTAGAAAAACAATCGGAGATTTTTTCTCAACTTCTGGCCGGCTATAAGCATCAAGTAACACAAGGAAACTTTGCGAAATATGAATTGCTGAGACTGCAAGCATCTTTTTTTGAGCTCGAAAATGAATCCTTTGAAAATCAAATAAGCCTTAACGAACAACTCCGAACTCTCAAGACATTGTTAGGCGCAAAGGCATATGATTTTATTGAAATAAAAGACAGTGAACGAAAGATTCCTTCTCCTCAAGATATGCGCTTGGATGAGCTTATTGAAACCGCTCTCAGCAATCGACCCGATATAAAATCGTCAGAATTTCAAATAAAGTATTTCGAAAAATCTTTGAGTTATGAAAAGTCACAACGCATACCTGACTTGACTTTCAGTGTTCACTATGACCGTTTCGGTGGTGTATGGAAAGACTTCGTTGGTTTTGGAATCAGTCTGGATCTGCCTATTTTAAATTTCAATCAAGGCAATATAGCAACGACTCAAATAAAACAAAAACAAAGCCAATATATGGCGCTACAACAGCGCAACCATACACAACATGAAATAGCAATGTTTTTTGATAATTATTTGAAAGCCTATGATTTTCACAAAAAGACAAACAGCGACAGTCTTCTGGAAGAACTTGACAACATGCCGCTCTATGCAAGAAACCTATTAGACATGAAAAATATCGCCATGCACGAATATATTGACTTCATGGATGTCTATAAGGCCAACAAAAAGACATTGTTATTAGCAAAAAGAAACTTGAATATTCAGCTCGAAGAATTACAACATGCAATAGGCTTGGATATTAAATGAAAAGCATAAAAAATAAAATAATCCCCATCCTGGCTATCCTCTTATTCTCTTGCTCAGAGAATGCGTCAAAACAAAATCCTATAACCAAAGAAGTTATTAAGCAGTCGTTCTTTCAAGACATTCAAACAATAAAAGCCAAACTGAACAATCGAGAAGAAGAACTTGTCCTAACAGGGAAAGTCACCTTCGACCCCGATAAAACAATCCATTATGCTCCGCTGATCAGCGGCGTTGTGGATCGCGTATATTTTTCTCTTGGAGACAAAGTGCAAAAAGGGAAAACATTGCTCGACATTCGAAGTATAGAATTGAGCAGTTTGCAATCAGAATATGTCTCACTTGAAGCAGAAGAAAAAACAGCTCAGCGTGGATTGACGGCTGCTCAAGCAATGTATGAGGGAAACATGCTGTCTGAAAAAGAGCTCATTGAAGCTCAAGGCAAATTGAAACAAGTCCAAGCGGCTTTTAAAAAAATCAAAGCTGACATGACTGTGTTCGGAGTCAGCAAGGGAAATGGAACATTTTCTATAAAAGCTCCAATGACCGGACATATTGTACATAAAAAAATATCATCAGGTACGACAATTTCTACAGACAGCGAGCCTTTGTTCACCATTGCTGACTTGGAAACGGTTTGGATTGTTGCCAATATTTATGCCAGCAGTCTTCTTTTTGTTCGAGAAGGCATGGAGGTAGAAATCACAACCTTGTCATATCCAGATGAGATATTTTATGGGAAAATCAATTCATTGTCGCAAGTTTTTGATCCTGAAGAAAAAGTGCTCAAAGCACGGATTGTTATGGCCAATGCAGATTTGAGACTTAAACCTGAAATGTCTGTGGCAATAAAATTAAAAAATGAAACCAGCAAACCCTTCGTTTCCATTCCATCGGATGCACTCATTTTTGACAAAAATCGCTATTTCGTCATTGTCATGGAACATTCGAAAAAATTTGCAATCAGAGAAGTTTTTTTAGAAGGATATCATGAAAAAACTTCATATCTTTCCAAAGGATTGTCCGAAGGTGAAGAAATTGTCATTAAAAACCAACTGTTGATTTATTCTGAATTGGACAAGAACTCGTCTCATGCATAGATTTGTTGAAAATATCATTGCATTCTCACTTCGCAATCATGTGCTTGTTTTATTTCTGACAGGCGTATTGTTGGTCGCAGGACTGATTTGCTTTCAAAACACTCCCATTGAGGCCTATCCGGATGTAACCAATACCCGTGCAAGAATCATTACTCAATGGCCCGGACGCAGTGCCGAAGAAGTGGAAAAATTTGTAACCCTTCCCATCATGCGTGAAATGAATACCATTCCGCATAAAATGGATGTCCGTTCTATATCTCTGTTTGGATTGTCTGTCGTAACGGTCATATTCGAAGACAATGTGGAGGATTTTTTTGCTCAACAATATGCATCTAACCGGATGCAAGGTCTTGAATTGCCCGAAGGAACCAACTCGTCTATTGAACCGCCTTCCGGCGCTACCGGAGAAATTTATCGTTATGTTTTAGAAAGCAATTTGCCTATTCGCGAGCAATTTGCCATCCATGAATGGGTTGTAGAACGAGAATTATTGTCTGTCCCCGGAGTAGCAAGTATTGTTAGTTTCGGCGGTGAAGAAAAAATATTTGAGATTAAAGTTAATCCGATTGAACTCGTTAACTATAATCTCTCACCTTTAAAAGTTTATGAAGCTGTATCCAAGAGCAACATCAATGTGGGTGGCGATATTATTCAAAAAGGAAGTCAAGCTTTTGTGGTAAGAGGCATTGGCTTGCTTGAAAGCCTAGAGGATATTGAAAACATATTGATAGAAGTTAAAGGTGGAACACCGATTCGTATCAAACAAGTAGCTTCTGTCAGTGTTTCATCCAACCCACGTTTGGGCCAAGTCGGTCTTGATGACAATGATGATGTTGTTCAAGGCATTGTCATCATGCTGCGAGGGCAAAACCCTGGAGAAGTGATTGAACGTTTAAAAGAGAAAATAACAGAGCTCAACCATCGAATATTGCCGGAGAATATTAAAATAAAGCCTTTTTTAGATCGTACCACTCTGGTTCATTCTACGGTACACACGGTGTTGAGAAACTTGTTGGAAGGAATTCTTTTGGTTTCTTTGGTAGTTTTTGTTTTTCTCTATAATTGGCGAAGTTCTCTCATTGTTGCCTCTGTCATTCCACTTTCGTTTTTGTTCGCCATCATTATGTTGCGAATTCAGGGGCTGCCTGCCAATTTAATATCCATGGGCGCTTTGGACTTCGGGCTTTTGCTTGAAGGAACCCTTGTCATTGTCGAAATTATATTCTCCACAATGGAAAAACGTTCTCATGAGCTGGGTGAACGCTTTTCTGCAATTCTTAAAAGTGGACTCATTAAAAAAAGTGCCAGCACGGTAGCAACCCATATTTTCTTTGCTCAACTTATTCTTGTGGTGGCTTTGTTCCCTATTTTCTCTTTTCAAAAAGTAGAAGGGAAAATGTTTTCCCCTCTGGCCTTCACCTTGGGATATGCATTGCTGGGCTCTCTTATTTTGGCCCTCACTTATGTCCCCGTCATGTGTAAACTGCTTCTCACAAAACCCGTCAAAGAGAAAAGCAATTTTGTCAGTCGAACATTTATATCAACACTTTATAAAATATATTTGTTTTGCTCAAAATATAGAAAAGGCACTGTTTTTGCTTTTTGTGTGTTGCTTGCTATTTGTGTTTTTCGTTTTAGCTTTTGGGGGACCGAATTTATTCCCAGCATGAATGAAGGGGCTGTTTATATTCGAGCCACATTGCCCAACAGCATCCATCTGGACGAATCCGTAAAAATTACAAAACAAATGAAACAAAAACTTCGTGGGTTTGATGAAGTACAATTTGTGCTCACACAAACGGGGCGTCCCAACGATGGAACGGATCCTACGGGTTTTTTCAATATAGAATTCCACGTGCAGTTGAAACCCGAACAGGAATGGAAACGAAAAATAAAGAAAGACAGCTTAATCAGCGAAATGCAGGATTCTTTGGACATCTATCCTGGGACCATATTTGGTTTTAGCCAACCTATACAAGACAATGTCGAAGAATATGTTGCCGGAGTTAAAAGCTCTCTTGTCATCAAAATATTTGGAGAAAATTTGCAGCAATTGGAAGCGTTGGCAACGCAAACGGCCACAGCCATTTCAGGGGTGCGCGGCGTCGAAGACGTCAATATTTTTCGAAGCATAGGCTTGCCGGAATTGCAGATAAGACTTGAAGAGTCCCGTATGGCTCGATATGCGGTCTCCATGGCCGATGCCCAAGCTGTGATTGAAATGGCCATAGGCGGAAAAGCTGTTTCAAAGTTTTATGAGGGAGAAAAAACCTTTGACATTAAAATCCGCTTTCAAAAAAGCTTTAGAGACAGCGAAGACAAAATTGGAAATATTCTCATCCCAACGATGGATGACAAATATGTTCCGTTGAAAGAAATCGCTGATATTGAGTTTATTACGGGTCCCACATTTATATATCGCGAGGGAAGCAGCCGTTATGTGGGCGTTGGATTTAGTGTGCGTAACCGTGACTTGGGCTCAACCATTGCCGACGCACAGAAAAAAGTGGTTGAACATGTACAGTTAAAATCTGAAAATAAAATGGTTTGGGCAGGAGAATTCGAAAGTCAACAACGCGCAACAGCGCGTCTGCTCCTCATTATTCCCTCAGTGCTCATTATTATATTGTTGCTGCTATATCTAAATTTTGGAAATATAAAGGACACGTTGATTGCCGCCAGCGCCATGCCTTATGCTCTTATTGGCGGATTTATATCTTTGTGGGTTACCAACACTGTCTTTGGCATATCTGCCGGCATCGGTTTCATTATTTTGTTTGGTATCGCAGCTATTGACAGCATCTTGCTCACCTCTTTGATGAAACGCAAAATGCAGCGTAGCCATAATTTGAGATTGGCCATTGATGAGGCCGTTCGGCAAAGATTGAGACCTGTGCTCATGATAGCTTTTATGGGCTCTATGGGGTTGCTTCCTGCCGCCTTGTCTCAGGGCATGGGGTCAGAAATTCAAAAACCCCTCGCCATTATGATTGTAGGCGGCATTCTTATATGCATGCTGCTTTCATTCAGTGTCTTGCCCCAGGTTTTTTATCTCGCATATAGACATGATAAAAGATTGACATGAGCCGAGTTCCCTAAACAAGCGCTTCCCTGAGCTGTCTGTTTTCCTAAATGACAAACACCCCAGCATGAAAAACCAAAAAATTAGGGGACTGAAGTCAACTCATCCAGTTTTATATGGAGTTGGTTGTCTTCCTGGGAAATCAACGTCAATTTTAACTCATAGGTTCTTCCGTCTTCAGCGCCAATGGGCAAAATGAAACCTTCCAAAGGTTTTTCCTCAAAACAACTTCCATTTTCTAAACAAACTTTCAATGGAGAATTTGGGGTTGTTTGAACGGATAGAAAACCCAAATGCCTTCCGTTTCCAAGCCACCAACCCATTCCAAAGGCCAAAACCAGCAGAATCATGCCTAGGAAAAACCAACGAATGAAAGAAGCGCTCTTTTTCTTAGGAAATTCCAGCAACTCATCCGTCGGTACGCCATCATTTTGAAGCTCTATATCCGCCTGCGCTTCCTTCTTCGGCACTCTGCCAATCTGAGGAAGAAACTGCGTTTTTATCTCTTCTTGGTTAATAAAATCATCGGTTTGAGACTGAAACATCCCTTGCTTGGAGATGGGAACGGATAAATCAGCACTGTCGACTTTTGATGCAGCAACCAATGGCTTCCCATGACTGTCTATTAAAGCTGTCACATCTCCATATTCTTCTTCTTTTTCTGAAAATGAACCCTGCTTTCTGCTGAAGTCTGAAGCCTTTGCCGATAAATAGCCTTCTTTTATCAGTTGAAAGGACGCAGATCGATTCTTGGCAGATCTGCGCTCAATAACTGTTTGCGCATCTTCAAATGGACGTTGGATTACGGTAGAAGGCTCTGTGGAGACATCAATCCTTGAAAGCATGAGATCAATGTCATTCCTTAACTTTGGAAAATGCTTCTGCGTAAACTGTAAACACTCTGCCTCCGTCCACGCAACCGTCGCAAAATCCCTGTCCAAGTCTTCTATGAAACTCCCCATCGTTTGAAAGCGCTTATCCAAAGAACGCTCCAACATCCGCAGCACCAAGTCATCAATGCTGCGGGGAAGTTTGCGGTTGGTCTGCGAAGGCAAAGAAATCGCCCCTTGAAAAACAGCCATCATGTCTTGCATGGGTTTTCCACGCGCAAACAAACGCTCCCCACTCAAAAGCTCGTGAAAAACCACACCCAAAGAAAAAATGTCCGTTCGTATGTCCAAAGGTTGGTCTGTCGCTTGCTCCGGCGACATGTAGGCAGAAGTGCCTCGCACCATTCCCGCTGTCGTCCTGCGTTGCTCCCCCACCATTCGAGCAATGCCAAAATCTAAAACCCGGCTGCGTCCGTCAAAACCCAAAATGATGTTTCTTGGCGTCACATCCCTGTGAATAATGGGCGCCGCTTGCCCCCCCTCTTTGCAATAGTTGTGGGCATGATTGAGCCCCAAAGCCGCTCCACGAATCATCGCAAGCGTTAACCCCAAAGGCAAGGGCCCTTGAAAACGTTCTGCCACCTCTTCCAAATTTAAACCCGGAATAAACTCTATTACCAAACAAACGTTTTGCTCTGTTACCTCTAAGTCCAATACCCGTACCGCATTCGGATGGTTGAGGCCCGCCATCATCTTCGCCTCCTCCAACAAAAGCTCCAACGCCTCCGTGTCGTCCTCATGCTCTGCCAGCATACGCTTGAGAACCACCGCCCTGCCCGCCCATACCCCTCCCCTCGCAAAACCTAGAAATATCTCCGCCATACCCCCTACCGCCATCCGACAAAGCAACTCATATTTCCCTAGGCGATGCCCTGTATGCTCATCCGGTTGAAACGACATTGTCTCACCTCATTGCCCAACAATAACAAATATATATTAGACGATATGGACCGAAACTGCGTTTCATAAATCTTCGCTGTGACGCCTGATTTCATACTCCAAGCCGTCTGCCACTTGCTGCAAACTCTGCTCACTCGTATCCCATAAACGCGCATCTTCCGCTTGCTTCAATGGCGCAAACTCTCGCTGGCTGTCCGCCAAATCCCTCTTGCCCTGCTCTGCAAAAACTTCTTCCACCGTCTTCACCACCCCTTTCCCCTCCCACTCCCTGTGACGACGCCGCGCCCGCTCCTCCGCTGTCGCCGTAATGAAAAACTTTATGTCCGCATCCGGAAAAACCACCGTCCCTATGTCCCTCCCATCCAATATCACCCCTCGCGAAGCCGCTAACGCTAAACCCCTCTGGTAGCCTAATAAAGCGGTACGTACCTCCGGCCAGGCTGACAATTCGCTCGTCACCCATGACACTTCAGGCCTCCGAATCTCCTCGCTTACATCCTCCCCATTTAAAAAAATACGACGGCTCCCCTCCTCAAAAACCATATCCAACTCGCTTAAAAGACGGATAACCCCCTCTCGCTGACTCAAATACTCCCCTCCTCCCCCATAGGCCCGCCATACCGCTAAACCCAAACAACGGTAGAGCGCCCCCGTGTCCAACCAGTCAAAACCCAAACGCTTCGCAAGCTCCTTCGCCAACGTCGACTTGCCTGCCCCAGAGGGCCCGTCCAATGCAACAATGAATGGCCGCTTCTTCATGACAGCGAAAAAACCCCCATCCCCCTGAAACGTTCATAGCGATCTGCTATCAGTTGCTCGGGCGTCATCTTCGAAAGCTCTTCGTAATGCTTCTTCAACGCCTTCCCAAGCAATACCGCCGCCTTCTCCTTGTCCCGGTGCGCTCCCCCCATCGGCTCCTCTATCACTTCATCTATCACCTTCAGCCGCACAATGTCCTTCGCCGTCAACCTCAAAGCTTCTGCCGCCTTGGACGCCTTCGTCGCATCCCTGTAGAGAATGGAGCTGCATGCCTCCGGGCTAATAACGGAATAAATGCTGTGCTCCAACATGAGTACGCGGTTCGCTAGGCCTATGGCTAAGGCCCCCCCGGAGCCACCTTCCCCTATTACCGTCGAAATAACCGGAACCGGCAACACCGCCATCCGCTCCAAATTCACCGCTATCGCTTCCGCTTGCCCACGCTCCTCCGCATCTATCCCCGGGTAGGCCCCCGGCGTATCAATAAATGTAAAAATAGGACGGGAAAAACGCGCGGCAAGCTCCATCAATCGCCGCGCCTTGCGGTAGCCTTCAGGCCTCGGCATCCCAAAACTCCGCGCCATGTTCTCCTTCGTGTTCCGCCCCTTCTGGTGCCCCATCACCACCACAGGCCGCCCCTCAAATTTCGCAAGCCCCCCCACAATCGCCATGTCGTCCGCAAAACAGCGATCGCCCGACAACTCACAAAAATCCGTAAATAAATAGTGCAAATAGTCCGAAAAATAAGGACGCGCACTGTGCCTGGAAAGCTGGACAACCTGCCAACGCGTCAAAGTGCCAAAAATCTTCTCCTGCAACTTCCTCGCCTGTTTCTCCAAACGGGAAATCTCCGAGGTGAAATTCACTGCCCCCGTCTCACTGAGGACTTTCAGCTCCTCTATCTTGTTCTCAAGCTCAATCAACGGTCGTTCAAAATCCAAAGCATAGGCAATCTTTAGGGCCATCGTCCCAACCTTCTATGCCGCTTTGCTGCGAGACGCTACAGACAATGCATACCAAGCGGTGCGGAAGGCCTTCAGCTCCCGAAGCCCTGCCGGAAAACGCCCCAACGCAGGAGCTACCGTCAAAGGCACCCCCAGCTTCTTCTCCATCTGCTTGGCTATTTCCAACTCCTGCCCCCGCCGCTCCTCCGTTAATGCACAGGTGGACTTCGGCAATACCCGGTTCAATATCACCCGCTCCAAAGGCAATTTGTGCGTTTTGAGAAAAACAATGGAGCGCTGCAAGGCCGGCACCACAGAGGCTTCCGCTCGCCCAACAAGAATAAACCGCGACTCCGCCGGGTTTTGCAACGCAGCCTCAAAACGCGCAAGCCTTTGCTCCCAAAAAGCCACTTCCTCCAAAAGCGCCGCAAAACCCTTGGCCTTGTGCCTGGAAAATGCCCCCCTTAACCCCTGTAGCCAAGCACGAATGGGGCCTATCGCATCCAAAAAACGAAACGCCGTTAAATCATCCGGCAAGTCAACCACTATACGCTTGAAACGCTCTTGCACCAAAGCATCCGTCAGTACCTGAATCATCGCAAAATCTTCCAGCTCCGCCGGGCCTAACTCTATTAAATTCTTTATCAGCTCCTTCGCCCAACCCAAATCCGCCCCGGAAGCTTCCGCACCCCATAGCCAAATTAACTTCTCCTTTAGACGCTTCTTTAAACCGTTAAGCCATGTCTGCGCATCCAACTCACGAGCGTAGAGACCCTTCGTGCCTCGTACTTGGGACTCGGCATCCATCAGACGGTTTTGCAAAACATCCGAAAGCGAATGGACCGCGTCCGTCGACAAAAGCAACACCGGCCCCTCTTTCTCAGTAAGCGCTACCGCTGCGGCTACGGCACAGGTGCTCTTCCCCCCTCCCCCAGGCCCCCCAAAAAATAAAAACCGCGTCGGGGGCAGGGGCGGGGCTACAATGTCCGGCATCGAGGGGGTTTTTACCAACGGAGGGGGACCTTCATGCGCCGCAAAGGCCAAGGCCTTCGTCTCCTCCTCCGGCTCCCAACCCCTAACAAAACCCTCCAACTCCTCTAAACCTACCGGCGCTTGTACACGGCGCTGTACCAATGAGACTTGCGGACACCAACTTCCATATTTGCGGACAGAAGGCGCTTGCAGCCCACGACGCGCAAAGATGACGGGGCCCTCCCCCTTCGCTTCTACCTGCGCAACCAAAAGCTCCGCCGGCACAATGCCTTGCGCCTTCATCTCCGTCAGCAAAACCTTCGTCTGCGCCTCCGCCAAAGGCTCCGCCAAAGCCACTACATGCCAAACAAAATGCTCCGGGTTCTTCACCCATGCAGAAAGCTTCTCGCAAAGCTCCGTCCACTCCCCCAAAGGCAAAGGCTGCTTCACCCCCCCCTTGGCCACCTTCGAGGCCTTCTCGTTCCTCAACAAGGCCAAATAGGCCCGCAAACGCCCCAGCGCTCCCAGCAAACGCAGGCTGGAGCCCACAGAAGGACCGTCTACCACTACCCCGTCAAAACGCTGGTGGTTTAAAAGCTCCCATAACCAAAATAAACCCGCTACATCCTTGAGGGATTCTATGGTAGGGCTCACCAACTTTAAAATCTCTTCCTTGCTTAATATCCCCGCCTTCTGCGCATATTTTTCTAACGCAGCCCTCCAACTGCCCCCCCATTTCTCCGCAAGCTTTTGGCGATCGCACTCCGCAGCATAAAGCGCGCCCCCCTCTCCTTGAGTGTCCAGTTTCTTCGGCTGCTGCGAAAGCTTCACCTGAAGAAGCTCCGACAGACTCCCCCTGTTCTCCCAAGAAACAAGAAGCCATTTTTGCTTCGTCGCCGCACGCAAAGCAAACGCCGACGACAACAAGGTCTTGCTGGAACCCCCTTTGCCACAAAAGAAATGCAGAAGTTGTCCATCTTTCATGTTTGCATCGCCCTCTTAAAACAGCTTAGGCTAAGCCTTTGGGTAAATAAGCGTGAAATAAACCCATATAAAGACGCCCAAAGACACCTAAATGAAAAACTAAACTGTTGATTATGCTTAATTTAAAGAAAAAAACAAGCTGAAATTGCCTTGGGTATTCTAAGGGCATACATTCCCTTGTGTTTGTTAAAAAGCATGGACTTCTGTTCCTTTTGTGGGAAACTCCTCTTCTTTTTGTGGGAATAAGTGCTTTAAGACAGGACACTTGGATTTAGCGCGTGGACTCAACCCCCGTTATTGGCATTGACATAGGTTCAACGAAGATTGTGGCGTTTTCTGCACAGCTTCTTGAGAAAGAGTGGCGCTTTCAAAAACAAGGGGAGGCCTGCGCCAATGCTTATGGAATGGATGATAGGGGGGAAGCCTTGCTGGGGGATGCAGCCAAGCAAAGGCTCTTCTTGAGGCCTGCCCTTACGGTGTCTCACTATCACCACTTGCTGGGACGTAAGTTGCTTCCTGTTGAGTTCTTGCGAAACTATAGCCCCATCCGTTTCGGCCTCCACCAAACCCAAAACGGGCTCCTGTTGCGTCTGGGAAACCAGGAGCTGACCCCCACCCAAATCCTCTCCAAAGTCCTGCTGCATTTTAAACGGGGAATCTCAAACGGCGCTTCTTCCACTCAGCCTTTGCCCGCCGTCGCCGTCGTCCCCTCGGACTTTTCCCACCTTCAACGTCAAGCGCTTATGGAAGCGATGGCGCTTTCTGGAATCCACTGCAAACAACTGCTCAATACCCCTCTTGCCATCGCCTTGGCTTCAAAAACACCTGGGGCACACCAGGAGCTTTTGCTCACTTGTGACTTCGGCGGCGCTACTTTTGAAACAGCTCTCGTCGAAATTCGCGGCGACCAAATGGAAATTCTCGCCAGCAAGACGGACCCCTATTTGGGTGGCAATGACTTCAACAAAGCCATTGCAAATTATGCCATGAATCTTTTCTATTCCCAGACGGGCATCAACCTCTCGCAACAGCCGCTGGCCATGCAAAGGATTTATGACTTCGCTGAAGTCTCCAAAAAAAATTTGGATTCTCAACAAGAAATTAACTTCAACATCCCCTTTATCGCCATTGACAACAGCTCCCTCCCGGTCGACCTCAACTTCCGCCTCAGCCAAGAAATGCTGGAAGAACTTGGCATGCCCTTGGTTGAACGCGCCGTCCAACTGGTGGAACGTCTGCTCAAAGAAACACAAATTGACAAACAAAAAATCAGCCGCATTGTCCTCGTTGGCGCTCAGGCCCGTATGCCTGCTTTTCAAACACTTTTGAGCAACCGCCTTCAGCAAACCCCACAATTTTCAAAAACCGCAATGGATTGCCCCGCCATGGGCGCCGCTATTTTGGGTTATACGCTTCAAGAAAATTCTGAAGTCCACTTCCAACTCAACCATTCTACCTCGCAAGACATCAGTTTTGAAAAAGCCGACGGCTCTCTCCATGTCGTCATTCCCCGCTCCGCACAACTGCCCAAAACCAAAGAAGTCGTCGCAACCACCAGCTTTGATGACCAAAATGAACTGACTTTACGGCTCTTTCAGGGGGATAGCCTGGCCAATGAAAGCGAAAAAATAGGAGAATATTCCTTCACGGGAATACCTCCAGGAAAGGCCGGAACCGTCAAAATCAAAATTCAATTCGAGTTGGACTTTAATGGCATTCTCAAACTCAGCGCCCAAAACGCCGCCAACGGTCAGAAAATGGACGTCTCCCACTGACAACCCAATATGTAATGGAAGTATGAACCCTAGGGCGGTTCCACTTTGACATGCTTTCTTCGTTGGACTTCGTTTTTGCTCAGGTCGGTCCACAAAGAGTGCACTCCCTTCACAAAAGCCTCATGTCAAATGGATACCGGATTGTAGAAAGTAGAACCCGCCTAGGGTAGTTCTCATGTTAACTTAAACTGCTGCGACGGGGGGAAGTATGAAGGGTTTGCTAGCTGGGGGCTACCCCCGTCCAATGAGATAAGGAGGCGCTTGGCCACCACCCGCTCATGCTCAAAAAAAACCGCCCCCCCCGTTGAGGGAGGAGGCGGCCCCAGGGTCAGGTGGGGGAGGTACTCTTAGAAACAGCTGGGCATGCCTTCAGGAGTGGAAGCACGGGTGCTGGTGTTGCAGTTGTCACGGTATTTTTTGGGCCATTTGGCGGTGCGGCTCAAACCATCGCTGTTGACAGCTATGGCATAAATTTCTCCGTCTTCACTCACCACCCACAAACGGTTGCCCTTCAACACAGGCTGCGCTGAGGGTGAAACGGAAACGCCCAGACTTTCTGTCCACAGCGGCGCCAATGTGTCGGCACGGAAGGCAGACACTGTGCCGTCGGTGGCGACGATATAAACCTCTGCGGGACTGCCGACGCGGGCCTCACCCAACAGAGGACTGCCAACAACGGGGGCTTGCAATTGAAGCAATGGCGTGTTGGATTCAGGCGTTGCGTTATTACCCGCGTTAATGGCATAGCGGCGAATGGCATAGGCCTGCTCTTGCCCACTCACATTCTGCGGCTTCGCCACAACATAGGCGTGGCCCTCTGTGTCCAAAACCACCCCGCTAATAGCTTTAAACGAGCCCACCACGGATATGGTCCCAGCATCCGTTTCGTCCAAGTTTCTGTGCAATAGCTCCGCACTGCTGGCATCAGCACGTGTTAGCCAAAAATGCGTGGTGCATACGAGCAAGCTTGAAATGGGTTTCGCAGACGATAAGAAGCTCACATAATTGAGCGTTGGCACCCCTGAATGGCCGCTGTCATATTTAGTTTTGTAGAAAAAAACAGGTGTTGTGTTTGTTGCCAGCAGCAATTCTGACTCTGAAATCCCCGCCAACGGAGCAAGGAGGGGCGTCTGACCCTTGCCCAAGGGGGTGTGAACGCAAGATTGATCATGGGGGAGATAGGTCAACAAACCTCCGCCATCTTCTTCTTCTTTCCGCATGTTCGCCGGTACCGCAAAGTGCCAGCCGTGGGATTCACCGTCATGGATGAGTGTGAGGCCATGGGGAAACCTTAAGTCGGCAGGCAGGCCGGACAGTCCGGAGATACACATGTTGCCTGAAGAAACGGGGCCGTTTGAATCCACCAGACCAACGTGTGGCGTGCTTCCAGTTGTGGTAATGGCCACCTCCCCAGTGTCACCCAAAGTCGTCAAACCCGTCAACGGGCCCACATTCGGAGGGACACCATTCAAGAGGTCTCCAGCCACGTCATAGAAATAGACCCGGCCCTCATTCGTTGATGGGTCCGACGTCCCAATCACCAAATGGCCGTTCGTCCAAGCCAAAGGCACGACAGCGTTGGAAATGTTCGTCTGCGTTTTATTCAGAGCAATACGCGTCAGCGCCAGTTGCCCTGTCCCTGTGGCGGAGTCCGTGTTGTTCAACACGTCTGTCACCGTTATGGGCGCGCTCACTGCCAACAGACCTAAGTCCATGTCCAACGGCAAGGCGGCACTCCTGCACTTCTGCGTCGCTGTGCTCCCATCTTCTGACCACGACAATACCAAAGCATTGCCGCCCAAGGTGGAGCTGATGGCGCCCAAAGTCAGCGAAGTCGCCGGTACGCTCGGCCGGGATTGTGCCCCAGCGCATACCCTCACCGTGCTTCCAATAACCCCGCCCGACAGCGTCAAACTCGCCTCCGGCGCATGCGTCATCGCTTGGTAAGTCCGGCTTTGTTCCGCCGTACTTCCCAACTGCACGTAGATCTCCACCGTCGGGCCCGGAGCTGCAAACCCAGTCTCAAACAGACAACTCCAGGTGTAGTTTTGGATGCCTCCCAGTTCTTCCGAACCGTCCAGCTCACACGCCGCATCTATGTCCTCTCCCTCCTCCCTCTCTGCCCATATGCTGAGCCCTTCGCCTGCTCCATAACCCCGGGTTATTACCTCCAGCTGCCCTGCCGCTGAGCTTAGCCACCCTGGGTTCATCCCCTCCATGGACTCTATCTCCACGCCTCCTTGTAGAAGCTTCCAAGTGACTACCTGAGGAGGGATAACACACCGGCCATAACCGGAAGGTACGCCTCCTGTATCGGTACATTCCTCGTCTATCTCGCACTCCTCGCCTCCAGCACCCAGTATGCATATGTCATCGGGTACGCATTCGCCGTAGCCGGGGGGTAACAAATCGCTGGTGTCTAGGCATATCTCATATTCGCCGCACACTCCGCTTGTGTTCAGAACGCAAGTGTCCTCGGGGACGCACTCGCCGTAGCCGTCGGGTACGTCCTCTGTCTCTACGCATTTCTCGCCTGCGTCACATTCGTCGCCACCCACTGCGCAAGTGTCCTCGGGGACGCATTCGCCGTAGCCGTCAGGAGTGTCGGTGGTGGAAACGCATTTCTCACCTGTGTCGCAATCATCGCCATCGACTGCACAAGTGGCTGAGGGGACGCATTGGCCGTAGCCGTTAGGAGTGTCGGTGGTGGAAACGCATTTCTCGCCTGTGTCGCAATCATCGCCATCGACTGCACAAGTGGCTGAGGGGACGCATTGGCCGTAGCCGGGAGGCATTCCGATGATGAAGACGCACTTGTTGCCGATGCTGCATTCCTTGCCGCCTACTG
>Ga0123356_10000473_pt1 | contig 45077 bp, 42 predicted proteins | sample TergutEmb28metaG_2_FD_92546 | JGI IMG/M metagenome (GOLD analysis project Ga0123356, IMG submission 92546) | Embiratermes neotenicus P3 segment gut microbial communities from Petit-Saut dam, French Guiana - Emb289 P3 | ecosystem: Host-associated > Arthropoda: Insects > Digestive system > Gut ...
CTTCATAAATCCCGTTGAGAACCCCCCGCAACCCGCAAACAAGTCGATTGCTTTCACTTTTTTAAGCCCCCAAACTTTCTCGGTATTTTTTCTCGAAATTTTTAATGTACTCAACTTCTCGTGATGTCAGTTTATAATAAGTCGCAATGCAATCGTCAATTCTATCAATGACATCTCTGCACAAGCGGTGCTTGTACTCAAAATTTGCTTGTTTCGTGTTGATAGCAACCTTCGTGCGTTCTAACTCGGTTTCGAGAAGTTGGCTTAATTCCGCTAACTCGGTAGATTCGAAAATTTTCATAGGTACGAAAAATCCGTTTAATTCTTTTCGAGTGATATGCCAACAATCTGAAACGACAACCCAATACCACCAAAACAGCGAAGAGTTAAGCAGGGCGAGTATATGCCACTTTTTGTCCTCATCAAAACTAAAACCTTTATACTCTTTTGACTCAAATGCAAAAGAGAAGGCTTTAATCCAAAAACAAGCTCTCATGTTTAGAAATATATTTGACTCTCCCTGTTGTTCTAATGCTAAAATCCCTTTATTTTCATCGGTGTGAATTTTCTTGAAAAGCCGAACTTCAATGGCATTGTTCAACTTGGGATAATAAGCATTATTTACGAACGGATTTTCTATGAGAGCCGCTTTGCTGAACAAAGCTCCTCGTTCCTCTTTGTACCAGTAATTATAGCCCGATGTGTATACCGCATGGTCTTCGCCGCCCTTCTCTGCGATTAGAATTGTGAGCTTTTGATGCACTCCTAAAAAGAGGCACGATGGACGGTCGGCAAAATTAAGAACTTTCTGAAGTGAAGTGTTTTGCTCGATATGCTCACGAACTTTACTCATTCGCTGTGTGGAAACATACGAAATCGGGATTATAAAACTCATCTTGCCATTGTCGTTAAGTAAGTCAACGCTATTTTGCAAGACATTAGCATAGACATTACCATACTTGACTTTCGGCACGATTTTCGATTTTTTGTCCTCCACATAAGGCGGGTTGCCGAGAATAAAATCAAACTTCTTTTCATAGGCTTTCGTGTTAAGATTAACGAAATCACAATTCGTCAGATTGCGATTAAGCAGAGCAACTGCCTCTTTGTAGCTTTCACGACTAATATATTTTACAGCCTCAAAGAAAAGCCGCACTTTACATATTTCAATCGCCAAAATATCAATGTCGTTTCCGTGCAACGTTGAAAGCACATCTAAGTACATCTTGTCCGTTGTTTCTTCAAACGTCCGCAGATGATTTACTTTGACTTGGAAAGCCCTTATTAAAAACTCGCCCGAGCCAACAGTCGGGTCGAATACGCTACTTTCAAGAAACTCATCTAAGGCGGCGATATCATCGAGCAATTTCGTGCTACGGTAAACCGAATCCGCTTTTTTTGAAATGCAATTAGCTATAATGAAGTCAACAACATCGTTTGGAGTGTTATAAATGCCGTTCGCTTTTTGCTCGGGAGTTTTTTCGTTAAGCGAATGAAGTATGCGGTGAAATTCTTCTTCCTCTATGCCGCAGTCCATTAACCCCTTGATTGCTTCGGTGTCGAACTGATACTTTTCAAAGTTATCATTCAACAACACGCACAAGGACTCGAACATATCTTTTATGAAGACGGCTTTTCTGTTCGTGGCTTCTAAAGACGACAAATGCCTGTATACTATAAGGGGGATTACATCGGTAATTTGGCTGTAAGCCGTGCTTGACTGCATATGCTAAACTCCCTTTTTAAGGTGGCGATATACTATATATAGATAATTATACCACGAATAAATCAATAAGTCAACTATTATTTCAAAAAAATCAAAAAACCTCCTTACTCCCATGAATAGGACAACCCCTCTACAGAATATTACGTATGTACAAGCTGAAACTCATATCAGCCCGCATAAATATTCAAGAGAGGAAATGTCATGGCAGAACTCAATCTAACACACATACCGCAAGATCTAATCGCCCTCCCCCAGTGGGTCTGTTGGCGGTTTGAACTCATCAGCAATCGGGAAAGCAAAGTCCCGTATGACCCAAAGACAGGACGGCGAGCCTCCTCCAAGAATCCCGCAACATGGGCAAGTTTTGAGGAGGCGGTGCAAGCCGCTCGGAATCCAAAATGCAACTACAGCGGAATCGGGATTATGTTCGACTGTGACAAGTCCGACCTTGTGGGAATCGACATCGACAAGTGTATCTCGAATGGTGTTCTGAATGAAATCGCTACAGAAATTCTCGGCATAATAAATCCCACATATATAGAAGTTTCACCGAGCGGAACTGGCTTGCATATATTCCTCAAAGGGAAAATGCCTCTCAAGGGAAACCGCAACAGCAAGTCGGGAGTTGAAATGTACTTCAAAGACCGATATTTCACGGTGACAGGAATACCATACAACTGTGCCAAATATGCCGACAGCATTTCCGAGGATGGCGGTGCGTTAGAGAAGATTCACACAAAGTACATAAAACCTCGCAGTCCCAAGAAAAAAGAATCCTTCAAAATTGGGTTCACAGGGCTTGCAGATAACAAAGTGTTGGAATTAGCACGAAACTCGCAATTTGCCGCAGAGTTCAACGAATTATGGCGGGGGAATTGGCAGGGCAAGTTTAAGTCGCAGTCTGAGGCGGATTACGATTTTTGCAAGAAACTCGCCTACTTGACTGGAAAAAATAAAGAGCAAATCGACAGGCTGTTTCGGCAGTCGGGGCTGATGAGAGCAAAGTGGGACGAAGTCCGTGCAAGCGGCGGCAGAACCTACGGCGAAAGGACAATTCAAGTTGCTTGCGAAAAGCAAAATTCCATATACACACCGCCGAAACCACAGCATATATTCGAGATGTTTGACGGCTATTGGCGGCAAAAAGGCGAAAAAACCTACCCGATTACGAACTTCAAAATCAAGCCAAGAGCGGCTGTTCAAGGGGAAAAAAGGCACAATTAACCTGTGATTTCGTCTCTTGCGTAAACGGAAAAACATTCACGCAGTCGTTCCAAACTGAGGATATGAGCAGTTTAGCGCGATTTCGCAGAGTTCTAACCGAGCAGACAATCTGCTTAAATTTTTACGGCACTGACAGCGATTTAGAGTATTTCAAGGATTACGTGGGGTTCTTGGATTGGAAAGAAAAAGTCGGGGTGAAAAGCACAGGCATTCATGAGCATAATGGGAGATTGCTTTATGTCGATAACGAAACGGCAGTAGCCGCCGACGGGACTGTCGATGATACCATAGTTCAGCTTGAAAGATACGTCGAAATTGAAAGCGATATTCTAAAAAAATCACCGATTACCGATATGAACGATTTAGCCTTTATCGGTTCACATATTCTTGGCTACAACGAGTATATAAAAACTGTGCCGATTCTTGCGTGGATTGCCGCCTTGTTTTTACAACAGGGCGGTTTATTTTTAACAAATGAAACATTTTCACCCTCTCAGTTGTTTACATATAAAGGAGGATTTATTATGAAAAAAATTATTTCTTTATTAATAACAGCCTCGTTGATTTTTTCTTTGACCTCTTGTGTCAATAAGAAAAGCGTTGATATAAATTTCGTGATTTCCTTTGATGACGTTTTTGATTATTCTTTGCAGGAGGCTGTTGCGTTTACTGTAGATAATGAGGATATTTATGTTGCATTCAGAAATCAACCCGAGATTAAAAAATATGATAAGCATGGCAAAGAAACGGGAAGTTATGATTTAGGAGAGGGGTATCATGCGAATTTATGCGTATACAACGATAAACTATATACCTCCACCTACACAGACCAAGGTCTTATTTTTACAGAATATAGTTTCTCTGAAAAAGAGTATTCTGTATACAGTATAGACTATGAAATCACAGGCGTATTGGGTATGGTTATTATGAATAATACGATTTTTATGGTTGGCTGGGAAGATACAGATGCTATCCATTCATGCAACGACAAAAGTCATGAACACGGCATTTCAGACAATGTGCATAATCATGACTCAATATTCTACGATGATTATATAAACATGGGCGAAGTGGCATTATCAATAGAACTCGACACATTTAAAATAAACAAAATTGATATTGAGAATATTGTAAATTTGGGGAAGTATATGAATGATAAAATCCTTTATTATGCTTACGACATTTCAAATGGGTATTATTTCACGGTATATGACCCGGTTAAACAAGAATTCTCCGAGAAAACATATAACAATTTAGGTTATCTCTTTTCATATGCTTATGCAGATGTTAATGACAGTATAATTTTCTATGACCATAAAAACGGCAAATTAACCTCGGCAAGCAAGAATGATTCTGCTGTGCGGGTTGATTTATTAAGTCATACAGTAACCGCCTCCGGAAATGATATAGTATACAGTAATAATTTCTATTATATTTTAGACGGAAAAAACGGTAATATATATAGAACAGAATATAAACAAGCTGTAAATATTAAGGAAATAGAAATCATTTATTCAACCGAATACATGAATGACCCTTTCGGCTGCGGTTATGCAATTAATACATCTGTGCTTGATTATCAAGAATTCGTACTGCGTATTTTAGCGAGAGACAGCGATTATGATATTTGCATGATGAACTCAAAGCAGATAATATCTCGGAACATAAGAGATAAAGGCTCGTTTTATCCTTTGAATGACCTTCCCATGGTGCAGGAATATCTTGATACCTGCTTCCCTTATTTAAAAGAAGCAGCAACAAACGATAACGGTGATATTTGGATGCTCCCGATTGAAGTAAATATCCCGCATATAATCTATAATCCGAGTAACTGTCTTGAAAAAGGAGTCGATTTCAACAAAGATTATTCATTGGAGGAATTGTTTGAAATAGCGAACCGTCTGTATTCCGAGCCGGATTTGCATGATAAATATCAATTAAATGCTTATCAAGTACAAGCGTATATTATAAATCAGTATAATAGCCAATTTGCACCTCAAAACGGGAAATATTCATATGACACCGTGCTATTCAGAAAAATATGTGAAATGTTAAAACGGGCAACCGCTTCTGACAGCCTGTTTACTTGGATAAAACCTCCCGGTGCTGCTTTTGATTTAGATGATTATTATAGCGATTATTTATTTACACTTGAGCCGTATCAGTTTAATGCTTTTGATTTATCAGCTTATAATAATCTTCGGGCTTCTGCACTCCCCGTAATTAACAATGAAACCGTTCCATCCCCTGCCGATGTCGTGTTTTTATGTGTAAACCCATATTCCAAAAATTTAAATGACACGTTAAATTTTATTAATTCATACTGTGCGTACATGATGATGAGAAATGATATATTCATGTTTGATAATAAAGAAATATACCCATTCAGTGATACGCAATTAGCAAATGATTTATATAACATATATTCAAATGCTGAGGTTTGCTTCGAACTTTCGCCGGATATATTTTGGAACGATTATTTGGATTATAAAAACGATAAAATTGATATTGAACGGTTAATCACTGAAATAACAAGAAAAACAAATATGGCGGTGGGCGAGTAAAAGGAGTAAATTACGATGAAAAAAATAATAATTACACTGCTGTTTTTTGTATTATTTCTTAACGCTTGCAAAAGCACAAATGACGGCGAACTCCTTAAGAATGACACTAAAGAAAAAGCAGTTACAGCTTTAGAAAAAACAATGGATTCCGTTGACAAAAACGTCATTTTCAACTTAAATAACGGTGGATGGGTATGTGAATACAACAGCGGTATTCTTTACAGCAACCTGTCTGACGGGAGGATTATTCTCTATGACGGTATAACCGAGGAAACCGTCATAGAGAATGTGTTCGCTCATAATTTGCAAGTGTTTGACAGCAAATTATATTTTACAAATGAACAAAACAGAATCTGCTCCATAAATTTTGACGGCTCGGACTATGCCGAGCATTTCACAGAATATAGCGTGTCTTTTCTATTAATAATGAACGGCTTTTGGGTATTCAGCGACTTAAACAATTATATATACGCTATTAATAAAACTGAAAGTGTGCCCGAGCTTATAAGTGACCAAACGGCGATTTGGGTCAACAATTATGGTGAATGGCTGATATTTACCGAGCTTAAACAAGATTGTCGCTTAATGGCGTATAATCCCACAACTCAAGAGCGTGTTCAATTATCGGACTATGCCTTTTTTCCGTCAATAAACGGTGATTATATTTTTTATCAAGAAAACTTAAACGGTTATGTTCAACGCCTCAATATCTCGGATAACACAGTGGAAATCGTCTTGAGGGAATGGGTACAGAATTTCGGGTTTGTTGAAAATCATATGTTTTATTTCAACAGTCTCGGATTGAGTATGTTGAACATGGAGAATATGCACGTAACAGAAATCCACCAAGTTGATTATGGCGACGGAAGCGAGGATGTTATCATAGTCGAAATTGAGAATTATTTCATATGTAACAACAAGCTGTATTACGTTGAGATTATCAGGAAAGAAAACACAAGAACTCTATACGAATACGATTATATAAATAACAGCAAAACTCAAATATATTCATGGGGGTAAAAATGAAAAAAACATCTTCACTATTATTAATAACCGTGATTATACTAACTCTGTCGTCCTGCACATTAAAGACTAATCAAGACGACAATGACAGCCTGCCGAATTATAACACATCGGGCACTGTAAGTGAGTATAGTCACGAAAACAACCATAACCATGAAAATATTTCTTTTGAAATAAACATAGATGGGTTTATTGGTTTAGGGGCGGCTTCAGGTTCAAAATCAATATATAACATTGACAATATATTTAATACTGCGGGGGTGTTTGAGAGTGTCGGGGGTATTATATATTACACGGATTTCTATAGTGGCAAAAAGTTATATAAATACGAAAACGGGGGTAAAACAATTCTGCTTGATGAAAGAGCATTGCATTTAGTGTTTTATGAAAATGAACTTTATTATCTGAAAAAGACTGCAGACGACATTTTTAAAGACAGTGCATTGTTCTTGGGAGATATTTATGCCTTAAACCCTGACACAATGGAGCAAAGGTTGGTTTTAAGCGGAAATATACGCCACTTTGTTATTACTGATTTCGGATTGTTCTATTCGTCCCTTGACGGGCTTGTTTGGGCGGATATGAATGGCGAAACAATTAAGCAATTCACGAATTCTTTGCAAGGTGTCTGGATTTATAAAGATAATCTATTGATTTATGACAACGAAAACGAGGAATGGTTTTTTATAAACATATATACCGAGGAAACAGTTCATTTCGGGAGCATGAACGGAGTTTTCTATATATGGAATGACACCATGTTTTTATCAGGCGATGATTACCGTCTGGAAACAAACTTGCTGGAAATAGACTTGACAACAGGTGAAATGCATATATATCCTCAAAAGAGAATGATTTATATGACCTGTGTCGGTGATGAAATATATGTCAGCGATATGATTAATTTATATAAGCTTGACAGAGAAAATTATGAATATATCCCAATTGAAATTGATAATGGCGAAGAAGAATATTTTCTTTTTTTTCTCGCAGGGTTGTATACCGACGAAGAAACACTGTATTCTCTTATTCATTATAGCTTGGAACAAGATATTAAAATCATCGAAAAACTTGTGAGAATTGTAATAGATAACAACAATAACAAAGCGGAGGTGGTTTTCCTTGATTAAGAAATCTTTTATTAAAACAATCGGACTATTATTGGTATTTACATTTATACCGTCTTGTACCGATTTAAAAAACAGCAAGGCTTTACCGGACGATAATTACTTAGGCGATTACGCCGAATATTTCGTGTATCAAGAGGATAATATAGCCTTTTTTGATGTGGACAATAACGGTGTTGTTTACATTGTGAAACAAAGGGAGTCGGGCGTAGTCGATAATATGGTGTATGCTTATGATTTAAACGGAGAGCTTATAAATTCATATACGCTGTTTCCGGAAGAAAATTATGATTTATTATCGGGCGGATACTCAAGCTTTCGTTCCCCGATTAATTCTATACTCGCATCTGATGAAGAAATATATTTCACTGAAAATGCAACCGGAACAAATATTTTAAAATCCCTGTCGCTTGAAACCGGAACGTCAAGCACCATATCCGAATTACCGGAGGGTTTTGAAGCGTTCGACATGACTGTAATCGGCGATAAAGCATTCATTATCGGAATAGACGAGGAAAGCTCGAAAAAATCCTCCCCCTCACTTGAAGAAATAGGTGAGGAGGGGTATTTAGGTGAGATGATTTACAGCGTACACATCACCACCTCAAGTATAGCGGTGTTGGATATTGAATTCCCCGTCCTTATGTCACCCACATTAAATAATTCGTTACTAATTTATGCAATGAGCGGTGAGGGTTATTATTTCACCGAATATGACCCTGTTAAAAATAATTACGGTGAAAAATACTACAACGATTTAAGAAAACTCGAATGCTTCAGAGTAATTAACAAAAACAATGATTTCGCATTCTCATCACCGGTCATTTCTTTGTTAAAGCTTGCGGTGGGTTCTGTCAGCGAGGAGGGGGGTGTGGCAGAAATCATGCCCAATGCGTATATTTGGGGAAAGAGTGACATTAATTACAGCGGAGGGTATACATTTTATAAAAACAGCCTCATAAGCTCGGAAAACCACGGGAAAATTGAACGTATTAAAAACTCATCGTATATAAAAGACGTGAGAAAAATTAATATGGTATCCGTAGGTTTTTTTGACGATGACCCGTTCGGCTGCGGTTATACGATTAAACGAGAATCACTCACAGATGATGTTTTTGCATTAAATGTTCTGTCACGGGATATTGAACATGATATTTATTTGATGAACTCCAATCAACCCTTTTCGCTTAATATAAAAAACAAGGGCTCATTTTATCCCTTGAACGACATAAGGGGTGTCTCAGAATATATAGACGCCTGTTTCCCGTATATTAAAGACATAGCAACAACTGAGGACGGGGATATATGGATGCTGCCAATCGGGATTGAAATACCTTGTATTTTATACAATGAGAAAAATATTGATATAACGAACCTTTCAAACGATGATTTAATCGAAGCGGGTGGGTCAATGTTTATTAACTACCTGATTATGCAATATATGAATACGTATACAACCTTCGACACCGCTGAATTCAGAGAATTAGCCGAGTTTTCAAAAGCGGCTTTGAATTCATCAAATAATGATATTTACTTTAAAAACTTGAACAGCATATACACTCCCGGCGGTCTTGAAAAGTGTACCTTTTCAGTATTGTACTATAGGTCGGAGCAGCGTAATTTCACGCCGTATACCAATATAAACGCCCTTGCTTTACCGAATGAATACTCTGAAAAAAACACAGCCTCGTTAATTTTCCTTTGCGTTAATCCGTCATCGAAAAACTTAGACGCCGCACTCGATTATATTTCGAGCCTGGCACGATATTTATACGGGACTCCCGATTCAATGATGTTTGCGGACACAGCGTTATATACCGACACTGCTTATGCACGGGATTTATACGATATTTATAAGAACGGGGATATTCTGTTCAGACTGCCCAACGATGTTTTTTCTAAAGATTTTTATTCCTATATACATGGTGAAACCGACATAGAGTTTATGATAAGGGAAATCGAACGAAAGGTAAACACATTCCTGAATGAATAGGAGGAGGGGATGAAATTGAGAATAAAATGGAACGTAAAATGCTTCCTCTGCCTTGTGCCGAGCCTCATCGGTACGCTTATATTTTTTATAATCCCCTATGTACGGGTGCTGTATTATTCATTTATTGATAATCAGTTTCGTCGTAGCTTCGTGGGATTAGACAATTACGTTAAAACCCTCAGCAATGAATATTTTCAGTTAGCTTTAAAAAACAGCCTGCTGATTATAATTATTGCTGTTCCTATTCTGATTATTTCAGCGTTAATTATATCATTAGCCCTGTCGTTCGGGATAAAAAAACTGAGGGCGTTGAGAACCGTGTTTGTGCTTCCAATGGTAATCCCCACAGCAAGTGCGGCATTAATATGGGTTGGGTTCTTTTCGGGAGTTGACAGTGCTTTCCCTGTTTATCTTTTGTTTATCTGGAAAAACATAGGGATTTGCATAATCCTTATGACGGCGGCTTTCACAAATATAGATAACTCGATTTTCGAGGCGGCACGCTTAGACGGGGCGAACAGGTTTATACTTCACACAAAAATAACCGTGCCTATGATTATGCCTACTATTATTTTTACTGTGCTTTTGTCAATCGTAAACAGCTTTCGCATTTTCAAAGAAAGCTATCTTTATTATGGCGGCACAAACTATCCGCCCAACCACAGCTACACACTTCAATACTATATGAACAACAACTTTTTAAAGTTAGATTATCAAAGCCTTGCCGCAAGTGCGGTGCTAACCTCAATCCTCGTGCTTGTTATCGTAATCGGCGGTTTAATTGTACAAAGGAGGTACCGCCAATGAAAAAGGTGCTTCTTATATTATTAGCAATGGTGTTTGTCATGCCGCTTGTAATGACGGTGGTTTTGTCGTTTCGTGGGGAGAATAACACAATAACCTTGCAGAATTATTCCGATTTGCTGTTTAATTGTTTCATTTTTTACCCAATGTTCTGGAATTCCGTATTATATGCTATTGTAATTACGCTAATTCAATTTTTGGTAATTATCCCGTGTGCATTCGGGTTTATAAACGCAAGGTTTAAAGGAAAAAATATCCTGTTCGTTTTTTATATAATTCTGATGATGATGCCCCTGCAGGTAACAATTCTCCCGAATTATATTGGGCTTCGGGATATAGGATTGATTAACACACATTGGAGCATTATACTCCCTGCGATATTCTCGCCGTTCGGTGTGGTTATAATGAATCAATATATGCAAGGGACGGACAATTCCGTAATTGAAGCAATGCGGCTTGAAACAAGCTCAATTATTAGAATAATAATACACGCCGTAATCCCGCAAATAAGAATCTGCATTTTCGCAACGGGCTTGTTTGTTTTTGCGGACTGCTGGAACATGCTTGAGCAGCCTATGCTGTTCCTGCGGGAGGATAGCTTGAAAACGCTTTCCGTGTTTATTGCAAACGCCGACAAATATGCCGGAAACATAATGCTTCCGGCGGCAGTGATATTTATGATTCCTGTTTTACTGCTGTACAGGTTTTTTAACCAACACTTAGAGAAAGGTTTGACGTTTGGTGAGCTGTCATGAAGAAGGTTATAAATATAGCATTAACCGTGGTATTTTTCGTCACAATGTTTGTTCTTACAGTTAGTGCAAGGACAATCCACAACTCGCAAATCCCGAATGTTACTGCAACAAGATTAACCCGTGAGGATTTTATAATTGAGTTTGAGTATGATGGCGGAACTTTCAAAACTACTCAAAAAAGACTTGCCATTAAGAAAAGCATTTATGACAGCGGTGAGGTTTATGCAGTTATTACAATTATTATAAACGGTGAAGAGAGGGACGGGGTTCATCGGGTTTATCCCGAAATCGGTGCAGAAAACGAAGAATATTATGAAATAATAAGCGGGGTTTGGGGGAATGAGCTTGTTGTTGTAAGCAGTGACAGGGAGTTGACAGATGGGGGAGAGGTGTGTGTGGTAGAGGATTTATTATGAAAAAACAACGACCTTGTTATTTTTCCTGAATTTCACTACTCAAACTCTATCGTCCCGGGTGGCTTCCCCGTAACGTCATACACCACCCTACTCACATCATCGACTTCTTCGATAATCCTCGCAGATACTTTTTCCAAAACCTCCCAAGGCACTCGCACAATTTCCGCATTCATGAAATCGGTGGTCTTGACTGCCCTTAACGCCGCAACATACCCATAAGTCCGCTTACCGTTCTTAACGCCGACTGCCCGCATATCGGTGAGTGCAGCAAAGAATTGCGACGGCGATATATCAGCGACTTTCCCGATTTCCTCACGGAAAATTGCGTCGGCGTCCCTTAAAATATCTAACTTTTCTTTAGTAACCTCACCAATGCACCGAACAGCCAACCCCGGCCCCGGGAACGGCTGGCGGTCTACTAAATAATCCGGCAACCCCAAAACCCTGCCCAATTCCCTCACTTCATCCTTATATAATTCACGAACAGGCTCAACTATGCCTTTGAAATCCACATTCTCGGGCAATCCCCCAACATTGTGGTGGCTTTTTACTCCGGCAGATTCAATGACATCGGGATAAATCGTCCCCTGTGCAAGGAAAAACTCCTGCGATTTATCAGAGTGCGAAAACAAATCAATCTGCGATTGCTCAAACACACGAATGAACTCCTCACCGATGATTTTCCGTTTTTTCTCCGGTTCAACAACTCCGCTTAACTTCGCTAAAAATCGTTCCTCAGCGTCCACCATAACTAAATTAAAATTGAAATCGGCGAATGCTTTTTTCACTTCGTCGGCTTCGTTTTTCCGCATAAGACCGTGGTCAACGAAAATGCAGGTTAACTGTTTACCGATTGCCTTAGATAAAACAGCGGCACAAACCGAGCTGTCCACCCCTCCCGATAAACCGAGAATGACCTGCCCGTCACCGACTTCCCTGCGAACACTCTCAATTATTTTTTCTGCATATTCCTGAACGGAAATTATAGGTACTCTTAAAATCATAGCCGCCTCTCCTTACGCTTTTATAGTATTCTAACATATTTCTGCAAAATTCGCAACCGCAGGGGGTTGAAAAATCAAAAAAACTTTTGTATAATATATTCATGAGCATATTTAAGAATAATGCGTTTGAGGCACTCACGGAACTCGGGATTGACCCATACGACACGGCATTCATTAAAGCCAAGCCCCTGTCTGTTTATTTTAGAACGCGTATCAAAAAATCGAACACGGCTGATGATTTATTGTCGGCACTGTTACATAAAAATGCCAAGCTGTTTATATGTCCGCTGACATTTCATAACGGCTTATACGCATTTGCCCCACCCGAAGCGATTTATGCCGAGGGGTACACTCCTAAAAAAACGCATATTCCGCCCCGCCGCTTAAAGAAAAAAATCGCAGTTTTAAATAAAAAGCTCCTTTGTGTAAATAACGAGTTTATGCGAAAGGTCATGGCAGGGGCAAAGAAAAATGCAGAATTCGTCGAACGCTTCAACAGCGAGTTGTTTTACAAGAATATAACCTTAAACAACGAGCGAATTTCTCCCGAGGAAATGTTCAAGCTGCTCTCCACCGAACCGTATTACAGGAGGATTAACCTATCCTCCGACAAGGACAAAAACCCGTTCATTTCTATGTATGCGATTGCGTTTAAGGAATGCCAGCCGCACGAGTTATTCACCATTGAGGGGATTTTCTCCATGCAGACCGACAGGCACATCGACAATTCAAAAAAGCAGGCGGCGAATGAGGTTTTCAACCTTATTTTAATGGACGACAAGGAAGAAACCGACAGCGTTATTTTAAAAATGGGGAAAGCAATTGAGGAAATTGAGCCGCTTAAAATCAATCTTGACGATGTGAATATGCTCGCCAAGAATTACACAATGTTTATCGGTTTATCGGAGCTTGGCAGGGTCATGGCAGAGGTGTTTTTTTATAACGGTAATCGTGAGCTTGATGGGGCATTACGCAAAGCGGAGGAATTGAAAAATTACGCAAAAACAGCCGCACTCTGCGAAAGATTAATGCGGCTGACCGATTGTGAGGATTATCGCCAATTACCGCAGTATAAACAAGCGGAAAACCCGGATAATATAGGACTGTCACCTTATGTTAAATTAAGGAATTCTTAATCGCATATCAGCCCTGCCGCTTGTTTATCCATAATCACCGTAACATTCGGGTGCAGATTTAACAAACTCGCCGGAACAGTCGCAGTTACTGTTCCGTCGAATATTTTTTTGGTTATTTCCGCTTTGCCCTCCCCATTGATTAATAAAAGGATATGCTTGGAGTTAAAAATCCCGCCCATTCCCATGGTAATCGCTTGTGCGGGAACGTCGCTTATATTATCGAAAAATCTCGAATTCGCTTCAATAGTATCGGGGGCTAACTTAACCAAATTCGTCATTAACTCAAGCTTCTCATTAGGTTCGTTGAACCCGATATGTCCGTTATTGCCAATTCCCAGAATTTGCAAATCCGTCCCGCCTGCCGCCATAAGCTTAGCGTCATAATCCGCACATTCCATTTCCGGGTCAACGGCACTGCCGTCGGGAATGTTGATTTGCGGCGGTTTAATATCCACATGACGGAACAAATTCTCCCACATGAAATAATAATAGCTTTGCGGATTATCCCGTTTAATCGGGTAATATTCGTCAAGGTTAAACGCCGTAATTGCAGAAAAACTCACGAACTTGCTCGCATATAATTCCCGCAGTTTTTTATAAGTCCCTAAGGGTGTCGACCCCGTCGCAAACCCGATAACAGAATCCGCCTTAACCTGCACCTGCACAGCAATGGTGAACGCCGCAACCGCACTCATCTCTTCATAGGTTTCGCATATTATTTTCTTCATATAATTTCCTCCAAATTATGCGGGGTGGTTACGGGTTTTTGTAATACGGGCGGGTTTCCTGTCCATAAGTTGCCCAATAGGAGCTGTCATGGGAGGAGGCGTTACATAAAGCGGGAATATTCGATTTTCGATAATACCCCACACTCGACGACGGACAGCTTCCCGGAATGGCGATTAACCCCGTATACGTGCAATAATTCTGCACAATAACACTCGGCTCGGGGGTGAAGGTTCTCGGTTCATCTAAAGGGATTACCTGTATCATGGTGTCGTGCCATATTCTCGCAAGGCTTCGCCAGCGGTCAACGCTGATACCTTTAATGGCACGGTCATCGTCAAACCCGATACGGACTACAGCCACATAATCCGGTGTAAGCCCGCAATACAAAAGGTTCGCCATGTCATTAGCAGTACCGGTTTTCCCGATAACCTCAATCCCGGGGATTTTAGAATAGTTTGCCGTTCCTCCTGTGTATTCAACAACCCGCAGCATCATGCGGTTCATAATCCACGCACTGTCTTTCTCGATTGCTTGAATTCCCACAGTCGATTGTTCAAGAACGGTTTTTCCGAGGTTATCCACCACCTTTGAATATAAGCTCGGTTTATAATAGACACCGCCGTTCCCGAAAATCTGATACGATGCCGCTAATTCGTGCAGCTTTATTTCCACCGCTCCGGTTGAAATGGAGGAATAGGTCAAATGGTGCGAACGCAAAAGTGTGGTTATGCCTAATTTATCCTGCATGAAATTAAAAGCGTTTTGAATTCCGTTTAAATAAAGCGTGCGTGCAGAAATGGTGTTCTTCGAGTGAATAAGAGCGTCAACCGCCGTCATATACGTGCCCGTCCCATAATCCAATTCAAAGTTTTGCGGCCAGCAACGCCTGTGGTCAATCGAGTGACCGGTACAAACAACACACCTTCTGTCACCCAATTCAAAATCATCAATTTCCCCCGCCCTGTCTAACAGCATGGTGGAATAGGTGATTCTGTTTGCGTCAATGGCAGGTGCATATATTGCGAACGGTTTAATGGTTGAACCCACGTTTCTATTCGCCATAGTCGCACGGTTGAAGCAGTCGTTACCCGGCTTATCACCTGCTCCCCCCACTAATGCTACAACGCTCCCGTAATAGTCAATAATAACAAAAGCACCCTGAAGCGTATCCTCAGCGGGAGTACCCGGAGGATAGGGGAAGTCGGGGTTTCGGATAATATATTGATTTTTCCAAACCGCCTCCAATTTATCTTGCAATTCAACGTCAACATTAAGGTAAATGCTATACCCACCTCTTTTTAAAAGTGCGGTTGCCGCCTCACGCGTGATACCTCTCATATCGGCTAAATCATTAACAACATCTTTTAAAGCGGCATCGGTATACCAGTTCACAGTAACCTCATAACCGGTCCAGCGATACGGGTCTGCAATCATATCTGCCCAAGACACGTTCTCGAAATACAGGTCTTCCTCTTCATCCTCCACGTCTTGAATTCCGTAATACTCGTTGTATCTTTCGTCGATATACCCGAAATAATCACCTGCACAGCGAGGTTGATTTTCCGGACAGCGGCACTGCGGACTTATGGGAAGTCTAAACTGGATTTTCTCGTTGCGAGCCGCTTCATATTGTGAGTGGGTAATATACCCTTGGTCATACATATTCCAAATGGCATTGACCTGCCACTTGCGTGCTTCATAAGGATTGGTGTAGGGATTCCACGAAACAGGCGAACGGATTAACCCGATTAAAATGCAGGATTCCGCAACAGTAAGCTCACTGACCTCCTTGTCGAAATAATGCCGTGCCGCCGAACCGATACCGTAGGTGGTGTTCCCGAAGGCAATCCGATTGAGATAGCTTTCTAAAATATCATGCTTGGAATACTTTTGTTCAAGGCTGATTGCCCTGAATATCTCACGCAATTTTCTTCCTATGTTTACATCATCGTCTTTAGTAATATCACGAATAAGCTGCTGGGAAATGGTAGAACCACCCTGCATTTTATCGTTGAAAAATGTTTCTATGGTTGCACCGACGGTTCTCGACCAGTCAACACCGCCATGCTCATAATACCGTTTGTCCTCCGTCGCAACAAGTGCGTCAAGTGTGTGCTGGGGAATTTCCTCAAGGTCAACCCAAATTCGGTTTTCATCGGCACTGATTTGGTGAATGGGAACAAACTCGCCTAATTCCTTATCCATGGCATAAACAAAGCTTGAATAACTCAGCTCAACGTCTTTTAAGTCCACGTCATACATCGAATCAGCGAACTGTGTAATATACACCGAAAGTGCCACCGCAACAATACAGCAGGTAATGACAATTATCAAAAACAACGTGAGAAACGTCGTGCCGATAACCGACATAACATGCTTAATAATCTGCCACGGAGTTAAGCCCTTTTTCTTCTTGGTTTTAGGCTTATCGCTTTTTTCCGTAACTTTATCATGGTCAGGTATTCTGATATACTTTTGACTGCTCGCCATAACTTCCTCCTTTTAAGGGGTGAACGGGATTATATTAAGACGTATGTGCGTATTATAATTCTCACCGCTTAGTAGCAATAGTTTATTATTACCAAGAAATTGTACAATTGCCGGTCCTTGAAGGGAATAATCTTTTAGATTATACGTTTTTTCTACTGCACCGTTCGATATATTAACAATATAAAGCTTTCTGTCTTCATCTGATAATGCGAGATACTGTTTATTTGGTGACATTGCAACAGTTGTCAAATACCCTGATTTCGAATAATTATCTGCCTTTATAACACAATTTATTTCAAAAGTATCAATGCTTGTTGTATAAACTTCAGTGATATAACCGCCGCTATGGTTGCTTGAATATATAAAGAAATTATCTATATCTATATAATGAAAACCAAATGTATTAGGAATGTCAATGGACTGACCTGTTGTAAAATCATATATGCCTAACCCCATTGGTGCTGTTTTTTCCAACGATTCAAAAGTGTAAAGAAATCTGCTTTCATCTATCTTCTTGATAAACGTATAATTAACAGCATTTGGCAATCTATTCCACATCAACTCTCCGCGGGTTGGGTGGATATAATACTCTCTCAAATCTTCCGGTACAGGCGGTAATAACTCAATTAATTCACCACCCTTATCTTCAAATATACCACCGTCTATTTCTCTGAGAATTCGACCGCTCATTTCAATTCGATAAAAGTCAAATTCACATTCTTCTGTAACCGCTCTGTCAGTATAAAAATATGTTTTATAAGCGAAATTATAATAATCGTATATATCATATCCGTCACCATTATAACCTGACGTAAGAGAGTAAACATATATTTTCCCTGTTTCATCCGTTTTGAAATCGGTATTATAGGAAACACCTTCTAAGGGGTCTGTATATACAATGCAAAGTTCCTGTGTATCTAACAAGCTATACGAGTAATTACTCCCGTTATAATGGGAAATAACAATATACCTGTCATCCATTGGCATTATTAAAGGTTTCATTACGTGCATCGCAAAAGCATTAACTAATTTAACCATTCTTATTTCTATAGTTCCATCTTCAAAAATATAGAACGGGGATTCCTCAATCTCTTCCCATAAACCAAATTCTGTTATACTTGTAAATTGTGTTTCTGTTATTACAATCTCTGTTGTCACTATAACATTATCGCTCACTTCGGTTAATTCAACAGGTTCTGTTTCGTCGGTATCACGAGGGTTCATCTGACACCCGAACAGGCTTAACAGCATCACACCTGTCAAAATAACCAAAATAACTATTTTCATAGCAACCCCTCATTTTATAAGTTCATTATATTCATCGACAGAAATTTTTGCTTGTTTCAGAATACCGCACAACAGCGGTCTTTTTAATTCCTTCGCCGAATGAAAAGGAATCGACGTTGTTCTGCCATCGGGGTGCTGATAAGAAACGTGACTGCCTTTTTGCCGTTTCTTGACAAACCCTAATTCAAACAACAATTTTTCCAACTCTTTAGCGTTGAGCAAAGTCAATTTACTCATACAGCGGCTTCAACCTGCGAAAGAGCCACAAAATCCGGAATATACTTTTTATCCTCTTCGTCCATATCCACAACACATAACTCAATAACCTCTTTGAGATGTATGTGCAATTCTTCAATTGTATCAGCCTGCGTATGGGCACCCGGCACACCCGGTACAAATCCGACATACCCGCCGCTTTCATTATCTCTTTCAATAACCACTGTAAAATTGCGTTTCATAACAACCCCTCCTAATATCTAATTTCCACAGCACTTTTTAAACTTCTTCCCGCTTCCGCAGTGGCACGGGTCATTCGCCCCGATTTTCTCATTCGCCTTTCTCACAACGGTAACAATCTTCGCCCCCGCATTTGCCGCCTCCGGACGCATAACCTGCACCCTTTGAATGGGGTTCTCTTTTTGCAACCGAATGGTCAGCACCGCCCGCATAGTATCCTCACGAATAGAGGCAATCATCGCATCATACATGGCGAACCCCTCATGACGATACTCGACAACGGGGTCTTTCCCGCCGCCCATAACCCGAAGATAAATCCCCTGTTTCAAGTCTGCCATAGCGTCGATGTGGTCCATCCACTTAGTATCAACGTGCTTGAGCAGAATAACCCGCTCAACCTCACGCATGGTTTCCGCACCGAACTCGGTTTCCTTCTCGGCATATTTCGTAAACGCCCGTTCGAGTAATTCATTAATAATATCGTCTTTTTCGACCTCGTTTAACTGTTCAATTTTATAGCGGAAATCGTCAGAGGTTGTCAAAACCCCCGCAAAGCTCTCCCGCAGTCCCGTAAGGTTCCAGTCGTCGGCAATATCCCCTTGGCAGAAGGTGTCAACAGTGTCCCGAATAGTTTCTTCAATCATCTGTTTAATGCTTTCGCCGACGTCCTCCCCGTTAAGAACCTTACCACGTTGTTTGTAAATCGTCATTCTCTGCTGAGACATAACATCGTCAAAATCAAGGACGTTTTTCCGGATTGAAAAGTTCCTGCCCTCCACTTTTTTCTGGGAATTCTCAATCGTTTTCGACAGCACCCGATTTTGAATGGGCATATCCTCTTCTAATTTAAGCGTCTCCATCATATTTTGAATTCGCTCCCCACCGAACAACCGCATTAAATCGTCCTCGAGCGAAATGAAGAAACGGCTCTCCCCCGGGTCTCCCTGCCTGCCGGCACGCCCACGAAGCTGATTGTCAATTCGCCTTGACTCGTGCCGCTCTGTACCGAGAATAAACAGCCCGCCCGCCTGCTTAACCTCATTAGCCTCGGGGACGATTTCCTGCTTATATTTCTCGAAAAGCTCCTTAAACATCTTGCGTGCGTTAATGACCTGTTCATCGTCGGTTTCCGCAAATCCGGTTGCCTCCCCGATTAAGTTTTCAATAACATCCTCGTCCAAGCCGGACTTTTTTAAGTCCTTACGCATTTGTGCCCGTGCGAGGAACTCGGCGTTCCCGCCTAACATAATATCAGTACCACGCCCCGCCATGTTTGTGGCAATAGTGACAGCGTTTTTCTTACCCGCCTGTGCCACAATTTCCGCCTCACGAGCGTGGTTCTTTGCGTTAAGAACCTCGTGTTTAATCCCTTTTTTCTTGAGCAGCTTTGAAAGCAGCTCCGACTTTTCAATGGATATAGTACCCACAAGAACCGGCTGTCCCCTTTCGTGACACTCGACAATCTGCCGAATAGCAGCGGTATACTTGCCGTTCTCATTCTTATAAATCTGGTCATTGTGGTCTTCACGAACACATGGCATATTCGTCGGAATTTCCACCACGTCTAAGCGGTATATTCCACGGAATTCCTCTTCCTCGGTCATAGCCGTACCGGTCATTCCCGACAGCTTATCGTATAATCGGAAGAAATTCTGGAAGGTAATCGTCGCTAATGTCTTAGACTCGTTTTTGACTTTAACGCCCTCTTTCGCCTCAATAGCTTGGTGCAACCCCTCATTGAACCGCCGCCCGAGCATTAACCGCCCGGTGAACTCATCAACGATGATTATTTCCCCCTCTTTAACCACATAATCAACGTCTAACTTCATAATGCCCCGTGCCTTAATCGACTGGTTTACGTGGTGCAGGGTAGTAATGTTGTCTGCGTCCATTAGGTTTTCAATCCCGAAGAACGCCTCGGCTTTACGAACCCCCGACGGCAGAAGCGTAGCGGTACGTGCCTTTTCGTCCACGATATAGTCCCCGTCATAATAATCGTGTTCTTCCTTACTGTCAAGCTCAACTACCTTAACCATACGCAACGTCTTAGCTAATCTGTCCGCTTTTTCATATAAATCGGTGGACTTGTCACCCCTGCCGGAAATAATCAAGGGTGTACGTGCCTCGTCAATTAAAATCGAGTCAACCTCGTCAATGATTACAAAGTTATGCTCCCTTTGAACCTTGTCGGCTTTGTTAATGCACATGTTATCTCTGAGATAATCGAACCCGAACTCGTTATTCGTCCCATAGGTTATATCGGAGTTATACGCCTCACGCCTGTCATTGTTGTCTTTCTCATGGACGATTAGTCCCACAGACATTCCTAAAAACCTAAACACCCTCCCGATTAACTCCGAACCGTACTTAGCCAAATAATCGTTGACGGTTACAATATGCACACCGTTACCGGTGAGTGCGTTCAGGTATGCGGGCAATGCCGCCACGAAGGTTTTACCCTCACCGGTTTTCATCTCGGAAATCCGCCCCTGATGGAGAACAATTCCGCCGATTATCTGAACAGGATAAGGCTTAATCCCGATAACTCTCCACATCGCCTCACGGCAGACGGCGAACGCATCAGGCAAAATATCATTAAGGGTTTCCCCTTTGTCCAAGCGTGATTTTAAAATATCGGTCTGTGCTTTCAAATCCTTGTCAGACATAGCTTTATACTTTGGCTCAAGGTCAAGTGCCTTTTGTTTAATCGGCTCTATCCGCTTTAATTCTTTCTCAGAATAGCTTTTAAAAAGTTTCATTTGTCACGTTCCTTAAAATTTTGATAATATATATTATACACCTATAAAGAGTATTTGTCAATATTTCTTGACGTAACCGCCAAATTATGTTATAATTCAAACATTATGGAGGAATTATGATAGACAAACTTAAACTTGCGGAACAGCGTTACACCGAGCTTGAAACGCTTTTAGCTGATGCTGGGGTTATTGCCGACCAGAAGAAATACCGTGACTGTATGCGGGAATACAAGGGTATGACCCCATTAATCGAAAAATACAGGGAATATGTCAAAGCCGAGGAAAACCACGCCGAAGCAAGGGAGCTTCTCGGTGAATCCGGCTTAGACACCGATTTTCGGGAAATGGCACAGCTTCAATTCGATGAAGCTCGTGAAAACATGGAAAAATTCGCCGACGAACTGAAAGTGCTTTTACTACCCCGTGACCCCGACGACGACCGCAACGTAATAATCGAAATCCGTGGCGGTGCAGGCGGGGAGGAGGCGGCATTATTCGTCAACACGCTCTACAGAATGTATTCCATGTATGCCGCCCTGAAGAACTGGAAAATTGAGGTAGTCAACTCCAACCCCACGGAATTAGGCGGATACAAGGAAATCAGCTTTTCTGTTGAGGGTGAGGGGGCTTATGCCAAGTTGAAATATGAAAGCGGGGGTCACAGAGTTCAGCGTGTTCCCGAAACCGAGTCACAAGGGAGAATTCACACATCATTGGTCACAGTAGCAGTATTGCCCGAAGTTGAGGAAGTAGACGTGGAAATCAACCCCGCCGACTTAGAAATTCAAACCTTCCGTGCTTCTGGAGCGGGCGGTCAGCATATTAACAAGACAGAATCTGCTATTCGTGTAATCCATAAACCGTCAGGCGTAATTGTGGAATGTCAGGAGGAACGCTCACAGCACAAGAACAAGGACAAAGCCATGAAAATGCTCTACAGTAAGTTATATGAAGCGAAAATGACCGAACAAACCGACAAAATCGCCGCCGAGCGGAAAATTCAGGTAGGCTCGGGCGACCGTTCGGAGAAAATCAGAACTTATAACTTCCCGCAAAGCCGTGTTTCCGACCACAGAATAAAGCTGACACTGCATAAGTTAGAGGCAGTTTTAAACGGCGACTGTGACGAAATATTTGAAGCATTGGCAGTCGCAGACAATGCAGCGAAGCTAATTAACAGTTGATGATGAAAACAATCATTAATAAACCATCTCCCCCCATAATACTCGAAGCCGTTGACCTGCTCAAATCCGGTGACATAGTCGCACTCCCCACTGAAACCGTCTACGGACTTGCGGGGAATGCGTTGAACCCGTCAGCAATCGAAAAAATCTTCACCGCCAAGAACCGCCCGCAGGACAACCCCCTAATCGTCCACGTCACAGGGATGGACATGGTTCAAGGATTGGGTTTAGAAATCCCCGAAATCGCTCACAGGCTCGCCGAAAAATTCTGGGTGCCGAGCCGGCACGGGCAAGCCGCCTGCGGCGGACCGCTGTCAATGATATTGCGTAAAACTAATAACACCGTCCCCCCCGAAGTAAGCTGCGGACTTGACTCTGTCGCCGTGCGTGTCCCCGACAGTCCGATTATGCTCGAAATTATCGAAAAATGCGGGTTTCCCCTTGCCGCTCCCTCAGCGAACTTATCAGGCTCACCCAGCCCCACAACAGCACAACACGTCTTCGCCGATTTAGGTGGAAAAATCCCGTTAATCGTCGACGGCGGCGAATGTCGCATAGGTTTAGAGAGTACAGTTATAATTTTTGAGCAGAATATGGGTTTAGAAAATGTAGGGGGTGATGCCCACATCACCCCGCAAAATAACCAAACCAAAATAAAAATCCTACGTCCCGGTGCAATCACCGCAGAAATGTTACAAGAATTCGCTCCTGTAATAATTGATGATGTCGTCGTAGGGGCGAACTGTGTTCGCCCGCCAATCTCGCCGGGTGTTTCACACCGCCACTATTCCCCGAAAGCTGAGGTAATTGCCGTAATCGGTGAATTACCAATTGCAGAACACACTATCGAAACCCCCGAAGCCCATACCCTCTACGCACAATTGCGGAAATTCGACGAATTAGGTGCAGAAAAAATCTACATCAAGCTCCCCGAAAAAGCAGGCATAGGCTTGGCGTTATACAACCGCATAATCCGTGCGGCGAATTTTAATATAATCGGTAACACAAATGAATAATTTCAATCAAAAAAATATAATAGGCTTAACCGGAATGTCGGGAGCAGGGAAAACTCAAGCCTCCCGAATTTTCGCCGAACGCGGATTTTTTGTAATCAACTGCGACAAACAAGCCAAAATCACCTTAGAAAAACCCCAATGCACCAACGGAATAAAAGCCATGTTCCCGAATGTGAACAACAAAACCGAATTGACATACACGGTTTTTTCAGACAAAGAAAAACTGAAGAAATACGAAAATTTCGTGTTTCCGTATATAATTTTCGATATTATTAACTTAATAATCACCTGTGAAAAAACCGATATATTGTTAGACGCACCGACACTTTTCCAAAGCGGAGCGGATGATTTATGCCGCAAAATTGTCGCAATAATCGCCGAGAAAGAAACCGTCATAACCCGCATAACAAAACGTGACAATGTGCCGGAGGAATTGGCGTTACTCAGATTAAATTCACAACCGAATGCGGATTTTTTCAGAAAAAATGCAGATTATATAATTGAGAATAATATGAGTATAAAAAAATTAGAAAAACACACTAATGAAGTAATAGACGGGCTGATTTAAAAACATGACAGACAAAAAATTCAAAATCACAAGAACAATATTAATTCTGCTGATAATCGCCGTAACAAGCCTGTTATTGGTGAATATCGGGTTATATCTTCATCATGAATACCTGCTCAAAACTCACCCCCTTGAATACAGTGACTTAGTCGAAAAATACGCCCAAGAGCACAATCTCGACAAATATCTCATATACGCTGTCATAAAAACCGAAAGCAGCTTCAACCCAGAAGCCGAATCCCATATGGGAGCGAGGGGGCTAATGCAGATTATGCCCGACACGTTTGACTGGCTGAAGGACTATCGAAAGTTAGACGGTGAAACCTTCGACGATATGTTCATTCCCGAGGTGAATATTCAACACGGGAGTTACCTAATCGCATACCACATGGGCAGGTATAATAATATTAATAACTCACTCGCCGCCTACCATGCGGGAAACGGAAATGTCAACGAATGGTTGCAAAATCCCGAATACTCGGCGGACGGCATAAGCTTAGATAAAATTCCCGCAGCCGACACCGCACATTACGTCAATAAAGTAAACAAAGCATACGAAACATATAAAGAATTATACAGGGGGAACTAACCATGGCTGAAAACAAAAAAATCAAGGATTTAAAATCGAAACTGCTCTATGAAAAACAGAACGTCCACAAAACCTTAACCAATGAGGAAATCACAGCCGCCGACAATTTTTGTGAGGGGTATAAGGCATTTCTCGACAACGGGAAAACCGAAAGGCTCGCTTGTAATGCGGCAATCACAATTGCCGAAAAAGCAGGGTTCAAGGAATTCGTGCAAGGAAAGAAATATAAAGCAGGCTCAAAAATCTATGTCAATAACAGGGGCAAATCGCTTATCCTTGCAATAATCGGTAAAGAAAGCGTAGCTAATGGTGTTAATATAATCGCCTCACATATAGACTCGCCGAGGTTAGACTTAAAGCAAAACCCGCTTTATGAAGACGGGGGAATGGCTTATTTCAAAACCCACTACTACGGCGGAATAAAGAAATACCAGTGGACAGCAGTGCCGCTCGCCTTACACGGAGTAATTCTGAAAGCCGACGGAACAGCGGTAACAATATGCATAGGTGAGGACGATAATGACCCCGTATTCTGCGTAACAGATTTACTGCCCCACTTAGCGGATGCACAATACAAACGCCCCGCAAAGGACTTAATAAAAGGCGAGGAGCTTAATATCCTAATCGGCTCACGCCCGTTCAAGGACAATAAAGAAACCGACACGATTAAACTCGGTATAATGAAACTGCTTAACGAAAAATACGGCATAACCGAGCGGGACTTCGTATCAGCGGAATTAGAAGCCGTGCCCGCCTCAAAAGCCCGTGACATAGGGTTTGACAAATCATTGGTGGGGGCTTACGGGCAGGACGACCGTGTCTGTGCATACACTTCATTAATGGCGGCAATAGAAACAAAATCCCCGAACAAGACATTAGTGTGTGTCTTAGCCGACAAGGAAGAAATCGGGAGCTACGGCAACACAGGATTAGGCTCATTAGCGTTGGAATACTTCATAACCGATTTAGCCGATATGGAGAATATCCCCGTCCGCCGTGTATTATCGAAATCGAAGTGCCTTTCCGCCGATGTAAGTGCAGGGTTCGACCCGACATTCCCCGACGTTTCCGAAAAAAATAACGCCGCTTTTATAAACTGCGGCGTGGTAATATCGAAATTCTTCGGAGCAAGGGGAAAAGCAGGGACAAATGATGCAAGTGCGGAATATATCGGGGAAATTCGACAGCTTTTCGACAAGAACAATATAATCTGGCAAACAGCAGAAATGGGTAAGGTTGACGCAGGTGGTGCAGGAACAGTCGCAATGCTGATTGCCAAAATGGACGTAGACACGGTTGATATAGGTGTCCCCGTTTTATCAATGCACTCGCCAATGGAGGTCACCGCAAAATCAGACATATATATGGCATATAAATCGTTCAAGGCGTTTTATGACAATTGACAATATACAATTAATGTAGGGGCGAACTGTGTTCGCCCGCTTTCATTTTTAACCCTTCTTCCTCTCCGCTAACTTCCTCTTGACATATTCCCTCACGCTTAATATCCCGATTCGTTTACTTTGCAAATACACATTTGCCTGAGCCCCGAGGAACAGAATATACATGCAGAAATACAACCACAGCATAAGAATAACAGCGGCGGCTAAGCTCCCGTAAACCGCACCGAAATCCGAAAACCTGTCGATATACATTGAGAACAACGCAGAAAACCCCAACCACCCGACAGCACTTAATATCGCACCCGGCATTTCCGATAAAAAGCGGGTTTTACGCTCAGGAACCACAGTATACACGAACATAAAAAACAGGATTAAGACTAACAAAAACACAGCCCACCGCAGGTTCAGCATAACCTCGCTCAACCCCGGAATATCAAGCCACGAAACCAACCAATCGTTAATTCGCCTACCGAAGACTAATATGCCTAATGAAACAATCACAATTATCTGCAGCACAAAAACATAAACCACCGCAGTCAATCTCAAAAGGAGGGGGCTGCGTTTTTCTTCGGTTCCGTAAACCTGATTAAGCCCTTGAATTATCGCAAACAAACACCGTGAAGCCGCCCATATTGCCGAAACACCCGCCGCACTCAAAAACGCACCGGAGGCGGATTTCCCCGCAAGCTCCTTCAAAATATCGTTGATGAAATCGGTAATCACCGAGCTCAGCGGATTATCGTTTAATTCCTGTTGAATATTAATTTCAAAAGGGAAAAACCGCACTAATGTAACCAACAACAGCATAAAAGGAAAAAACGAAGTTATGACAAAGAAAGCCGCTTGTGCCGAATGGGCATTAACGGAATCCCGTCTTAACTTCGTTGAAATTTCTTTAATTTCTGTCCGTAGCTTTTTTAAAAATGCCATTTACTCGTCCCGGTTAATTTTATTCCAATCCCGTGCGGCATAATCCTGCGTCGCCGATTCACGTGCAGTCTTTCCGCAGGTTCTGCAAGAGGCGTAATACATTCCCGAAAACGGGTCTAACTTAACCTCCGCTCTACCATCACAGCTCTTACATTTAAGCAGGTCGTCCATAATTAAATCCTCCCCCTTACAATTTACAACAGTTTGCTTAACTTTTGAGAATTCTCACGCCGAAAACTCTCGAATTCATTATTTTCAATCGCCGTTCTTATTTTTTCCATAAGCGTATTATAAAAATGCAGATTATGCTGTGAAGCCAACCGCCCCGCCAACATTTCCCCCGCCTTGAACAAGTGCCGTATATATGCCCTCGAAAAGCTTCTACAAGTCGGGCAATCGCATTTTTCATCTAACGGCTTATCGTCCCTTATATACCGCTCATTGGTGATATGTGTAATCCCCTCGCTCGTGAACAGCGTGCCATGCCGTGCATTGCGAGTCGGCATAACACAATCGAACATATCAATCCCCCGATAAACCGCCTCAATTAAGTCGGAGGGTGTCCCCACTCCCATGAGGTATCTCGGTTTATGAACCGGCATATGAGGCTCGACGTTTTCGATAACCTCAAACATATCCTCTTTTTTCTCGCCGACTGCCAACCCACCGATTGCGTATCCTACTAAATCCAACTCGGCAATCTCACGCATATGCCGTATCCGAATATCGTTATATATCCCGCCTTGATTTATCCCAAATAACAATTGTGCATTGTGCATTGTGCATTGTGCATTTATGCACCGAACTAACCACCTCGTAGTCCTGTCAACCGATTTCTCGACATAATCCCGTTCAGCACCACCCGGAATACACTCGTCGAACGCCATAACTATATCTGCCCCGAGATTGTGTTGGATTTGCATACTCTCCTCAGGCCCCATGAAGATTTTCCGCCCGTCCACATGAGAGGAGAAATACACGCCCTCTTCCTTGATTTTATTAAGCGAAGACAGCGAAAACACTTGAAACCCGCCGCTATCGGTAAGAGTAGGTGCATCCCAGCTCATGAACCCCTGAAGTCCGCCCATCTCCCGAACAATCTCGTCACCGGGACGAATGTGCAGATGATAGGTATTGCACAGGACTACTTGACAACCAAGCTCTTTTAATTCGGGAGCGGTCACTCCCCCCTTAATTGCAGCAGCGGTTGCAACATTCATAAAAAACGGCGTTTGAATAATGCCATGCGGGGTAGAAAGCCTGCCCCGCCGTGCCTTATTTTCTGTTTTTAATAACTCGAACATTCTTTAATATTATCCCGCCGCTTCCCGTTTCTGGAAGCAATGCACCTCGCCGAGCACCCGCATAATATCACCCTCAACGATAATACAGCCCTCCTCACCGATTGCATAAACAGGCAGACCCTTTTCAGAAACCACACGTTTAACAATATAATTCTGGCGGTCACTTCCCGTATAATTGGTTTCCACATTAAACCCGTCAGCAAAACGAAAACCGAGGCTGTAGCACATTTTCCCCTCACCCTTGTTAATGTGATAATTGGCTAATTGAACCTGTGCCCCCGCACCGAACCCGATAATAACACCCCTGTGGTTTTCAATGGTGTGATAAAGGTCAAACCTAATCACCCTCAGCATAAAGTTTTCAGCCGCACCACCGGGGAAGAATATAATATCAGCGTTTTCTAATTTACTTTTTGCAGCAGCAGGGCTGTCGGTGAAATAGTTTATATATTCTATGCAATCCTCGTCAATCGAGTAATGCTTGAACGCTTTGTTAATCGCAGAACTCAAAACCCCGTCAAGCCCATAAAACTTGTCCCATTCCTCCTTACAGGATATTTCAGAATCACGGAAAGAGAACGCAAGAACAGCAACCCTGCTCCCCTTACGTATATACTTTTTCAACTCGTCAAAGCACCATCTCTTACTAATATCATACCTGCTAAGTAAAATATTAACCATCTTGTCCTCCATTTACAAATAATATGGAATACATTATACCATATGTTGTAAAAAAAGGCAAGTATTTTTTATATATTGTTTAATTTTTGTTTAAGAACTTCATAAGCAACCTCGGGAACATCAATCCCGATGACTGCTTCCTCCATAGGACACTGTCCATCGTTCATGCGATTGCTAATATATGAAACTTTTTTGTCATATGAATAAGGCAGGTTAAACTTATCGAAAACCTCACAAGCCCCCTCGCTGATTACAACAGCATGGACTTCTTTAACACCGCCGTATAACATCAGAAAAGCCGCCGCCCTCCCGACAACCTTATCGACAATGCTCCCCCCACGCATAATATCCCGCTCGATAAACTCCATAAGCGGTATAATGCCTTTTTTATCGGAAGCATAATTAAAATCGCCGTTGACTAAAGCAAGTGCATGATTACAGAGAATTACCTTAGCCTTTTCTATGTTTGAGGTGCTTTTCAACGAACCCGCTCCTCTCCAACGAATAAATCACAAAAGGAACATACGCCAGCTGAATAATAATTCCGTAAATCCCCGTAACAGTCGCAGTCCAAGCGAACCCGACATGGAGCGGAGGAGCTAACCCAAACAAACCGGAGGCGGCTAACAACGCCAATGCGAATACTAATCTGCCGAAGAGCATAGTCGCCGCTAACGTAATAATAATCCCGAATTTCTTCCCCTGCATATACTTGTACAAGAACCCGCTCATAAAGCCATACGCACCTAATTCAAGAATCATAAACGGCAGACGGAACGATGGCGGCATACCCGTGACAAGGTGGCTGATAATCGGCGAAATTAACCCGATTGCCAACCCGAACACAGGACCTAACGTAAATCCCCCGATAATGACGGGAATGTGCATGGGCAGGAACAGCTCACCGGGGGTTGACACTCCCGGAATGTGGAAAGCCTGCGGAACTAACACAGCCGCCGCAATAATAATAAGCCCGAACGTGATTTTCTTGGTCATGGTTTTAGCAGTCACAGTCATAACGCCTCCAAAATTTATGTAATAATTTATTAATAAAATAATTATAACTTAAAAAAAGCAAATAGTCAAGAAAAATCTTGACATTTTATCCCAACATAGGTTATAATAATATATTATAATTATTATGGGGTACTATTGTGTCAAACGTATCAAACAAGTCAAAACAAATTACAGCTGCTCGTGCATTGGTCAACTGCCTCGCACTTGAAAAGGTTTCTACCGTTTTCGGATACCCGGGAGCGGCAATCTGCCCGTTTTATGATGAATTATCAAAATCGAATATTGAGCATATTCTCGTAAGGCATGAGGCTAATGCAGGTCACGCCGCCTCGGGTTATGCGAGAATAACCGGCAAAGCGGCAGTATGTATTGCCACCTCAGGGCCGGGTGCGACTAATCTCATAACAGCCATTGCCACAGCGTATATGGACAGTATCCCTATGATATGTATCACAGGGCAGGTTAATACCGACCAAATCGGGAAAGACGTGTTTCAGGAAGCCGACATAACCGGAGCGGTAGAGTCATTCGTAAAACATTCGTTCCTGATAAAGGACGCACAAGACCTCCCCGAAACCGTAAGAAAGGCTTTCTATATCGCCTCAACAGGCAGACCCGGACCCGTCTTGCTTGACATTCCGATAGACGTTTTGCGAACCGATATAGACTTCGATAATGTCAAATATATGGAGCAGGTGGACATAAGGGGGTACAAGCCCAATTTCCACGGGAACAAGCTGCAAATCAAAAGAGTTATCGAGGCCATTGAAACAGCGGACAAGCCGTTAATTTGTGCGGGTGGCGGTTTATTCAATCGTGAGGCGTATAAACTAATGCGTCAATTCGCAGAACACGCCGACATTCCCGTAATCAGCACAATGATGGGAATTTCAGCCCTGCCCACCGAACACCCCTTATACTACGGAATGATTGGTATGCACGGCAAAGGAATTGCCAACCGTGCGATTAATAACTGCGATTTGTTAATTTTGCTCGGTGCAAGGGTGAACGACAGGGCAGTTCTTGCCTTGAAAAACAACGACAGCTTAAAAGTAATCCACATAGACATTGACCCCGCAGAAATCGGGAAAAACCTACCCGCCTCAATTCCGGTAGTCGGCGACCTGCGTGCCGTGTTAGAACAATTGCTTGAACAGCTCCCTAAGAAGAAACACGAAAACTGGAAAAAACTTCTCAAAACCGATACAGGGAGTGATACCCTCGACATGCCGAGCAAAACCGACAAAATCAACCCGAAACAATTCATAAATATTCTCAACCGCCTCCTACCGGAAGAATCGGTAATCGTCGCCGACGTCGGGCAAAATCAGATATGGACTGCAAACAACATTTCATTGAGTGAGCATGGCAGGTTTATCACCTCAGGCGGAATGGGTACAATGGGATATTCCGTACCGGCGGCAATCGGTGCGAAAAAAGCTGCCCCCGAGAAAGAGGTAATCGCAATCTGCGGTGACGGGAGCTTTCAAATGCAGATGATGGAGCTTGCAACTGCCATTCAGCATAATATCAATATCAAGATTATCATCATGAAAAATAATCGCTTAGGCATGGTTAGGGAGCTACAGCAGAACCTGTATAACAACAACTGTACAGCGGTTAATCTTGACGGCAGCCCCGACTTTGTGAAAATAGCGGCGGCTTACGGTATAAACGGGGATTATGTTACCGATATTAAACAAGCGGACAAAGCCCTGATAACCCTGCTTGCTTCCAAAAAACCATATTTACTTCAAATAAACATTGACGAAAACGAAAAAACCATGTAGGGGGTGATGCCCACATCACCCCGTATTACAACGCAAAAGGAATATTTTATGAAACACACAATCTCAATTCTCGTTGAAAACCACGCAGGCGTATTATCCCGAATATCCGGTTTATTTGCCCGCAGGGGGTTTAATATCCACAGCCTTGCCGTAGGTGTCACCGAAAACGAAAAGGTCTCACGTATAACCATAGTCGCCGAGGGTGATGACTATACTCTTGAACAAATCGAAAAACAGCTTAATAAGCTGATTGACATAATAAAAGTCCGCTCGGTCAAAGGCAGTGAATTATTATCAAGGGAGCTAATGCTGATTAAGGTCACCTGCACAGCGGTTCAACGCCCGGAACTAATCGCAATCGCCGAATTATGCGGTGCGAAAATCTCCGACGTGTCAAAAGAAACAGTAACCCTTGAACTGTCCGACAACGAAGCGAGGATTACCACATTTGAGGAACTGCTCAAACCCTACGGAATAAGGGAAATCGCCCGAACGGGATTTATCGCCTTACAAAAAGGCTCGGGGTCAATAAGCTCATAAACGCAATATACACACATTATGCAACATTTATACACCATTATTAACCGCATTTTTTACAATATTGTAATACCGCTTTATAAATATATATATTATAATTATAATATGCACACGCACGCGAGAAACCCCAAACCTGCATAAATGAATAAAAAGGAGAAACTGTTATGAAATGTATAGTTAAACTGTTGTGGGACAATGGTTTTTGGCACTCTGTTGTTGTAACCGACAAAAATGAAAATGTCGGATTAACATTGGAATCGGGTTCTTTCGATGCACTTATTGAAAGAGTGAAAATAGCACTTCCTGAAATGTTAGAATTGAACTTCGGATACATTGGTGATGTAAGTTTGATTTTTGAAGTTGAACGAAGTGATGACATTAAAAAGGAAGCGTCATAATGGCGGATTATACAAGACAATTGAAGAAAGTTCTTCATAAGAATAAGTGCAAATTTGTCAGATACGGTAAAGGCGACCACGAGGTGTGGTATAGCCCGATTACAGGTATGAATTTTACCGTTGACGGTAGTATCAAAAAGCGTTCCAGTGCTAACGGAACTTTGAAGAACGCAGGTATCAAAGAAAAACTGTAAAAGGACTTTGATTTCTCTTTTGGGGGCGGCGAAATCGGCGGCAGAGCACGTGGTGATGTTAAATTTCACTGGGATGTTTTTCACTGTGAATTATGTAAAATGGAATTTTCGATTGACGAAATAAGGTTAATTAAACGAAGTAAAAAGCAATTGAAAAATAAAAAAGAAAAATTATAAGGAGAAACTGTAACATGGCAAAAATCTACTATCAAAAAGACTGTAACCTCGCATTACTCAAAGGCAAGACCGTCGCAATTATCGGCTACGGCAGCCAGGGACACGCCCACGCCCTCAACCTTAAGGACAGCGGTGTAAGCGTAATCGTCGGGTTATACAAGGGCAGTAAATCATGGGAAACCGCAAAGAAAGCCGGCTTCGAGGTTATGACGGCATCGGATGCGGCGAAAAAATCTGACATAATCATGATTTTAATCCCCGACGAAAAACAAGCCGACATGTATCATTCAGACATAGAGCCGTATCTTGAGGAGGGGAATACCCTTATGTTCGGACACGGGTTTAATATCCACTACGGGCAGATTGACCCGCCGCTCGGAATTAATGTAATCATGGTTGCCCCAAAAGGTCCCGGTCACACGGTACGCTACGAATACGAAGCCGGTAAAGGCGTTCCCTGCCTTGCCGCAATCCACCAAGACGCTACGGGCGAAGCACTTGACATTGCATTAGCATATGCGGCGGGAATAGGCGGAGCAAGAGCGGGTGTATTATTAACCTCGTTCCGTCAGGAAACCGAAACCGATTTATTCGGCGAACAAGCGGTATTATGCGGAGGGGTGACAGCGTTGATGAAAGCGGGCTTTGAAACCTTAGTAGAAGCAGGCTACGACCCCGAAAATGCCTACTTTGAATGTATTCACGAAATGAAGCTAATCGTCGATATGATATACCGAGGTGGGTTCAACCTAATGCGTTACTCGGTTTCTGACACCGCAGAATTCGGCGACTATGAAACAGGTAAGAGAATTATCACAGACGATACTAAAAAAGAGATGAAGAAAATCCTGTCAGAAATCCAAGACGGTACGTTTGCGAGAAACTGGATAATGGAAAACAAATGCGGACGGGCTCATTTTAATGCCAAACGTCGAATAGAATCCGAACACGAATTAGAAAAAGTCGGCGAGGAACTGCGTAAAATGTACAAATGGGAGAATTAGATTTCACAATCAGCCGAACGGTAGGGGCAAGCCACATCACACCCAACGGGCAAATGCGATATTCCGCAATGATTGATATGTTACAAGATTGTGAGGGGTTTCAGTTAGACTCGTTAACCCTGTTGCAAGACTATCTGAGAGAAAACAACATCGGAATATTCCTAACCTCACGCCAGCTTGACATTAAGAAAATGCCGACCTACGCTCAAGAACTGAACGTGTATACTGCGGTTTACGAAAACAGGGCGTTTTACGGCGAACGTAATACCAACATAACAAGCAGTAAGGGTGAAATGCTGATATGCAGTTATGCCTCGGGTGCGTTTGTGAAGTTAGATACTCTCCGTCCGCACAGAATGCCCGACGAAATTATGAGCAATTTCACAATGCGGGAAAAATTCGACATGGAGTATTTACCGAGGAAAATCGACGTTTCTTCTTGTGAATTTCACAAGCTCGGCGAAATAAAAACACCCCGCTATTTCTTAGATGTTTACAACCACGTCAACAACGCCCGTTATGTGGATATAGCCTGTGAATTCCTCCCCGGCGAATTATCATTTTCCCGAATAAGAATAGAGTTTAAAACCCCTGCCGTTTACGGTGATGTTATAGAGGTATTTACCTGTGAACAAAACGGCAAAACAATAGCAGACTTACGAAGCGGCAGCAAAAATTATGCAACAGTAGAATTTACAATATGAAAAAAATCCTCCACCATGTTTTTAAATACATTAAACGGCTTGACATTATCCTGCTGTTGCTTTGCTTAACCGCAAGTGCGTTCTGTGTATACCTGCTGTACACGATTAGTCTGAACGGGATTAACCCGTCGGTTGTCACTCCCCGAACATGGAGAACACAGCTATACGCTACGATTGCAGGATTGGCGTGTTCCCTCATTATTGCGGCAATCAACTATAATATCCTGTCGAAGATTTGGTTCACCTATGCGGGAGTGGCGTTAATACTGTCGTTGCTGTTGTTCACACCGCTCGGAATGAGTACCCCCGGTTCAACCGAGGTAAACTGGCTTGACTTAGGGTTCATGCAGATTCAACCGTCAGAATTCCTCACGGTGGCATTCATCATGACAATGGCGACACACCTGCATAAAGTCGGTGACAAGATGAACCGTCTACCCCATATGGCGTTGCTGTGCCTGCATGTGCTTGTCCCCGTTATAATGCTGGTTCTGCAAGACAACACAGGGGCTCCGCTTTTGATAATTCTGATATTCATACTAATGCTGTTCGTGGCAGGTCTGTCGTGGAAATACATGGTTGCGGGAGCAGTTGCAATCCCTTTAGCGGCAATGGCTTTCTGGAATTTCTACGCAAAGGATTATCACAAAATGCGAATTTTGGTGGTTCTTGACAAAGAGCTGCAGCAAACCGAATTACAGGGTGCGTTCCACCAGCAAAACCGCAGTCTGATTGCACTTGGCTCAGGCGGCTTAACGGGGCAGGGATTGTCGGGCGGGGAGTATATCTCAATATTCGGAATTCACAATGACTTTATGTTTGCGTATATCGGAATGACCTTAGGCTTCGTCGGCTGTATATTAACCCTGCTGTTAGTCATGTCGATATGTATAAAACTATTATCAACAGCGAGTTTAGCTAAGGATTTATTAGGCAGGTTAATTTGTGCGGGGGCGTTCGCAACGGTATTCTTCCACGCTGTAATCAATGTGGGAATGGTGGTTGCAGTAACCCCGGTAGTCGGTGTCCCCCTGCCTTTCGTAAGTGCGGGAGGAAGCTCAACCTTAGCACTTTATATCGCAATCGGCTTGGTATTAAGTGTGCGAGCCCACCGAGAAAAGAAGTATCATATGTTCTACACAGAAAAAGAATAACTATATTTTAATTAATAGTTAATAATTAATAATTAATAATTTTGGTATTTGCATCCGCAAAGTTTTTATTTAAAATCCGTCGCCGCAGGCGACACAACCATTATTCATTATTAATTATTCATTATTCATTAATTATCAACCGGAGGAAAAATGGCACAGATTTTAAAATTCAAAGGCGACTATAACGGGCTTGACACCGAAAAAGCAGAAAACTATCTGCAATATTACGGGTACAACACCGATGTTAAGCAGGAAAAGAAACCCAAGATTAATTTATACGGTGTGTTCAAATCAATAAAACCGTATCTCATGTTAGGGGCGGCATTCCTGTATTTCTTGGGGGGAAAACCCGTATCGGGGGGATTGCTTATCCTGTTGACTTTGTTATACTGTACTGTCGAAATCATGAAGGGTAGGTTCGCCGACGAAAAATTAAAAAATCTGACACGTGCAACCGACATAACGGTGAGGGTGGTTCGTGACGGCGGAATAGTTCTCATAAAACGTGAGAATATCGCACAGGACGATTTAATAATATTACAGGGTGGAGAAAACGTACCCGCCGACGCATTTGTCCTTGAGGTGCATGACGCTTATGTCGATGAAAGTGCGTTCACAAAGGTAAACACCCCGATTAAAAAAATCCCCGGCACCGACGATAAAAACGAGTTAAAAAGGTGCTGTATTTACAAAGGCACAAAAGTGACCTCAGGTATATTAATTGCGAGGGTTTTCGCAACAGGGCAAGACACGAAAATCCGCCCGAAAATCCGCTCGGCAAAAGAGTTATACACCACCGGATTTGAAGCGGCGATTAACAAGTTCAGCCACTATTCTACATATGTTGCATTAGTTTTATTAATAATTGCATTGGCTTTCAAATTTATATCGGCGTCGGGATTATCGGCAGACGATGTCGCATCGGAGTCACTGCTTGTATATTTCACCATGACTATATTACCGGCGGTTTCCTTTGCGATATGTATTCTCCCGGCAGAGGCGGCATCGTTGGTTCGGATATATTACACATGGGGTGCGATTGAGTTGTCGAAAAGATATGGTGAAATCAAACACCTCAAAGCCATTGAAACCCTTAACAGTGTAACAGCGGTTTGCGTCGGGAAAGAATCGGTCAGCTCCAACGACAGCACACCCGTAGTAGGGGAATATTCGGGGAACAAAAGCATGCTCACGAGAATAGCGGCTCTCTCATGTAAACCCACCCCTGCCGACGCTTATGAAAAAGCGATTTTCGTGAGTGCGGCGTTTAAGCACATTGATACCAAGGAGCTGCATGAAAGCGAATTAATCAAAAGCTATACCGCAGATGAAGAAGCCAACTATCACAAAATGAACGGCTGTCTGTGGGACGTGAACGGTGCAAAGCTGCTGTGCGTAAAAGGCGAGCCGGAGGTAGTATTGTCATTTTGTAAGCCGCCGTCGGAGCAATTATTCGCTATTCAAAAAAAGCGGCAGGAATATTCTAAAGAGGGGTATCAGGTTTTCGCAATTGCGTTTGCCCAAATTGACGAGGACGAAAACGGAAAAGTCGCCGTCCCGAAAACATTGTTTGAACCGGAATATACCTTTCTCGGACTAATCGCATTCTCCGGAAACATCAAAGAAAGTATACCAAACGCCGTCCGCAATTGTTATCGTGCGGGGGTCAAGGTAATTCTTATAACTCACGATTCTAAGGAAACCGCACTTGCCGTCGCCGAGAAAATCGGATTGAAGTCCGGCGGAATTATCACAGGGGAGGAGCTTGAGCGTGTGCGGTTCGACGGGGACAAGATGGACGTTTCCGGTGTGAATGTTTTTGCGGGAATTGCACAAGGGCAAAAAGGCGATATTATTCGATTGCTTCGAGAAGCGGGTGAAATCGTCGCCGCCTTCGGGAGTGACAGCACCGACACTGAAGCGTTAGAGCTTGCAGACGTTGGGATTGCTTTATCGAAGTATACCACCGAGCGGGAGTGGGACATGAACATCGACACCCTCTCACAATCGACCACCGGCTCCGCTTGTGAAGCCTGCGATTTCATAATGGAGGGTGACGGTTTCGTAAAAGCCGCCGACACTTTTAGAGAAGCACGGCAGATGCACCGTAATATAAAGCGATGTATTTCTGCCGCTGTATCCGCATTAGCGGTAATTGCACCGTTTGCGATTATCAATCTTTTAATCGGCAAAGCATTTGTGCCGGAGGCGGCATTAGTTTCACTTTTAACAGTGGTGGTCATTCCGTTAATCATGGTGATGTTCAGGGAAAATAAAGCTGACTTAAAAACCGCACTGCGACCCTCGGGCTTCCTCGGAAAGGGTGTGGTGAACAGAAACTTCTTCATTGGTGCGGGAATACAGGGCGGTGCGTTATTGCTGGTTCAGATATTAATGTTTTTTATAATGCCGTATGAGGTGATTGAACAACAGCGTGCTGTATTTACGGCGATTTTCTTCTCGGGAATTATTTCGATGGCATGGGTGGGATTGTCGTTTGAAAAGCCGTTCTACCGGTTTTTCAACGCCCGCAATAAATTCGTAATATACATCAGTGGAGGGTTATTATTATTCCTCCCGCTAATCGTCTACATACCCGGTATGAACACGGCGTTCGGCTTGGCGGCGATTAACCCGTTAATACTTATTCTGTGTTTGATTATAGGAGCGGCGTCACAGCTTTGGTACGATTTTGTTAAAAAGAGGTTCAGCCATTGATAAAGTTAATTCTCGGTTTATTTTACGGTTTGGTTTACGGAATAGCACACGTCATTCCCGGATTAAGCGGGGGGACGTTTCTTGTAATCTTCGGGTGCTACGACACGGTTTGTGAAGCCTTCGCCCTTAATTTTAAGGAAATCAAAAAACATTTCTTTTTCCTGTTAATGATAGGGATAGGAACGATAGGCGGCTTAGTCGGCTTTGTGTATGCCATATCATTTTTGTTCGATAATTTCGGCGTGCAGACAAGCTTATTTTTCATGGGATTAATTTTCGGGGGACTGCCGCTTATATTTAATATCGCAACCTCCGAGCAGAGGTTCAAGCCCATATGTGCGATACCTTTTATTTTGGGATTAGCCTTGGTGGTCGGGTTATTTTTAATCGAAAAATCCGGTGCATTTGAAAACGATATTACCCAAACTGTTGACTTAGGGTTTGCATTAAGAATTGTTATATATATGTTCATCGCCGCAATTGCAATGGTTATGCCGGGGATTTCCGGTGCGTTAGTGTTAGTGGCGTTCGGGGTTTACGGTACATTGATAGAGGCGGTTAAAACGATTGATTTAACTGTGTTAGCTCCGGCGACAATCGGAGCGATAATCGGCATAGTCGTCGGTGCAAGGTTAGTACTGTTTTTGCTCAAGCGGTTTAAGCTGATGGTGTACAGTGCTATTATCGGAATGGTTATAGGCTCTGCGGCACCGGTATTCCCGCAGGGTGCAGGGTTGAATGCTGCGACACTAATCGGGGTGTTCTGCTTTGCGGCGGGGTTCATGGCGGCGTTCCTCCTCGGGAAGAATGAAATGAAAAAGAAAAAGGAATGAAATTCAAATCTATTGACATTTTGATAGCTTCAACGTATAATATATTTTAGTGAGGGTATTAGAATGAGGATTGAGTATTCAAAGCAAGCTGTCAAGGCATTAGGACGTATAGACAGCACCACAAAGCAAAGAATAAAGACAGCCATTGAAAAGCTGCCTGTAGGTGATATTAAGAGTCTAAAAGGCTATATTTCCTCTTATCGCTTACGTGTCGGTGACTGGCGTGTGCTGTTTGAAATGTCGATAGAAGAAATAAAAATAGACGCTATTCTTCCTCGTGGGGAAGCGTACAAGAAATAGGAGGATTATTTTATGAGTACAAGTCGACAACAATTACAAGCATTAGTTAATTTGGTGGACGAATCTGACATTGAAACATTGTACAATGTATTTGTGCGTTTCATACCGGAGGACGTAGCCACACCGGAAGAAGAAGAAGCAATCAAGCAAGCACGTCTTGAATTTGCACGTGGCGAAACAGTTAATCACAACGATATTGACTGGAACTAATTTGATTATGAAGAAAATGAATAAGAAACAATGCCTGCACGAGTAAAAACCGTACAGGCATTAATTTTATTAACTGTCAACTGTAAACTATCAATACATTCCGCCCATGCCGCCCATTCCTCCGCCGGGCATTGCGGGAGCTGCATTTTCTTCCGGTTTGTCTGCTACAAGGCTTTCGGTGGTGATGACCATTCCCGCAATGCTTGCCGCATTCTGTAACGCTGAGCGTGTCACCTTAGTCGGGTCAACTATGCCGGCTTTAACCATGTCGCCGTAGCTTTCGGCGGCAACGTCATAGCCGTAGCCGTTTTTGCCGGAACGCTTAATGGTGTCAACGATTACACTACCCTCTGCACCTGCATTTTCAGCGATTTGGCGAATGGGTTCTTCCAATGCACGCAGAACGATTTCTGCACCGGTTTTCTCGTCGCCGACTAACTTTGCGATAACTGCTTCAACCGCTTTCGCAGTGTTGATTAACGCAACGCCACCGCCCGCAACAATACCTTCTTCAACTGCCGCTTTGGTTGCCGCAAGTGCGTCCTCTATGCGGAGTTTTTTCTCTTTCATCTCGACTTCGGTTGCTGCACCGACTTTAATCACAGCCACACCGCCGGATAATTTTGCGAGGCGTTCCTGCAGCTTCTCTTTATCGAAATCACTGGTGGTTTCTTCAATCGCACCGCGGATTTGTTTAATGCGGTCTTTAATGTCGGAGGATTTGCCTGCACCGTCAACAATAATTGTGTTTTCCTTGCTGACCTTGACCTGCTTAGCTCTGCCTAATTGAGCGATACTTGTTTCTTTAAGGTCTAAGCCTAACTCTTCGGTTATGACTTGTCCGCCTGTTAAAATTGCGATGTCCTGTAGCATTTCCTTGCGTCTGTCACCGAATCCGGGAGCTTTGACTGCCACACAATTAAACGTACCTCTGAGCTTGTTTAAAATCAGCGTGGTGAGTGCTTCACCCTCAATATCCTCAGCGATGATTAACAGCTTTTTACCGGTTTGTACGATTTGTTCTAATAAAGGCAGAATGTCTTGAATTGCTGATAATTTTTTGTCGGTGATTAGGATATACGCATCGTCTAATTCTGCAATCATTTTTTCGCCGTCTGTTGAGAAGTAAGGTGAAACGTAACCACGGTCAAACTGCATACCCTCTACTACATCGGAATAGGTTTCTGCGGTTTTGCTTTCCTCAATCGTAATCACACCGTCAGCAGTTACCTTGTCCATAGCATCTGCGATTAATTTGCCGATTTCCTCGTCGCCGGAGGAAACTGTCGCAATTCTCGCAATGTCCTCACTGCCTTTAACCTTTTGTGATTGTTTTGCTAATTTTTCGACACTTGCGTCAACCGCTTTGGCAATGCCTCGTTTAACTGCCATTGGGTTTGCACCTGCCGCTATGTTTTTCATGCCCTCACGAACGATTGCTTGTGCAAGTAATGTTGCAGTAGTCGTACCGTCACCCGCAATGTCGTTTGTTTTGGTGGCAACCTCTTTTACTAATTGTGCCCCCATGTTTTCATAAGCATCATCAAGCTCGATTTCTTTTGCGATTGTGACACCGTCATTCGTAATCAACGGAGCACCGAATTTCTTGTCTAAAACTACGTTTCTGCCTTTAGGCCCTAAAGTAATCTTAACTGTGTCTGCGAGTTGGTCTATACCGGATTGTAACGCTTTACGAGCGTCCTCCCCGTAAATAATTTGTTTAGCCATGTTTTATAAATCCTCCGTTTTTATTTTTAATCTTCCGCCAAAGGCGGCTTGCCACCGGCGGCTCGCCGGCTATTTCTTTCCTTTCTTTTTATCATCTACTATTGCCAAAATGTCTGACTGGCGTAAAATCATATACTCAATCCCGTCTAATTTTACTTCTGTTCCGGCGTATTTCTGAATCATAACCTTGTCACCGACTTTTACTTCCATCTTGACTTCCTTGCCGTCAACCACGCCCCCCGGCCCTACTGCCATGATTTCAGCAACCTGCGGTTTTTCCTTCGCTGAACCCGCTAAGATAATTCCGCTCTTTGTGGTTTCCTCTGCCTCTAACATTTTAATGACAACTCTGTCTGCCAATGGTTTAATGTTCATTTGTCGTTCCTCCTCTTTTGTTATCAGTTGTTAGCACTCTAATAATTCGAGTGCTAACAAACACTATTACTTATTTTATCCATTTCACGAAAAAAATCAAGTGTTTTGAATATATTTTTTTAATTTTGTAAATATTGTATAAATAATTACCATTAATTTTATACAAAATGATATATAATAATAATTGTCTTATTATAAAAATCATGATATAATATATCTATCTGTAATTATGTATGTATGGGGAGATAATATGAAAAAAGTAAAAGCTAAGGCGAAAATTTTAATAGTTGACGACGTTGAGATTAACCGTGTGGTTTTGGAGGAAATTCTTCAGGATACATATGAGATTGACATTGCTGAGAGCGGTAAGGAAGCCATTGCAAAACTATACGCCTATGAAAAGCCGCCGCAGTTGGTTCTGCTCGATGTTCTTATGCCGGAGATGGACGGGTATGAGCTCAACCGCATTATGAAGGCTGACCCCAACTTGAAGAAAGTTCCTGTTATATTCTGCACGGCTACCACTGACGAGCGAGCAGGGTTGGTTGCGGGAGCTGTTGACTTTATCACTAAACCGTTTAATGATGCGGAAATTGTGAGACTGCGTGTTGCGAACCATATTGAGCTTGCACTTTATCGTGAATCTCTTGAGGATTTGGTTAATGAGAAAAGCAAGCAAATCCTCGAAGCTAAGGAGCATTTCCTGCATACGATGGCAGACCTTATCGAGTATCGCAGCCTTGAATCGGGGCTGCACGTTACGAGGACTAAGGAGCTGTCACGTTTGCTTATTAATCGGTTACTTAAGGTTGGTAAATATGCTGACCAGCTAATCACCGAGGGTTATGAGAGCATGATTAAGGCAGTTCCTTTACATGACGTAGGTAAGGTTGCTATTCCCGACAGTATTCTGTTGAAGCCGGGTAGACTCACACCTGAGGAGTTCAAGGTTATTGAAACGCACTCGACAGTGGGTGGGCAGGTCATTAAAGCACTTATGCAAAAGGACACCGACGAATATCTTAAGCATTGTTATGACATTTGTATGCACCACCACGAGCGTTGGGACGGTACCGGATACCCAAGCAAGTTAGCGGGGGAGGATATTCCGCTTTCGGCAAGGATTGTTGCGGTGGTTGATGTTTATGACGCATTAGTAAGTAAGCGGTGTTATAAACAGAAAATGCCCCACGAGGAGGCAGCGAAGATTATATGTGAGTCGGCAGGAACGCACTTTGACCCTGTTCTTGCGGAAGTGTTTAATGAAATAGAGAACGATTTCTTCAAGCTGGCGATGAGCCTGCAAGGGGACGAAGAATGACGGACAATTGACAATGTACAGTTGACAATTGAAAATTAAATGAGTTACAGCCTTTGCCGTTTTTATGGTGGGGCTGTTTTTTGTAACAAGTTACATTATTTGTATGTGAAATATACATAAAAATCACGGAAATAATTTGTTAATTGTGCAGAATGGAGAAAAATTGGCTTTTACCCGTTTTTTGCCAAAGTGTAACCGAAATGTAACCGACGGCATTATAATGAGGGTATAAGCTTTTATACAAAAAACCGAAATTATGGAGGATTGGTTATTATGAGAAATAAAAAATTGATGAAAATGGGTTTGTCTGCTGTTACTGTTGTTGCTTTCTTAATCGCACAAATAGCTGTTTTTTCAGTGGCTGCAAACAGAATTGTACTTAATGAAGACAATGTTTATTTAGTGGGACCCATCGATGACGGACATTTAGCAGTGGTTGATACGTTTGGTGTGTTTGTGAAGAATGACTTTATTATCACGGGCAGTGACAGTGAGGGCAGAGTCGCTGTGGGCGGGACATTTAATTCGCCTAATATGAGCGGTTATGCGATGAACGATTATGGTTTGTTCCCTCAGTATGCTTCTGCGGTTATCGGTGAAAACTTAATGGGCGGCAGAATTAACGTAAAAGGAAACCCCACCATTATAGAAGGACAAAACAGCGATGTGTTCTGCTTTGACGAATATTTCGATGTTCTTGAACAGGTTAGTCAAGCTTTCTCGGAGCAGGATTTAGGCGAGGTCGGTCCGGGCGGATGGTGCTTGTTATTTACGGGCGACAACGAATACATAAACTTTTTCAATGTTTCGGTGGATTTATGGAATGTGTGGTCAAACAAAAGTGTAGTTGTTCCGAATAATTCAAAGGTTGTTATAAATATTATCGGTGACGGAGTTCCTCAGTTAAGAGGTGGCATTGAATTGGGTGGGACTTCGACAGACGGAAGAGATAAAACACATTTAGCTGAGAGAATCCTCCTTAATGTGGTTGATGCTGAAAATGCTTTAATTACCAGCTCGGTGGGTGCGTCAATTTTTGCACCGAAATCGAAAATCATCGGCTCAAACGGGCATATTTTCGGGCAGACAATATGCAAAGAATTTGTCGGTGCGGGTACTTGGAATTGCACCGAGTTCGGAGCAGAAATATTCGGATTGGATGAAGCGACTAAGTTAATCGGGTTTGAACCGGAAGTTCCCGACGAAGACGACGACGATACTACCAACGGCGGCGACGACGATACTACCAACGGTGGTGATGATGATACTACTAACGGTGGCGACGACGATACTACTAACGGCGGCGGCGACGATACTACCAATGGCGGCGACGACGATACTACCAATGGCGGCGACGACGATACTACCAACGGTGGCGACGACGATACTACTAACGGTGGCGACGACGATACTACTAACGGTGGCGACGACGATACTACCAATGGCGGC
>Ga0123356_10000474_pt1 | contig 44964 bp, 41 predicted proteins | sample TergutEmb28metaG_2_FD_92546 | JGI IMG/M metagenome (GOLD analysis project Ga0123356, IMG submission 92546) | Embiratermes neotenicus P3 segment gut microbial communities from Petit-Saut dam, French Guiana - Emb289 P3 | ecosystem: Host-associated > Arthropoda: Insects > Digestive system > Gut ...
GACTGATATTGTCTGTGGTATAGTTAATTTTCGCATATCAGGAACTTTGTTTGTCTAAAAATTCAGATAGGTAACCACAATCCCAACTAAAAACACTAAAAGTAATAAGGCCTAAGGTCTATTCGTGACAGTCTGTTTTAAATCCAAAGCCAAAATATACATTTCACTACTTTTGGCTCGGCTGGCGGGTGGCTTGACGACTTTGACTGCCTCAAACGTGCTTTTCAAGTCTTGAATAAACGGGTCTAGTAGATCGCCTTGGAACACTTTGACGAAAAAGTTGCCATGGGTTGTCAGGATTTGTTTGGCGACTTGGAGAGCTTTGGTGGCTAGATCGATTTGGATTGCGTGGTCAACTTCCCAGACGCCTGTTACGTTTGGGGCTGCGTCGCAGAGTACGACGTCGGGTTTGCGGGGTAGAAATGAGAGGATCTGTTCAGCAATATCTGGTTCATTGAGGTCGGCGACTATGGTGCGTATGTACTCTTGTGTGAAGGGTTCGATGGGTTTGAGGTCTACGCCTAATACGAAACCGTGTCGGCCCGTCATTTTTCGTGCTGCCTGAACCCAGCCGCCTGGTGCTGCACCTAAGTCTACCACTATGTTGTGGAGTTTTATGAAACCATATTTATTGTTTGCTTGTACGAGTTTGTAGGTGGAGCGGCTGCGGTAGTTTTCAGCTTTGGCTTTTTTGTAGTAGAACTCGTTTTTGCGTTCACGTATCCATGCTTTGGGCGTCGGTTCATTCCTCAGACAGAACGGTTTCAACTATATCGTTTGTAGTTTCGGATGTGGTTGGTTCTTGTGATGGGGGGGTTTCTTTTCCAAGGTTTAGGATCCAGTCGGTTAGTCGGGGACAGCTTTTTGGCGAAATTGCGGTTGTGGGGTCGCATCGAGCGTTGTCGGGGCATAGGAGGCAAGGGCAATCGATGATGGTTTCGATCGATGCGGGCAATCTTTTGGGGTATAGGCGGTAGGTCCATCTGCCTTCTTGGAGTTCTTTTTCCCTTCGGATAAGCCCTTTCTCTTCGAGTTTGAGCGATACGCGGGAGCCTTCTCTGCTGCTTGCACTTAGTTCCCGCCATAAGTCGGATTGTAGCACACCATGATAGCCGGTGTTTACAATGTAGTGGAGGGCTTTCTGTTCAAGGTCATTACGCTTTGGCATAAAGTATCAATCTCAATAGTACGTTATTATAAGCTTTGGTTTCAGATAAAAATATGTATCTCTGGATAGTTGAGGAAACTAATGCACAAAAAGGAATATTTGACTAATCGGATCTGCTTGGGCATTGAGTCATCGGCAGATGATTTTGGCGTAGGCGTTGTCACGTTCGAGGGGGAAGTCTTGGCAAACCAATCAGAGAGCTACATTCCGCTTGAAGGCGGCATTCACCCTCGGGAAGCGGCTAGGCACCACGCTGAAGTAGCGGACAGCGTCCTTAGTGCAGCTCTAAACGTGGCCGGTGTAGAAGCGTCGGAGTTAACCTGTATTGCTTTTTCTCAGGGGCCAGGTTTGGGGCCATCGTTGCGGACAGGTGCCACTGTCGCTCGAGCGTTAGCCAGTTATCTCGCAGTGCCGCTTGTAGGTGTCAACCACTCTGTGGCGCACATAGAAATTGGCAAGCTTAAAACAGATGTTATTGATCCGGTTACGCTCTATGTATCTGGTGGTAATACCATAGTTACTGCGTATGAATCGGGGCGTTACCGTGTGTTTGGTGAAACGCTTGACATTGCCTTGGGCAATTGTCTTGATGTCTTTGGCAGGGCGGCGGGATTGCAGGGAAAGAAGGGATTGCCCATTGGGGCTGCTATCGAACAGTTGGCATCTGGGGGAAAGAAGCTGGTTTTGTTGCCCTATGTGGTGAAGGGGATGGATTTGTCGCTTAGTGGCTTGGTGACGGCCGCTTTGGCGGCGTTGCAGAAGGGCAACTGTTTAGAAGACGTTTGTTATAGTCTTCAGGAGCATGCGTTTTCTATGGTGACGGAGGTGACAGAGCGGGCGCTGGCGCACACCGAAAAGAAGGAAGTACTGCTCACAGGAGGTGTTGCAGCAAATAAACGTCTCCAAGCCATGCTATCGGTGATCGCAGAAGAGCATGATGCTGTGTTTAGTGTGGTTCCCCAGCAGTACGCAACAGACAACGGTGCCATGATAGCTTGGACGGGAACGTTGGCGTATAGCCATGGATTGACAGTTCCAATCGATGAGAGTATGGTGAAGCTACGTTGGCGGGTAGACAAGGTGGATGTACCATGGATACAATAGATAAAGTTCCCCAGACCCGATTACTCAAGAAGGGTGCCGAAGCTAGCCTCTATCAAACTATGTGGCATGGCAGAGAAGTCGTCGTCAAAGTCCGCATACCCAAACGGTATCGTCCAAAAGAATTGGACCAACAAATCCGTAGCTACCGTACCATACATGAACCCCAATTGATACATGAAGCAAAAGCCGCAGGGGTATTAACACCATTGATCTATATGGTGGATGTGCCAAATGCTACAATTATCATGGAATACATCAATGGATCGCAAGTTAAGCAACTTCTCAACACAGCCGACAAAGATAGTCGTCACGCTATCTGTGTCCAAATCGGCGAAGCCATCGCCCATCTTCACTGCCATGGCTTAATCCACGGCGACCTCACAACCTCTAACATGATATGGACAGCTGATAGCAGAATCTATTTTGTCGACTTCGGACTGGGCGAGAAAAATGAAGAACTCGAAGCCCAAGGTGTTGATTTGCACCTGCTCAAGCGGGCGCTACAGTGCACACATTTTGGGTTTTGGGAGGAGTGCTTCCAATCGGTTCTCTGTGGGTACAGTTCAGTCTGTGGCGTTGGATCGACAGAAAAGGTTTATGAGAAAACCCGTGAGATAGAGAGGCGTGGGCGCTATGTCGAGGAACGCAGACAATAACTTTCCGTTGAAGAGCAAAATAGTCTTTTTTGCAACGGGCAACGTTAACAAGTTTAACGAGGCTAGGAAAATCTTGGGCAGCCAGGGTATTGCAGTTGGCATGTTAAGGCTAAAAGGTGATGAGATCCAAAGTGATAGTTTACAGGAAATAGCAGAGAAAAGCGTACAGAATGCCTATCGGCGGTGTCATCTGCCCATTTTCGTGGAGGATGCTGGCTTATTCATAGATGCACTTGGCGGTTTTCCAGGTCCATACGCCGCTTATGCCTACAAAACCATTCATAACAGCGGTATCCTTGATCTTATGAGGGATATCAAGAATCGTGGGGCAACGTTTCAATCAGTCATTTCCTACTGTGACGATCAAAACACAATTGACCCGCTAAGTTTCTATGGTCAATCCAGAGGAGCAATCACTACAGAGGAGCGCCGTGGACAAGGCAAAGGAGGTTTTGGCTTTGACCCCATATTTCAGCCAGCGGGCAGCTCAAAAACATTTGCGGAAATGACTATCCAAGATAAAAATGGTTGCTCACACCGGGCAAACGTCCTGCGCAAATTTGCTCAGTGGTACACAAGTCAGCGCTAAAAGAGTATGGATATTAGATGATGGTGTATAGATTTCTTTGAGGGTTAGGTTTGGTTGAACATAGACAATACAAATGGAGCTGGAGTTGGAGGGAAGGCTTGATTACTGTGTTAGCCTTCGGCGGCTTTCTCATCGTTTTGGGCGTTGTCTTTGGATTAACGCCTGGCATACTCCAGAAGATAGTGGAGTTCTTTTGTGATTTCACCGGTCAACCCTACCCTGTAGATCAGGGAACCATCGTTTTGCCTGCACCTGCAAACCCAGCTGTTCACATGGATGTCTATGGGGCGGTTTTCAACTTCATGGTCGGTATGGGTGTATTGCAAGTAGTCATACTTGCACTGCGACTAATCGTTTATTCACCCTTTCGGCGCATCGTTGAAACCGTTGGGAATTTGGTTTTATGGTGGGGTGGTGCAGTCGCAGTAAATGTGTTTCTCTTGACAGGGACACTTGTGGGGTGGTTTAACTTCTGGGCAGTCCTGATTATATTCTGGGGGGTATCGCTTGTTATACGGGGTATCATCCACCTCATATGGTCATGGAGAAAACATGATTTCTGGCGATAATCCAGGGATAGTGTAACTATGCAAAACACTATGCGCATATTGTCAGCAGTTTGGTGTAGAGCTTCTTTTGATAGCCATAGGGGTTACTTTTAAATATGGGTACACTGTGGTGATAGGTGCACAAATAGGTGTAACGATGCCAAAGCAAGAAAAAGGAAAATCCCATTCAATTCGGCCAGTCAGTAGGCGCCCACCAAGCTGGTGTAAATATCAGCCTGAAGAAGTAGAAGCCTTCATTATAAAACTCGCCAAAGAAGGTCACAGTATGAGTTCGATAGGCACTATTCTACGTGACCAATACGCCATACCACTTGTCAAGCCAATCACAGGTAAGAGCATAAGCGACACCCTCAAATCCTCAGGATTAGCACCCACCATGCCCGAAGATCTCGCCAACCTCATGAAGAAAGCTCAGGGCCTCGCCGTTCACATGGACAAAAACAAAAAAGACCTACATAACAAACGCAACATGCAAATCATCGAAGCCCGCATTCACAAACTGGGCCGCTACTACAAACGTGAAGGTGTCATACCTAAGAACTTTAAGTACGAAGCAAAAATCGCCTCCGTAACTTAATCATTTCTCCAGTAAATTTTATTCTTTTATTTAATGCGCCAGCTTTAAATCGATCAGTGTTCACTCTTGGAGAAGTGACCTGCATGACACAACAGCCCGAAAATATAGAGAGATTTCTTGCCCAAGCCCAAGAAGCAGCCAAAGCTATCAAAGAAAATGTAGCCAAAGACGGCTTCATCAGTTGCTTTAGTCACCTCGACGCCGACGGAGTCGCCGCTGCAGGGATCGTGGGTAAGATGCTCCAGAGATTGGGGGCACGTTTCCGGATTCGTGTTATGCAATGGGTAGATGAAAAAATCATCTCAGAAGTCACCGCTGACAAACCGCAGTTGGTCATCATGTCGGATTTTGGCAGTGGATACCTCGACCTGCTCAACGAAAAAATCCCCAACTATAAAATCGTCATCTTAGACCACCATCAAATCACGGGGGCATCAAATAATCCCAACTTTACCATGCTCAACCCCCACGTGTACGGCATCGACGGAGCTACTGATGTCAGCGGTTCAGGTGTCGCATATTTTGCAGCTAAAGCTGTGAACCCAGCGAACGTCGATTTAGCCCCAATCGCACTGATCGGCGCGTTGGGTGACATGCAAGATAAGTATGAACAGCGCAGTATGCGAAGCCTAAACGAAATCATCGCCAACGATGCCATCGCTGCAGGCTTGCTCAAAATTGAAAAAGACCTCACGTTCTTTGGCAGAGAAACCCGTCCCATCCACCGCATGCTCGCAACCACTACAAATCCCTTCATCCCAGGGCTCAGTGGACAAGAAACCGAATCCCTGAATTTTGTATCTAACTTGGGTTTTCCACTTAAACAGGGTGACAAGCTTCGTGCACTATGCGATTTAACCCAACAGGAACGCAAAATGCTATGCTCGGCACTGGCAGACTACATGCTCTCTAAAGGGTTACATATGGAGGTGGATAACCTCATCGGCTGTGTCTATGTACTAACACAAGAGGAGTCAAACACAGCGCTGCGGGATGGCAGGGAGTTCTCAGTGCTACTCAACTCGACGGGACGCATGGATCGCCCCAGCCTGGGCATAGCCATCTGTATGGGCGACCGCAAAGCCGCCTTAGAGGAATCCAACAAAATCCTTGAAGACTACCGCAAAAACATCAACAAGTACCTCAGTTGGGTACAAGAGAAACCAGAGCGCCTGCGTGAACATCAAAATATCTATGTCATCTATGGCGAAAACGCCATCAACGAGAAAATCATTGGAACTGTTTCAAGCATCCTTGTTTCCACTCTAACCAACAACCTAAAACCCCTACTTGCCTTTGCCAACATTGAAGCAGAAAACGCAGCAAAAATTTCAAGCAGAACAACCGAGGCAGCACTGATGAAGGGCGTGAACTTGGGCGATGTGATGCGGTTAGCTTCAGAGGCTAACGGCGGCAAAGGTGGCGGACACAATATTGCAGCAGGTGCACAGGTGCCACTGGATAAAGTCGAGGCTTTCTTGAATATGGCCGATGAACTGGTGGGGCGGCAGTTAAAAGGGGAAAAACTTGGAAGCCAAAATCCAGCTTGAATATAGAGATGAGAAGACAGCGCATGCCGTTGCCAAAGCGGTGTCGCCTGACAACCTCAAAACTCCCGCGGGCTTAACAGTAGAGACTACAAAAGAAGGCTCCAAAGTTATCACACATATTAGATGCGAGGGCAAACTCTCCACTTTCATCGCCACCATCGACGACCTACTCTTCAGTGCAGCTATAGCCGAGAAAACCCTAAACACTATCATCACCAAGAAGTGATTAGCTAAGAAAACAGGGAAAAAGTATCGCTTATAGGAGCAGCGTATGAGTGGGTGGATATGGCATGGTTTTTTGGAGGCGATCAACAAACCAATAAACGGCAGTTACTACAAGTCATGTACACCATACGCTACTTAACAGGAAGGTACCTTTTAACATGTTGACTCATATCTTGTTCCTTAACCTCACTCGCTTAGAACCTTTTGAAACGTGCTGTTGGACAAGACTTAGCTGATCTGCAACACATCGTTTTTTAGAGTGCAACGCGATTAATGTTAATCAAAAACCAGCACATAATAGGTTTGTAACCTCAAGCATATAGAGAAAAACCGAATTGTTAGAGGAAGGATTATATCATTCTTGAAACCTTTTTGTGCCTTTAAAGCTCTTAGCAAGCATGTTAAAGCGTTGAGTTGATGACGAAACGCAAAAAGAGGTTTACCGATGAGTGAGAAATGTCTCGCTGCAGTTGAGATAAATCAAGACCTGTGCAGTAGGTGTTATGTCTGCAAATCCATCTGCCCCTATGAAGCCATAAAAGCTGACGCAACTGGGAAAGTGGAGATTAACATTGAAGACTGCCAAGTCTGTGGCATCTGCTATAGTGCCTGTCCAGCTTCAGCCATAAAAATGCAGTACTACACCTACGACAATCTATCTGAGTACCTAAAAACAGTCCAAGACAAAACACCCAAAACTGAAACACTAGTTTTGACGTGTAGAGGCAACTCGCCTGACAGTGGCGAAGTCAAAGACATTCTAAAAGATGAAGGCTTAAAACTGGATAATTACCTTTCGCTACGTTTACCTTGTGCAGGCAGAATCCCAACTGACTTCGTGTTTGAAGCCTTTAACTTGGGCATAAAAAATATCGTTTCAATCCAGTGTGAAGACCCCTTCTGCCGCTACAAAGAAGGTACTAAAATCAACACACGTCGCCTAGCGCTGGCGAAAAATGTTCTCGAGCAACTTGGTTACGACCAAAACGCTGTCTGCGTCATCAAATACAGCCGCAAAGCTATCTACGATGTCTTGGAATGTGTCGGATGCGACAAATGCATCTTCATCTGTCCTTATAATGCCTTGGAATTTGAATCCTTTGCTACACCCAAAATGATTGAAGAAAAATGTGTCGGATGCGGTGCATGTCAATTAGTCTGTCCACATCACGCCATACAGGTTAAGGGTTTTGAATTCGAAAACGTACTAAAACGCTACAACAACGCGGCAGGAGCCATAAAAGCCAAAGGGACCGGCCCCGCAGTGTTGGTGTTTATCTGTCAGTGGTCAGAGTTTTCAGCACTGGATAACCCCAAACAGATCTTTGAAGGCAAAAACATGCTTGCACTCGAAGTACCCTGCTTCAAATCGCTGGATCCAGTCCACATCGTCAACGCACTCAACTGTGGCTTTGACGGAGTTGTAGCAGTAGTTTGCTCTTCTAAAGACTGCAAGTTACAAGAGGGCCGAGATACCGCTGAGCGCAACTTGGGCGTTATGCGCGACAGCCTCAAAAAGAATGGCCTGCTTGAACGATTTGCACTTATCGAAGAATCCCCCAGATACCAAGAGGATCTAAAAGGTAAGCTCGACACGTTTTACCAAAAAATCGCCAATACAAAAACGGAGGCATCCAAATGTACAAAATCGTAACCAAAACACAGCTAGCGCCTAAAATCAACCTATTTGAAGTAGAAGCACCCGACATTGCCGCCAAATCGCACCCAGGGCAATTCCTAATCGTTATCCACGGTGAACGGGGCGAACGCATACCGCTCACCATATGCGGCTACGATCCCCAAAAAGGCAGCGTAGCATTCGCGTTCCATGAGGTGGGCAAAACCACAAAAGACTTAGGCAAACTAGAAGAGGGACAAGAAATCGATAACATCACAGGACCACTAGGTAACCCCTCGGAAATCAAAAACTTTGGCAATGTGCTCTGCATCGGCGGTAGCGTCATGATTGCACCGCTTCTGTTGCAGGCTAAAGCCATGAAAGAAGCGGGCAACAACGTCACCACCGTTTTGGGTGCGCGCTCAGAGATGTTCATTATGATGGAGGAAGAGGCAAAGAAGTACAGTGACCGCGTTTTCATCGCTACAGATGATGGCTCTAAAGGTTACAAGGGATTAGGCTTCTTAACAGATTTACTAAAGAAAGAAAAATTTGACCGATGTGTGGTCATGGGTCCAGTTATCCTCATGAAAGACATCAGTGCAATAACTAAACCCTACAACATCCCAACCATGGTTACCCTAACGCCAATTATGATCGACGGCATGGGCATGTGTGGAGTGTGCCGCGTCACCGTCGGCGGCAAAATGCTGTTTGGTTGTGTAGACGGCGCAGAATTCGACGGCCACCAAGTAGATTTTGACGAATTGATCCTACGCCAGCGCACTATGTTGCCTGAAGAGCGGTTGAGTAGTGTGCTAGCAGAGATAAATGGAGGTTGCAAGTGTGGCAGAAACAAAGCCTAAACCAAAGTTAAACAAGAAAGCCGTAGAAATGGCTAAGCAAGAACCAAACGTCCGTAACAAAAACTTCAACGAAGTTGCATTAGGATATACAGAGGCAGAAGCACAAGAAGAAGCCAGTCGATGCCTCGGATGTCCCAATCCACAATGCCGTGTAGGCTGCCCTGTGGAGGTTCCGATTCCACAGTTCATCAAATGCATAAAAGAAAAAAAATACACGGAAGGCATCCAAATCATAAAAGCTAAAAATGCACTACCAGCAGTATGCGGCAGAGTCTGCCCACAAGAAGTTCAGTGCCAAGCCAAATGCGTCATAGGTAGAATAGGCGACCCCGTAAGCATCGGACGCTTAGAACGGTTCCTCGCAGACTGGGAACTTGAAAACGGCGCACAACTACCACCCAAAGCAACCCCAACAGGCAAAAAAATCGCAATCATTGGTGCAGGACCAGCAGGCTTAACCGTCGCAGCAGACCTCGTCAAACTTGGTCACGAAATCACCGAATTTGAAGCACTTCATGTAGGCGGTGGAGTCCTCTCTTATGGTATTCCAGAATTCCGACTGCCCAAAGCCATTGTGCAAAACGAAGTTAACTATGTGCAAAAACTCGGCGTTGACCTGCGTTTGGGCAACTTGATTGGAAGAATCCACACCATACCCGAACTTATGAAGGAAGGCGGCTACGATGCAGTATTCATCGGCAGCGGCGCAGGACTCCCTCAATTCACTGGTTGCCCTGGCGAGAATTTGGGCGGTATCTATAGTGCAAATGAATTTCTTATCCGCGTTAACCTCATGAAGGCCTTTCAATTCCCCGAATACGACACTCCAATTCGTATTGGCAAGCAGGTCGTCGTTATAGGCGGTGGCAACGTTGCAATGGACTGCGCAAGAAGCAGCATGCGACTAGGCTCCAAAGTTTGCTTGCTCTATAGACGTGGGCGCGATGAACTCCCAGCAAGACATGAAGAAATCGAGAATGCTGAAGAAGAGGGGTTGGTCTGCAAATTTTTAGCAGCTCCACTCGAATTCTACGGTGATAACAAGGGCTGGGTAAAAGCCATGAAATGCATCGCTATGGAACTAACAGAACCCGATGCTAAAGGCAGACACGGAGTTAAAATCATTCCAGGCAGCGAATTCACTATGGATGTGGACACCGTTATCATTGCTATCGGACAAACACCCAACCCCATCATACAGCGCACCACCGAAGGCTTACAGAGTGACCCCCGACATGGCACCATCACTGTCAACGAAGTTGGCAAAACCAGTCTTGATGGCGTCTATGCCGGTGGAGACGTTGCCACAGGCGCAGCAACTGTGATCAGCGCAATGGGTGCAGGTAAACGTGCAGCCAGAGCTATGCATGAATACTTGATGAATAAAAAAAGCAACTAACTGTTGCAACCATTTTTTCCCTTTTTGCATTTATCTAACACTGTACGCCTGTTGCAGAAACAAGGTGTTAGTCCATCTTGGTCGGTAGTTATCTGTCGTAGTAGGGGTGTCTAATGTATGCGTATGCTTCTAGCGCGGCAGTTATGCCTTGACCCACGGCAGTGCCTACTTGTTTGACGGGGTGATTGGTGATGTCGCCTGCCGCATACACGCCTGCCAAATTGGTTTGTTGGCGTATGTCGGTTTTTATGTAGCCATGCTCATCTACTTTGATGCCGTTTGTCACTGCGAGTTTGCTGTTGGGTACCTCACCGACTTGTACAAAAACGGCGTCAACAACAAGTTCACTGGTTTGTCTCGATTTGTTGTTACATAGGGTGACTGCGCGGACTTGTTTGTCTCCTTTGATTTCTTGGAGTTCGGTGTTCAAGAGGATTTTGACATTAATTTTTGTTTTGAGGTCATTTATGAGGGATTCCTCAGCACGAAACATTTCACGTCGATGAATAACAGTAACTTGCTGGGCTAACTCTGAGAGGTAGAGCGCTGTGATGCAAGCAGAGTTACCTCCGCCTACGACCAGCACCTGTTTGCCTCTAAAGAAGGGGCCGTCACAAACACCGCAGTAGCTAACACCTCTGCCGTGGAACTCTTTTTCACCCTTTGCCCCGATTTCTTTGTGGTGAGAACCTGCGGATATGATGACAGTTTTAGCCTCATATGTGATGGTTGGGGTGGTGACGGTCTTGATTTCGCTTTGGAGATCAAGGGCGGTAACGGCTTCAATGTCATGGATAGTTGCACCCAGTGCACGTGCATGCTCAGCCATTTTTAGCGCTAGCTCAGAGCCGCTAATTGACACAAATCCGGGGTAGTTGACGATGATTGGAGCGTCAGCGATAGTGCCGCCCGCGAATTTTTCATCCAAAACTAGTGTTTTTAGTCCGCTACGAACAGCATAAATAGCTGCAGATAGCCCAGCTGAACCTGCACCCACGATAATGATGTCCCAAATCTCCAAGATAAGTATCCCTCTATGGAATAGTGCATTGGAGGGGTTTAAGAATCGTTCGATGCTACAGTTCTTTATTGGTGACATCAAAATCAGGATAAAGTGAGCCACTATGTAGAATCGATTTATTGACTGTTATCTTGTTATGGGTCTCCATGTGGGTTGTCGGTATTGCTGTTGAGGCAGCTACTCTGGGTGTTAATCGCGACTTACAGACAAGTTCAACTTCACCTAAAGAACCGGTGGCTAAGGTCTGAAACTCAAGGCAACCCAGAACCTCATAAAATCAATAGAAAGTCACATATTGCGAGAGATCTTTTTGGTTAGACAATTTTCTGTCAACCTTGCCTGAGTGATTTTATACCACCACTAACTATATCGTCGTGGAGAAGGAAACTTGAGCACCCGGGAATCAAGGCTAACTGTGTACACCGTTGGACATAGCACACGTACACCCGAAGAATTCCTCGAACTCCTCCAAGCCTGTCAGGTGACGCTACTAATAGATATCCGCACTGTCCCCCGCAGTCGGCATAACCCTCAATTCAATAAAGAAACCCTTCCTATCAGCCTTAAAGCCATAGGCATCAAATACATTCATCTTCCAGAAATCGGTGGACTCCGCCGCCCCAAGTCTGACAGCATTAACCGCGCCCTAGAAAGCACCAGCTTGCGCGGCTACGCTGACTATATGCAAACCAAAGAATTCACCGATGCCCTCCTTAGAATCATGGCGCTGGCAAGAGAAAACTGTACAGCATTGATGTGTGCCGAAGCACTACCCTATAGGTGCCATCGGAGTCTGATTTCTGATGCCCTAACGGTACGACACGCTATGGTACGACATATCATCGCTAAAGAGAGCACAATTGCTCATCAATTGCGCGAATTAGCACAGGTGGATGGGTCAAAGGTAACTTATCCGCTCTATACTAAAGAGACTTCACAGAGGACTCTGGGGGACTTTGGAGCAAAATAATAGACCGCCTCGGATTTGGGGTCTAAGCACACAAGGTATAACACCTATAATTGGCTAAAAAACATTCACTAAACCCCAAAAAACACAACAACAAACCCAGACCACCCACAAAAACACCCAAAAAACACCTGAGAATAATCTCTATTTCGGGGTGTTCTAGGAGGGCTTTGCGTCCTAGCAGACTGAACTTTTGCTCTTGAAGGTGTTTTCTACCCAGACTATGGGTGGTGGCTTCCCCTATTTCGAAGTCTATGCTTAGTTCTATTTGGGTGACGTATTGTCTCTAGTATTTGAGGGTTAGAAAGAGCATGTCTTGGGGGATAGTTTGGTGTGTCGGTTGTGGTATTTGTGTTTTGCTTCGCAGGCGGTTTTTAGAACGTTGATCATGTGCCGAAGGTTTCTTTTTTTACGCCAATTACCTGTTTAAATTCCTCTGGGCTTGTTTTGAAGCTTTTCGCACCGTTACAGACTACCGAACACCGTTTACACCCTCTCTACACAAAGTAAGCGTAATCCAGTCAGTTATAATTCCCGAGAGGGTCTAATAAAAGGTTCAGTGATCAGACTTTCTGTAGTTTGGCTATGAAGAACCCATTGCAGCGATGAATATGTGGATAGAGTCGTCGGCACTCGGTTAAGTTGGCTAAGCCAGACAAACCGAATTCAGGCACAATCGGGGTTAACCTAAAGTTGGAATGGCCTTTTAGAAACTGTCCAACTACACCTTCATTCTCCTCTATCGTGATGCTGCAGGTTGAATACACCAGTGTGCCACCGGTTTTGACTTTTTCGGCGCAATTGTTGATCATTTGTAGCTGGAGTTCACTCATGTTCGCTATAGATTTTGTACTCAGCCGCCACTTCGCTGAGGGCTGCTTGGCAAACACACCAGAACTAGTGCAGGGGGGATCAAGAACTACCAAATCAGCTTGGTCCATAAATGGAACCGACACCCGGGCATCTGCTATCACCGGCACTGAGATTGTGGCACCCATACGCTTAATTTCTCTCTGCCAAGTATGCATACGTTTAGTCGAGAAATCCACCGAAACGATGCGCCCATGGTTTTCCATGAGTTGTGCAAGGAGAGAGGTTTTTGCTCCAGGTGCTGCGCAGACATCAAAAACCAGGCTATCCGGTGCGGGGTTTGCGGCTTGAGCGGCGAAGCAACTTGCCTTGTCCTGCACATAGAACAAGCCAGATTTAAGATTTAGCGATGTATTCAGGGGCGCTTTGAGCCCGATAATTTTGTAGGTGTATTCTAAGGGTTCAGCCTTTTCGAATTTGATGCCTTCGGCGGCGAGTTTTTGGAGAATTTCTTCCTCAGGTGCAGCTAAGGTGTTGATGCGGATGTATGTTGGCGGCGGGTTAAGGCTGCCTTTTAGGAAGGCATCGGCTTCGTTTTTGCCAAAGAGGTTAATGCAGTACTCTACAAACCATGTTGGATGATAGGTTTCGAGGGCTACGCGCTCTGTTTCATCGGTTGCTGCTATGAGGGGTGCCAGTTGACGGGTCAAAAGAAAGCCCAAGTAAGGTTCGACTTCGCGGAGAGTTTGCCAGCCCAAAATCGAGCGACCCAAGCTTGCGATGGATGCGGCTTCTTTGTGAGGGATTTTATCCCAGTTTTTGGTAACCCGGGTTTGGTATGTGTAGAGGCGCAGAAAAGCCTGGATGCCCTGTGCATATTCGCCAATCGTTTTAGGTGCAATTACAGTGTTAATGAAGTTGTCGATGAGGTTTTTGCGGCGAGTGGTTTCGACGACTAAAGCGTAGGCAAGGCGAATGGCTTGGGGGTCTTTGACACCTAGCTGTTTTGTGGTGCGGAGGAGTGCTGAGCGTTCGTTGAGACGGCGCATCTCCATCCAACTCAATGTTTCAATGGCGACAGTCCAGGCATCACGTAACAATTTTTTTCACACCAAACCAAATGCACCGCCCTAAATAAGCCCTTCAACCCGATGCTGTTATTGCACTTCAACAGCCACATATGTTTATGAATTTTTCACGGCAGTACTGAGCTGTTCCAATAAACCAAATCGAATTCCACTAGGGAGGTGACGTATTTGTCAAGAAGGCGAATTAACCGAGATGAAAATTCAGGGTTGGGCAACGGGAAAATGACGGTTCGAGAAGCAGGTCGCAGAGGCGGTGCAAAAGGCGGTCCCCGTGTCCGTGAACTTGTACAGAAAGGCAAACAATATGAAGAAGCATAGTGCGTATAACTAGTAGCCGTAACAGCATTTTTAGTATCTGCTTTTTTGCAAGAAGGATATAGAGTGAGTCAAGCCATCAAGCGTAGAATCACCCCTCATACCCGCGCGGGACAATATATGTGTCCAAAATGTGGCGAAATCTTTGAAACAAAACTTGAAGTAGACAATCACGTACATAAAACCCACAAACCCGAAATTAAATCGGTGCATGACAACTTGAATGGGATCTACATCGAGTAGCGCACCAATTGCGCGGGTTTGTCTGCTAATGCTCTTGTTTGTTTGAGGTTTGTCACTAAGCATTTTAGGCTCAGTGTACCATATTGAGGTAGGTTAAAGTGGATGGCGCGCACACTCGATCACTGGTTCAGTCAGCCAGCTAAACCTCAGCTCAACGAGGTTAAAACACCAGTAGCAGTTCCTCCGCTCCAAGAGCACCAGCAAACAGCGCCAGAAACCCCCATAGAAGGGGTAAAAATAACACGTGAGCCACGAAAGCTTCCACCCATAGTCCAAGATAATCTAAACCCAGCCTATTTTGTCTCAGCTGCTTATGATGGCAAACAGAAGAAAGCCGTTATTAAACTCTATGAACCTAAATCGGGACAACTCTATTTCTGGTATGATAACACCGGGCACAAACCATATTGTCTAACCAGTATTCCAAAGGCAGATATGGAACGGTTCAGTCGCGTTGTCAACCATGAAGGTTTCGAGGGTCTTGTCACAGAAAAAAGGCTCGACCCGTTAAACGATCGAGAGATCGAAGTAACCAAGGTCATTGCGAAAGACCCCCTAGCAATAGGTGGGAAACCATCAAACGCAATTCGTGATATAATTCCAGATGATTATCCCAAAGTTTTCGGTACAAGCATAGGCGATAGCGATGCCAAAATTTGGGAATCAAGAATAAAATATTATCAATCATACATTTTCGATCGTCAACTACTGCCCGGTATGATCTACGAAGTCAAAAACGGCTGCCTTCTCCCAGTTGAGGTAGACACGGCCAAAGAAAGCTTAGCTACAATCCGCGCAGTATTCAATGACTGCACCGGGGAGGAACGGGAATACGCAGAGATGTGGGCGAAACTGCTCGAGTACCCTGCACCGGTGTTCCGCAGAGCAGCCATAGATATTGAAGTGTACTCGCCTCTTGCAAATAGAGTTCCAGATGCACGGGAAGGTGCCGGCCCGGTCATAGCCTGCTCAATTTACAGCAGTGATGGCGACCGAAGAGTTCTGGTGCTCAAACGCGAAGGCATGCAAGATGGCGACGCTCAACTAACCCAAGGCATCACTGTAGAATACTGCGATTCAGAGGAAGAGTTACTTCATAAAGTTTTTGACGTTCTAAACGAGTATCCCTTTATATTGACATTTAACGGCGACGATTTCGATTTACGGTATCTGGCACATCGCGCCTACAACCTCGGCTTCACCAAGCGTAACGTCCCCATAGAGATCGGCAAACGCACCTGTCTTCTACGCTACGGCATCCACATTGACCTCTACAAGTTTTTCTTCAATCGTAGTGTGCAGATCTACGCTTACGGCGGCAAATACAAAGATGTCGGCTTAGATGATGTCGGCAACGCACTCATCGGCACCACAAAAATTCATCTCGACAAAGATTTTGGCGATCTCAACTACAGCGAGTTAGCCGCCTACTGCATGCGAGATAGCGAAATTACCTACAAACTAACCAGTTATGATAACGACGCAGCCATGAAACTCATTTTGGTACTTGCAAGAATCGCCAGCATGCCCATGGAAGACGTGAGCAGACAGGGGGTAAGTCGCTGGATACGCAACTTTATGCAACGTGAACACCGCAAACATCACATACTTATCCCCAACGCTGAAGATATTTTAACAAAAAAAGGAAAAACCAGCACCACCGCCGTTATAAAAGGTAAAAAATACAAAGGAGCCATAGTCGTCGAACCCACTCCAGGCGTACATTTCAACGTCTCTGTCATGGACTTTCCCAGCCTATATCCCAGCATCATCAAAGTCTGGAACCTTGGCTACCAATCTATCCGCTGCAACCACCCCGACTGCCGCAACCACCGCCATATCCCCGACACCGAACACTGGGTATGCACCGAAAAACGAGCATTAGAAAGCCTCCTCATTGGTTCACTGCGGGATCTGCGTGTACGCTGGTACAAAAACCGAGCCAAAGACAAGTCACTACCACCTGAACTACGTAGCTGGTACAGCATCACTCAAGGAGCACTCAAAGTCATCCTAAACGCCAGTTACGGCGTCTTTGGGGCAGACAGCTTCGACCTCTACTGTCCCCCAGTTGCTGAAGCTACTGCAGCCATAGGCCGCTACAGCATCACTCAAATCCTTGCCCATTGCCGCAGTGTAGGTATCCAAGTGCTCTACGGAGACACCGACAGCCTGTTTCTCAAAAACCCCACTAAAGAACAGATCGAAGACGTAGTACACTACACTGAACACGAATTAGGTATGGGCATCGACGTCGATAAAGTCTACCGCTACGCAGTTTTTAGCAGTCGCAAAAAAAACTATTTGGGCGTTCTCGAAGACGGTACAGTAGACGTCAAAGGCTTAACTGGTAAGAAAAAACACATACCTATCTTCATCAAAGATGCCTTTAACCAGATGAAGGCACAACTAGCGCAGGTTAAAAATCCCAAGGACTTCGAGAAAGCCCGAAAAGACATCGCCAATATCGTCCGCGACCACTACAACATTCTCAAACGCCGAGAATGGACAGACAACAGTGAACTTGCCTTCCACGTAGTTTTAGGTGACGAACTCGCTAGCTACACCAAAACCACACCACAGCATGTTAAAGCTGCCAGAATTCTACAGGACAACGGCAAAGAGCTCCGTGCAGGGGATCTTATCAGTTTCGTCAAGGTACTACGGGAACCAAGAGTGAAGCCAACGGAGTTGACATCGAGAAACGAAGTTGATGTTGATAAGTACATCGCATATTTACAGTCCACCTTTGATCAAGTGCTTGATGCGTTGGGTTTAAATTTTGAAGAAATCATCGGCTTAACACGCCTTGAAAGTTTTCTAGGCGTATAACAGTTTACTATGCTCGCCATGTGGTAATAATTTTCTTACCACCATGTTTTTAGGGGTTACATGTATTGTCAAAATGTATTCTATAGGTTGGGTCATTTTTATTAGGAGTGCACAAGTCTATGCATTGGTTTTGTGGTAATAAATTTGGGGAACGAGTTGCTGGATAGGTTTGGGCTGAGTTTTGGATAGCCCGATGTGATTGGATTATGATAACACTTGGATGAGTAGTCCTAGCAGCGTGAAGAGGATGACTATGAGGGTGATTATGGATACAACACGACGTTCAGATAGGGGCCGATGATAGGTTATCGTTGTTACTAGGCTTCGGCGGCTTTCGGCGCATAGTTTTTCTCCGTCGAAAGTGACAGCCGCTCTTTTACGTACAAAAAACACAGACAGCAGAATAAAAGAAGCGTTGAATATGAAGGGTATCATCGAGATTATCAGATTGACCTTCATGTCAGAAATGACTGCAAAGGAGGCTATAGTCATGCCGATGGCAAACGATCCGGTGTTGCCAACAAAGATCTTGCCAGAAAAGTTTAGAGATGCAAGCACTATCCAGAAAAGCAATGGACCAAGCATCAGCAGCCAGTTGGGTGAAAAAAACATTAAACCAGCAATGACCACGGCTGGACAAATCGATTCAAGCCCGTTTAATCCGCCGAGCTGGTTAACAGTATTAGTTACAATCATCACTATCAGAGGAATTATGATATAGAAGTAACTGACACCAAAGTCAACCATACCTACAAACGGCAAGGTTATGCTTGTTCTAGCTCCAATGGCTTGGGCATAATATATAAGAGGCAACGCCGCAATAAGCGGCATAAACGCTTTGTAGCGCCACTTAAGATCGATCCAGTCGTCCATCATGCCCATGAAGCCGCCGAAAAGGATACAGGCAGCTAAGGTGAATGCGGCAGACACCGGTGCAGGGTTAGAACTTTGCTGCAGGAAATAAACCGCAAAAAGGTAGACGGTGGTGAAGAGGACATAGAAAACGCCCAGTCCGTTAGGAATTAAAGGTTTGCCGACTTTATGCTGGTCGGGAACCCTTGGGAACACTTTGTCCGCTTCCTATTAAGGCGGAGTTATGCCATAGTCAGAGTTGTATGCGTCCCAGTCAATAGTATAGATAGCAACGATTGGCACTAATCCGCCGAATTGGGTTGGCGATATGTTGAGACCCGCAAAGTATGCATACTTGAAGTATGTTGGTATAGCTGCCTGTTCTGAGGGCGAGATTGTGTATGCACCGGCTTCTGATACAGCGGCACAATACATCTGCATAGCGTAATTCATGAGTTCCTCTACGGTACAGCTTAAGCCTCTTTCGTTCCATTGGAATTGACCAGTGGAGGGGTTTACTTCACCAAATGAGGTTTCGTTATGCCACATTTCGTCTGCACTAATGAAACCTTGATTGACAAATCTATCTGCGGCTTGGCCAGAAATCCTTGCCATCCAGACCCATTTGCCTTCATCTCCGTATCCTGCGGGGAACGCTGTAAAGGTGTTAGGGCTGGTGGTTGATGGCGACATGCCAAGGATCGTAAAGACTGCGATGTATTTGACACGATCTTGACCATAGGTGGAGAGCATCGATAGGGTCTGGCTCTCGTTACCCATGAACGCGAAACCCAGATTTTCTATCTGTGTGCCGTTAACGGTAGTGTTGTCCGCAATACTGGTGACGTTTCCCAAGTCGCTCAACCAGTTGCCATAGTCCCACCACATTGTCACTACATCTGTTGATTTAGCGTTATTTCTAAGCCAGTCCAATGCGTCGATCCAGGCGGGGATTGGTTGGGTTAAACTGCTCCCACCCAGAGGCATACTTGCAGCGCTAATAGAGGTGGGTGTATATGCCTGTGAGATAGCGCGGGGCAGTCCAGTACCCGATTGAGGTGAAATTGCCAAGTTTGAAACCAGCAGTACAAATATCACCAGAAGCGCTATGCCGCTAAATTCGCGGCTAACTCTGGGCAGTTTACGTTTGGATTTCGCGAACGCTTTTGAGGTGTCACCTAATAGATTAAAGAAGGGCTTTGTTGTGCCGATTATACCTATGGCTGCTATGATTGCGAACGCTGGTGCAAAGATGACTAAGAGTCGAACCATTGAGGTGGCGAAGTATAGTGAGGTTGCGCCAAAGAGGAGGAGGAATATGTTTCGGTTAGTCGGTTTTCTAATAGTAAAGTAGAGGCCTATGAGGAAGAAGAGTACACTTATGCCTAGTTCAATGTAGATGTTGCCCCAAGCAGATATACGCTGTTCAGCCACTGAATCAATCAGGGGTGAGGAGGCTCTGATGAAGGGGTCTAGTACAGTTAGGAATTTGCCTGTCAAGTTTTCGAGGCGCCCAGTTCCCCACAACATTACAAAGCCAGCCAGGATAGCAGCTAAACTGCCAACACCAACGAAAAGCTTGCCTTTTTGAGAAATGTTGTTTCTCAGAAGCTCAGCCACTACTAGCACCAGAAACACTGCGGCTACAGGAAGTACCGCACCTGAAATCAAGTAATTCAGCGATATGTAGGGTACCTGCATACCGATGAAGAAAGCTAAACCATAGATTATGCTATAGTTGATGAGCAGTCTTGGGCTGTACCGTTTGAGAATAACCAAGATGAAGACAAACAGGGCGGCTAAATCAACTATAAAGTAAGCTGCGCCCCAACCAGCGATGAAATAAGCCATAGCCAACCCAGCGCCCACGGCATACATTATGGAGCCTTTGAGGGAGCGGTTGGAGTCTAAGGAACGTAGGAATAGGAAGATGAATAAGACTAAACCAAGAATGCCAGGGATTTCTGTGTCAAAAAAGCCCAGCGAGCTGCGCTGCACAAAAGAAGGTGCTAACGCGAGGAACAATGCAGCAAGCAAGCCAACTGCTCTGCCGCCCATGTCTTTGCCGACAAAGTAGAGAATAAAACAAGAGAAGGCTGCGATGACTGCGGGGAGAATCGCGCAGAAAGTCATCAAATCAACGTGCCCAAACACGGAAACTATACCGTATATTGCTGCTGCAGTCATAGGCAAAGCAGGCAGTGATGTAGACATATCAAGTCCGTTAGGGAACCATTTTAATGGGTTAATCCAGTGAGTCGGATAATACGGGGAAACCAACCCATTATTTACCATGTGCTGAGTGATGCTGAACTGATAGTAAGGGTCAAACTCGTTGAGGTATGATGTGCCTGCTGCAAGATTTTCCCAGCGCAGAGGCAACATACGAACGGTGAAAGCGATGAAGATTATTAGAATTAGAGCTGCATACGCAAGGATGGCACCGTGGCTGACATTAAAGTTTATTCTACCGAAACCTGAGAAGCCTTTGCTGAATCGTTCCTTTACTGTTTCTCCCAACTTCGCCATCTCTCTATCCATTTTTTATATCTAGATTGTACTATTTTACACAGGGGAGATTTATTTATGGCTTTCCAAAACTTTACGCTAACAGCTCTAAGAACCAATATGATTTAGTAGGTGCCTTGAGCAAAAACCAAAACAGAGTTCAACCAGCTACATTGATCCTCAAAGTACCCAACATACCCAACGACTATGATCCATCAAAGATTAAGCGATAAATAATGAAATGCGCCCAAAACGCACTACTAATTGACACCCATTTGATCTACATATGCAACCAGCTAAAACCCTTAACATAGTTCGATCAACGCTTGGTTACAGGTTTGACATCCACATCAATGGGTAACAATGACAACTTTCTGTTGCATTTTGGACATTTTCCGCCGTACTGCTCTATAATCTCATCCGGCGGTTTGAGCTCCACACCCTCGTATAGAATATAGTTACAACCATAACAAACAACACGTTGCGGCATTACAGGCCCCCGATATTTACACATTGGCAGGACTATTTATTGGTTCCTAAAAACATTTCGATGAACACTTGGTTGAGAACATTCAGATAAAAACACGATCGCTATAGAATTAACTCTTAAGCGAGAACAGCAATCGATAACTTTGCAGAACCCCTAATTCGGCTGCGTCGAAACCAAAACGAACAAAGATCTGCATGCTTTGCACAGAATTTTACTCACAAGGCAATAAAATTGTTCGAGCAAATTACAGATGACATATAAACATACCCAATAATTCATGGGTTACAAAATGTCAAACGTATGCTAAGTTTTAGAAGCTTCGGTGATAAGGTAATCACTTAACTCTAGAAATAGAAACACTTGAGACCTTCAAAAGACAGCAACTTGAGACACATCACCCATAAAACTACCGACCCCTAAAAACAGCAAACACTAACCGCGGGGTGCGTGAAAGCTTTTAATGAACAAACCCTTCAAAGAAAAGGGGTTAGAAACACGGAAAAATACACACTTCTCATAACTGAGAAACCCGATGCCGCCAACCGCATAGCCACTGCCTTGGATCACGAGGGCACCCCCCAGAAACTAAACCGAAACGGGGTCCCATACTATCAAGCCCAACGAAACGGCCGTATAATGGTTGTTTCCGCAATTGGGCACCTCTATACCGTAACCAGCAAACAGAAAAACCAGCAGTATCCTGTTTTTGAGTACCACTGGGTCCCCCGCTACTTAGCGGAACGCAGAACCACCCACATCCGCAACTGGTTAAAAGTCATCACTGAACTCGCAGAAAACGCCGACGCATTCGTCGACGGCTGTGACTATGACATAGAAGGCAGTATAATCGGCTACACCATCCTCAAATACGCCTGCGATCAAAAACAAACCATCGCCAAACGTATGAAATACTCCACCCTAACCAATGAGGAACTGCAGGAATCCTACGATAATCTGCTGCCAAACATAGATTTCGCACTTGTTGAAGCAGGCTTAACCCGTCATGAAGTTGACTGGCTCTACGGCATAAACCTCAGCCGAGCCCTTACCCAAGCAGCAAAAGAATACAGCGGACAATACGCTACGTTAAGTACAGGCAGAGTACAGGGCCCAACCCTTGGATTTTTGGTGGAACGTGAAAAAGACACCCAGACGTTTGTGCCCACGCCGTATTGGGGTTTAATCGCCAAGATAAACATAGACGGCACAGATTTTGATGTAACCTATGAAAAAACACTCCATACCTATGCCGAAGCTGCGGCACTGCGTGATGCCTGCAAAACCAAGCAAGGCAGAATCGAAACCGTGAAAACCAGCGAAAGTACCCAACCACCACCGGTACCGTTTGACTTGGGGACACTCCAAAGTGAAGCCTACAGACTTTTCCACTACATGCCCATACGTACCTCCAACGTACTCCAACACCTCTACCTTGCCGCGCTAATCTCTTATCCGAGAACCAGTAGCCAAAAACTACCACCCTCAATCAACTACAGAAACATATTAAAAAAACTAAGCAAAGCCTCTATCTACGCAAAATCGACCGCTGAACTCCTCGCAAAAACAGATTTACAGCCTAACGAGGGCAAGAAAATCGACCCCGCGCACCCCGCCATTTACCCCCCGGGTAATTTGCCCCAAAAACGTCTAGACCAAGCGGAGGAAAACCTCTTCGATTTGGTAGTTAAGCGATTTCTATCAGTCTTTGGTGAACCCGCAATACGTCAAAACATCAACGTCAGTGTTAACCTCAACGATTATCCTTTCAAGTTTAGCTTGTCGCGGACACTTTCAGAGGGCTGGTTTAGATACTACCGATCCTACGCACCGGTTAAAGACGACACTTTCCCGGCCCTGCGCGAAGGTGCGCCCGTCACTGTCAAACGTGTCAATTTAAAAGAGCATTTCACCCAGCCTCCGCCTCGATACAATCCACGTAGTCTGCTGTTTAAAATGGAGCGTGAAGAAATCGGAACCAAAGCCACCCGTGCTACAACAATCCAAACCCTTCAAGAGCGCAAATACATTACTGGATCTGACAAATTGGTGGTCAATGATTTAGGTTTTGAGGTTATTGAAGTGCTTGAACACTACTGTTCCGTGGTGGTTTCTCCGAAGATGACACGGACGTTAGAAGAGAAAATGGAGGCTATCCGTCAAGGCAAAGAAACAAAGCAAGAGGTCCTCCAAGACGTGATAGGAACCCTAAAAGCAGTAACAGGTGAACTCAAGTCTAATCAGATCGCGATCGGGGCACAGCTAAATTTGGCACTTAAGGATACACGCCTAAAGGAACGTACAGTTGGGGTTTGCTCTAAATGCGGTAGTGGGCAATTAGTTATCCTGCATTCAAAAAAGACAGGCAAACGGTTCGTGGGATGCACCAACTATTTCAACAGTAAATGTAGCACAACATATCCGCTACCGCAGACAGGTATAGTTAAACCGTTGGGGGTGGTCTGCAAAACTTGCGACGCACCGCTCATAGTGGTTTATAAGAAAGGCAGAACCCCTTGGAGACTATGCGTAAACCCCCAATGCCCCACAAAATGAGAACAACCCCGTTAACCTATGATAGAACCGACACCGTCTACCGCGAAGAAACACAGGATGAGTACGCAGAAAACTCATGTAACAGATCTGCAAAACAGTAGAGCATATGATGCATCAAGTGTGTTTGCGAATAAACTACGATTAGCCTGCTGACCGTTTATATGAAACTTGCAGGTATAACTCGAAAGAACTAAGTATTTTGTAGCTCTTTATACGCCCTTGGTAGATATCGCTAAAAGAAGAGTGTTCTCTTATGGTGAAGTGTAAAATTTGTAGCCGGAATGCGCAACAGGAGAGTTACTGTGTGCTTCACTATAGAGCCTACCAAAATTTAATGGAAAAGTTTAAAGTTTGGCAACGGGCATCAGGGGTCAGTTGGAACCAATATTTAGTTCAGGTTCAGAAAAATTCATTAACTGGAGAATGGGCTAAAGAAGTAGCAAAGCACATAATTGAGGAAGAGCGCAAAGATGTCAGGTAAAATAAAGAAAAGTTCGGAAAACATGTCTTTTTCACTTAGCCGCTGGTTCCGCAGAATCTCAAACAATGCCCTCCCAATATCTCTGATCACCATAATCGTCATTACATACAGCATTTTCCTCTTTGGCGGAGGCTTATTTACCCTTATTAACAAACCAATGACCGCATATGTCGGTCCCGGTGGAAGTCCAATTTACTTTCTATATCCTGACATGAGCAACCAATTCGTGTCCGATACCATCATCTCAGCAATGCTCTACACATTGGGTTTTGTGGGGCTGTTAGCTATCTACCAGAGTTCCAAAAGCGTGCATAAACCGCGACAAGCATACATGATGCTAATAGTTGGGGTAGCCTTCCTGTTGTTGTCCTACATATTCCTCGAAAGCTCAATCAACTTCAAGTTGCATCCCTATTAACCAGCGGTTTTATCCGCTACAACTATTTTATCCGCCCAGATTTCTTGGCAACAATCACGGTCTTTTGACCGTAACTTTTCCAAGTCACGCCCATGAGGAGTTAACCAGATCTGGAAACACCTCCAAAAGCCGCGCTGCAAAATTTGCAGCGATGAACTTAAGGAATAAGTTCTGACAGACAATTTTTGGTTATTCCTGTCCGACAGAAACCATACCGCCTGATGAAACACAACATGGCACTTCTTAGAACACCAAACAAACCGCCAAACCCTACGTTGGCTCCACCCATATGCCGCTTACTTTCCCTTGTTGACAACTAGGCCATCACTACAGCAATGAACCTATACACAAGCCATAACTGAGGATACTAACAGCCGATAGATACTAACGTAACCAATATTTTTCCCCTTTTTTATTCTCATACTATGTTCGGTGTGAAGGATCAAGCGGATATGCTTCTTTGATGTTCGCCACAGAACAACCAACCAAACCATAAGCAAACCAACTCCAATTTCTCGTCAGGGATTATAATTGTGGCTGTGATTGTGGTTATCTCACATTCAGCAGTTTGGGGGAAAATTGTGCTGAATTATTTTTATGTTCAGTTTATGACAAAGAATTGGATGTTTGTGCTACTGTTCATTTATTTTTTTGACGTTTGTTGGGTGTCAAATTAATTCTGGTCTGTTTTGGCTCAAACTGCTGAACGTAAAGTTATGGAAGATTTCTCAACGGTAAATTCTAACGTCTGGGTGCCTATGTTTCCCACTTCGTCGGTTGCGTATATTGTTAGTGTGTAGTAACCGTCAGGGATTTCTGAAGTTTCCTCTGTGGTAACCGTCAAAAACAAAGAATGCGATTCCCCTGTTACGATGGCTGTTTAGAATCGGGTGATCAATCAGCCACAAAGGAAGAATGGCGACACCTATAGCGCTACCAGGGATGCTTCTTTAGCTTCAACTTGTACGCTATAAAATTAGTGAAGAGGTGAATCGGTGGCGTAAGCAGCAACACCGTTACAATAACCTGCCAACTCAATCCCGCCCAGTTAATCAAAGCTAACGGCAACGCAAACACCACTGCACCGACCACAAAATCAATCTGATCCACGACGGGCAACAAACCACCGGGAGCAATGTCAAAGCGGCGCTTGATGAAAGCCCCTGTTAAATCACCCATTAGAGCGCCCAACGGGATCAAGACACTAAACAGTAAAGGATAATTGTCAAAGCCAAAAACAAAACCTTCCGCCAAACCCACCATGAAACCGACGCCCCAACCCAAAAAGAAGCCACGCCAAGTTTTATTATTGCCAAAGACTCGTTTACCATCGATAAAGTTTTTGCCAAAATCCATCTTGGTGCCACCACCTGCGATGACAGGGGTACCGTTAGCACAGTAGGCAGGAAAAATGAACTTTAAGGCTTCAACGATAATTAATACGATATCCATGGGTTTCAACCATACCTTGGGAGCTGAGTGTCTCTTATACCAGCTTCCCCTATTTGTATATAGCACACATTTGGCGCATTTGATTGGGGTGTTTTTTCAGTGGTGACTTTGACTGTTTGAGCTTGCCCAATGGGTTTTAGGGCCAGGATGTTTTCTGCCCAGAACTTGAGCACCCTTGTGGCAACGGGACGCACACCAGCGGTTTCTTCGCTTATTATGCTGCGGACCTGACTAACTAAGAGTAGAGGAATTTTCTTGGTTTTAACGGTCTGCGCTAAAAGGGCAAGTTGCCGATTTAACTCTCGGGTCACACTAAAAGCCTTGGAGGATTCAGCTGCGCGAGCGCTGTAGAGAGAAGTGAAGGTGTCGATTATAATTAAACCCACGTTTACGGTGTAATCTCCAATTTGATCGATGAGAGCTGTTTGCTCCCTGAAATCTTTGGGCTTTACCAATACAATTCGTTCGGCGACCTCGTCGAAACGGTTGCCACTTATTTGGGCGAGCCGTATTGCCGAAAACGTGTTGTCACAGTCTGCGTAGAGCACTTTGTTGCCCAGTAGGGCACAGTTGGCAGCGCATTGCATAGCTAAGGTTGATTTACCGGTTTCTGGTTCACCGTAGATTAAGGTAATGGATTGAGGGTTAATGCCGCCACCCAGGTTTGCATCGATGCATTTAGAGCCCGTTGAGATTTGTGACATGATTTCACTCAAGGATTATTAACCTGGTGATAGATATTTTGTTTGCACTTAAACGTTAAGGATTGATTTAGTGAAAGAAAAAGTGGCAGTTGCAACATTACATGGCAAGGCCTACTTCTTCATAGTAAACATGCTAAAAGAGCACAATATCCCTTTTATCAGTCTTGTTCCCGGGCAAGCGACTTCGTCCAAGGTGAAACTTGCCATAACCACCTCCGAGGAGCAAAATAAGGTGGCGTTTGAGAGGGTTCTTGTGTTTCACGGTCAAGAATCAGAGTTAGATGATCTATTGGGCGAAGTTAGAAAACAACTGAGGGGCAAGGAAGCATACGAGAAAGTCATCGTAGGCATTGATCCAGGAGAGGCCATCGGACTAGCGGTTATTGCAGATGGCAAAATCATAGAAGAAGATAACTGCTACAACAGCCACGAATTAATCACGAGCATAAAAAGAAGCTTAAAAGGTATTAATTATCAGGTGACACCGGTGACTGTGAAAATTGGGAACGGCACACCTATCTATCATGATTTGCTTGAAGACTTGGATTATGCATTACCTGGGAGAGTCATTTTAGAAGTCGTTAGCGAAGCGGGAACCAACTATCCCCTCAAAGAGAACAGACATAGCCGCAAAATTAGACATATTTCTTCAGCTATACATATAGCTGGGCGAATGGGAAGTTCTGTGCAGAGGAGAAGAGCGATTGCGGCAAACAGTCCAAGCCAATAAAACCTTACTCGTTGACGGCCCAGCAGCGGTACAGCTGGTTTCAGGAAAAGCAGAAGTGTTCGCTAATCCCATAAAAGAAACCCAACGTATCCTAGTCCGAGAGGGAAAAAGGCTACCGTTCTTTGCCGTAGAACTTTGCCTTTTCGATGTTATGTTAGGCGCCAACGCCGCGACCAAAGAGGTGGAGGGCAACACGATTCCCCAGTCCTGGAACAAACCTATCGAAATCGTATTGGGTTTAGCTAAACACCCCGTGGTGATTATGATTTTGGGCGCATCAGATTCGGGCAAGAGCAGCTTTTGCACCTACATCGTTAACAAACTCGTTAAAGCCAATCGTAAAGTAGCCATCTTAGATGGCGATTTGGGCCAATCAGATATTGGACCCTCGGGCAGTGTGGGTTATGCAGTTGCAACTAAACCCATAACTGAACTCTACAATCTACGACTCCAAAACGGGGTCTTTGTGGGCGTCACTTCACCGGTGAGTGCGGTTGAACAAACTGCTAAGGGTTTACATGATATGATGCATGAAGCCACCGAACAACAGGCAGATTTTATCTTAGCTAATACAGATGGTTTTGTCAACGGCGACCTCGCCATTGGCTACAAACTCACACTCATAAAAGACCTAAAACCTGATGTTGTTGTTGGTGTACAAGCGCAAACCGAACTAGAGTCATTGATGTCCTATCTAGGTGGAGGCGGTGTAATGACCGTGGAGCCCTCACCGGCACTCAATACCCGTAGCGAAGAAAAACGTCGAATCCTAAGAGAAATGACCTATGCGAAGTACCTCCGCGAATCCAAACTCCAATGCTATCCTCTAAGCCAAATCACTGTTGAACCCCGCAGTGCAGTACCCAAAAAGCAAAACCCCGACAAAGGTATCCTCGTGGGTCTCTACGGACGTGGCAACCGATTTTTAGGCATAGGTGTGCTCCGCGACATAAACAGTGGCAGACGCATTCTCAAGGTTCAAACGTCGGTTTCAGTTAAGCCCGTGCGGCTAACGTTTGGAAAGGTGATCTTGAACCGTAAACTACAAGAAGTGCAAGAGACTCGGACGGCTTAATTGCTGAAGAAGCCACGAACAGCTTGGGCTAAGACAGCAGGTTTGTTTTCCAATAGTTTCATGCCATTGGTTATCCATGTGGGAAGAAAGCTTTTGCAGTAGGCGGTTCCAAAACGATAATCAAGAAAAATTATGGCACCTCGATCATCTAGGGTGCGTATGGGTCTACCTGCGGCCTGTGAAGCTTTTTTCATAGCAGGTAACACATAACCGTATTCGCGGCCTCGACCCGGAAAGCATTTTTCGTAATAGTCGATTTGGGCTTTGACCCGTGGGGTTGGCTCAGCATAGGGCACGCCGACCACCACAACTGAGTTCATCTGGTTACCGGGAAAATCCACGCCCTCTGAAGTTCTGCCGCCCTGGACACCTAGGAAGACTGCTCCGCCCCTTTCGCCGCATGCCTTGAAATCCTGTACTATGGTCTCGTTGACTTTTGAGGTCATGCCGCTTTTCTCGTAGTAGAGAGGTTTTAGCAACTGCTTTTCTAAGCCCGCTGCGAGGAGGCTGTTTAGAACTTGGAAGCTTGCAGCGAAGATGCCTGTGTTAGTGGGGGTGCTGTTGACGACTTCGTTTATGCGATCAACCATGGTTTGGTACATTTGGGGAGTGCGTTTCTCCATCGACGTGGTGACGCCTGTGCAGACAACGGAGAAAACGTGTTCCTTTGGGAAGGGTGATGGGGCTATGAATTGTACAGTGTTCGGGGGCAGTTTGGTGATACGTGCGTAGGCTTCTAGCGGTTGTAGTGTGCCAGACATTATGACGTTGGCGTAGGTGGCGCTAAAGACGGGTTCAGTGATTTTGGATGGGTCTAATGCAACTATTTCAAGGCGACTGGTTTTGTTGCCTTCTTTGGTGAAGTAACGGCTCGCCACGTTGATGTAGGAGTCGTCTTCGGCAGTTTCAACCCATTTTTGGAGGTATTCACCCATAGAGTTAACGTAGCTACGGGGGTGCTTGCCATCAGCGAGCAGGGCTTTTCGTATGGCTAATCCGGCTTCATGGATGTGTTCAAAGAACTCGCGGGGTTGGGGGATGCCGCCTTTTTCGATTATTTCTTTTATGCGTGCGGGTGCTATGAGTTCTTCTTTGTGGATTTTGTCAGTCAGTGCGTCGATTTCGCCGCGGAAGTAGCTGATGAAGCTTTGGATGTCGCGGTAGCCGTACCGTTCAGCCTCCATTTCTGCGGTTTTCATGACAAAAGTGGTTAGTTGACTACTGGAGATGTCGATGGCGGTTTCGGGCAGATTATGTGCTTCATCCACGACTAGAATAATCTTGGATAACTCAGTTTCGAGGTTTTTGAGAAAAGCGGTACGTATGACGGGGTCGAACACGTAGAGATAACTCAACGCAATGACACGTGCGTCTGTGGTTGCACTTTTAACGAGATCGTATGCGCATAGTTCTTTCTTTTTGCAGGACCGCAGAATCTCTGAGCCCATATATGGGCGTCTTGCGATTTCCTGTTGTAGCTGAAGGTATGCCCAAGATCGTTCCTGCACGTTAGTATGATAAATGCATCGGTTTTTGGTTTTGAGGAGTTCACAGACTTCCATAAGCGATCGGGAGTCAGGATCCCCCTTGGAGGCGATGGTGTTAAGGCACATTTCGTTGCGTCCACGGATAGATACACCAGTGATGGGGCGCTGTTTGTATACCGCACGGAGTTCTTCGATGACGCGGTCGTGCTGGCGATGTGTACGAGCGACGTAGAGGATTTTTAGGTTCTTCTTCATCGCCACGGGTAATACTGCACTAAGTGAGGAAATGGTTTTGCCCAACCCGTTGGCGCCTTCGATGAGCACACTTTTGCGGTCGTTGACGGCTTGATTAACGGTTGTTATAAAGCTATCTTGGTTGGGACGGGGGCTGCCATAGGGGAAGTATTCGAGGACTTCGGCAGGTAATTTTAGCCTCGGGGGGTTTGTGGTTGTGTTGGTGCTCATGGAAAAACCCCCTTAGATGGGCAGAGACTATTCACTGGACAGTTTAGACAGCATGGGTTGTGAGCTCTGCAAAACTTTCGGCCCAATGCAATCAGCATCAGATGCACTAATAGGTAGTTGTTGGGTTCAAAAATCTCTTGCAAACTCAGGCGGACTTTTTCGTAGCCGCCACATGTAGGGGCCAATCCAAGTCGGCGTGAAACTCGATTGATATGCGTATCCACAGGAATCGTGGGTTTGCCTGCGGAGAAAAGCAGCACCACATCAGCGGTTTTGGGTCCAACCCCCGGCATTTCCATAAGTGTCTGTCTTGCCTTTTCTGTTGGCATGGACAATATAGGAGTTAGGGTGCCATTGAATCGGGTGAGGGTGATTTTGGAGGCAGTTTGGATGGTTTTGGCTTTGGCTTGGTGGAGTCCAGCGATTTGGATGCATTGTTCTACCTCGGCGGTTTGGGCGGATGCAAGGGCTTGAGGGGTTATTGGAAATTTGTCTGAGAGTCTTTGGAAGGCGCGTTCAGTGTTGGTGTCAGCAGTGTTCTGGGATATAATCGTGACAATCAGTGTTTCGAATGGGTCGGCACTGACTTTGACAAGACGGGGTAGGCTCAGCGATTCTTGTAGGTTGCGTAAGATTTTTGCTGCACAGATTTGTGTTAACGTTTCTCTACCCGCCGATGAATATTGGCAGAGTATGGGGATTAGCCTATAAATACCATCGCAATGGTGAAAATGGAAAACTAATGCAAACTAGCAGTTGTGTTGAGGTTTTCGGCGGATGAGGGACTAAAACAAGAGGTACGTGTTTAGCTCATTGAAAAAGTCAGGGGCATTACTCAATTTTTACACCGTTATTCTGTGATTGATACATGACGCAAATACATAAAACAAGGGCAGGGTCGTGTCTTGCAGAACCAAGGAGGCTTGATTCAAAGACTAAGCGCATAAATCGCAGGGTGTTGTTGTGTGTTGGTTCAAAGTTGCTCTTTGAACAGGTTTCTTACCAAATATCAAGCCCATTAACCTTATTAATTATTCCCTACAGCATAAGGTAAGGCGACAAACAGTGTTCCTTTCAGGTAAATTCAAAAGCACCAGCCGCCCTCGACTGGCAGCCACGTTATTCTATGTACTGTCAGGCATCATATTGTTGGCGTTTTTACCGTTGAGCGGGTTTCCGCCGCATCTGGGGTTTTTGGGGATACTAAGTCTCATAACCGCTTATAGTCTTTTCACGCGAAGGGAATGGACGCCTTGGCTTGTTTTTGTTTTAGTGGTTACAAACTCGGCGTTTGCTCTCTACACAGTAGCATCAATCGGTTTTAGCAATAGTTTAGTTACGCTAAGTATGATAGCGTTTGCAGGGCTCACATGGGCTGTAACAGCACTGGTGCTGTTTAAAAAGAAGTTCTAAGGGCGACCGGCTAAACCACGTAGAAGCATAACTGTAACCTCTTGGTTCACATCGACAAACGGTGCGTTTTCGGCTATCTCCACAAAGCCGTCTGCCTCAGCTAAGGCCCCAACAGCCCCAGCTGATTCAACCACATCGGCGATTAAACGGCAGTTCGCATCAAACGACAACGTTACCAAAGCAAAGGTACGGCTGCCCTTTGCACTAAACATTTTGGAACCCGCATAAGCCGTCATTGCTTTCAACGCAAAGGGAGGTCGGCCGCTTAACTGTTGCACTAGTGGCCTTACTAGCAACTGATACATCAGCAGTGCCGCTGATGGATTGTTGGGTAGAAAGAAGAGGGGTTTTTGGTTGATGAATGCTACGGCAGTTTGCTTGCCAGGTTTAGTTGCCACGCCATTAACCACTAAATCCATGGTGGATAAGGAGTTGACGATTTCAGTTGTGTCGCCTCCGCAGACTATCACCAGGTCAGAGGAAGCCACCGCGGTCGCTAAAATGTGATCAAACTCGGTTTTGCTACTGGGTGCTGTACCGAAGTAGACGGGCTTAGCGCCACATTCCACGGCGGCAATACAAAGACTATAAGCGCTAGCATCAAAAGTTTTTTTTGGGATCAAGTTTTTACCAAGTTCAGCTACATCGCTGTCAACAGACAACACAGCGATCAGGGGGATTTTTAGGACCTTGACCTGCGTTGAGCCCAATGCCGCTAGGATGCCGATCTCTTGGGGGCCTAGCACCTGCCCTTTCTTGAGCACCACCCGACCCTTTTGGATATCGGAGCCCGTAACGTCCACGTTTTCGCCCTTGCTGACGGAACTGTAAACCATCAGGGTATTGTCTTCGCGTGTTGCATCCTTGGTAGCGATTATCGTGTCTGCGCCATCTGGAAGAGCGGAACCAACTCTAACTTCGACGGCTTCACCCACTGCCAGAGCGACTTGAGGTTGTTCACCGATGCCAGCTACGGCTGTAACTTTGAGTCGAAAGGGTTCATCCTCGTTTGCGATCACTGTATCCTTGGCGTGGACTGCGTAACCATTAACCTTCGAAGTGTTAAAGGGAGGAATGTCAATAGGAGATACTACATCTTGGCTAAGCACACGATTATGGGCTTCTAGCAACACCGTTACCTCTTCACCTAAGAAGGCTGGTTTGAAGTTGGCTTCGATGATACTACGGGCGTCTGCGAATATCAGGAGTTTAGTTGACACATTAGTTCACACTCAAGCAGATACTGACAGGCGTAAAAACATATCGAAAAGCGCTCTGTACAAGTTGTTGACAAACGCCTAAACTCTGAGCGCGGCCAGTGGCTATCTTTCCTGAGATTCAAATGTTTGCCGTATTTGCTTTAAAAAAGTCGTTACTTTTTCGGGGTGCCCGTAAACCACCAGCTTGCCGTCTATTTGGTTTTTAACTTGCAGACTCTGTTCTTGTGCTAGTTGTTCGATTTTTTCTTTAGTCCACTTACCCATTGGATCCATACGGAACCATGTCTGGTTTCGGGGCACTCCCACTACAAACGCATCTTCACCACCAGTGGGCGCGGTACTGATTTCAATGCTAACTTCCTCGAGTTGCCTAAGCCACCGTTCTACCTGCTCTTCACCAAAAGTCTTCTGGCCCTGCGTCATGAGATAGGCTTCAACGCTAGCTAGGTAGTCTTCGGCCTTCTGGGCGACACCATTGGGACGATCTTTGGTGCATGCGATTTTAAGCATGGATTTGGCGGTGCGCAGGTCCTCAACCACTTTGGGAGGGATAGATACTCCGGCTTTTTTGAGTTGGAGCATAATATTTTCGAGGAGTTTCCAAGCAGCCATATTGCGACCCAAATTATAGTACCTCAGGTAGTTTAGGTAGCCTGCAATATTAAGGGTTAATCGTTTTCATCGATCTAAAAAAGGCTGTTATTTGCAAACCCAAAGCAGCCAAAGGCTTGCCATTTTTGGGAAATAGAAATCAACGGTTCCCAACAAGAGGTGCCGCCAGTTTTGCTATACTTAAGAGTTTATCGTTGCGCCTTTGCGTATAGCTTAGATCGGTTTTGTGGAGTTGTTGGGTGCTCAAACATTTACGGCACAGATGGCACAATCTATCAAGGTATTAAACACATGATCGCTGACCTTGTTATCGCTATCTGAAAATGACCAAATGCGAAAGCCACACATCATCAGAACCAATCAGGTTTCTTTCAGGTTTTTTGCGAGCCTATTTTTTGTATTGTTTTTGGGTTCAACTATTTCTTTGACGAGGGCGTATTGGCGTTGATATATGTGACAGTTTTTGCTGTGGAAAATCAGTTTGCCGGTCTTGAGTGATAAACCTCTGCGCTCGTTGATTTCTGAAACAAATGCCTCATTAAAAAGCTGCAACCCAGCGATGTTGGCGGGTAACCCGCCATATGCGTCCCAGCTACGGAAGTAGCAGGTTAAATGCATCTGGTCGTTGAGGATTTCAGTATCAATCAGGCTAAGACAGGGTGGCTCGCTTTTGTTGCCTTTGGAATCGTACTTTTCTATATCGTTTGGCTGTCGGATGACCAGGGTAACTTGGCGATCTTGCTGCTCTTCTGCATACCGTTTGATGGCTTCCTCAATCTGATTAACGGGGTTGTTGAGCCGTCCACCATAAGTGTAGGTTTCATCTTCTTTTTTCTCTCCGCACCACAAGTACTCGAGTGCATAACCTTGCACGTATTTGAAGTCGCAGGGAGCTTTGTCACTGACTAGGGGGCGGTTTTCGGGGTGGGCAATTTCGATGGTGAGGTTGAGTTTTTTGGTTTCGGTTTCTTCAGAGCCGAACCCTACTCGGTAAACGTCGCCTTCATGCCAGATGCTGTTGAGGGCTTGGAACCATGCATCGGGGAGGTCAAATGCTGAGATTTTTACATGCTTCATGCTGTTCTCTCAAGAGATGGGTGCTTTATGCTTAAACGTTTTTGGGATGAACTGGGAGAGAAAAAGCCGCTAATATGTGTGTACTATAGAAGTAATAAAAGAGAAAAGGGGTTGCGGATTAGTAGGGCATTCCGCCCATGCCGCCCATGCCGCCCATGCCGCCCATGCCGCCCATGCCGCCCATGCCGCCTGGAGGCATTGGAGGTGCTTTGCCGCCTGTGCCTTTGATACTAATTAAGTCGTCGATTTTCAAAATCATGTTGGTGGCTTCGGTGGCTGATTTGATGGCTTGCTGCTTAACACGCAGTGGCTCGACAATCATTTTAGGCATCATATCAACTATTTTGCCTGTTGTAACGTCGATGCCGAAGGTTTTGCTGTTTGCCTTCTCGTGTTGCGAGCGAAGTGCAACCATGATGTCGATGGGATCTAAGCCCGCGTTCTCCGCTATCGTCAGGGGGATTTCTTCGATTGCTTGGGCGAAAGCTTCGATTGCGAGTTGTTCTCTGCCGCCGACCTTTACCGCGAAGGCTTTGAGGCCTTTGCTTAGTTCTGCTTCTGGTGCTCCGCCGCCTGCGACGATTTTGCCGTCTTCGAGGACGTTTCTGACTACACATAGGCCATCATGGAGACTGCGTTCGGCTTCGTCGATAACATGATTGGATGCCCCGCGGATGACGATAGTTACAGCCTTGGGATTTTTAGCGTCTCGAACGTAGAGGAGTTTATCGTCGCCAATTTTGACTTCTTCGACACGTTTGGCTTTGCCCAAGACGTCGGGTGAAAGTTCTTTGACTGAGGCAACGATTTGGGCACCTGTGGCTTTGGAGAGTTTCTCCATGTCGCTGCTGCTTACGCTTTTTACTGCAATGATGTTTGCTTTTCCTAGGAAGTGGAGTGCCATGTCGTCGATGCCTTTTTCGCAGAAGATGACACTTGCACCTGATTTGGTGACTGCTGTGACCATGTCTTTTATCATGCGTTCTTCTTCGTCTAGAAACATTTTCATTTGTTCGGGACTTTCGATATTGATTTTTGCGTCGAACTCGGTTTTTTCTATTTCGAGTTTAGCGTTGAGTAGAGCGATTTTTGCGCTGTCAACTAGTCGGGGCATGCCGCTGCTGGCGATTTCTTTGTCGAGTACCATACCTTTGACGAGTTCGGTTTCGTCGAGGCTTTTACCGTGTTTCTTGACGATTTTGATTAGATCAATATCGGCAACACATTTGTCGCCGGTTTTTTCAGAGACCTGCTTGACTGCGTCAACGATGATTTTGGCGAAGTGGTCTTCGGCTACGTTGATGCTTTTGCTTGATATTGAGGTTATTGCGATTTCTTTTAGGATTTTTTCGTCTTCGAATGCCACGGGTGTAGTGATGGCTTGTAAGATTTTCTGTGCTTCTTCACTAGCCTTTTTGTAGCCTTCGATGATTACAGTTGGGTGAATGCTCTTGTCTAGAAGGGCTTCGGCTTTTGATAAGAGTTCGCCTGAGAGTATAACGGCGGTTGTGGTTCCGTCGCCGACTTCGTTATCCTGTGCCTTAGCGACTTCAACTAGCATTTTGGCTGCTGGGTGCTGAACGTCGAGTTCCTTCATGATGGTTGCACCATCGTTGGTAATGGCGACGTCACCCATGCTGCTGACCAACATTTTGTCCATACCGCATGGACCGAGTGTAGATTTTACGGCTTCAGCAACGATTTTAGCAGCCATAATGTTGTTTTTTTGTGCTTCGCGGCCAGTACTTCTGCCTGTGCCTTCTTTTAATACTAGAACGGGAATGTTTCCTCCACCTTGTGACATAATTTTCACCAGATTTTCTATATGTTTAAAGTATAAACTAGGAATTCAACAAGCAAAGATGGAGATATAAATTTTTCCCAGCCATCCAGCCAATAGCACCTAAGTTTTGGTGCCGTTCAAACCTTAGATAGGATTAAAACATGCTTGCCCTCAAACCTTTATGGGCACATTTGGACACGCCCAAGTATACACCCATTAACGTATCATATCTCTGTGTATGACGATAACGTAAGGCTACAAAACACTCGACATTATCCATTGCAGCACCCAGTATCAAAGAAGCACTCAAATTTTGCCCGGGTCATTGGACATGGAGAGTTACCTGCTTTTCAGCATCATCAGGATGAGTGTTTTAGCCAACTGAAAGGGTTAACGGGCCATTTCGCGACAAGACTCTGCACAACGTCTACAAACGCTGGCACATTCCTTCATGAAATCCTCTTCAAATCGGTCACAGTTGTCGGCGCATTCGTCACATATATCGGCACATATACCGCAGGTTTGAGGGTAATACGTAGAGTTTCTTAGCATAAAGTCGGCGTTTGTATTGCAGACTCTAGAACAATCCAAGAGAAGGTTGATGTGCTCGGATTCTGCACGTTTACCACCCACAGTTAAGCAACGAAGGGTGGTTTCGGTGCAGGCTTGGTAGCATTCTATACAGTCTTTTAGGCATTCGCGGACTTCGTCGCTTGCCATGTTTTCGCTGCTTTGAATATGCCCTAGCTCCTCTATGGCTCTAGACATTCTGTCTACCAAGGGCGATTGATTTTTTTGTTGCCAGCCCTCGTCGATATCCTCTTGGGTTTGGACTTTGCCTGAGATGTCTTCTGTGGAGCGATTTTCACAGATGTTAACATCGATGGCTCTGGAGGTCAAGTCTTCGAGGTAGTCGGGTTTCTCTTTGTCTATGTTTGGGTTGCGAACAAAAGATTTTGACATTTCTGCACCTCCCTATCAACCAGCCATTGATGAGTACATAAAAATAGTTACAAGCGGGAAACCTTCGGTCGTTGTTTCCATCTTAGTGACTGGTGATAGTCATAAGATAACTCCTCGGCAGGCATTTAAAAATATGTGACTACAATTATTAGCCACATCAAATGCGAAATACAAGCAAAAAAATGGGTGTGTAAAGAGTCGCATTTTGCAGTTTCATCTACTCTACTTTTTGGGCAGTAACTCGTTTAATTCGTAGCTAGCACCACAAAGTACTGTATCTGCTCCGCCGTAGTAGATGATAACTTGGTCGTCGATTTGCACGTTACCACAGCTGAAAACCACGTTGGGTACGTCGCCTATGCATTCGTAGCCTTCGACAGGTGTCAGAATGGGCTTGTCTGAGCGGTGTAAGATTCTTTCAGGGTTAGCCTTGTCTAGGAGGGCTACGCCAAGCGAGTAGTGCTTTTTTGTGTCTACACCGTGGTAAATGAATAGGTAGCCTTCATTGAGTTCTATAGGTGTACCAGCTGCACCGATTTTGATGTTGTCCCACATTTTGTCCCGTGGTTCCATGATAGATTTGAAGCCATGCCATTTTTTGAGGTCTTCAGAGTAGGAAACACAGATACTGGGTTCGATACGATGGAACATCACATAGTTACCATCAATTTTACTAGGAAATATGAATGCATCTTTGTTGCGTATGCCGGGGAATGGTAAAGTACGTTCTTTCCAGTTCCAGTTACGGTTGACGAAGTCTTGGAGGTTTATCGAGGTAAGTGAGATTTGGAAGATCACTGGAAAATCGTGGTTCCGGTAAGCTGTGTATGCCATGTAACATTGGTCCCCTATCTGAGTTATGCGAGGGTCTTCACAGCCATCGCGTTCGGCATGGTGGATTGGGCTAAAAATTGGAGTATCAAACCGTTCTTTGATGTTAAAGCCATCGTTTGAAGTTGCTAGGCCCAATCGGGAAATGTTGTCGTTGCCCATAGCGCGGTATACAATGTGGACTAAGCCGTCATTGTAGATTGCGGCCGCATTGAAGACTGACCGCGACTCCCAAGAATTCTTTTTTATCGGTCCTAATATGGGGTTATGTACAAAGCGTTTCATGAGCCCCTCTCCCTTCCGTAAAATATCACTAACAGCAGAGGCATATAAACTTCACGCAAAGTATGCAAAAGATTTGCTCTGTGACTGTGGGTGTACAATCACATGTGCTTAAACACGGCGTAAACCTCTTACTATTACGTGATTTATTGTTGGCCAACTATATACTAGGCACCCCTACCCAAACAAGGGTCAGAGAAGTTACAAGGGTCAAAGAAGTTGCCTACGTGAGCACGTTTCCACCAAGAAAATGTGGGATTGCCACGTTTACTGCAGAGTTGGTAAACGCAATCGGTCATTATAATTGCTTAAACGCGCAGAAGGTCATCTCTATAAATGGCCGTCGGCTCGTTAAACCAGCCTACGAATGCAAAGAACACCAAATCGGTCGCGACTTCCTCGAAGATTACATATTAATGGCAGATATCCTAAATCAATCCAGCGTAGACATCGTCAACATCCAGCATGAATTTGGCATCTTTGGTGGAGACGCAGGAGAATACATCTGTGCATTTCTAGATAAACTCAAAAAACCCGTCGCCACTACGCTACATACGGTTCTGCCAAGCTTTGATGCTAAACAAAAAGAAGTCTTTGATAAAATTGTGGACAAAAGCGCCACAGTTGTTGTCTTAAACAAAATCACCCGGTCCTTAGTGGAACAATACGGAGTAGCACCAATCAAAGTCAAGTTAATTCCACACGGCTGCCCCGACTTTCCCCGAGTGCCCAGTTCAAAGATAAAGCCGAATTTAGGTTTAAAAAACAGGGTAGTGCTCTGCACGTTTGGACTTCTAAGTCGCGGAAAAGGAATCGAACATGTTATAAAAGCACTGCCCCAAATCGTCAAGCGTGAACCCCGAATCATCTACTACGTCTTGGGTGTTACACATCCGCAGGTTAAGAAAAATGAGGGGGAATCCTACCGCAACACTCTGTTGCGGATGGCAAAAAACCTTGGACTGCGAGAACATGTGAGGTTTCTAAACCGGTTCCTCTCCAAACCAGAACTATGCAATTACCTACTGGCAACCGACGTTTACATTACACCGTATCTTTCACCCAATCAAGTGAGCAGTGGTACCCTATCCTATGCGTTAGCAGCAGGAAAGGCCGTTGTTTCCACACCCTACCTGCATGCTCAAGAAGCGCTAGGCGCAGGTCGCGGGGTTTTCTGCAAATTCAACGATTCTGATTCCATCGCAGAACAGGTAACAGAAATAATTGAAAACCAAGAGTTGAAAACATCTTTGGAGCAAAAAGCCTATCTATACAGTCGAAAATTTACGTGGCCTTTTGTTGCAAAGAAATATCTTGACCTTTTCAACGAGTTAACGGGGCAATACATGGAGGAATATCCATCCAGTTGCCTTCAATAGAAACCGCCTACCTAGAGGCCTTAACAGACGACACAGGTATCTTTCAGCATGCCAAATTCTGCATCCCCAAGCGTAGCGAAGGCTACACAACAGACGACAACGCCCGCGCCTTAGTTATCGCCGCCAAAATCCATCACCTAAACAAAAACCCCACAATGCAACATCTTGCCCAGATTTACTTGGCGTTTCTCAATCATATGCAAAAACCAGAAGGTAACTTCCACAATTACCTAAGCTACGAACGCACCTATCTAGACATCGACGGCTCCGAGGACAGCCTAGGACGCACTCTGTGGGGATGTGGTGTCACTGTGAACTCTGATCTCTCCGAGGATATGCGCTTAGTTGCCAGAGACATCTTTGACCGGGGGCTGCCGTGGGCTCTAAAATCCACATCAATTAGATGTCATGCTTCGGCCTTGATCGGTTTAGAGCAATACTACAAAACAGTTCCCGACGAAACCCTAAAAAGTGCCGCAAAAATACTTGGCACCCACATAGTTCAGTACTTCCGCGACCAAGTCAAGGATGATTGGCGTTGGTTTGAGCCTTGCTTAACCTACGACAACGCCCGCTTGCCTCAGGCGCTTTTCGTTGCCTACGCCCTGGTTGGGGACAAAGAATTTTTGGATGTTGCTGTGGAGGCGATGGATTTTTTGCAGAAAACACTCTTTGTGAACGACGTGTTTGTACCCATCGGCAACGACGGTTGGTATAAGCGTAACGGCAACAGAGCGCTCTATGACCAGCAGCCTCTTGAAGCCACAGCAATGGTGGATGCAGCCATCGATGGCTTCTATGTCACCAATAATCAGTGTTATTTGGATGTGGCTAACTTGGCATTTGAGTGGTTTTTGGGCAGAAATAGCCGCAGCCTCATGGTGTATAACCCTAAAACAAAGGGGTGCTGTGACGGGATATCACCGAGTAACATAAACCGTAATCAGGGAGCGGAGTCCACTGTTTCTTATCTGTTGGCACGTCTAAAACTTGAAGAACAAAAAATGGGCAGGGGAAGTTTGGGCAGAAAAGAAATCAGGCAGCAGCAACTGACAGCTACATAAATGGGGAGTGACAAATTTTTGTGTGAACCTGTGCTCAAAGTTAGAGATCTTATGTGTAAAACGGTTATCACAACAAGCGAGGACACGACAGTACAAAGTGCAGTGCAATTACTAAATGAGAGGCATGTGGGATCGATTATAGTTATCAATGACAAACAGCAATGTGTGGGAATGTTTACAGAACGCGACGTCATACGACTTATGGCTGTCAAGTATCCCACTACTGAACCGTTGGGTAAAGTCATGAGCCGCAATGTGGTCACAGCATCTTTGGATGCTTCGTTTGATGAAGCCAAACGCTTGATGATTATACACGACATTAGGCATCTGCCGGTGACCGATGAAACAGGCAAGGTCATAGGCCTTTTTTCTCTGCGAGCGTTTTTCGATGAGGTTCTAGGAATTAAGGCACCACTTTTAGAAACGGAATAGGAAACAGATATGGAACGTTATGTAGATAACCCGATTCTGCAGCCAATCGAGAGACATACCTGGGAGTCAAGAGAAGTGTTCAATCCCGCAGCCACATACCTCGAGGGCAAAGTTCATCTCCTCTACAGAGCCAAAGGAAACGACAACATATCCAGAATCGGGTATGCTTCATCCACAGATGGTTGTCACATTAACGAACGTCTCCCAAAGCCGGTCTATGCACCCAAAGCTGCATGTGAAAAAGACGGCTGTGAAGACCCTCGCATAACGCAGATAGGGAACCAACTCATCATGGCATACACGGCTCTGCAAGAATACAGCCATGTCCAAATCTTCCAAATAGCGTTAACCACCATACGTAAACAAGATTTTATCCAGAAGAAATGGAACTGGTCGCCCAGAAAACTGCCATTTCCAGGCATCCGAAACAAAGACGCTGTGCTTTTTCCCGAAAAAATCGGTGGACGATATGTTATGCTTCATCGTATCGACCCCGACATCTGCATTGCCTTCTCAGAGGATTTAGAGCACTGGTGCGACATTAAGTCAATGATGAAACCTAGAGCATATGGCTGGGATAACTGGCGAATCGGGGCGGGGGGAACACCAATAAAACTCGACGACTACTGGCTGGTAATTTACCACGGCGTAAGCTTGGATAGAGCATACTCATTGGGGATCGTGCTGCTTGATGCAAAACGACCAGAGAGAGTGCTTTATCGCTCAAGAAAACCCATTTTAGAACCTATAGCGCCCTATGAACGCTTTGGCAAAGTACCCAACGTTGTGTTTAGCTGCGGCAACATAATAATCGGCGACGAACTCTTCGTCTACTATGGTGCCGCTGACAGCGTAACCTGTGTCGCCCGTGTTAAGTTAGAGAAGCTGCTTACCACCCTACGTACAAGCTAACTTGCATCTTCGCCAAGAGCCATCTCACTCATACATCGCAGATAGCCGCTATATTACGCCACCAGCTATTGCTATAATGTTTCTTTCGGGGGGTTTGGTCAGCAATATCAGTTCTCAGCCTGCAAGATTATGCTGATTCATAATCTATTATTCTGCAAGAAGGTTCAGTGTACTGGAACGCTATAAAAGCCACTATGCGGGGACTATGTGGTAGCCTGATGCTTTGCGTAGTCGATTCATTACGGCCAAGCCCAATCCTTCCAAGGGCACGCTTTCAGCGATTATCAAATCCATGTCCTGGGCATCCACTTCACGGAGTCGTCGAAAAAGGTTCTGCGCTACCGTGGCGAGGTCATGGCGATTGCCCATGGATTTGACTACATCGGCGTGGTAACTATATTGGGTTTGATCCGTAGCTAAAATACCCACTTTGTAACCCTCAGCCCGATAAAATTTGGCCAACTCACCGACCTTCACAATAATTGCGTCCAGGTCACCCTCTACGAGAATAACCTCTGCATTGGGAGCATAATGTTTGTGCTTCATGCCTGGTGATGGGACCTTCTCAGGGGTCAATTCATGCGCTGTCACGACAAATGGATGCAGATGCAAGTCAGGAAGTAGCTTTTTTATCACCTCAAAGGGTGTTCCGCCTGGGCGAAGCAGCATCGGTGGGTCACAACTCAGGTCCACAACAGTAGATTCTACACCTATATCTGTGGGGTCTCCATCGATGATGACATCTATTCGGCCGTTGAGATCTTCGTAGACATGTTCAGCGGTGGTTGGACTGGGTTTACCGGAGAGATTAGCGCTTGGGGCAGCGATGGGGCATTTGCTTTGGCGAATAAGTGCATGGGCGATTTTGTGTTTGGGCATACGAATGGCTATGGTGTCAAGGCCCGCGATAGATTGATTGGGCACCTTGTTTGAGTGTTTAAAAATCATGGTAAGGGGCCCGGGCCATAACTGTTTCATCAGCAACTCTGCTTTCGGGGTCACCTCCACAACCAGGGGGTAAACTTCGGATGCATCAGCTATGTGTACAATCGGGGGGTTGTCTAGGGGGCGGTTTTTAGCGGCAAACAGCCGGGCCACTGCTGCGGCGTTGAGCGCGTCTGCTCCAAGGCCATAAACGGTTTCGGTTGGAAACGCGACTAAGCCTCCCTGCTGGATGATTCGAGCGGCCTGTTCAATCTTTGTCAGGTCAGGGTTGTATGGATCAACTTTTAGTAGCAATGTTTTCATTTTTGCACCTATTTAGAGGTTATAGTGCTCAGATGGCTTCGGGTTCTTTTTGGCTATCGGTTTTTAGCACTTTATCGATTAAGTGCATAAAGAATTCTTGAGCCAAGATTTCGCTCACATGTTCCAAGTAGACGGATACTACAGTGATTTTGCTTTTCTTGGCGGCAATATACTCAGCGAACATGCGAGCAGATATGGGGTGTTTATCGCCTAGTAACACTGAGGAGGTGACTGATCCGGCTATGTCGTGGACTTTTGGAATGGCAATGGCCATTGTGCCCAGTTTGTCCTCTTTTTCACTAAGCATTATCATGATGCTGTTTTTGGCTTCCACATAGACCGCTAGGAAGCGGTGCTCTTGTTGCTGGATTGCCTCTTTTACAACGTTGGCGCGGTCAAAATCCTTCCGTTCCAATTGTTTTACCTCTGAGGTGGTTATTGCCTAATGGCTTAAAAAGACTTTACACAGAAACAGCACAGTTTAGCGGTTACATTCAAAATAATCTACTGCTTTGACACAATTAAATTTTAGGATACAAAAACCTCAGTTTTCCTCTTGCATACTCAGTTGTAAAATCCCAATTAACAGTTCTAGAATTAGTGTTACGTGAAACCCCCCACAAAGCAAACTCATCACACAAAACCCCCAAATCACCAACACACCGACCCAAACACTGAACCAACAAAGCAACAAGCCCAATCCCGCAATACTAAACCAACCCCCATGCTTAGGAGTAAAATGAAGTCCCAAACGCTCAACAATAGAACACACCTTCACAGGAAAAAACGCCTCATACAAAAAACCCAAACCACGGTTACTGCTCAGCCGGTAGTTTTGTGCGTGTTTAATTCACGGATTTCTAAGAGTTACAATTGTTCCGCAATTTTCATCAAAATTTCTGATAAACAATAATCACCACACCTTTTCTAGAATCC
>Ga0123356_10000475_pt1 | contig 44961 bp, 49 predicted proteins | sample TergutEmb28metaG_2_FD_92546 | JGI IMG/M metagenome (GOLD analysis project Ga0123356, IMG submission 92546) | Embiratermes neotenicus P3 segment gut microbial communities from Petit-Saut dam, French Guiana - Emb289 P3 | ecosystem: Host-associated > Arthropoda: Insects > Digestive system > Gut ...
GATGGTGCTGTCCGACAACTACAAGATGCTCGACGTCTTCCGGCAGAGCGGCTTCCCGATCCGGCAGGAGATCGCCGACGGGGTCGCCGAGGTGGCGATCCCGACGCTGCTGTCCGACGCGACGGCCGAGGCGTTCGAGCGGCGCGCCCAGACCTCGGCGATCGGCGCTGTCCAGAGCTTCCTGCGGCCGCGGTCGGTGGCGGTCATCGGGGCTTCACGGCGGCCGCTGTCGGTCGGCGGCGCGCTCGTCCGGAACCTCGTCGACGCCGGCTTTGCCGGTGCCGTCTACCCGGTTAACCGCAACGGCGGCGAGATCCACGGACTGCAGGCCCATCCGTCGGTCGGAGAGCTCCCGGAGGTCGTCGACCTGGCGGTGATCGCGGTTCCCGCCGCCGGCGTCGCCGCCGTCGCGCGGGACTGCGCGGCGGCGGGGGTGCGGGCGCTGCTGGTGATCACCTCCGAGTTCGCCGAGGCCGGCGACGAGGGCATCGCGCGCCAGCGCGAGCTGCTCGCGATCTGCCGTCAGGCGGGGATGCGGCTGATCGGGCCGAACTGCTTCGGGGTGCTCAACAACGACCCCGATGTGCGGCTCAACGCGACCTTTGCCACGCACGCGCCGTCGCCCGGCGCGGTCGGGATGCTGTCCCAGAGCGGCGGTGTCGCGATCGCGCTGATCGAGGCGGCCGACCGGCTCGGCCTGGGGCTGTCGTCGTTCGTGTCGGTTGGCAACAAGGCCGACATCTCCGGCAACGACCTGCTCGAGTACTGGGAGGGGGACGCCAGCACCGGGGTGATCGTCCTGTACCTCGAATCGTTCGGAAACCCGCGGCGGTTCGCGCGGATCGCCCGCCGGGTCGGAGCCAGCAAGCCGATCCTCGCGGTCAAGTCGGGGCGCACCCCGGCCGGGGCCCGCGCCGCCAGCTCGCACTCGGCAGCGCTGGTGTCGGCCTCGGACGTGACGGTCGACGCGCTGTTCCGCCAGGCCGGGGTGATCCGCGCCGAGACGCTGGGGGAGCTGCTCGACACGGCGGCGCTGCTCGGCTCGCAGCCGCTGCCGCGCGGCGGTCGTGTCGCGATCCTGACCAATGGCGGCGGTCCCGGGATCATGTGCGCCGACGCCTGCCAGGCGGCGGGCCTCGACGTCGTCGAACTGAGCGAGGAGCTGCAGCAGCGGCTGGCGCAGGCGCTGTCTTCGAGCGCCTCGCTGCAGAACCCGATCGACACGACGGCGACCGCCAGCGCCGCCGATTTCCGGCGCGCGATCGAGACGTTGGCGGAGGCCGACGCCTGCGACGTGATCATCACCCTGTTCGTGCCGCCGCTGATGACCGACCCGCAGGAGGTCGCGACCGAGATCGACGCGGCCGCCGCCGGGGGTGGGGTGCCGGTCGCATCCGTGTTCATGAGCCGCGAGCTGCCGACCCCCAGCCACGCCGGCGCACCCCGATTCGCGCTGCCCGAGGATGCGGTCAGGGCGGTCGCGCGAGCGGTCGAGTACGCGACCTGGCGGTCGCGGCCGGCGGGAACCGTCGCCGATCCTGAGGGCCTCCGTCCCGACGAGGCACGTCTGATCACAACCGCCGCGCTGGCCCGCGGCGCCGACTGGCTCGAGCCGGCCGAGGTGGCGAGCCTGTTCGCCTGCTACGGGCTGCCGCTGGTCGCCACCGAGGTCGTCGCGACCCCGGCGGAGGCGGCCACCGCGGCGGCGCGGCTCGGCCGGCCGGTGGCGCTGAAGGCGGTCGCCACGGGGCTCGTGCACAAGACCGACGCGGGCGGGGTCAGGCTGGATCTTCAGGGCGGAGAGGAAGTACTGAGCGCTGCCACCGAGATCCGGGACGCGGTCGCTCGCGCCGGGCATGAGCTCGAGGGTCTGGTCGTGCAACCGATGGCGCCGGCCGGCGTAGAGCTGCTGCTCGGCGTCGTCCACGACCCCAGCTTCGGCCCGGTGATCGTGTGCGGCGCCGGCGGCACCGCCGCCGAGCTGATCGGCGACGTCGCCGTCAGGATCACGCCGCTGACCGACCTCGACGCCCGGGAGATGCTCTCCTCGCTGCGAACCTTCCCGCTGCTCGACGGCTACCGCGGCGCCCCGCGCTGCGACGTGGCGGCGATCGAGGACGTGCTGCTGCGGCTGAGCGCGCTGGTCGAGGGCAATCCGGAGATCGCCGAGCTCGACGCCAACCCGCTGCTGGCGAGCCCCGAGGGTGCCCTGATCGTCGACGCCCGCGTTCGCGTCAAGAAGGCCGTCCCGCCGCGCCCGATCGGCGCGCTGCGGACATGACCGCGCTGCGGACGGAGCGGCTGAGCAAGCGGTACGGAACGACGCTGGCGCTCGATGCGCTCGACCTCGAGGTCGCCGAGGGCGAGGTCTACGGGTTCCTCGGCCCCAACGGCGCCGGCAAGACGACGACGATTCGCCTGCTGCTGGGCCTGCACCGGCCGAGCGCCGGCCGCGCCTCGCTGTTCGGCCTCGACGCCTGGCACGAGGGCGTACCGGCGCGCCGTCGCGTCGCCTACGTGGCGGGCGAGCCGTTCCTGTGGCCGTCGCTGACGGGGATGGAGACGCTCGAGCTGCTCGGCCGGCTCCACGGCTCGGTCGACGCCGCCTACCGATCCGAGCTGATCCAGCGGTTCGACCTCGACACCGGCAAGCGCCTGCGGACCCTGTCGAAGGGCAACCGGCAGAAGGTCCAGCTGGTCGCGGCGCTGGCCTCGCGCGCCGACCTGCTGCTGCTCGACGAGCCGACCAGCGGGCTCGATCCGCTGATGGAAATGGTCTTCCGCCAGTGCGTCAGCGAGGCCAAGGAGCGCGGCGGCGCGGTGTTCCTGTCCTCGCACATCCTGGCCGAGGTCGAGGCCACCTGCGACCGGATCGGGATCCTGCGGTCCGGGCGCCTGGTCGACGAGGGAACGCTGCAGTCGCTCCGGCACCTGGCCGCCCACACGCTCGAGGTGCGCTTCAGCGGTCCCGCCCCGAGCCTGGACCACCTGGACGGCGTTGAGGCGGTCGAGACCGGCCCGGGGGCGCTGCGGATCGAGGTCCAGGGCGCGCTGGCGCCGGTGATCGACGCGCTCGGCGGTTGCGGGGTGACCGAGCTGACGAGTCGCCAGCCGTCGCTCGAGGAGATCTTCCTGCGCCACTACGACGACGGCGCCGGCCGCGCGGCCGAGCATGACCACGATCCTGCTTCGACGAGCGCTGCGTGACTCGCGCACGCGGACGGCCTCGTTCGCGCTGCTGTTCGGCGTGCTCGCCTACGTGCAGCCGATCGCCTACTCGCACACCTACCCGACACTTGCAGACCGGATCGCGTTCGCCCACAGCTTCGCGACCAATCGCGCGGTCGACCTGTTCTACGGCCACGCCTACGACCTGCTGACCGTCGGCGGCTACAGCGCCTGGCGGGTCGGCGGCACGCTCGCGATCTTCGCCGCGATCTTCGGGGTGTTCGCGGCCACCCGGGCGCTGCGCGCCGAGGAGGACGCCGGCCGCTCCGAGATGGTGCTGTCGGCCGCGGTGTCGAGGACCGCCTGGTTGACCGGGGCGCTCGCGGCCGCCGGTCTCAGCGCGGTGGCGCTGGCGGTCGCCGAGCTGGTCGGCCTGGTGCTCGGCGGGCTTCCGCTGGGAGAGTCGGCCTACCTGGCGCTGGCGACGCTGACCGTGACCGTCGTGTTCGCGGCGATCGCGGCACTGCTCAACCAGCTCGCCGCGTCGCGCCGGGCGGCGCTGCAGCTCGGATTCGGGATCGTCGCGCTGGCGCTGCTGTTGCGGGTGATCGCCGACACCAGCAGCGCGGGCTGGGTCCGGTGGGCGACGCCGCTCGGCTGGGCCGAGCTGCTGCGCCCCTTCACCGGCGCCCAGCCGCTGGTGCTGCTGCTCCCCGTCGGCCTGACGGCGATCCTGGTGCCGGCGACGGTCCAGCTGGCCCGGGGGCGGGACATCGGAACCGGGATACTCGCGGGCAGCGACAGGATCCCGGCCCACGGCCGGCTGCTGTCCTCGCCGACCCAGCTGGCGCTGCGCTCCGACATGGGGATACTCGTCGGCTGGACGGTCGCGATCGGCGCCTTCGCGTTCGTCCTCGGGATCGTCTCGAGGAGCGTCGCGACGGCCGGCATCCCGAGGCGGCTCAGCGACGAGGTCTCGAAGCTGGGCGTCGGCTCGATCGCGACCGCGCGCGGCTACATCGGCCTCGTCTTCTTCCTGTTCGCCCTGGCGCTGGGGGCGTTCGCGATCTCGCAGATGCTGCTCGCGCGTCACGAGGAGGAGGCCGAGCGGCTCGAGACGCTGCTGGCGCTCCCCGTCGGCCGGGGTCGCTGGCTGTCGGGCCGTCTCGGGCTGACGCTGGCCGCCGCGATCGCGATCGCGCTCGTGGCCGCGCTGCTGGCGTGGCTCGGGGCGCGGGTCGAGGGGGTCTCGGTCCCGCTCGTCTCGATGCTCGAGGCGGGCGCCAACTGCCTGACCACGGCGGTTCTGTTCGGCGGGATCGCGGTGCTGACGTTCGCGCTGCTCCCGCGCGGGACCGCGATCGTCAGCTATGTCCTGCTGACCCTCGCGTTCCTCTGGCAGCTGACCGGCCAGCTGCTCGGGGCGCCGGCCTGGGTGAGCAACCTGACGCCGTTCGCCCACCTGGGCCTGGCGCCGGGCGAGCCGTTCCGGCTGGCCCCGGTGCTGGTGATGGCGGCGGCCGGCACCGGCGCCGCGGCGCTCGCGATCGTGGGGTTCCGGCGGCGGGATCTCGTCGGCCCGTGAGCGTCTGGTCTGACCCCTGGCCTCGCGGGGCCAGGGGTCAGAAGGTACGTCGCCTTGCACGCAGAGACCAACTTGCGTCTCAGCGCACAACAACGAGATCCCAACCGGAATCAGGCATTATCCCCACCTAACATCGGCCTGCCTGCGCGTGCTGCATGCAACGGCAGGGCGGTGAGGAGGGTCCTCCGGAGGGGGATCAAAGGCAAGGAGAGGGAGTGCAATACCGATGCAGAACTTGATGCGGTCCTGGGGTCGCGCGAGGGTGCTTGGGCTCGGAGCCGCGGTCATCGCCGCGGCGGTGATCGCGCCGAGCGCGTCGAGCGGCAGGACGGTTCACGCCAAGGGCAAGCACCTGTCGATCGCGTACCTGTCGTTCGCGGTCAACAACAGCTACGACGCGCCGATGCTGGCCGCGGCCAAGGCGGTCGCCGCCAAGGACAACGCGTCGCTGCAGGTGTTCGACGCGAACAACAGCCCAACGGCGCAGTACTCGCAGTTCCAGGACGTGATCGCCAAGGGCGGCTTCCAGGGAATCATCACCCAGCCGATCGAGGCGACCAACCTGATCCCGCTCGTCAGTCAGGCGGTGGCCAAGCACATGAAGGTCGTAAACATCGACCAGATCATGGGCCCGAGCGTCAGCACCTACAAGGTCCAGGTCAAGGGCCTGGCGGGCAACGTCACGTTCGTCCCGACGACGATGGGCAAGGATCTCGGGACCCTGACGGTGCAGGCGTGTAAGAAGGGCCACTTCAACCCGTGCAACGTCGGCTATCTGTACGACATCAAGGCCTCGGCGCTCGATGGCGCGATCAGGCGCGGCTTCGCGATCGCGACCAAGGGCTCGGCGGTCAAGGTCGTGGCGACCGGCCAGGACTTCTTCACCCCGTCGGGCGGTCTCACGGCGGTCCAGAACATGCTGACCTCGAACCCGAACATCAACGTGATCTCCGGATCCGACCAGGGCATCGAGGGCGCCGTCCAGGCGACCGGCGGCAAGCACATCCTGCTGGTCGGCTACGGCGGCTCGGCGGCCGGCATCGCCGGCGTCAAGTCCGGGGCATGGTTCGGCACGATCGAACAGGATCCCGCCAGCGAGGGCAGGATCGGGATGGAAACGCTGATCAACGCGATTCGCACCGGCAGCAACGCCCCCGGCATCAACCCACTCAACAACGCCCCGAATGGCGGCGTCATCACCAAGGCGGACGCCAAGCTGTTCACCGGCGAATGGCCGGGGTAACAGACGACGACGGTACCCAGAGCTCGACGGGCGCGCCCGCGCACGTCGAGCTCCGGGGCGTCTCCAAGCACTTCGGGGGAGTGCTTGCGCTCGATCGGGTCTCGCTCGAGATCCCATCGGGCACAATTCACGCGCTGGTCGGCGAGAACGGCGCCGGGAAGTCGACGCTCGGCAAGATCATCGCCGGCGCGATCCAGCCCGACGCCGGCGAACTGCTGGTCGACGGAAATCCGGTCTCCTTCCGGTCTCCCAGGGACGCGCTGGGCCACGGGATCGCCGCGATCGCCCAGGAGTTGCTGATCGTCTCGCGGCTGTCGGTCGCCGAGAACGTGTTCCTCGGGGTCGAGCCGCAAGCCGGCGGCTGGGTGCAGCGTCGCGCGCTGCGCGAGCGGTTTCGCCGGCTCGCTCGCGAGGCCGGTTTCGAACTGCCGGCCGACCGCCCCGCCGGCGAGCTGCGGATCGCCGAGCAACAGCAGGTCGAGATTCTCCGGGCGCTCGCCCGCGACGCCCGCCTGATCGTCATGGACGAGCCGTCGGCAGCGCTGTCGGGGCCCGACAGCGAGCACCTGCACGAGGTCATCCGCTCGCTCGCGAGGGCGGGCACGACAGTGCTGCTCGTGTCGCACTTCCTCGGGGAGGTACTCGACCTCGCCGACGCGGTCACGGTGCTCCGTGACGGGAAGCTGATCCGGACTGCCGCGGCGTCGGCCGAGACCGAGTCCTCGCTGATCCAGGCGATGCTCGGCCGGCCGCTCAGCACCGTGTATCCGCCGAAGGCGCGCAAGCCGGAGGCGGCGCCCGTCGCGCTCGCGGTCTCCGACCTCGCCGCTCCCGGGGTCGAGGGCGTCTCGTTCGAGTTGCGAGAGGGCGAGATCCTCGGGCTCGCCGGCCTCGTCGGCGCCGGCAGGACCGAGCTGGGGCGGGCGATCTTCGGCGCCGACCGGCGCAGCCGCGGTACCGTCGAGCTGCTCGGCAGCCCGCTGCGGGGCGGCGGACCGCTGGTCAGCCTGCGGCGCGGGCTGGCGATGGTTCCCGAGTCGCGCCGGGACCTCGGGCTGCTGTTCAGCCGCTCCGCGATCGAGAACGTGACCCTGTCGAGCCTGCGCGAGCACAGCCGCGCCGGAATCGTCGATCGTCGGTCCGAGCGGTCCGCGGCCGGCGACCTGCTCGGCCGGGTGGCGCTGACCGGCGCGACCGGGGAATCGATCGTCGCGACGCTGTCGGGCGGCAACCAGCAGAAGGTGCTGTTCGCCCGGATGTTGATGTGCCGCCCCCGGGTGCTGATCGCCGACGAGCCGACGCGCGGTGTCGACATCGGCGCCAAGCGGGCGATCTACGAGCTGATGGTCGCCCTCGCCGAGCAGGGGACCGCGGTGCTGCTGATCTCCTCGGAGCTCGAGGAGATCCTGGGGTTGGCCCAGCGCGTGCTGGTCATGCGCCGCGGCCGCGTCGTCAGGGAGCTGTCGGCCGGGGAGATGAGCGAATCGGCGATCCTCGCCGCCGCCTTCTCCGACGTCCATACTGCGGAGCAGGCGGTATGAGCACGGAGCGCCAGACGACGCCGGCACCCGAGGGCGCGGCCGCGGAGGCGACGCAACGCGCCGGCGGGCTGCGTCCTGACCGGCTGCTCGACGTCCTCCAGGGCCGGTGGCGGAGCGCCGGGATCGTGATCCCGTTCCTGATCCTGTTCGTCACGCTGACGATCGCCAGCTCGCCGTTCCTGACCAAGGCCAACCTGCTGAACATCCTCGATCAGCAGGCCGCGACGCTGATCATCGCCGCCGCCGGGACGATGGTGCTCGTATCGGGTGGCATCGACCTCTCGGTCGGCGCCGTCTACGGGCTTGCCTCGGTCGTCTCGGGCGAACTGGTCCTGCACGGCTGGCCGTCGGCGATCGCGATCCTCGCCGGCGTCCTGTCGGGTGTGGCCGTCGGCGGGGTCAACGGCATCGTCACCAGCTTCTTCCGGATCAACTCGCTGATCGCCACGCTCGCGATGTCGTTCGTCGTCGCCGGAATCGCGGGTCTGATCACCCAGGGGAACCTGCTCGTGCTGTCGGTCAAGCCGGCCTTCGGCGAGTTCGCCAACACGAGCTTCCTGGGGGTGCACACGTCGACCTGGACGATGGTGATCGTCGTCGTCGTGCTGGGGCTGCTGCTGGCGCGGACGACGCTCGGGCGATACACCTACGCGGCCGGCGGCAACCCGGAGGCGGCGCGGTTCGCGGGGGTGCGGGTGAATCTCGTCCGCATCGTCGCGTTCGCGCTCAGCGGCGGCGCGGCGGCGCTCGGCGGGATCATCGACTCGTCCCGGGTGCTGACCGGCGATTCGACCAACAACACGACGCTGACCTTCACCGTCGTCGCCGGCATCGTCGTCGGCGGTACCAGCATCCTCGGCGGCGAGGGTGCGATCTGGCGGACCGTCGTCGGCGTGCTGCTGATCGCGCTGATCGGCAACGGCTACGACCTGCTGGGCCTGAATCCGCTCTACGAGCAGATCACGCTCGGCGCGATCATGATCCTGGCGGTCGGCGTCGACGCCTGGGCGCGAAAGCGTTAGACCGTCTGGCTGGAGCCGACTGGGTGGTCGGCCCGGGCGCCGGTGGTAACTTGCGGGCCTGAGTCATGGGGACGGCGGGGACGTCACTTATCCTGGCGCTGGCCTGCGTGCTCGCGTCCGCCGCGGTCGCGAAGCGCGCCGCGCGGCTCGCCCCCGTTGCCACGGGGGAGCTGGCGCTCGCCGCGGCGTCGCCGGTGCTGCCCGCCCGGCTGTCGGGCGCGGTGCTGGCCGCCGTGTTCACGGCGTTCACCGCGGTGCACGTGCGCTCGTGGCGGGCGGGGCTGGCGGGCTGTGACTGCTTCGGCGCCGGCGCCGAGGTGCCGGCGCTGCGGGCCGGACTGCTGACGGCGCTGGCGGCGGCGCTGGCTGCGGCCGTCGCGGTCGCGGGGGCGCCCAGCATCATCGGGCTTGCCTCGAGCGACCCCGGGGCGGTCCCGGTCGTCGTGCTGGCGGCAATCGCGGGCGCGGCCGCCTGGCGGCTGGCGTTCACGATCCGACTCGACCCTGGCGAGGGAGCCACCGACGCGCTGGTGCGCAGCTCGGCGCTGTTCCTGGAGCGGCGGATGACGCGGCGGACGGCGCTGCAGCGGGTCGCGCTGGTCGGCTCGGCGCTGGCGGTGGCCCCACTGCGATACCTCCTCTATCCGGGAACGGCGCTGGCCGCGATCGGCCCCAGCGACTGCAAGAAGAAGAAGCTCTGCTCCGACGGGTGGACCGCGTTCTGCTGCCAGATCAACAACGGGCTCAACGCCTGCCCGGAGGGCACCTTCCCGGGCGGCTGGTGGATGTGCACCGACTACGCCGGACGGCTGCTGTGCGCCGAGCAGGGGGTCCGCTACTACGTCGACTGCAACGAGCTCCCCGGCCGGCAGTTCCCGGGCGGCTGCCGGTGCGCCGACGGTACCTGCGACGAGCGCCGGGTTGCCTGCAACGTCTTCCGTTACGGACAGTGCAACACGGACGTGCCCGCGGTCACTGCGGTCGTCTGCCGGTTGGTGCTGTGCGAAAACCCGAGCACCGTCGCGGGGCTGAACTGCAATGCCTCGCTGACCGTCGAAAATGCCGTCTGCCACCACGAGGCGCCTTGCCTCGGCGACGCCCAGCAGCTGGTCGGGGCGGGAGGTGTCTGATCGATGACCGTCACAACCGTCGCAATCGTGATCGAGGGGCTGCTGCTTGCGCTGGCGCTGCTGTTCGTCGTCGCGCTGCTGCGCAGCCACGCCGAGATCCTGCGCCGGCTGGCCGAGCTCGAGCGCAGCCCGGCGGGGCTGCGCCCGGGCGCGGGCGCCGGATCCGACCTGGGCGTCAGCGACATCGCCGGCCAGACGCTCGCCGGCGACGCCGTCAAGATCAGCCTCGGCGACGGCTCGCCGCGGACACTGCTGGCGTTCCTCAGCAGCGGCTGCACCGCCTGCGGGCCGTTGTGGTCGGGGTTGCATGGGCCGCTGCCGCTGCCGTCCGAGGCGCGGCTCGTCGTCGTCACCAAGGGCCCGGACCGCGAACGGCCGGCGCGGCTGCTGGAGCTGGCTCCGGCCGGCGTCGAGCTGGTGATGTCGACCGAGGCGTGGGAGGCGTTCGCGGTGCCGGCGACGCCGCATTTCGTGCTCGTCGGCGGCGAGCACGGGATTCTCGGACGCGGCAGCGCGACCAGCTGGCAGCAGATCGCGGGCCTGCTCAGGGACGCCGACGACGACAGCGCCCTGTACCGGGCCCGCACGACCGAGGAGCGCGCCGCCCGCGCCGAGCAGGCGCTCGCGGCTGCCGGGATCGGCGCGGGCCATCCGAGCCTCTACCCCTCCCGGCAGGCCCCCCCGACCGAGCCCGACAATGACTGAGCTGGCGTTCGTCCTGATCGGCTGCCTGGTTGCGATCCACGGCGCGATCCGGGCCGCCTGGTCGCCGTGCGGCCAGTCGATGCTCGCCAGCCTGACGCCGGTCGCCGAGCGTGCCCGGGGTTCGTCGTGGCGGGTGACGGTGGCGGCGTTCGGGGTCGGCGCGATCGGCGCCGGCGCATTCGGCGGGACGCTGCTCGGCGCCGTCGGATCGCTGCTGCCGGGCAGCGGATGGCGGGCGCCGGTGGTGGCCGTGGTGCTGGTGGCAGCGCTGGTGATCGACGGCACCTCGCTGCGCCGGCGGATGCCGCTGACCAAGCGACAGGTCAACGAGGACTGGCTGACGCGGTACCGGGGCTGGGTTTACGGATTCGGGTTCGGCGCGCAGCTCGGCCTCGGATTCATCACGCTGGTCGCGTGCGCCGCGATCTACGCGACCTTCGCGATCGAGCTCGTCGGCGGCAGCGCCGCCGCCGGCGCCGCGATCGGGGCGGTGTTCGGCGCGACCAAGGCCGCGACTCTGATCCCGACGCGGGCCGCGCGCGACCCGCAATCGCTGATGGCGCTGCACCGGCGGCTGCTGCGGCTCGAGCCGGGCGCCCAGCGCGCCGTCGTGGTCGCTGAGGTACTGGCGCTGGTGGCGGTGGCCGGCGTGCTGGCGTGAGGATCGCCGGGCACGGCGTCGCGGTCGATCTCCCGGCGGGCTGGGACGGACGGATCTCGCAGCGGCAGGCCACCGGCCCGGTGATGCACGTCGCCACCTTCCCGCTGCTGGCGTCGGATGGCGACTACGGTGCTTCGGCGACGGGGAGGATGCGCGGCGACGACGTGTTCGCGGCGCTGCTGGAGTTCCAGGGGGACGCTCGCGTCCGGCCGGGGTTGGGGCTGTTCGAGGCGATCCGCCGGCCGCTGCCCGAGGTACCCGAGTTCGGGCCGATGCAGCTGCAGGTGACCCGGCCGGGTCAGCTCGGCTGGCAGCGGTTCTTCACCGAGTCGGGCCGCGCTCTGTGCCTGTACGCCGTCATCCAGCCGGTCCGCAGACCGGCCCCGGAGCTCGTCGCCGAGCTGCGCGGCGTGCTCGCGACGATCGTATTTTCCTAAGTCACCGTGATCGTCTCGGTCGTCGTCGACGTTCGGCCGTTGGCGTCGGTGATGGTCAGCCGGACGGTATAGGTGCCGAGCCCACTGAACATATGGACCGGGCTCTGGAGGCTGGAATTGTCGCCAGGGCCGGAGTCTGGGTCGCCGAAGTTCCACTTCCAGGCGATCACCGGCGATCCGCCGACGCCCGGCCGCGACCGGTCGCTGAAGCCCGCAGTATCCCCGACCAGCGAGTAGTCGAACGCCGCGGCCGGAGGACCCGGCGCGACCAACGTCTGGATGAAGGTCGAAGTCATCCCCAGGGTGTCGGTGACGGTCAACCTCGCCGAGTAGGTGCCCGGCGCCGTGTAGACGTGTGTCGGAGTGGCGAGTGTCGAGGTGTCGGCGGTCCCGGATCGCGGGTCGTCGAAGTTCCAGCGGACGCCGACGACCGGACCGCCGCTGGCGGTCGGGATCGTGGTGTCGGTGAACGCGTAGGTGTCGGTGCCGAACTGGAGCTGGTCGATGAACGAGGTGTACGCGGGTGCGGGCAGCGAGGTTGCGACGCCGCTGTAGCTGGCGGCTTCGTGGGTCGGCGCCAGCGGACACGGGGTCGTGTCGAAGCGCTCCGGGCTCACGTAGGTGGCACGGATCCGCTGGGCGAAGCCGATCCCGCCGATGACGGCCGCACGCGCCACCGCGAGGGTGATCGTGTACGGCACGCGGCTCCCCTGGGGATAGAGCTGGTTTCGACAGGACAGCGCCGCGTAGAAGACGCCGGTGCCGGTGTAGGTGCCCGGATCCGTCAGCCGCAGCTCGAGATTGCTGTACAGCCCGCCGCTTCGCTGGCGATGCAGGACCAGCGACGGGCAGACCTCGTCGGGACTGCAACCGGGCGCCGGGGAGATCACCCACCTCCGGGTCAGCACCTGCCCCGGGAACTCGCCGAACACGTCGACCGCCGACGTCACCCGCGCCCGCATCGAGAAGCTTCCAAGTACCCGCGCGTCCACCGTTGCCCGGGCGACCGACGCGAGCGCGACCGTCGCCAGGCAGCAGGCCAGCAGCAGCGCGGGAGCACTCGTCCTCAGTCTGCCCGTCGGAACCATCCGGCGCCGAGGCTACCTGGCCGGGCCGCACCGATCGGCGATAGGCACGGCATGATGCGTCGGTGGACTCGATCGAGCCGGAGATCAGGGCTCTGGGCCGCCGTCTCTGGCGCCACCAGCGCCTGCACCGGCGGCCGACGAGGATCGCCGAGGACCGGGCGATGGCGGTGATGACCGCCGAGCCTGGCCTCCGTGCCGCTGCGTTCCGGCTGGTCGACGTCGCTCCGGCGTGCAGCTCCGCCGCCGAGCTCGGCGAGCACGTCGGCGCCTACCTGGAACAGATCCCCGAGCCGGCGGGCGTCATCGCGCGCTCCCGGCGGATGCTTCGCGGCCGTGTCGGCGCGGCCGCGAGCGGCCGCGCGGCCGCGACCGCCGTCCGGCTGATGGCCGACCGGTTCATCGTCGGCGAGTCGATCTCCGCGGCCGTTCCGGCGCTCGCGACCCTCTGGGAAAGCGGGGCCGCGAGCACCGTCGACCTGCTCGGCGAGGCGACCCTGACGCCGGCCGAGGGCGCCGCCTATGCCGAGCGCTGCCTGCAGGCGCTGCAGGCGCTGCACGCGGCCACCGCGCTGTGGCCCGAGCGGCCGCTGCTCGAGGCCGACGCCGCCGGGCCGCTGCCGCGGGTCAACCTGTCCGTCAAGGTGACCGCCCTGACCCCGCTGGTGCGCCCGCACGCGCCCGAGCGGGCACGAGACGACGCCGGCCGCCACCTGCTCGAGCTGCTGCGCGCCGCCCGCGACCTGGGCGCACACCTGCACGTCGATATGGAGTCGTTCGACTCCCGCGAACTGATCCTCGAGCTGGTCCTGGAACTGCTTTCGCGTGAGGAGTTCGCGACCGGGCCGTCGGCCGGGATCGTGCTGCAGGCCTACCTGCGTGACAGCGAGGAGGTGCTCGAGCGGGTGCTCAGCTGGGCCGGCGGCACGAGTCGCACCTCGCCGCTGACCGTGCGCCTGGTGAAGGGCGCCTACTGGGACCACGAGCTGATCGAGGCGACCGACCACGGCTGGCAGGCTCCGGTCTGGACCGACAAGCTCGAGACCGACCGCTGCTTCGAGCGGCTGACCCGCACGCTGGTCGACGCGTTCCCGCGCGTGCGACCCGCGATCGCGTCGCACAACCTGCGGTCCGTATCGCACGCGGTCGCCTATGCCCGCAGCCGCGGGCTCGGGCCGGCGGACATCGAGCTGCAGGTCCTGCGCGGGCTCGGCGATGAGCTCCAGCGGGCGCTGGTCGCCGAGGGGCTGCGCTGCCGGGCCTACTGTCCGGTCGGTGACCTGGTCGCCGGCATGGCGTATCTCGTCCGGCGGCTGCTCGAGAACACCTCGAACGACTCGTTCCTGACGAGCAGTGCCACCGGTGTAGGGGTCGACGAGCTGCTCAGGCGCCCCTAGGTGTCGATCCCGTGGCGGGTGGTGTTCTCGGTGACGACGACCGGTTCGACGAAGTGCAGGAGGTATTCGGGGCCGCCCGCCTTCGACCCGGTTCCGGACATGCGGTTGCCGCCGAACGGCTGACGCCCGACCATCGCGCCCGTGGTGCCACGGTTGACGTACAGGTTGCCGACCGGGGTTCTGCGCGCGACCGCCTCGATCGTCCGCGGGTTGCGGCTGAACAACCCGCCGGTGAGGGCCTGGCGTTGGTGCTCGACGATCTCGGACGCCGCCTCGACGCTCGGCACGGTCTCGATCGTCAGGACCGGCCCGAACACCTCTTCGCGGGTGATTGCGGCGTCCGCCGCCGGTGCGATCACCAGCGCCGGCGCCACGAAGAAACCGCCGGAGTCGGGCAGCCCGGCGACCCTGAGCACCGCCTCGGCGCAGGCGCTCGCGTCGGCCACCGCCGCCTCGATCCGGTCGCGTGCCGCGGCCTCGATCACCGCCGGGACGTCGATCGCGAAGTCCCAGGCGGGGCCGACCTGGAGGGTCTCGAGGGCACCGCCGAGCCGGTCGCGCAGCGTCGGCGCGATCCGCTCGTGGACGAGCAGTCGCGATGTCGCCGAGCACTTCTGGCCGGCGAACCCGAAGGCCGACCCGAGCGCGGCCGGGACGACGTCGTCGAGGTCGGCGTCGGCATCGACGATCATGCAGTTCTTGCCGCCCATCTCGGCGACCACCCGCTTCATGTGCAGCTGTCCGGGCGCGGGCTTCGCGGCGGCGGCGACGATCTCGAGCCCGACCCGCTCGGAGCCGGTGAACGCGATCGTGTGGACTCCCGGGTGGGAGACCAGCGCCGCGCCGACCGAACCCGCTCCGGGCAGCAGCGCCAGCACGCCCGGCGGCAGACCGGCGGCGATCAGCGCCTCGTGGATCATCAGCGCGCAGGCCGGCGACTGCTCGGCGGGCTTCAGGCAGACGGCGTTGCCGGTGGCGAGCGCCGCCGCGGTCATCCCGGTCGGGATCGCGATCGGGAAGTTCCAGGGAGCGATCACCGCGACGACGCCGCGCGGCCGGTGGTACAGGAAGTTGCGCTCACCCGGGAGTCGGGGCAGCGCCCGGCTCTCCTCGAGCTCGACCGCCTGGCGCGCGTAGTACTCGAGGAAGTCGATCGCCTCGGCGATGTCGGCGTCGGCGTCGGGCCACGGCTTGGCGCACTCCAGGACCTCCAGCGCGGCGAGCTCGTAGCGGCGACGGCGAAGCTCGCCGGCGGCTCGGATCAGCACCGCCGCTCGCTCGCTCGCGTCTGTCTCCCGCCACAGTCGCTGGGCGGCGCCGGCTGCCCGGACGGCGGCGTCGACGTCCGCGGCGGTCGCCTCGGCGGCGCGGGCGACGACGCGGTCGGGCGCCGACGGGTCGACCGAGGCGAGCGCCGGCTCGCCGTGCCGCTCGCCGTCGATGATCACCGGCACCGTCAGCGGCAACCGCCGCTCCAGCTCGGCGAGTGCCTCTGCCAGCCGCGCGCGCTCCGTCGAGCGACGCAGCTCCAGCGCGGGTTCGTTGCGGAAGTCGGCGATCGACACGACATGAGTATGGACGGCGCGAGGTGCGATGATTCACCCCATGAGTGATGAGACGATTGCCAACCGGATCGAGTCGCTGGTCGAAGAGGAGCAGACGCTGCTCGGGCGTGAGCCGGTCGACGCGCACAGCGCCGACCAGCTCGAAGACGACCGGCGACGCCTGGACCAGATCGCGGTCGAGCTCGATCGCTGCTGGGACCTGCTGCGTCAGCGCCGTGCGCTGCGCGAGGCGGGGCAGGATCCGGACGAAGCCCTGGTGCGCGACGCCGACACGGTCGAGCGTTACCTCCAATAGATGACCCCCGCGTCGGCGTTCGTCAGCGAGGTTGCCAACGAGCTCAGCACCTGGCCGGGTGTGACGATCGGGCGCCGCGTCGACGAGGCGGCGGTGGTCAGCTACGGGCACATCGAACTCGGACTGCTGTATCCCGAGCAGTCGGTTGCCGAGATCCATTTCCTCGATGCCGAGCACGACGAGCTGATCGAGGAGGGGGAGGCTGAGCCCGCCGAGGCGAGCCCCGACTCGACCGGGGTCAGCCACTCGCTCCACGGGCCGTCGGATGTGACGGCGGTGCTCGAGCTGTTCGACCGCCGTTACCGCGAGGTCCGCGGCGACGACGGCCCGTACGTCTCGAGCGATCCGGCCTGATTGGAACCGCCGTCGGCGGATCGCTCAAGAACGGGCGCGGAGGCGCCGATGTAGGCCGTGGCGCATCTGACCCAGCGTCGCGACCGCGACGACGAGCACTTCGAACCCAGGAGACAGACATTGACGACCCAGCGATCCAGCTCCGACGGCGAACTTCTCGAGCGCATCCACGCGCTGCGTTCGCTGCTGCCGGCGATGGCCACCGAGGTGGCTCTCGCTCGGCGCGAGGGCGCCCGGCTTCGGAACGAGAACGTCATGCTGCGGAGCAGGCTCGCCGAGCTGGAGCGACAGGAACTCGGCGTCCGGGCGGTACTCTCGCCGTAGGGTGTTCCCAGGCGGGCGACGAGCATCTCTCTGTGCAGCCGCCGCGGCGGCGCTGATCGCCGCGGGGGGAACAGCTGCCCAGGCGGCCGGTGGCAACCGCATCTGCCGCCCCTCGACGACGGTCGCGGCCGTCGCCGCCGCCGCGCACATCCGACGCGCGGAGGTTTCGATCGCGCCGGCGACCGGCAGCAACGGGATGCCGCAGTGCACGTTTGCCGCGCCCGCTCATGGGGCCGCGCACCTGTCGGTCACGGTCAACATCGACAACGGCCCGCAGGCGGCGTTCAGGCTGAGCCGGGCGGTTAGCGAGGCGAGTCAGATCTTCGGCGTCCCGCCGCCGGGCTGGAAGCCACCGATCGGGCTCAACGGACTCGGGCCTAACGCGTCGTGGTTCCCCGAGCTGAACGCCCTGATGGCGATCGGCCACGGCGACCTGCTGACCGTGACCGTCGACTGGCGGCGGGCCTCGCAGCCGGCGATGATCGCGCTGGCCCGGCGAATCATCGTCCCGTTCGTTCGCGGCTAGTCACGGTCCCCGCTGCGCGGGTCCGCGGGCTGATGAAGATGGCATGCCGCGCCGCGCCCCCCGGACGGTCCCGCCCGTACCACGATGGTCGGGATTCTGGGCGACCAAAACGTCGAGAGCGATCGGCCAATCACGTGGGTCGCGGCATTTGGGTCGGATACGGTCCCTTTCTGCACCAACCCCTGCCGGTGGGCGCTCGTTCTCGACGTTTTGGTCGCCGGGAGGCGACGCTCCGCCAGGCTGGGCGAGCCTCCGAGCCGGACTTTGCCAGTTGCAGGACATGTCTGGCGACGGCCGATCGGCGATGCAGCCATCTTCCCGTCAGCACTGGCTAGGCGGACGCGCCGGCGCGTCGGCGATCCAGTAGCGGGGGCCTGGGCCGAGCGTCGCCGCCCGGTCGCCGGGGTTGGCGAGACGGCAGCGGTCGAGCGACAGACAGCCACAGCCGATGCACTCACTGAGCCCCGCCCGCAGCCGCTCGAGCTCGGTGATCCGCTGATCGATCCGCGAGCGCCAGCGGCTCGACAACCGCGACCAGTCCCCCCGGGTCGGCATGCGGTCGTCGGGCAACCTCGCGAGTTCGACGGCGATCTCCTCCAGCGTCAGTCCGACGCGCTGGGCGAACACGATGAACGCGATCCGCCGCAGGACGGGTCGGCGGAAGCGCCGATGGCCCGAACCGGAGCGCTCCGAGTGGATCAGCCCGCGGTCCTCGTAGAACCTCAGCGCTGAGGCGGCGACGCCGCTGCGCCGCGACACCTCGCCAATCGTCAGCAGTTCTGGCATCCGCGACTGGTAGCCAAGCACAGTCAGGCCTTGACTTCAAGCTAACTTGAACTTGTAGTCTGCTGGTCAACGCATGGCACTCAAGTCGAGGGGACAGTGGCAATGACGATTCGCACAGCCAGTCAGCAGATCACCGATGAGGTCACCTCCTGGCCCGGAGTCGAGGCGGGACCCGGGCGACGTGGCGAGTTTGCGTTCCGTGTGGGGCGGCGGGAGATCGGCCACCTGCACGGGGACCGGTCCGCGCACTTCGCGTTCCCGCGGGACGTATGGACCGACCTCCACGATCACGGCCGGATCACCGAGCATCCGGTGTTTCCAGGACGCGTCGGGCCCGCGGCGCGCCGGATCGACGGCGACAGCGACGTGCGCGATGTGATCGCGCTGATGCGGCTCAACTACGACCGCGTCAGCGCGAGTCTCCTCAACGGCGGCTGACTTCGCGCCCGGTCTGGGGCGGCGGCTGCAGGCCATCGGCCACCCACCAGAGCCGATCCCCGAGCGACGATCTGGCGGCCGAGTTGTAGAGCGGACCGCCGCCGTCGGTGATCAGCTCGACCGTGCGGGCGATGCCGCAGGGGTTCAGCGACTGCGGCTGCTCGAGCGCCTCGGCGAGGCCGAGCAGGCCCTCGCCCCATTCGATCACGGCGCTGCGGTCGACCAGCGAAAACGAGCCGTGGCAGCCCACAGGACTAGCGTGGGCATCCGCCACGGCACCGCGCAGCGAACGCGCGAGCCTGCGGCGCGCGACTGGGTTCTCGAGCTGCCGCGCACGCAGCCCAAGTTCAGCGGAGCTCGCCGGCTCGCGCCCGGCGGCGAGCTGATGGTCGAGCCCATGGCGCCGGAACAGGACCCGAAGCCGGAGTCGCAGCGGAATCTCCCCGATCGTCGGGCTGGCCGTTTCCATACGGCGATTATCCAACGCGCGCAGAGAGATTTTGTTCTGATTCGGCCGCAGAGCGGCCAACGAGCTGTCAACTGCCACCGGTCTTATGCAACTGCTCGATTCGTCTTTCTCGAGCCTTATCGATGTGGACGAAGCTGTGCACATGACCTCCCCCACCTTCATCGACACCGGCACGAGGCGGGCGGACCTCGACCCCGGCCTGCCAGTCGATCGGAGCCACGGACAGCGCCGGTTGCGGCTGCTGCCGAGCGGCGATGGATGGTCGCTTGTCACCCTCGATGGTCGGCTCGTGTTCTCCGCGCTCGGCCTCGCCGGTCGTCAGCGCTGTCTCGAGTTCGCCCGCGGCGACGGCGTCGGCGTGCTGGTCAGTGACTACTAGACACCCCCTGGGGCCCGACTTTGGCGACCACGTGGCCGCCAAAGTCACCCCTGGACCGGCTGACCGCAGGCGCGCAGGTCAGTGAATGTGACGCTGCCAGTCGAGCGGAACCGCACCGGCCGGCCCCGGCACCGGCTGCTCGGGCGGGTGGCTGTCCGGGCCAGCTAGCGCCGGCCCGGTGAAGGCCTCCCCGGTCCGGTAGTCGTAGAACCAGTCCTCTCCAGGCTCGAAGCTCTGGATAACCGGATGTCCGGTCGCCGCGTGATGGGCGGTCGCGTGCTGGCCCGGGGAGGTGTCGCAGCAGCCGATGTGGCCGCAGGTCGCGCACCGGCGCAGATGCACCCACCAGCCGGACGGGTCGCGCGCCAGGCATTCGACGCAGCCGGTTCCGCTCGGCGGCGTCGACGGGTTGATATCGCTCGCTTCCGATCCCATGCCGTAGCCGAGCATACGCCGCCTGTATCGTCCTGGGAGCGTGCCCTCGACCGAACACTCCGCCAGCCCGGTAGCGCCGACGATGAGCCCGGCCCTGTCGCAGTCGCAGATGACGAGGCTGGCCGAGCTCGGCGAGGAGCGCACGGCGGAGGCCGGCGAGGTGCTGTTCCAGGTCGGCGACGAGACGTATCCGTTCATCGCGATCCTGGAGGGCGAGGCGACGGTCGTCGATGCGGCCGGTCACGAGATCGTCCGGCACCGCAGGTACGGCTTCCTCGGTGAATTGAACCTGCTGTCCGGGCAGACGGTGTTCGTGACGGCAGTCGCCGCCAAACCACTGCGATACATCGCGGTTGACCGCGACGTGCTGCGGGCGCTGCTGTTCGACGACGAGGGATTCAGCGATCTGGTGCTCCAGACGTTTATCGCCCGCCGCGAGGCGCTCCAGCGGATCCAGGGCCTCGGTGTCGAGATCGTCGGTCCGCGGTCATCTGCGGCGACGATGCGGATACTCGACTACGTGCGTCGCAACCGGCTGCCGTTCGTCTGGCGCGACCCCGAGCGCACCGACGCCGATCCGTCCGATGTGTCACTCGTCGCGGGCCTCGAGCCGGCACAGCTGCCGCTGGTGCGCCTGCCCGGAGGCCCGGAGTTGCGGGGGCCGTCGCCGGGCCAGGTCTCCAGAGCACTCGGCATCGGCCGCGAGCTCGAGCCCCGCGAGGAGGTCGACGTGCTCGTGATCGGCGCCGGGCCCGCGGGACTCGGCGCCGCGGTCTACGCCTCCTCGGAGGGGCTCGACACGCTGGTCGTGGACGGCTCGGGGCTCGGCGGGCAGGCGGGCACGTCGCGACGGATCGAGAACTACCTCGGGTTCCCGGCCGGGATCACCGGAAACGAGCTGACCAGCCGGGCCGTGACCCAGGCGCGAAAGTTCAACGCCCGCTTCGCGACGCCGTATCGGGCGATCGCTCTGGATCCTGCGAACGGGGACGGACGTCACCTCGTCCGGCTCGACGAGGACCGCGAGATCGCGGCTCGGGCCGTGCTGTTGGCGACGGGCGCGCAGTATCGGCGGCTGCCGGTCGCCGACCTCGACCAGTACGAGGGGACCTCGATCTTCTACGCGGCCGGGCCGGTTGAGGGCCAGCTGTGCGGCGCCGAGCGCGTCGGCGTCGTCGGCGGCGGGAACTCGGCTGGACAGGCGGCGGTGTGGCTGGCTCGCGGCGGCGCGCTGGTGACGCTGCTGCATCGCCGTGGAAACCTGGGCGAGACGATGTCCGACTACCTGATCCGCGAACTCGAGCGATTCGGCGTGGGGGTACGCTCGCACAGCGAGATCACCGCTCTGCACGGGGCCGACGGCCGCCTGGCGGCGGTGACGCTGACGGACGGTCAGCGTCTGCCGTTCTCGTTCCTGTTCCTGTTCCTCGGCGCCCTGCCGTGCACGGAGTGGCTCGGTGACTCGGTCGGGCGGGACGCTGACGGCTTCGTCCTCACGGGTGCTGCCGCCAACGCCGCCAACCTGCTCGGGACCACCGTTCCGGGAGTGTTCGCGGCGGGGGACGTGCGCTCCGGCTCGACCAAGCGGTGTGCCACCGCGGTCGGCGAGGGGGCGATGGCGGTGCAGCTGGTGCACGCGCACCTGGCGGCGCGCGCATGACCCTGCGCCGTCGCGGCCGGTAAGGCGTCCGCCGGACGCCTCGCCTCCATTCTCCCGATGTGCAAGGGCGCTGCTTAGCCGACGATGTGGTTCGTGACCGCCGCTGATCGGTTGAGACGCGGCAGTTGACCTGAACCGGAGTCAGCCTCCGCTAAGCTGCAATAATGACCGGAGCCAGTCTCCGGATACGAAATCAACGGCCCGCATCGCGGTGCCTGAACCACGAGATGGAGGACGAAGATGCGCCAGGGCCCGCTTGCCGGTCGGTACCCCGCAGTGGCGATGATGGTGATGTTCGCCCTGATCCCTTACCTGGCCCTGTCGGCTGCCATCGGGCCGCTGACACCGATCATCTCCAAGCAGCTGCACATGAGCCTCCAGACGATGAGTCTGAGCTCCGGCCTGGGTAACGCCGCGTACGCGCTCGGCACCGTGCTCGCGGTCCAGTTCGCCCAGCACCTGCCGCAGCGGCGAATGATGGTCGGCTACGCCTCCCTCCTCGTGATCGGGTCGGTGCTCGCGGCGGCGGCGCAGAACCCGGCCATGTACATCGTCGGTCACATCCTCCAGGGCCTGTGCACGAGCCTGCTCCTGATCGCGGCGTTTCCGCCGCTGGCGATCGGCTTTCCCGCCCAGAAGCTGCGGACGACGGCGATGATCATGAACCTCTGCATCTTCGGGGCGGTCGCGCTCGGCCCGACGGTCGGCGGGCTGCAGGCGCAGTCGCTCGCATGGCGGCCGCTGTTCTGGGTCGTCGCCGGGGTGGCGGCGACGGCGCTGGTCCTGGCCGTGCTGACGTTCGAGGACGCTCCGCCCGCCAACCCCGATTCGCCGCTCGACCTGCCGGCGATCGCGCTGGCGGCGGTCGGTTCGGTGGCGGCGTTCTTCGGCGCCTCCCAGCTGCTGACCCATCGATTCCTCGACCCGATCGCGATCGTGCCGCTGCTCGGCGGGCTGGCGACGATCGTCGTCCTGATCGTCTACCAGTACAACGCCAGGCAGCCGCTGCTTACGATCCGGACGATGCTCAGCAGCACGATGCCGGTCGCCGGGATCGTCGTCGCGCTGTTCGCGGCAGCGGCGTCGGTGTCGGCGACGGCGCTGACCGCCGGCGTGCTGGTGGGTCACTACGGGCCGCTGCATCTCGGGCTGCTGTACCTGCCGGAGGTCGCCGGCGCCGCGATCACCGCGGTCGTGCTCGGCCTGGTCTTCAACAAGCGGGCGATCCACTATCTCCCGCTGGTCGGGATGGCGTCGCTCGCGGCCGGGATCGCCGTGTTCCGGATCGAGGTGCCGTCGAGCGAGGCGCTGACGCTGGTCGGCTCCGGCTTGACCGGCATCGGACTCGGCGCGACGGTCGCCCCGGCGCTGTTCGTCGCCGGCTTCTCGATGCCCTCCGCCAGCCTCCAGCGAGTATTCGCGATCGTCGAGCTGATGCGGGCGATGGCGGCGTTCATGATCGCGCCGATCTTCGTCCACTTCGCCGCGACCGTCGGCGGCAGCCTCGAGGCAGGCACCGGCACCGCGCTGTGGATCGGACTCGGGCTCGCGATCGGTGGCGCCGCGATCGGCGTCGCGGTCTACGCGCTCGGCGGCGCCCGGCCGCAGGCGCCGGACGTCGACCGGTTCCTGGCGGGCGAGGCGCCCGGGTGGTACTCGCCGCCGCTGCTGGCCAAGGTCCGCGGACGGTCGACGGCCATCGCGACCCCGGCGACCGAGCACGTCAACTGACATCGCCTCGGTGGTGCTCGTCGCTCACCGGCGATCCTGACGACCGGTCATCTCGCGGGATGACCGGTCGGACATGCCCGTGGTGTGATCCCCGGTAGGATTGCCGCGCGCCGGGGTGGTTGACGATGAGCGACGGGCCTGACACCACCAACGTCCTCGAGCTCGACGGGCTGACCGCGGGCTACGGGCACGCTGCGGTGATCCGGAAGCTGCAGATGTCGGTCGCTGGCGGCGAGGTCGTGGCGCTGCTGGGCGCCAACGGCGCGGGGAAGACGACGACGCTGCGGACGATCTCCGGGCTGATCAGGCCGATGGCGGGGCGGGTGGTCTTCAACGGCGAGGATCTGGCGCCGGTCTCGCCCCCGGCGCGGGCGCGGCTCGGCATCGCCCACGTGCCCGAGGGGCGGGGGCTCTTCTACGGGCTCACTGTCGCCGAGCACTTCCGGCTATCGCATCGCGGCGAGAGGCTCGATCAGGAGGTGGCGTTCCAGTACTTCCCCGCTCTGGCCGAGTTGCGCGGCCGCCGCGTCGGGCTGCTTTCGGGGGGCGAGCAGCAGATGCTGGCAGTCGGCCGGACGCTCGCTCGCCGGCCGAAGCTGCTGCTGCTCGACGAGCTCAGCCTGGGGCTGGCGCCGGTGATCGTCGAGCGGCTGATGCCGGTGGTGCGGCAGTACGCGCTCGAGAGCGGCTGCGCGGTGCTGCTGGTCGAGCAGCATGTCCACCTCGCGCTCGAGTGCGCGGATCGTGGCTACGTCCTCGCGCACGGCGAGGTCGTCGTGTCCAACCGGGCAGACGTGCTGCGCGGTGACCACGGTCTGCTCGTCTCGAGCTACCTCGGCGAGCGGGCCGAGGCCGCTGGGCTGTAGGGATCGATCAGCTCCCGGCAAGCAGCGGCCCCAGCGACTTCGTGCACCCGCAGGCGGCGCCCCTGAGGCGACGGAGGCCGAGCACGTTCTCGATCGTCTGCAGGAGCGAGTAGTGGTCGGTCGGCGTGGTCAGGCGAGCACCCGGCCTCGCCCCCGCGCCGGCGACGATCGTCGCGACGTGGCCGCCGGACGCGAGCTGGCAGCAGCCGGCGTCGCTGGTGCCCTCGTCCCAGGTGATGAACAGCAGGCCGTGGGGGCCGATCGCGCGCAGCAGCGGCGGCACCAGCGCTGACAAGAAGTGGTCGCCGGTCGCGACCGCGCAGTCGTGCATGTCGTGGCAGAGGTTGGGGGTGATCCAGATGAACCTCGGGAGCTGGCGACCGTGCTCGTCGGTCGAAAGCTGGGTCAGCGGGACGACGTTCGCGCACCACCGGGGGTTGTCGACCACCCGCGTGTAGTAGACGAACGGATCGTGCTTCTTGGCGTATTCGCCGGCGCTGGGGCCGGTGAAGCACGGGTGCGGGAGGTCCTCCATGTACGCCTTCCAGGAGATGTGTGCGGCTTCGAGCTGGTCGACGATGCTGGTTGCGCCGACGCTGCAGGTGGTGCAGTCCGAGGCGATCCCGAAGGTCGAGCCGCCGGTCAGCGCCAGGTAGTTCGGCAACGACGGGTGCGTCGCCGCGTACATGTCGACGGCCAGGGCGCCGTGCCTCGCAAGGCCGTTGATGAACGGAGAGCCTCGGCCGAGCCGATCACCTGCCCGTACTCCTGGTTCTCCATCATGATCACCGCGACGCGGCCGGCGGCGCTGCCCGGGGTGACGGCCGGCGATCGGCTCGACGCCGCGATCGGGGCCGCCTGCGCCAGCATCGCCAGCGCCACGACTCCGATGGCGAGCAGCGCGGTCGCCGATCTGCGCTCGCGGCGTCCCACCGCGCCGAGTCTACGATGCGGCCGGCGCGCCTGAGAACTCGCGGAACAGCCCGGTGACGATGAACACCGTCTGCTCAGCGACGTCGACGGCGTTGTCGCCGATGCGCTCGAGACAGCGGGCCACGAGGATCATGAACATCGCCCATTCGCGGACGTCCGGATTGTCCCCGACGTCGACCGCGCGCTGGAAGATCTCCCGGTTCAGAAGGTTGATCTCGTGGTCCTGGCGGACGACCTCGTGGGCGAGGTCGACATCACGCGACGCGAATGCCTGCTTGGCCTGCAAAACCTGTGAGCTTGCCCGCTGGCCCATCCGGTCGATCGTCTCGACGATCTCGCCGTCCTTGACGGCCTCGTAGCCCGACAGCGGCACGACCTTGGCGATGTTCACGCACTGGTCGCCCATCCGTTCGACGTTGCGGATGATGTGGAGGACCGCGGCGACGACCCGGAGATCGCCCGCGACAGGAGCCTGGCGCGCGAGCAGCGACAGCACGCCCTGCTGGACTTCGAGGTAGCGACCGTCGATCCGGTCATCCTCGGCGACCACCATCCCGGCAAGCTCGACGTCCTGGTCGGACAGCGACTCGAGCGCCCGGTCGAGCTGCTCGACCACGATGTCGAGGCCGCCGAGCGCCTGCTGCTCGAGCTCGGCGAGCTCCTTGTGGAACTGGTGGCGGAGTTCCGGCACCGGCTATCCGAACTTCCCGGTGACGTAGCGCTCGGTCCGCTCGTCGCTGGGCTTCGTGAAGATCTGGTTGGTCGGTCCGTGCTCGATCAGCTCACCGTCCAGCATGAACGCCGTCGTGTCCGCCACCCGCGCGGCCTGCTGCATGTTGTGGGTCACGATCGCGATCGTGTAGCGCAGCTTGAGCTCGTCGATCAGCTCCTCGACCTTGAGCGTCGACAGCGGGTCGAGCGCCGACGCCGGTTCGTCCATCAGGATCACCTCGGGCTCGATGGCGACGGTCCGGGCGATGCACAGCCGCTGCTGTTGGCCGCCCGAGAGGCCGATTCCGGGCTCGTTCAGCCGGTCCTTGACCTCCTCCCAGAGGCCGACCGACTGCAGTGACTTGTGGACGCGTTCGCGCAGGTCCTTGGGGCGCGTGCCGGTCAGGCGCAAACCCGCCGCGACGTTGTCGAAGATCGACATCGTCGGGAACGGGTTGGGCTTCTGGAACACCATCCCGATCAGCCTGCGGACCGCGGTGACGTCGACCGCCGGGTCATACACGTCGATCTGGTTGAGCTTGACGCTGCCCTCGGCGCGCGCCCCCGGGATCTCCTCGTGCATCCGGTTGATGCACCGCACGACGGTTGACTTGCCCGAGCCCGAGGGACCGATCAGCGCCGTCACCTCGTTTGCCGGGAATTCCATCGTCACGCCCTTGATCGCGTGCTGCTTGCCGTAGTACGCGTGCAGATCGGCGACATGGACCGCGTGCCCGACGACATCGGGGGCTCGGCGCGAATCTGAGGAAGCCGGCGAGTCGGGCTCCACTCGCAGGCTGAGCGCAGGGGAGTCCGGCGGGTCCTTGCGCTCGGTATCGGGGGAGTTCATGACAGGCGGCTCCTTCCGGCGGCCAGTCTCGAGATCACGTTGAGTATCAGAATCATCAGAACGAGCGTGAGGGCGGCACCCCACGCACGGGTGACGATCTCGTTGCGCGGTGAGGCGATGTCGTTGTAGATCTGCAGCGGCAGGGCGTTCATCGGTCCGTTCAGATTGCCCGTGAGCGCGTTCGCGCCGAAGATGGTGAACAGGATCGGCGCCGTCTCGCCGGCGCCGCGGGCGACCGCGAGGAGTGCCCCCGTCACCAACCCGGGCCCCGCGGTCGGCAGCACGACCCGGGTGACGACTCGCCACCGTGGTGCACCCAGCGCCAGCGCCGCCTCTCGCAGGTGCCCTGGAACCAGCAACAGGACCACCTCGGAGGCCTTCGTCACGACGGGCAGCATCAGCAGCGCGAGCGCCACCGACCCCTTCCAGGCCGTGAAGCTTGCTCCACCGACTTTGGTCAGCACGAGCGAGATGTAGATGAACAGGCCGAACACGATCGACGGTACGCCGGTCATGACGTCGATGAAGTAGCGGATGACCCCGGCCAGCTTCGACGCCTTGCCGTACTCGGTCAGGTACAGCGCGACCGCGATTCCCAGAGGTACTGCGATCACCGTCGCCAGCGCGACGATCTCGACAGTTCCGAGGATCGCGCTGCGAACTCCGCCGGGGTAACCGAGGAAATTGCCGTTCGGATCGGTCGTGAAGAAGCTGCCACTCCAGGCGGCGAGGCCCTTGTGGAACAGGTAGTAGAGGACGAGCACCAGCGGCACCAGCGCGACTCCGGTCAGGGCGATGAGCAGCCCGCGCATCGCCACGTCGGTGACGCGTCGCCTGCGGCTGATGCCCATCAGTCGGTGAGGGACGGTCGTTGCGCTCATTGAACCGGTGCAGCCTGCGGGATTACGGCCTCAAGGGCCTCGGGTGGCGGTGGCTCCGCTCCCCTGCTGCTCCGCTTCGCCGCGCGGACCACGTACCGCCGGGCGATCATGTTCACAATCAGGGTGAGCACGAATAGCACCAGGCCCGCGGCGAACAGCGCCGAGCGGTGCAGCGGATCGGACGCCGCCTCGCCGAACTCGTTGGCGATCACCGCCGCCAGGGAGTACCCCTGTTGAAAGATCGAGTGCCCCACCGTCAGGGCGTTGCCGATCACCAGCACCACCGCGATCGTCTCTCCGATCGCCCGGCCGAGGCCGAGCATCGCGGCGCCGGTGATTCCAGACCGCGAGTATGGGAGCACGGCCATGCGAATCATCTCCCACCGCGTGGCGCCGAGCGCCAGCGAGCCCTCCTTGAGGTCGGACGGGACCGTGGCGATCACCTCACGGGAGACCGCCGAGACGATCGGGAGGATCATGATCGCCAGGATCAGGCCGGCGATGAAGTAGCTCGGGCCCGCGACCGTGCCGGCGACGAACGGCAGGAAGCCGAAGAAGTTGGCGAGCGACTGCTGAAAGCCCTTCAGCGCCGGAATCAGGACGAACACGCCCCACAGGCCGTAGACGACGGAGGGCACCGCCGCCAGCAGGTCCAGCAGCATCGCCAGGATCGGGCGCAGCCGCGGCGGGCATAGCTCCTGGACCGTCAGGGCCGTCGCGATCGCTACCGGAATGCCCAGCACCAGCGCGATCCCGCTCGTCACCAGCGTCCCGAGCACCAGCGGCCAACCGCCGTAGATCTCGGCCGCCGGATTCCAGTCGTTTGAGAAAATGAACGAGAAGAATCCCTGGTGGCCGAAGACCTGCGTGGAGTTACTGATCAGCCGCTCGAAGAAGTACGCGAGCAGCAGCAGAATCGCGATCGCGATGCCGGTCAGCCCGTACCGAAGCGCCCGGTCGGGTAGGCGGGAGAGCGGCGACCCCTCGAGAGTCGAGTGGCCGCCGCTGACGGTGACGGTGGTTGCTGCCACGTGCGAGCCCTAGAGGAGCTTGCCGTTGCAGGTCAGCTTGCCGATCTGGGCCTTCGCCTGATGAAGAATGTCGTTCGGCAATCTGGCGTAGTAGAGCTTGTTCAGAATGTCTTGACCCGGCCCCATCGCGTAGGTGAGGAACCGCTTCACTCCCTCGGCGGCCGACTTCGAGATCCCGGCCTTGCACATGTCCTGGTAGACGATCATGAACGTCTGGCCGGCGATCGGATAGGCCGACGGACCGGATGAGTTGATCACGCTGAACCGGAGATCCGAGGGGACCTTCAGGCCCTCGGTGACGGCCGTGGTCGATGCCAGCGTCGGCAGGATGAAATGGCCCGCCGAGTTCTTCACGGCCGCGTAGGTGAACCCGTTCTGCAGCGCGTACGCGGATTCGACGTAGCCGATCGCGCCGGCCGTCTGCTTGACCGCCGCGGCGACGCCGGCGTTGCCCTTGCCGCCGGTGCCGGTCGGGAACTTGACCTCCTTGCCGGTCCCGACCTGCGACTTCCAGGTTGGGCTGTAGTCGTCGAGGAACTCGGTGAACTCCGCCGTCGTGCCCGACGAGTCGGAGCGGTGCACGACCGTGATCGCCTGGTTGGGGAGATGGACGCCGGGGTTCAGCGCCGCGATCGCGGGGTCGTTCCAGTTCTTGATCTTGCCCAGGAAGATGTCGGCGATCGTCGACCCGTCGAGCTTGAGGCCGGTCTTGACCCCCGACAGGTTGTACGACATGGTGATCGCGCCGAACGCAACCGGGAAGTGATACACGGCACCCTTGCCGGCGCTCATCTGGGCATCCGTCATCGCCGGGTCGCTTCCGGCGAAGTCGACCGTCCCGGCCTGAAGCTGGGCGACGCCGGCGCCGGAGCCGGTGGCGGCGTAGTTGACGGTTATGCCGTCAGACTTGACGTTCGAACCCCATTGGTCGTAGATCGGCGCGGCGAACGTCGAGCCGCTGCCGCTGATCGTGACCGCCGCGCCACTCACGCCACTCGACGATCCGGATCCAGATCCGCCCGAGCCGCTCGAGTGGTGGCCCGAGTTGCCGCTCGAGCCACAGGCGGCGACGACAAGCGCGACCACGAGCACTGTGATCGTCGCCGGAGCCAAACCACGCATCTTCATCACAGCAGCCACTCCTTGGTTTCGTTAACGCGCGTACGTCTCAAAGCGCCGGCACGCGGACCGATATGCAATCGGTGACTTGCCGGCTGGGGCGGTTACGGAATCGACCGCCCGAAACGGCGACTAAAGCCGAAAGTGCGTGTGTCGTATAAACGTCCAGCGTGGACTGGCCTCTACCGGTCCGACTCAAAGCCTGCTGGCGTGGAGGAAAAACGGCCCTTGCTGGGGGTCACCTCCCAGTCAGCCGCTGTACAGCGTCTCGCAGATCGTACCTAAAGTTGTAACCGAATCGTGAACGCGCAGCCAACGGCCCGGCGATCAAGTCACTCTGTTTATCGGCGATTCGAGGATTGTGGAGGTCCCCGATCGACTTGCGTCGATCGGGGACCTCGTGTCCGCCCTAGCCCCAGCCAGATGTGGGGCTGGTGGTGGTCGTCGACGGTGTCGTCGTCGTCGGCGACGTGGTGGTCGGTGAGCTCGTGGTTGTCGACGGTGTCGTCGGTGGCGTCGTGTACGGCGACGTGCTGGTTGGCGTGCCGGATCCGGACTTCGGGGCGGTGGTGATCTCGCGACCACTCGCCGCCAGCACGTACCAGTGCGCGCCGAACCCGTCGATGCCCTGCCCGGCAGCGGTCGCGGAGGTCTTGTCGCCGACGTAGAAGTACAGCGGGTGGCCCTTGTAGGTCACCTGCTTCATGCCGCCGGCACGCGCGATCATCCCGAGGTCACCGGCGTTGGCGCCGGAGCTCGCCTTCGCCTTGACGAGCGTCGTGACCGGCGGCCACACCTTCGCGCAGGCGCCGGTACAGGTGGAGCGGTTGCGGCCGTCGCGGGCGAACGCGTACACGGTCAGCCGCTTCGGGCCCGCGTACAGGACCGACCCGAGCCCCTGGACGTGCTTGACCCCGATCATGGCCTGCGAGCGTGCCGTCGCGCGGGGGTTGCTGGTCGCAGTCGCGATCCCGACGCCGACAGCGCCGAGTGCCACCGCGGCGACCGCAACCGCCGACAGCAGCGTGATTTTCTTGTTGAAGGTGTGTCTCATCGTCTCCTGCCGTTAGGTCGCAAGCGAACTTTGAGTTCCACACCTACAGACGCCCCTGGCGTCCGGATCCTTCCCCGGTCGTCGACCGCCGTAGCGCGGTGCGCCGTCGGTCAGTTGGTGATGATCACCGGTGTGCCGGCTACGACGTGGTTGGCGATCCAGCTGATCGCCCAGGGGGCGAACCGGATGCAACCGTGCGAAGCGAACGTCCCCAGCTGGCCGACAAGGCCGGTCGTGCCGTGCAGCGCGACCTCACCGTCGCCGCCGTCGTATTGCTGGAGGACGTTCGAGTACGCCGATGTCGCCAACGCCCACGGACCCTCGGCGACGCCGGGCGCGATGCTGAGCATCTCGACCACGAAGTACGTGCCCGTGGGGGTTGGGGTCGAGGCCTTCCCGACGATGATCGGGAACGTCGCCTGCACCTTCGCCTGGTCGAGCACGACCGCGCTCCGCGCGCCCACGTGAACGACGATCTCCCAGCCTGTCGAACCCTCGAAGCCGGCGTCGTTCGGAACCCAACCGGTTCCCCCGTCGGGACGCATCGGGAGCCGCACCCGCAGCCACAGACCGCCGTCCGCCATCTGGATGACCGGCAGCGTCATCGGGGAGTGGGTGAGCGGCGTCCAGTTGGGCACCACTTTCACGACCGGCGCATTCGAATTGGGCCAGGCGCGAGCCTCGACCCAGCGATCGAGGGTCAACAGCGTCGTGACGCCCGCGCTCGGGAGGGGCGGCGACGTCTGAGCCGACGCAGCCGTCGCAGACACGGCCGACAGCGCCAGTGTCGCCGCAAGAATCCTCGATGCGAGCATCATCCGGCGCATCAGAAGCCGGGAGTGTAAAGGCTCCGATTTCGCCCCGCTGCACCTGGTCGTGCGGCACCGAAGATGTCTATAAACTTAGTTGAGTTTGTAGGAATATCGATCAGCTCGTGACAGAACGCGGAACATGACCACCGTCCTGGCAGTGATCGGCAATCCGCGACCCGAGTCGCGCACGCACACGCTCGCGCGCACGCTGGTCGCGGCGATCGGCGCTGAGCTGGGAGCCTCGGCCGCCGCGGAGGTCGATCTCGCCGCTCTCGGCGCGCGCACGCTCGACTACGAGGATCCAGCCGCCCGTGCAGCCGTCGAGCAGGTGCTGGCCGCCGACGTTCTCGTGATCGCCAGCCCAACCTACAAGGCCACCTACTCAGGTCTGCTGAAGGCGTTCCTGGACCGGCTCGGGACCGGCTCACTGGCGGGCAAGGCGGCCGTTCCGGTCCTGCTCGGCGGTGCGCCCAACCACACGCTCGCCGTTGACGTGCACTTCACGCCGCTGCTGCTCGAGCTCGGGGCCGGCGTCCCGACACGCGGCCTGTTTGTGCTCGAGTCCGAGGTCGACGGGTTTGAGGAGTTCGCGGGCGCGTGGGCAGCGTGCCACGCCCCGACGCTGTTCCCGGCCGGCCGCCGCGCCGGCAGCGCGCCGATGGGCGCGGCGCCGGAAGCATAACCCGAACGGGTAGTAAATACAACAAAGTCTATTGACTTTCTCTGCTCGCTGTTAGACCTTGCAGCGGGCGGACGGGCGCAGTGCGGCCGGCCTCTTGATGGATCAAACCAGCTCACACGCCGGGCGTGGAGGACTTCGCATGAGTGCAATCGAACCAGACGCGCAGCCGCTTGCCGGGCTCCGGCCGGCCGACTCGGCTGTGGCGGGTGGGCAGTCCACCTCGCACGTCCGCACGGGTTCGGCGTCCGGGGCGTCGCCGCGCGGCCGTCTGAGGCTCTGGCGCTGGGCGAGCCCGCTCGCGGTGCTCGTGATCTGGCAGCTGTCGCACGTTTTCAAGCTCATCTCAGAGTCGAAGCTGCCCCCGCCGAGCTCGGTCGCGACCACCGGCTACAACCTGGTCGTCCACCCGATCCCCGCATTCGGGAGCCTGCAGGGAGCGCTGGCGGTTTCGGTCGAGCGCTTTGCGATCGGCTTCGGGGCCGGCGGCACCGTCGCGATCCTGCTCGCGCTCTGCGCCGGCCTCAGTCGCGTCGGGGAGCTGACGTTCGATCCGCTGGTGCAGATGATCCGGATGCTGCCGCTGTTCGGCCTGGTCCCCGTGTTCATCATCTGGTTCGGGATCGGCACGCTCCCGAAGGTGCTGCTGATCGCGCTCGCCGCTGCGGTCCCGCTGTATCTGAACACGTACGCGGGGATCCGCTCAATCGACACGCGCCTGTACGAGCTCGGGAAGGTGCTGCGGATCACGCGCAAGGAGCTTCTGCTCGACATCGTGCTCCCTGGCGCACTGCCACAGGCCCTGGTCGGTCTGCGTCAAAGCCTCGGCGCTTCGTTGCTGGCCCTCGTCGTCGCCGAGCAGATCGCCGCCAGCGCCGGCCTCGGCTTCATGATCAACCAGGCCGCGACGTTCAACCGCAACGACGTGATCTTCGTGGCGCTGTTCGTCTACACGATGCTCGGCCTGCTGACCGACTGGATCGTGCGCCGGCTCGAGCGCCGTGCGCTCGCCTGGCGTACCGACCTGGTGATCAGATGACCGCCACGGCCACGAGCTCGCTGATGACCGACGCCGTCAGCGTCAGGAACCTCACACGCGCATTCGGCGGAAGGCGGGTGCTTGACGGCCTCGACCTGGATGTCGGGCCCGGGGAGATCGTCGCGCTGATCGGCCGCAGCGGCTCCGGCAAGTCGACGCTGCTGCGGATCCTGGCCGGCCTCGACGCGGAGTTCACCGGCGACATCGCCGTCAACGGAGTGACTTCGGTCGCCTTCCAGGACCCGCGATTGCTCCCGTGGAGGCGGGTGCGGGAGAACGTCGCGTTCGGCCTGCGCGACGACCAGCGTGCCGAGATCGCCGACGCCGCACTCGGCGAGGTCGGTCTCCGGGACCACCGCCGTGCCTGGCCGCTGACTCTTTCCGGCGGCGAGGCGCAGCGCGTTTCGCTCGCCCGCGCGCTGGTGCGCAGCCCCCAGCTGCTGCTGCTCGACGAGCCGTTCGGCGCTCTGGATGCGCTGACGCGGCTGGCCATGCATCAGCTGATGCTCGACCTGTGGCAGCGCCACCGTCCAGCGATCTTGCTGGTCACGCACGACGTCGACGAAGCGCTCGCGCTCGCCGATCGGGTCGTGCTGCTGGCAGATGGGCGAATCGCCCATCAGGAGCGCATAACGCTCCGACGCCCGCGCGAGCGGGAACACGACGAACTCGTCGAAACGCGAATCCGCCTGCTCACCGAGCTTGGCGTCTATCGGAAAGGTGCAGTGCATGAGAGCAACTAGGACAGGCCGCGCAGCGCTGGGGTTGGCGGCCGGAATCTCCACGGTGGCGCTGGCGACCGCCGTGCTCGGTGTGTCGGATGCCGCCGCGCGCGTGACCGGCCACAAGACGTCCGCGATCACGCCGTCCGCGAGGGTCGTCTCGCCGGCCAAGAAGCTGAACGGCGTTGTACTGAACGTGGGCGATCAGGCCGGCACCGGCGCCGAGGCGGTGCTCCAGGCTGCCGGCCTGATCAACAAGAGCGGCGTGCTCAAGGACGGCCTCCACGTCAAGTGGGCTGACTTCACCGCGGGCCCGCCGATCCTGCAGGCGATCTCCTCCGGTTCGCTTGACATCGGCGGGGTCGGCGACGCTCCGCCCGTCTTCGCCGACCCTGCCGCCAAGGAGGTCATCGTCGGCGTGCTCCGTACCGCATACAGCAACGCGGCCCTGGTCGTCCCCAAGAACTCACCTATCACCTCGGTCAGCCAGCTGGCCGGCAAGACGATCGCGGTCGGGACTGGGACCTCCGCCGACTACCACCTCTTCACGGTGCTGGCGAAGGCCGGATTGGCGCAGAACGCGGTCACGAAGACCAGCCTCTCGGGAGCCGCGGGTCTGCAGGCCCTGAACGGCGGCGACGTCGCCGCGTTCGACACCTGGTCGCCGTGGATCGAGGCGGCCGAGGAGGACGGTGACCGCGTGCTCGTCAGCGGCGCCCCCTATGGCAGCCCCTACTCGTACCAGGTCGCCTCTGAGACGGCGCTGAAGAGCCCTGCGAAGGTCCTGGCGATCCGGGACTACCTGACCGAGTTGGACAAGGCCTACCTGTGGGTCAAGAACCACCCGCTCGTCTGGGCCACGTCCTGGGCGTCGATCACGGGGCTGCCGCTGAACGTGATGTCACAGGCGACGCTGGACGATCCGTCGACGCCGATCGCCGTCACCAGCACCGCTGTCGTTCAGGAGCAGGGTCTGGTGAACGCCTTCGCCTCGGCCGGCGAGATCCCCGCGAAGTACAACTTCGCCTCGTACGTGACAAGCGCGTTCTCGGACTCGGTCACAGGAAAATGGACCACCACCACGCCGGCCACGGCCAAGAGGACAAAGAAGAAGTAATCCGCAAAACGCACTCGATAAACACGACTGACCACCCGAGGTGATCGATGGCCGTTCATGCACCAGAAGCGTCTGAGTACGAGCACGTCACCGTCCGCCAGGTGGGCGGGAACATCGGCGCCGAGGTCGGTGGGGTCGTGGTGTCAGGTGAGCTCGCGGGCGAAGTCGTCCGCGAGCTGCGCCTGGCGCTGCTGCGGCACAGGGTCATCTTCCTTCGCGACCAGATCGGCGTCGACGGTGACGAGCAGCTCGCGTTCGCGAGGCTGCTCGGAACGCCGACCAAGCCCCACCCGACCGTCACGGGTGACGGTCGGGCCGTCCTCCCGATCGACTCGGAGGAAGGCAAGGCCAACAGCTGGCACACCGACGTGACGTTCGTGGACCGGATTCCGGCGATCAGCGTGCTACGGGCGGTGACGCTGCCGCCCTACGGCGGCACGACGGTCTGGGCCAACACCGTCCGGGCCTACGAGACGCTGCCGGCGCCGCTGAAGGCGCTCGCCGAGCGCCTGCGCGCAACCCACTCGAACCGCTATGACTATGCCGGTCACCGCGGTGAGCAGAGGATCGGCGGGGTCGACGTCAGGGAGCGGGCACACCGCGCGGAGTTCGAGCAGTTCGAGTTCGTGGCCGAACACCCGGTGGTGCGCGTGCACCCCGAGACCCATGAGCCCTCGTTTGTGCTCGGGCACTTCGTCCGCGGCCTCGTCGGCTTCCAGACCCCCGACTCCACCGCCCTGTTCGAGCTCCTCCAGCGGCACATCGTGCGGCTGGAGAACACGGTGCGCTGGAACTGGGAGCCAGGCGACATCGCGATCTGGGACAACCGCGCCACGCAGCATTACGCGGTCGCCGACTACGACGACCAGCGGCGGATGATGCATCGCATCACCCTGGCCGGCGACATCCCTGTCGGCATCGACGGCATCCCGAGCGTCGCGCTCGTCGGGGACGCCTCGCAGTACTCCGAGGTCGTCGCGCCGCCGGGCGTCGAGCTCACCTGGTAGGACGCGAGCTCCTAGGAGGTGAGCTCCTAGGAGGTGAGCTGCGCCGCCTCGGTGCGGTTGCGGACCCCGAGCTTGCGGTACACCGCCGCGGCGTGCTTCTTGACCGTCTCGGCGCTGACGTGCAGCGTCTCGGCGATCTCCCGATTGGTGGCCCCGGTCCTGAGCAGCAGCAGCACCTCGCGCTCGCGCGTGCTGAGCTCCGGCTTGCCTGCGCGCGTGCTGCCGTCGTGCGGTGGCGCCTCCATCAGCGCGAGCCTGACGGCCCTGACGACCTCCTCGACGCTGAGGCTCGGAGTGATGGGGCCCACGGCGCCGGCCGGCAGCGGCGCCTTCAGCGTCGCGGGTGCACGCTCACGCGTGCTCAGCACCAGCGACATCGCCGGATGCGCCTGCTGCAGCGGGGCGATATAGGCACTCACGAACGGGCCGGCGTCGGTGACGTCCACGATCGCCACGTCGGGCTTCGCCCGGCGGGCGATCGCGACAGCCTCCTCACGCTCGCTGCTCAACAGGCAGCGGTTGATCCACGGCTGGCTTCTGAGCAGCAGCCCGAAGCCGATCCGCGCGGCCGGATGGCGCTCGAGCACGAGCGCCTCGACCGAATGCCCCGCGAGGTCTGCCCAGCGGTCAGGCGGCTCCGGCAAACTCACCTTGCGCGTACTGACTCTGCGGGCGCTCGAGCCCGTAGTGGTCTCGCAGCGTGCTGCCCTCGTACTCGCGGCGGAACAGGCCGCGGCGCTGGAGCTCCGGGACCACATGGCCGACGAACGTCTCGAGGTCGCCCGGCAGCGCCGGCGGCATGATGTTGAAGCCGTCGGCTGCGTCGTGCTTGAACCACAGCTCGATCGTGTCGGCGAGCTGCTCGGGTGTCCCCGCGAACGAGCGGTGGCCGCGGCCCCAGCCGAGCTTGGCGAGCAACTGGCGGACGGTCAGGTTCTCACCGCGCGCGAGGTTTGCGACGAGGCTCGAGCGGCTCTTGAAGCCCTCGATCCGATCCTCCTCCGGAACCTCCGGCAACGGTGCGTCGAGCTCGGCGCCGGTGAGGTCCACGTCGAAGTACTTCGAGATCTGGAACAGTCCGTACTGGGGGATGATCTGCTCATCAAAGGCCTGCTCGCGCTCGCGCACCTCCGCCTCGGTCGAACCGAGGATCGGCACGATCCCCGGCAGGATCACGATCTGCTCGGGCCTGCGGCCCGTCTTGACAGCGCGCCGCTTCATGTCCGCGTAGAACGCCTGGCCGTCCTCGAGTGAGCGCTGGGTCGTGAACACCGCCTCGGCGTGGCGCGCGGCGAAGCTGCGGCCGGACTCCGACTGTCCGGCCTGGACGAGCATCGGGTAGCCCTGTGGCGAGCGCGGGGCATTGAGCGGTCCAGCCACCCGGTAGTACTTGCCGCTGTGGTCGATCGCGTGGATCTTCGCGCCGTCGGCGAAGATGCCGGTCTCCTTGTCGCCGACCGGTGCGTCGTCCTCCCAGCTGTCCCATAGCTTCTTGGCGACCTCGACGAACTCCTCGGCCCGCTCGTAGCGGTCGGCGTGCAGCGCGCGGTCATCCAGGCCGAAGTTGAGTGCCGCGTCGCGGTTGGCGGTTGTGACGATGTTCCAGCCGGCGCGGCCGCCGCTGATGTGGTCGATCGAAGCGAACCGGCGGGCGAGCTCGAACGGCTCGCCGTAGCTCGTCGACGCCGTCGTGATCAGGCCGATCCGCTCGGTGCTGACGGCGAGCGCGGCCAGGAGCGTGGTCGGCTCGAGGATCCCGATCGGCCGGTACCGCGGGTCGTTCTGCAGCGAAGGCGAGTCGGCGAAGAAGACCGAATCGAACCGGCCGGCCTCGGCGAGCCGCGCGAGTCCGATGTAGTGCTCGACGTTCACGGTGTCGAAGGGATTCGACTCCGGGAGTCGCCAGGCGGCTTCGTGGTGGCCGATGTCGTGGAGGAACGCGTTGAGATGGAGGAGGCGCGTGCTGGGCATGCGCATACGATAGTCCACTACTTCGATTGAGTTTCGGTTCTATGCCCCGGGTACCCGAATGGGTACCGCGGCCACGGCCGGCGTAGGGTCGAGCGCCCTCACACGTAGGCGTGGCCGGCGACCAGACCCCGGTCGCGCAGAATCGGCAGCACGCCCTCGCCGAACGCGTACGCCTCCTCGACGTGGGGATAGCCGGACAGGATGAACTCGTGGATTCCGAGCTGGTGGTACTCGGCGATACGGTCGGCGACCTGCTCATGGCTGCCGACGAGCGCAGTCCCCGCGCCGCCGCGCAGCAGACCGACTCCGGCCCACAGATTGGGATAGACCTCGAGGTCGCCGCGGTGGCCGCCGTGCAGGGCCTGCATCCGACGCTGCCCGACCGCGGAGGCGTGCACGATCTTCGCCTGTGCCGCCGCGATCGCCTCGTCGTCTGCGTCGGCGATCAGGGACTCGGCAGCGGCCCACGCCTGTTCGGCCGTGTCACGCGTGACCACGTGCAGGCGAATCCCGTGCCGCAATTCGTGCTCGCGTGCCTCGACCGCCGCGAACTCACGGACCTTCTCCAGATGGGGTTCTAGTTGCGGCGGCGGCTCGCCCCAGGTCAGATAGACGTCGGCATGCCTGGCGGCGACCCGCAGCGCCGCGTCGGAGGAGCCGCCGAAGTAGATCTGGGGCTGCTCCTCGACGCCGAGTGCCGTGGCCCCCTCGGCCCACAGGTACTCTCCGCGAAAGCTGAACGGCTCGCCGCTCCAGGCGCCGCGCATGATCGTCAGGAATTCATCGGTGCGGACGTAGCGTGCGTCCTTGTCGAGATCGTCGCCGAAGCGCCGCTGCTCGATGTCGTTGCCGCCGGTGACGATGTTCAGCAGCAGGCGGCCATCGGTGTGGCGCTGAAACGTCGCCGCCTGCTGAGCCGCGAGCGTCGGCGAGACGCTGCCGGGACGGAAGGCGACGAGGAAGCGCAGGCGCTGAGCCCGCTGGCTCAGCGCCGCGCACGTGATCCACGCGTCGTCGCACCACGTGCCGGTCGGTGTCAGCGCTCCGTCGAAGCCGGCCTGCTCGGCGGCCTGGGCCACCTGGCCGAGGTAATCGAGCGTCGGCGCTCGATGGCCGGGTCGCACAGGCAAACTGTGTGTCAGCAGATCTGATTGCTGAGCATCGCCGGCCAGCAGCAGCGTGCGCCCATCGCCGTGCGTCGGCAGGTACCAGTGCAGTCCTATCCCCATCGTGTCTCCGTTGCGGGCACGCAGTGCGAGTTTTGCACTAATTCCATAAAGCCAGTCGACTTTGTTGCCCGTGTTCCCCGTTTGGGGTATGTGTCCGCGCCGGCGGGCAGGGCTGTGCTCCTACCGTCGCAGCCCTACGATCCAGCGCCACCGCAGGATCCGCTTCGCTTGGCGATCGCCCAGTTCCGCGGCGCGTTCGAACAAGGCGCGAGCGGCGCCAAGATCGCCGCTTCGCGAATGCAGCACCCCCAGGTTGACCATCGCGACCGGGTTGCCTGCCTCGGCCGAACGCTCATACAACCGCCGCGCCGCCTGCGGATCCTCCTTCGCGACGAGCGTGCCGAGGTTGTTCATCGCTTGCGCGTGACCGGCCTCGGCCGCGCGCTCGTACCAGCCGCGTCCCACCTCGGGCTCGGCCTCGACGACCAGGACTGCGAGGTGGTACATCGCGTCGACGTCCCCGGCTTCGGCCGCTCGCTCGAGCGCCGCACGTTCCGCATCGGGTTCTGTCTCGCCGTCTCGCACCCCTGAGTTGTACATCGACCCGAACGCAATCCCCGGAGGCCGTCTGCCTCATTCGACGGCACGGAAGGCCGGAAGCCGGGGGGAGACCGCGATGAGCGGCATAGTGATCCTGAACGTAGTCTTGGCGATCTCCGTTGTCGTGGGCATCGTTTCGCTCCTCCGCTGGGCCATCGCTGCCGACAGCGAGGCTGTGACTCGGCGCTCAAGGCGCCACCACACGCGTGTCTACAACAAGCCGGCATTCCCGACCACGGGTCCGGAACCCGCTCTCGATCTCTCCGCCGAATAGCGCTCGCGGCAGGCTCCCGAGCGACGACCGACCGTGTATGCGCGCTGTTTCGCGGCGTCCTGTGTGAGGCGAGTGATCCGGATCGGCGGCTTATTTCGAACAGGTTGCAACAGCAATTCCTCACACAGGAGGGCAACCATGTCTGAAGAGCACGCAGGTCAGGGAATCGATCGCAAGCAGTTCCTCGGTAGAGCCGCAGTCGGCGTCGGCGGGCTCACCGCCGCGGCCGGGATACAGGCGCTGGTCCCGGCCTTCGCCGCCGCCCAGAGCAGCGGTCCGACGTCGGGTGATCTGGCGATCCTCGGCGCGGCACAGATCGCCGAAGCGCTCGCGGTCACGACCTACACCAACATCATCAACACGTCCCCGTTCTTCAAGCGGATCCCGGACGACGACCAGGGCTACCTGAAGGGCGCTCTGCAGGAGGAGATGTCCCACTACGCACTCGAGAAGAGCGTCACCGGCAAGCCGGCCGGGGCGACGACGTTCTACTACCCCAAGAACATGTTCGCCGACGCGCAGACAACGCTGGACGTGCTCGTCACGCTCGAGGACGCGTTCATCGCCGCCTACCTCGTCGGCGTCCGCGACTTCAGCACCGCCGATCTGCGGGTCACGGCGGCGCGGATCATGGGGATCGAGTCAGACCACCGCACGCTGGCCCGGGTGATCGGCCCCGACGTCGCCAGCCAGGACGGGGGCCCGCTGAAGACGATCACCGGCGTCCAGGGCAAGGCCGAGAGCGTCGCTCCGCCGAACAACAACGGCTATGAGCGGACGCTCAAGTGGACCAGCATCAACAACGCGGTCACGGCGCTGACTCCGTTCATCAACAAGGCCGCCGCGGGCAAGGCGGGGTTTGACACGAGCAAGCCCCACCAGTTCAAGCCGTTCACGCCAACGTTGCCCGAGTCGCTTGGCGACTTCCATTCGTTCGCAGGCTGACACCCGGGAACCCACGTCCGGATCTGGGCGCCGGGGCGAGGCCTCGGCGCCCGCTTCCGCGACCAACGTCGTCCTCCTCGGCAAACTCCTACCAACAGTCGACGACCAGGTACGCGGCCCCGAGGGCGTACTGATATGTACGCTGTGGACGCCGGACGCTCGTGGCTTTACCCAACGGTTGCTTCGATGAACGAGAACGGGGTGGGGCTCGGGACGATCCGGTCGATTGTGCAGTCGGCGGCGGCGAGCAGGCGCTCGTACTCGTCGGCGGTGCGCTCGCGTCCGGTCACCATCGCCAGCATCGTCAGATTGATCGTTTTGGCGAGCTGCGGAGCGTCGCCGGGGGTGATCACGGACTCGACCAGGACCAGCCGTGCGCCGGGAACGGCGGCGTGCTTGATGGCTCGCAGGATCCGCCGGCAGGACTCGTCGTCCCAGTCGTGCAGGATCCAGGACAGGATGTACACGTCGGCGGCTGGAACGGACTCGAAGAAGTCTCCGGATTGGATCGCGACCCGGTCCGCGAGTCCGTGGTCGGCCAGCACTGTGCGCGCCGTGGGCACGATCTCGGGGCGGTCAAAGACGATCCCGCGGCGGTCAGGCTCGTCTGCGACCAGCTCACAGATCATCGACCCGTCGGCGCCGCCGATATCAGCGACAACGCGTCCTTCCGGCAGCGAGTAGCCGTCGAACATTCCGGCTCGCAGGCCGTTGGTCACGGTGGCCATCGCGCGGGTTTGGATCTCGGCCATCTCCGGGATGTTGGAGCTCCAGCCTGGCGGATGAGAGATGATCAGCAAATGTCCGGGTTGATCGTGGTGACGGGCCCACCGGGTGCCGGCAAGAGCACCGTGGCAGGGATTCTCGCCGGACGGTTTGAGCTGAGCGCATTGGTCGCGGGAGACGCGTTCTTCGAGATGGTCGATCGGGGCTACATCGATCCGTGGGAAAAGGCGGCGCATCACCAGAACGGGGTAGTGATCGCAGCGGCCGCCGCGGCGGCGGGTTCCATGGCCCAGGGCGGCTACACGGTCATCTTCGATGGTGTGATCGGGCCATGGTTTCTGGACAGGTTCTCGGCCGCGGCGGGGCTCAGCGAGATTGACTACGCGATGCTGCTGCCCCCCGAGTCCGTCTGCCTGGAGCGCGTCGGGTCAAGAGCGGGACACGGGTTTAGTGATCCCGACGCGGCACGTCACATGTACAACGAGTTCGCCGATCGGGCGCGGCCTGCAGACCTTCGCATCGTGAGATCGACTGACTCCCCGGAGTCGATCGCCACGGCGATCGCCGACCTTCGAGAGAGCGGAGCACTTCGAGTCTCGATCGAAGCCGCCGGCTGAGGGACCACGAAGCTGGCGGGAGACTGCTCTGCGGGTGGCCGCCACCCGAAGCAGGAGTGAATTGGCCATGCCGGTTCGGCCGTGGTTGCTCTATCGGCGCCGGGATGTGGCGGTCAGTGCGGTTGTGCCGACTTCCCACATGTTGTCGGTGACGTTGATCGTCACGGCTGGGGGGACGATCTCGTCGATGCGGTCGAGCACCTCCGCGGGCAGGTCGACCCCGTCGGCTGCGAGGTAGCCGTCGAGGTGTTCCATGGTGCGCGGCCCGATGATGGTGGAGGTGACGGCGGGGTGGCGGGTCGCGAATGCGGTCGCCATCTGGACGAGGGTCAGTCCGGCGTCGTCGGCGAGCGCGCCGAGCGCGTCTGCGGCGTCTAGCTTTGCCGCGTTTGCGGGGTTCGTGGCGTCGAAGCGACCGGGCCACCGCTGCGACCGGGCCGGGGAGCCCGGCCTGCTGATCTCCTGGCCCTTACGGTATTTGCCCGATAGCCAGCCGCTGGCCAGTGGGCTGTAGGCCAGGACGCCGATGCCGTGACGCTGGCAGGCTGGAAGGACGTCGTATTCGATCGCTCGTGTCAGCATCGAGTAAGGGGGCTGCTCGGTGCGGAACCGCTCGTGACCGCGGCGATCGGCGATCCATTGAGCCTCGACGATCTGAGAGGCCGGGACCTTCGACGCGCCGAAGGATCGGATCTTCCCGGCACGCACAAGGTCTGTCATCGCGCCGAGGGTCTCGTCGACGTCGGTGTTCGGATCGGGAACCCCGACCTGGTAGAGGTCGATGTAATCCGTCTGCAGCCGGCGCAGGGAACCCTCGATTGCTTCAACGATCCACCGCCGCCCAGCGCCGCGGTGGTTGGGGTCCGCGTCCATCGGGAGACCGAACTTCACGGCGAGCACGACGCTTTCGCGCCGTCCGCCGGCCAGCGCTTTGCCGAGGATCACCTCCGACTCGCCGGAGGAGTAGCCGTCGGCGGTGTCGATGAAGTTGATCCCGGCATCCAGCGCCTTGTGGATGATCCGGACCGCGTCGTCGTGGTCGGGGTTACCGAAGGCGCCGAACATCATCGCGCCGAGGCACATCTGGCTGACGTTGATGCCGGTTCGTCCCAGGGGTCGGTATTCCATGGTGGGCTCCTTTGGCCGTTGCGGGCATGTAGCGGCGGCCGGGTAGGATGTGAAGCGGATAGCTTGTCCGCATACCTTAGCGGATAGCCTGTCCACTTAGCAGCCGATGTCTGCTGGCCCACCGACATCCCCACCAAGACGTGCCGACACCGAGCGCAACCGCGACAAGATCCTCGCGGCAGCCCGCGCGGCGTTCGCGGACCCGGGGGCGGAGGTTTCCATGACCGAGCTGCTCAAGGACGAGCCGGGGGCGGCGCTGCTCACATGGCTGGACCAGGGCGGCCACGAGAGCCGGCGCCATCGCGTACGCTCAGTGCCTCACACGGGCGTTATTTCCATAGGAGCCTTCCTTGAGATCCAGAGTGCTATGGCTCGTGCCGCTTGCCTTGATCGCCGGGACGTTCGCTATCGCCAGTTCGTACTCGAGCAATTCCACCCCGGCGGCGACGTCGTCCCCCCCCACCACCAGGTCCAGCGCGGGTCCGAGCTCCAGCGGGTCGGTCGTGCTCTCGGCGCGCACAATCCCCGACCTAGGGACTGTGCTGGTCAATGGTCAGGGCCGCACGCTTTACGTCTTTCTGCCCGATGCGGGAAGCAAAGTCACCTGCGTCGGCGCGTGCGCCGCTACCTGGCCGCCATTGAAGATCTCCTCCGGACAAGCGCCTGCTATTTCGCGCGGCATCAACGCGGCGCTGGTCGGGAGCGATTCCGACCCCTCCGGCGGCCGGGTCGTTACCTACCAGGGTTGGCCGCTGTATCTCTATGCCGGCGATCACAGGGCCGGTACGTACAACGGCCAGGGACTGGACTCCAAGGGTGGTCTCTGGTACGTGGTGGCGCCGTCGAACGTGCTGGTCACTCAGCACCGACACGTGCTACAGCGCTCTGGGCGCTACCCCTGACGTGCATCAACGAACGCCACCGACCACACTCCGCTGGGGAAACAGTAAGGCTCGCCAGCGTTAGGGGAGCGAGCTCACCCATCGGTCGGCGCGCTAGCCCCCCGGAATGGAGGGCTGGGCGGCGTCACCCGTGGGGGTTCAGCCGGTTGTTGGCCGCGCGGAGGTCGCTCAGGCTTGTGTAGACCCGCGCGCTCGGGTGCTGGGCGGTCAGGCTGAGCAGGCCCATGTTGCCCGCGGCGGGTGTATCTCGCGTCAAGGTCGATCGCTCAGATCCCGCTCTGCTCCACGATCAGGTCGCCGCCGACATCCGCCGTGCGATCGCCGACGGCGAGGCGCGCCCCGGCGAGCGACTGCCCCCCGCTCGGGACCTCGCCGCGGTCCTGGGAGTGAACACCAACACCGTGCTGCGGGCCGTGCGACTGCTCCGCGACGAGGGCCTGCTGGAGTTCCGGCGCGGCCGCAGTATCCACGTCGCCGGCGACGCGGTTCCCAAGAGCGCGATGCTGGCCAAAGCTCACGAACTGGTCGAACTCGCCCGACGAGAGGGATATCGCAAGGACGAGCTCATCGACCTGATCGGACACCTCACCTAGGTCCTCCATCCCGCTCGCGGTCAGGCTGTATCGGTCGGCTGTGCGTAACGTGCGCGTAACCGGGCCGGGCCTACAGTGGTGCCGCGTGAGGGCGCGCTTGTTGGGCTTCGACCGTCAGATTCCGAATCGGATGTACGCCGCTGCGGCCGCGTTTGTGGTGGTGGTTGTGGTTGTTGTAGTGGTGTTGGTCGTGGGTTTGGGTGGTTCGGCGGCGAGGTTTCCGTTTTCGTCGTTGGGTGGTGCGGGGGTCGCGGGGTCCTCGGCGGCCCGGGTCGGCGC